>Ga0182743_1002673_pt1 | contig 15144 bp, 14 predicted proteins | sample eDN3rd30CKraftOP_FD_128522 | JGI IMG/M metagenome (GOLD analysis project Ga0182743, IMG submission 128522) | Enriched Organic Plus compost microbial communities from Emeryville, California, USA - eDNA 3rd pass 30_C Kraft OP (version 2) (version 2) ... | reverse complement strand
GCATGAAGTCCTTCACGAAGCGGCCCTGCTGGATGTCGGCGAGCACGCGCTTCATCTCGGCCTTTGTCTCATCGGTGACGATGCGCGGTCCGGTCTTGTAATCGCCGTATTCGGCGGTGTTCGAGATCGAATAGCGCATGTTGGCGATGCCGCCTTCATACAGCAGGTCCACGATCAGCTTGGTTTCGTGGAGACATTCGAAATAGGCCATTTCCGGCGCATAGCCGGCTTCGACCAGCGTTTCGAAACCGGCCTGGATCAGGTGGGTGATGCCGCCGCACAGAACGACCTGTTCGCCGAAGAGATCGGTTTCGCACTCTTCCTTGAAATTGGTTTCGATGATGCCGCTGCGGCCGCCACCGACGCCCGAAGCGTAGGCAAGAGCGATATCATGCGCGTTGCCGGTGGCATCCTGCGCGATCGCCACGAGGCACGGCACGCCGCCGCCACGGACATACTCCGAACGCACGGTGTGGCCGGGGCCCTTCGGCGCGATCATGATCACGTCGATGTCGCTGGGCACTTCGATCAGGCCGAAGTGGATATTGAGACCGTGAGCGAAGGCGAGGGCGGCACCCTTCTTCATGTTGCCCTTGAGGTCGTTTTCCCAGATCGCGGCCTGATGTTCATCGGGCGCGAGGATCATGAGGATATCGGCCCATGCGGCGGCATCCTTGTTCGAAAGAACCTTGAAGCCGGCGCTTTCCGCCTTCTTGGCGCTGGCCGAACCGGGACGAAGCGCGATGGCGACATCCTTCACCCCGCTGTCGCGCAGGTTCTGCGCGTGGGCGTGGCCCTGGCTGCCATAGCCGAGCACGGCAATCTTCTTGTCCGTGATCAGGTTGAGATCGCAATCGGCGTCGTAATAAACTTTCATTGGTCTATCCCTGTGTATGCGCTGGGCTCGCGAAAGCGGCCCGGTAACGAATTTGCAAGAGGAAATTGGCTTTTCCGCCAATTCCGCGATGGGAGATCAGGCGGCGTTGCCGCCGCGCATCATCCCGACGATCCCTGTGCGGCCGACTTCGACCAGCCCCAGTTCGCGCATGATGGCGATGAAGCTGTCGATCTTGTCGGGCGCGCCGGTCAGTTCGAAAATGAAGCTCGAAGTCGTGGTGTCGACAACCTTGGCGCGGAACACATCGGCCACCCGCAGGGCTTCGACCCGCTTTTCACCCGTGCCGGACACTTTGATCAGAGCCAGTTCGCGCTCCACATGCGGCCCGGATTCGGTCAGGTCGGTGACTTTGTGCACCGGAACCAGCCGTTCGAGCTGGGCGTGGATCTGATCGATCACCGAGGGCGGCCCCTGGGTAACGATAGTGATCCGGCTGATCGAGTGATTTTCGCTGATATCGGCCACTGTCAGGCTGTCGATATTGTAGCCGCGCGCGGTGAACATCCCGGCGATGCGGGCGAGAATGCCCGCTTCGTTATCGACGGTGACAGTCAGGACGTGGCGCTCGGCCTCGCCGTGCTGGATTTTCATCATTTCCATCCTTCTCAGACCAGCGCTTTGGCTTCGTCGTCCATCGTCCCGGCATGGACATCGCCGTAGAGCAGCATTTCGGTGTGGGCCGCACCGCTCGGGATCATCGGGAAGCAGTTGGCTTCCTTCGAAACGAGGCAATCCACCATCACCGGGCCATCGTGTTCGATCATTGCCTTGATACCCGCGTCCAGCTCGCTTTCGTCATGGATGCGGATGCCCTTCCAGCCATAGGCTTCGGCCATTTTCACGAAGTCGGGCAGGCTGTCCGAATAGGAATTCGAATAGCGGCTCTCATAAGTCAGTTCCTGCCACTGGCGAACCATGCCCATGTATTCGTTGTTGAGAATGAACACCTTGATCGGCAGACGGAACTGGCTGGCCGTGCCCATTTCCTGAATGTTCATCTGGATCGAGGCTTCGCCCGCAATATCGATCACGAGGCTTTCCGGATTGCCGAGCTGCGCGCCGATGGCCGCGGGCATGCCGTAGCCCATCGTGCCGAGCCCGCCCGAAGTCAGCCACTTGTTCGGCTTGTCGAAACCGAAATATTGCGCGGCCCACATCTGGTGCTGACCGACTTCGGTGGTGATGATCGGGTCCTTGTCGCGGGTGAGAGCGAACAACCGCTCAACCGCGTATTGCGGCATGATCAGATCGCCTGAACGGCGCGGATAGGCAAGGCTGTCACGCGCGCGCCAGCCGTCGATCCGGGCTTTCCACTCAGACAGATCGGTGGCCTTGCGATTGCCCCAAGCCGCGATGAGCTGTTCCAGAACCGTCGCGCAATCGCCGATGATCGGCAGATCGACCGGAACCGTCTTGTTGATCGAACTGCGGTCGATATCGATGTGGATTTTCGTCGAATCCGGCGAAAAGGCGTCGAGACGCCCGGTGACGCGATCATCGAAGCGCGCGCCGACGTTGATCATCACGTCGCAGCGGTTCATCGCCATGTTTGCTTCATAAGTGCCATGCATGCCGAGCATGCCCAGCCAATCGGAGTGATCCGCCGGAAACGCGCCGAGGCCCATCAGTGTGGAGGTGACAGGGGCACCGGTCAGCGCCTGGAACTGGCGCAGCAGTTCGCTCGCCCGTGGGCCGGAATTGATAATCCCGCCGCCGGTATAAAGAATCGGCGCCTTGGCATTCGCGATCAGATCGATGGCCTTGGCGATTTCGTCGCTTTCCGCCGCAAGGCGCGGGTTATAGCGCTGCGGGCGCTGCGGCTTGGCATCGCTGAGGGGCGCCGTCGCGACCTGGACGTTCTTGGGAATATCGATAACGACAGGGCCGGGCCGGCCGGTGGTGGCAATTTCGAACGCTTCGTCGATCGTCGCCGCCAGTTCCGCAGGATCGCGCACCAGATAGTTGTGCTTGGTGCAATGGCGCGTGATGCCGATCGTATCCGCTTCCTGGAAGGCGTCCGAACCGATCAGGTTGGTGGCGACCTGCCCGGTGATGACGACCATTGGAATGGAATCAAGGAACGCGTCGGCAATGCCGGTGACGGCATTGGTCGCGCCGGGGCCGGAAGTCACGAGCACGACGCCTGGCTTGCCGGTGGAACGGGCATAGCCTTCGGCGGCATGGGCCGCACCGGCTTCGTGCCGGACAAGGATGTGGCGGATACGGTCATCGCCAAACAATTCGTCATAGATCGGCAGAACAGCCCCGCCGGGATAGCCGAACACGAATTCGACACCCTGACGGACAAGGCTTTCGACCAGGATCTTTGCGCCGCTGCGCTCTTGGGTCACGTCATTTCCTCACTTGTGACGGGCTTGCCGTCTGGCGGACATCGTGGGGCAGAAAAAAGAACCCGGCGCGGATGCGTCGGGCCTGCTTCTCTGACCGTGGATGAGGGGCGCCTAAGAGACATGATATGGCATGTCAACGCTTAGTGTTGTAACAATATTTCAAAATAGGAAGAAAATTCAGAATTTATAATTTCCTTGCGCGGCCACGCGACAGGAGGTTGCCTCCGAAACCATGTATATTGCCGCTTCGCGTAATTTCGTGTCGCCTGTGCTCCTTGTGCGATGGCCTCTTCGCGCGTGCATCCCCCCTGCAACCAGTCTGCAATCTCGCGAACCCCGATCGCACGCATAACGGGCAGGGCGGGATCGAGTCGGCGGGCGAGCAGAGCCCTGACTTCTTCCACGGCGCCGGCATCCATCATCTGGACAAAGCGCGCATCGCATCGCGCATAGAGCTCCTCACGCGGGGGGAGCAGAATCAGGGGGTGCAGAGCGACGGTATCGCCCAGTCCACCTTCACGCGCTTCCTGCCATTTGGCCATGGGCCGCCCGGTGGAACGGATGACTTCCAGTGCCCGTGCCACGCGCGTGGTATCGTTGGCGTTGAGCGCCGCGGCCCGTGCGGGGTCTTCACGGCAGAGCGCGGCATAAGCATCGGCGAGGGGCAGGGCGCGCACCTGTTCGCGGATGAGCGGATCGATCGGCGGGATCGGGGCAATACCCTCCAGCAGAGTGCGGATGTAGAGCCCGGTGCCGCCAACCAGGATCGGCACTGCGCCCTCGGCATGCAACGCGTGGATTTCCGCTGCCGCCGCCAGCGCCCAATCGGCGGCGGAACAGGCGACAGCCCCATCCCAGGTGCCGAACAGGCGGTGTTCTATCCCCTGCATCTCCTGCGCCGACGGACGGGCGCTGAGCACTGCCAGATCGGCATAGACCTGCGCGCTGTCGGCGTTGATAACCACCGCGCGGCGCCCTTGTTGTACGAGTGCACGTGCGAGGGCGACAGCACAATCGCTCTTGCCGCTCGCGGTCGGCCCTGCAATGAGCGCCAGCGGCGGCAGCCCGGTCGTCATAATACGGAGATTCCCTTGCTCATCGCCCGCCTGATAGCAGACCCGCACGCCTATTCGACAACTCTTGATCAGGCCACCGCCGCGCTGGAAGCGCACGGGATGCGTGTAGCCATGGCCCAACTGGTCGATGCCAACAGCCCGGTCCTGCAGATTTCCTTGCCCGAAGGCGATGCGGCAACGGTCGCGGGCATTCTGGACGAGCATTTCCGCCCATCGGACCTGCTGCTGACCGATGAGGAAATCCGCGTCCCGCATGTTTTCGTATCTGACATGGATTCGACCATGATCGGGCAGGAATGCATTGACGAGCTGGCCGATTTCGCCGGGATCAAGCCGCAGATTGCCGAGATCACCGAGCGGGCGATGCAGGGGGAACTGGATTTCGAAAGTGCGCTGCGCGAGCGTGTGCTGCTGCTGCGGAATCTGGCGGAAGAGGCGATTTCCGAATGCCTCAGCACGCGTATCGTTCCGATGCCCGGCGCCAAGACGCTGGTCGCGACTTTGAAAAGCAAAGGTTGCCGCACGGTGCTAGTGACAGGCGGTTTCCATCAGTTCGCCGATCCGGTGGCGGAACAGCTCGGCTTCGAACGCGTGGTGGGCAACCGGCTCGAAGTTTCAGGCGGTGTGCTCACCGGCGGGCTGGTCGGTGCGATTACCGACAGCAGCGTGAAGAAGGCGGTCCTGCTCGAAGAGATGGCCCATCTGGGCGATGCCGGGGTCAGCCTGGCCACAGGGGATGGCGCCAACGACATTCCGATGCTGGAAGCGGCGACGTATGGCATTGCCTATCGTGCCAAGCCCAAGGCACGCGCAGCCGCCAATGGCTGGATCGATCGCGGCGATCTGACCGCGATCCTCCATCTGCTGCGGATTCCGGAAGCTGAATGGGTCGGCTGACCCGCGTCGCCTCTGGCAACAAAAAAGGGCATCGTGAGACGATCACGATGCCCTTTTTCTGGACCTGTTAAGGACTAAGCTTCAGCTTTCCATCCAGTCGCGGAAGAAACTCTCGCTTGCTTCGCGCAGATCGGCCAGTGGCACCGCAAAGCTTGCGCCGGAAATCATGACGCCGCCGGTCGTGCCGATCTGCACGGCTTCGATACTCTGCTCTTCGGCTGCTTTGAACACGGCCTCGGCATTGCGGGTTGTTACCAGATAGCGCCCCTGATCCTCGCCGAAACAGAATGCGGCGGGATTTTCAGCGCCGGACAGAGTGACCTGGGCACCGATGTTTCCGGCGAGCGCCATTTCCGCGATCGCGACAAGTGCGCCGCCATCCGAAATATCGTGCACGGCCGTGACTGCGCCATTGCCGATCAGGCTGCGGATAAATTCGCCGTGGCGCCGTTCCGCATCGAGATCGACCACCGGGGCCAGGCCTTCTTCGCGGCCATGGCATTCACGCAGCCACAAGCTCTGGCCGAGGTGGCCGGCGGTCTGGCCGATCAGGATCAGCGCTTCGCCTTCGGCCTTGAAAGCGATTGTGGTCATGGTGGCGGAATCGTCCAGCAGTCCGACGCCGCCGATAGCCGGTGTCGGCAAGATCGCGGAGCCGCCGCCGGTGGCCTTGGATTCGTTGTAGAGGGAGACGTTGCCGCTCACGATCGGGAAATCGAGCGCGCGGCACGCATCGCCCATGCCCTCAAGGCAGCCTACGAACTGCGCCATGATCTCCGGGCGTTGCGGATTGGCGAAGTTGAGGCAGTTGGTCACTGCCAGCGGGCGCCCACCCACGGCGGAAATGTTGCGATAGGCTTCGGCAATCGCCTGCTTCCCGCCCTCGTAGGGGTTGGCGTAGCAATAGCGGGGTGTGCAGTCGGTGCTGATCGCCAGCGCTTTCTTCGTGCCATGGACACGGACCACTGCCGCATCGCCACCCGAAAGCTGCAACGTATCCGCGCCAACTTGGCTGTCATACTGCTGCCAGATCCAGCTCCGCGATGCGAGATCGGCGCTGCCCATCAGCTTGAGCAGGTCCGCGCCCACATCTGCGCTCACGGGCGTTTCGGCAAGATCGCTGATCCCGGCCCAGGCCGCGTATTCCTCTTTCGAAATATAGGGACGATCGTATTCCGGTGCTTCGTCGGCCAGCGGGGCGAGGGGGATGTCGCACACGACTTCGCCATTCCATTCCAGCACCATATGGCCGGTATCGGTCACTTCCCCGATGACCGCGAAATCGAGTTCCCACTTGCGGAAGATCGCTTCGGCCATGGCTTCCTTGCCCGGCTTGAGCACCATGAGCATCCGCTCCTGGCTTTCCGACAACATCATTTCGTATGGTGTCATGCCCTCTTCGCGGCAGGGCACCTGATTCATGTCGAGCCGGATGCCCGCACCGCCCTTGGACGCCATTTCGACGCTGGAGGAAGTGAGGCCCGCCGCGCCCATATCCTGAATGGCGACGATGGCATCGGTCGCCATCAGTTCGAGGCAGGCTTCGATCAGGAGCTTTTCGGTGAAGGGATCGCCGACTTGCACGGTGGGGCGCTTTTCTTCCGAATCCTCGCCGAAATCGGCGCTGGCCATGGTCGCGCCATGAATCCCGTCACGTCCGGTCTTGGACCCGACATAGACGATCGGATTGCCGACGCCGGTCGCGGCGCAATAGAAGATCTTGTTCGTATCGGCGACGCCCACCGTCATCGCATTGACCAGGATATTGCCGTCGTAAGCCGGGTGGAAATTGGTCTCCCCGCCCACTGTCGGTACACCCACGCAATTACCGTAGCCGCCGATCCCGGAAACGACGCCTTTGACCAGATGCTTCATCTTGGGATGGTCGGGGCGGCCGAAGCGCAAGGCGTTCATATTGGCCACAGGACGCGCGCCCATGGTGAAAACATCGCGCAGAATGCCGCCGACGCCGGTGGCCGCACCCTGATACGGCTCGATATAGCTGGGGTGGTTGTGGCTCTCCATCTTGAAGATGGCGGCCTGGCCATCGCCGATATCGATGACACCGGCATTCTCGCCCGGCCCCTGAATCACCCAGGGGGCTTCGGTCGGCAGTTTCTTCAGGTGGAGTCGTGAGCTCTTGTAGGAGCAATGCTCCGACCACATGACCGAAAAAATACCCAGTTCCACAAGGTTCGGCTCGCGGCCGAGCGCATGGAGGACGTGGCTATATTCCTCGGGGGAGAGGCCATGGGCCTCGACAACAGCGGGCGTGATCGTGTCGGCGGTGTTAGGCATGTCCGGGCCCTTAGCGGGGGAACCTCGCTCCTGCTAGCCCCAGCGCGCTTGACCGGCTCGCATATGCCCGCCAAAGCTGGCGTCCATGGCGCAAGAGGCCCCCGATATTTCGCAGATGAGCTTCGAAGACGCGCTCCGCGCGCTGGAAGACGTGGTTCGCATGCTTGAAAGCGGCGATGTGCCGCTCGACGAATCGATTGATCTTTATGAGCGGGGCGAAGCGCTTCGCATGCATTGCCAGAAACGGCTCGATGCCGCGCAGGCGCGTATCGAAAAGATCGTCGCCGGGCCCGGTGGCACGGTCAGAGGCGCGGAAGCGTTCGATCCGGAAGGCCGGACCGGGGCCTGATGTCCACGCCCGACGCCACCGATGGCGGCTTGCTGGCGGACAATCTCGCCCAGATCGCCAGCGATATCGATTCGCTGTTCGATTCGCTGCTGCCGATTCCGGATGACAAGCATGCCCGGCTGATCGAGGCGATGCGTTATGCCGCGATCGGCGGGGGCAAGCGGTTGCGGCCACTGCTGCTTGTCGCCACGGCCGAAATGTATGGCGTCCACCGCGCTGCGGCCATGCGCGCCGCCTGCGCGATAGAGGCGATTCACGTCTATTCGCTGATCCATGACGATCTGCCGTGTATGGACGACGATGATCTGCGCCATGGCAGACCCACCGTGCACAAGGCTTTTGACGAAGCGACGGCTGTTCTGACGGGCGATTCGCTCCATGCCATGGCGTTTGCGATCCTGTCGGACGAAGCGACCAGCGGCGATCCGTTCGTGCGCTCCGAACTGGTGCAAACGCTGGCTTTGGCCGCTGGCGCGCATGGTATGGCGGGCGGGCAGATGATCGATATGGCCGCCGAGATCGAAGAGTTCGATCTGCATACCATCACCCGGTTGCAACAACTCAAGACCGGGGCGCTGCTTGCCGCATCGGTCGAAATGGGAGCGATTATCGGGCGCATTCCCCCTGAAGGCCGCGCACATCTGCGCGCTTATGCACGCGATATCGGCCTTGCCTTCCAGATCGTAGACGATCTCCTCGACTATGAAGGGGACGAAGCGAAAGCGGGGAAAGCGCTGCGCAAGGATGCGGGCAAAGGCAAGCAGACGTTCGTTTCGCTCCTGGGGGCGCAACGCGCGCGGGATCAGGCGGAAATGCTGGTGGCGCAGGCCATCGATCATCTTGCCAACCACGGCACGGAAGCCGGGCTGCTGCGGACACTGGCGCGCTATATCGTTGAAAGGGATCATTGATGAGCGAACGGATTGGTGTTTACCCGGGTACGTTTGATCCGATCACGCTGGGCCATGCCGATATCATCCGGCGCGGCGCCAAGCTGGTCGACCGCCTGATTATCGGGGTGACGACCAATCCTTCGAAGAATCCGATGTTCACGCCGCAGGAGCGCATGGCCATGGTCGAACGCGAAGTGGCCATGCTGGGGCTGGATAACGTGTCGGTGGTCGGCTTCAACGCGCTGCTGATGAAATTCGCCGAAAAGCAGGGGGCCAGCATGATTATCCGCGGCCTGCGCGCAGTGGCGGATTTCGAATACGAATATCAGATGGCCGGGATGAACCAGCAGTTGAACGCGAAAATCGAAACGGTTTTCCTGATGGCCGATGTCAGCCTGCAACCGATCGCGTCCAAGCTGGTCAAGGAAATCGCGCTGTTCGGCGGAGATATCAAGCCGTTCGTAAGCCCCGAGATTCGCGGCGAAGTGGTGGCCCGCGTCGCCGAGCGGGGCCAGCTTGGGGACTACTGACCCACGATCGTTCATTGCGTTGACAGTCGCCGCTGGCTAAACGGCGCGGCGGATTGCCAATCTGCGCGCCCTGCGCTCGATAAACCCCGATTGCCAGAGAACCCGATGACGAAAGCCCTGATCTCTACTGCCTTGGCCCTTTCTCTCGCCCTTGCTCCGGGATTCGCTGCCGCGAAAGACAAGAGCAAGAAGAAAGGCCAGGAAATCGCGGCACCCGCGCGCATCTATGCTCCGGTCAATTACAATGTGAACGAGGATCTGGATAACATCCTGCTTCTCGATCTCTCCACCGGGGAACGCGTCGCCATCCGCCTGATGCCGGACTGGGCGCCGCATCATGTCGAACGGATCAAGGAACTGGCGCGGCAGGGGTTCTATAACGGCGTGATTTTCCACCGCGTGATCGATGGCTTCATGGCCCAGACGGGCGATCCCACGGGAACCGGGCGGGGTGGTTCGCAACTGCCGGACATCCAGGCCGAATTCAACGATCTGCCGCATGTTCGCGGTTCGGTGTCGATGGCCCGCGCCGCATCGGACGATAGTGCCAACAGCCAGTTCTTCATCGTTTTCTACCCGCGTTTCGCGCTTGACCGGCGGTACACCAATTTCGGCCGGGTCATCGCCAATATGGATGCCGTCGACCGGGTCCAGCGGGGCGAACCACCGCAGAACCCGACCAAGATCGTGCAAGCGTCGATCGCTTCCGATCACAAGGCCCCGCCTGCTTTCGTTCCGCCAGCGCCCGCTGCGCAGCCGATCACGGCTGAGATGCTGAAGTCTTCCCAGGTTCAGTAAGCTTCCCATCGCGCGGTGTTGCGCCTAGAGGCGCGCGATGCGCGTTGATTTGTTTGATTTCGAACTCCCGCCGGAACGCATTGCGCTCCGGCCAGCACGGCCCCGCGATTCCGCTCGCATGCTGGTGGCGCAAGGGAAGGGCAATCCGGCCTTCGCCGATCTGACGGTGCGCGATTTGCCGGCGCAGTTGCGCCGGGGCGATGTCCTGGTGTTCAACGACACCAAGGTTATCCCGGCCCAGCTCGAAGGGCGGCGAGGGGAAGCCCGCATCGGGGCGACGCTGCACAAGCGGATCGATCTGCGCCGCTGGCAGGCGTTCGTCCGCAACGCCAAGCGGTTGCGTGAAGGCGATCTGATACACTTTCCGCAGGATGTGGCCGCGATTGCAGAAGCGTGCCATCCCGATGGCAGCTGGACGCTGGCCTTCACCGGGGAAGAGCCGGTGGAGATTCTGCTCGAACGGGCAGGAACGATGCCGCTGCCCCCTTACATCGCAGGCAAACGGCCGACCGATTCTTCGGATCGGTCCGACTATCAGACCATTTTTGCCCGTGAGGAAGGGGCGGTTGCCGCGCCCACGGCGGCGCTTCATTTCACACCGGATCTGCTGGCCGCGCTGGACGCGGCAGGCATCGGCCGGGAAACGCTTACCCTGCATGTGGGCGCGGGCACTTTTCTGCCGGTGAAAGCCGATGACACGCAGGAACATCGGATGCATGCCGAATGGGGGCGCATCGACAGTGCCATGGCCGACCGGCTCAACCGGGTGCGTGCCAATGGCGGCAGAGTGATCGCGGTGGGAACGACTTCCCTACGCCTGCTGGAAAGCGCCACGGGTGAAGACGGCGTGATCCGTGCCTTTGCCGGGGACACCGATATCTTCATCACACCCGGATACCGCTTCCGCGCGATAGATGGCCTGATGACCAATTTCCATTTGCCGCGGTCGACGCTTTTCATGCTCGTTTCGGCCCTGATGGGGCTGGAAACGATGCAGGCGGCTTATACCCATGCCATTGCGGAAGGATACCGCTTCTACAGCTATGGCGATGCGAGCCTGCTGCTGCCCTGAGCGATTGCAATAACAGGCAAATTGCCGAATATCGGGGGAATGGAGCCCATTCTCGATATTCGCGGTCTGACCAAGAGCTACAGCGGCGGCCTCAAAGCGCTCGACAGTGTCGATCTGCAGGTGCGCAAAGGTGAAATCTTTGCGCTTCTGGGGCCGAACGGTGCGGGCAAGACGACCTTGATCGGTGCGGTCTGCGGGATGGTTCGGCCGACTTCGGGCACGATCCATGCCTTTGGTCTCGATATGCGCAGGCATTGGCGTGCCGCGCGCCAGCGGATCGGATTGGTTCCGCAGGAACTGGGATTCGATATGTTCGAAACGGTGGACCGGCAGGTGCGCTATTCGCGCGGCCTGTTCGGCCGGGCGCCGGATGAGGAACGCATCACCCGGATTCTGTCGGCCTTGCAATTGCTCGACAAGCGGCACGATCAGATTCGCAAGCTTTCGGGCGGCATGAAGCGGCGCGTGCTGATTGCCAAGGCGCTGAGCCACGATCCCGATCTGTTGTTCCTCGACGAGCCGACGGCCGGGGTCGATGTCGAACTGCGGCGCGATATGTGGCGGTTGATCGGCGATCTGCGCGAACAGGGCGTGACCATCATTCTCACCACCCATTATATCGAAGAAGCCGAGGAGATGGCAGACAGAGTGGGGATTATCGACAAGGGCAGAGTGCTGCTGGTCGATGAGAAGGAGGCAATGATGGCCCGCCTCGGCCGGACGGAGGCCCGCTTCGCACTGGAGCATCCGCTTACTGCGCTTCCGCCTGCCTTGGCGGCTTACAATCTTGCCTTGGCCGATGGTGGCCACACGCTGGTCTATCGCGGGGGTGACGGGACAGGGAAAGGCAAGGCCGAAGTGGCGGCCATCGCCCGGATCATGATCGAACAAGGGCTGTATTTCCGCGCTCTCGATCAGAAGGAATCCAGTCTGGAGGATATCTTCGTCGAGCTGATGACAGAACGGGAGGCCGCAGCATGATCAACTGGCGTGGCACCTGGGCGATCTACAAGCAGGAAGTTCTGCGGGCATGGCGGACCGTGTTCGGCACGATCGTGTCGCCGGTCTTGACGACGAGCCTCTATTTCGTGGTGTTCGGCGCGGCCATTGGCGGGCAGATGCAGGCCGTGAACGGCGTCAATTACGGCGCATTCATCGTACCGGGCCTGCTGATGCTGACCCTGTTGAGCGAAAGCACATCCAACGCCAGCTTTGGCATTTATATGCAGCGCTTCACCGGCTCGGTCTACGAACTGCTTTCCGCCCCGGTCGGGGTCACCGAAACGCTGATCGGCTTTGTCGGCGCGGCCGCGACCAAGAGTCTGATTCTCGCCGCGATCATTCTCGCCACGGCGAAGATTTTCGTCGATTACACAATTGTCCATCCTATTCTGGCGGTCGGCTATATCATGCTGGTCGCCGCGTCGTTTTCGCTTCTGGGGTTCATTCTCGGCGTATGGGCCGAAGGGTTCGAAAAGCTGCAGATGATCCCGATGCTGGTGCTGATGCCGCTGACGTTTCTGGGCGGCACGTTCTATTCCATCGATATGCTGGCCGAACCGTGGCGTTCCATCGCGCTGTTCAACCCCATTGTCTATCTGGTGAACGGGCTGCGCTGGACGTTCTACGGGGCGTCGGATGTGAACATCCTCGTTTCCGCAGGGTCGACATTCGCTTTTCTGGCCGTGTGCATCACGGTCATCGCGGTGATTTTCAAGACCGGTTGGCGTCTGCGCAACTGAAGCGATCAGCCGGTGAAATAGCCCCAGATCAATCGCGCTGTCAGAAGCAGTGAAATCGTGACGAGCAGGGGGCGAATCAATCGCGCGCCAAAGCGGATGGCGCTGTGTGAGCCCAGCCAACTGCCTGTGATCGTGCCGATAGCCATGCACAGGCCGAGCGTCCATACGACCTGGCCGCCGGCCATGAACATCAGCAGGCTGCCCAGGTTGCTGGTGGTGTTGAACAACTTGGTGAGCGCCGATGCGCGCGTCAGCCCCATGCCGCGCAGGGCGACAAGCGACGTGGTGAAGAAGCTGCCCGCACCGGGGCCGAAGAAGCCATCGTAAAAGCCGATCCCGCTCGCGATGGGGACGTAGCCCTTGCGTGACAGCAGTTCGCGCCGGTCCGTATCGTCCATGCGCGGGGAAAAGATCACATAGGTCGCGCACAACACCAGCAGGACGGGGACGACGAGGTTCAGGATTTTGGCCTCCAGCGCTTGAACCGCCAGGGCCCCAAGGCCGGACGCGATGAAAACGCAGGCGACCGTACCCAGATGCGGGCGGATTTGCAGCAAGCCCTTGCGGCGATAGGTGTGGGTCGCCATCGCGACGCCCATCGATGATTGCAGCTTGTTGGTGCCCAGCGCCAGATGCGGGGGCAAACCGGCGGAAAGCAGCGCGGGCATGGTCAACAGCCCGCCGCCGCCAGCCACGGCATCGATGAAACCCGATACCACGCAAACGGCCGTCAGTGCGGCATAGACCCAGAGTTCGATTTCCAAAAACGTCTCACTTGCACTGCGTTGTGGCGGACCAGAAAAGCGGCCTGTTCTCGTCGGGCACTGGCTCGTTTGTGGATCGCGTCCAGCCCACTGTTCATCCCGTTCGCTTGTCTGGTCAACGGTTTGGGCTGGACTTTCACCGGCTGATCGGACGTCACTATGGGGTCTCGTTCAGGTTGGTGACGGGTCCTCGTGGTATGCGGGGGCTCTCACCCTTAAGCACAGGGCGGGACGACGCATCACGATGGATCACATGACTCCCCCTCCGTTCCTGCCTTCGACGTTTCGTATCGGTGCCGCCGCCGGTATTTTACTGGCCACGCCCGCATTCGCTGAATTGCCTGCCCCCGTGAAGGCGATGGTCGATAGTGCGGTAGAGACGGGCGATACCCAAAAGGTCGAAACGGTGATCGAGATCGCCAAGAAGACGAATCCGGACCAGGTGGCTGAACTGGATGCGATCCTGTCCGATTTTCGGGCCGAGCGCGCGCGTCTGGCAAACGAGGAAGCCCGCAAGAAGGAGGAGCAGATTCGCCACGCCGGGGTGTTCGAACGCTGGAGCGGTAGAGGGCAGGTCGGTGCTTCGCTGTCATCCGGCAACAGCGATAACGCCGGTGTTTCGGTTGCCCTGTCGCTGGAACGGACGGGGATCGACTGGCAACATCGGTTGAGGATGACAGCCGATTATCAGCGGAGCAATGGCGTCACCTCGACAGAGAAGTATCTTGCCGCTTACGAACCGCGCTATCAGATCAACCGCCGCCTCTTCACTTATGCTCTGGCCCAGTACGAGCGGGATAAGTTCCAGGGGTTTTCTTCGCGCTATTCGGTTTCCGGCGGGCTCGGTTACAAGGTGCTCGACAACAAGGCGCTCCAGATGTCGGTGCAGGTCGGCCCGTCCTGGCGGCATGTCGATTTCACCGATGGCACACAAGGCAGCAGTCTCGGGGTTCTCGCCGGGCTCGATTTCGACTGGCAACTGGCGAAGAATCTCAAGTTCACGCAGAATGCCAATCTCGTTGCGGACGGAGGCACGTCTGCGAGCGTCATCATCGATTCGAATTCCACCACCATGGCGCTGACAAGTGGGCTGGAGGCGAAGATCAGCGATCACTTCACGACGCGCTTCTCCTACACCATCGATTACAACAGCAATCCGGCCGAAGGCGCGGTTTCGACTGACACGTTGACCCGGATCACGCTGGTTTACGGGTTCTGAAGGCGGCGCAGCGCCAATCGTCGATTGCCCTCTCAACAGGCCCGGTCTAGCGGATGAGCGATGACACGCTTCTCCTTTTCCATACATGCCCGCGACGGGAAAGCGCGCACGGGCACCATTCAGATGCAGCGCGGCGATATCCGGACCCCGGCTTTCATGCCGGTCGGGACCGCTGCCACTGTCAAGGCGATGAAACCCGAAGACGTGCGCCGCACTGGCGCCGATATCTTGCTGGGAAACACTTATCATCTGATGCT
>Ga0182743_1002672_pt1 | contig 15150 bp, 12 predicted proteins | sample eDN3rd30CKraftOP_FD_128522 | JGI IMG/M metagenome (GOLD analysis project Ga0182743, IMG submission 128522) | Enriched Organic Plus compost microbial communities from Emeryville, California, USA - eDNA 3rd pass 30_C Kraft OP (version 2) (version 2) ... | reverse complement strand
ATCACCTCGTCGAGCTGGCTCTGGAGCTCGAGGATGCCATCGTTCAGCTCGCCGGAGCCGCTGGCGAGCTTTTCCGCCCCCGACACCGCTTCCTGGAGCTTCGGGATGGCTCCCTGGACGGTGACCAGGACCTTGTGCATGAACTTGTCACCGATCGCCTCGTTCACCTTGTTCAGGACCTGCTCGGCGGCGTCGCCGCCGATCACGGACGACAGGTAGTTGTTGGCGTCGTTGAAGACGAACACGATCTCGGCCCGGAATGCGTTCTGCGCCGTCGGGGAGACGATCGCCTCGCTGAAGTCCGGGGGGATGGTGACCGTGTAGTAGTAGGTCCCGTCGGCGAGGCCCTCCGCGGCGTCCTCCGCCGACGTCTCCTCGATCCCGAGTTCGCCGGACGCGACGAGGTTCGACACCACCTGTTTGCCGGCGTTCAGCCTCTCGCCCTGCGCGGTGGCTCCCTTGTCCAGGTTCACGACGGCCGCGGGGATCTTGTCGACCTCGCCGAACGGGTTCCAGAAGGCCCACAGGTACATGGCTCCGTAGAGGAGCGGCATGAAGATGATCGTGATGATCGCGAGGCGCGGCAGCTGGCCGCGGAAGTAACGCTTGTTGTCGCTGCCCAGCGCGAGCCCGGCGATCATTCGTCTCGCTCCTCGCCCGGATCGCCGTTGATCGGGGCCTCGTCGCTACCGGCGTCCTCCGAGTCCCAATCCTCTTCCCCGCTCTCCGCCTTCTCGCGCTGCTGCTCGGCGATGCGGCGGGCGGCGGAACTCCTCTGCTGGAACTCGAGCAGTCCGGGGACGTCGACCACGTCACACTCATGGTCCTCGAACTCGTCGCCGTTCACGTCGGCGGTGATGATCGACTGCTCCTTGCCGAGTTCGATCAGCTTCCGCATCAGGGCGTGCCGCTGCTCGTCGTCGGCCATGTGGTCGAGCCGCCCGACCACCAGGAGCGGCTTACGCCTTGTATTGGCCACGCCGATCCGCATCAGCATCTGGTCGAGCTCGGGCAGGTCGGCCATGAAGGCGTCGATCGGCGGCACCGGCCTGTCGTCGAACAGGTACCCGCACATCGCCTTCACGTCCTCGGTCGTGGCGAGCGGAATCCACTCGTACCAGTGCGCCTCCCAGCGGCGCTGTTCCGTCACCAGGTCCTGGACCGTGACCGAGGGCTGGAAGCCGTCCAGCTCGTCGAAGCAGCAGATGGAGGAATCCTGGAACACCGCGGGCTGGTCGTTCACGTGATCGAAGACCCGGAGCGTCCCGGAATTGATCTTCATGCGGCCGCAGAGCGCCATCATCAGGGCTGTCCGGGCGGCACCGGGCGGGGCGGTGAGCACGGTCACGCCGCCCTTCTCGAGGTCGAGGTCGAGGGGCCCGAACACCTGGCCCCACTGGCCCTTCAGCTCGATCTTGCGCGCGGAGACGAGACTGCCACCGGGCATCAGCCGGTCAGCCTTGCCGCTTCGTCCACTCGACCCTCCGGCCGCAGACGAACCGCCGAGGAGGCCGGCGAACTTGGATTTGAGACTCGCATTCTGTGGCAATTTTGACGGCGGCCCGTTTATCGAAGACCCACCGGGCAGGCGCCAAGCTACCAGAGGCACCGGTCGCCTCGACGCCCCCGTTTCCCGATTATTGGCGGGATTCCCGCCGCCCGGGGGTCCGGGGGCGATTGATACCTTGGGGCCCTCCACCGGCAATCGACCGGCGAGTCTGTTCACCGTCAGAAAATGGAAGGCTTTACTCAATGTGCACCAGGGCAGTTTGGGCGGATGCCGCCGGCAGCGTTCTCGTCGGACGCAACATGGACTTTCACGAGGACCTGATGACCAACCTGTGGTCGCTTCCCCGAGGCATCGAGCGCGGTGACGAGGACTCGCTGAACTGGAAGGCCAGGTACGGCAGCGTGGTCGCCGCGTGCTTCGACATGATGTCCGCCGACGGCCTCAATGAAGCCGGTCTGGCCGGCCACATCCTGTGGCTCGCCGAGGCCGACTATGGCGAACGCGACGAGTCGCGTCCCGGACTCCCCCTCTCGCTCTGGATGCAGTACTTCCTCGACAACTTCGAGACCGTCGCCGACGCCGTCGCCTGGGTCGAGGAGAGCAAGGTCCAGCTGATTCCCGTGAACAACCCTTCCGATGGCCAGCCACCCGCCCTGCACCTGGCCCTGGACGACGCGACCGGTGACTCGGCGATCATCGAGTACCTCGACGGAGAGGCCAAGGTCTGGCACAGCCGTGACTACAAAGTCATGACCAACTCCCCCACCTTCGACCAGCAGCTCGAGCTGATCAAGAACGTGGAGGGCTTCGGCGGCGACAAGCCCCTGCCCGGCACCAATGACGCGCCGGACCGTTTCGCCCGCGCCTCCTACTACGTCGACAGCCTGCCCGAGCCGAAGAGCCAGGTCGAGGCGATCGCGGGCATGTTCAGCGTGATGCGTAACGCAGCCCAACCGTTCCGTGTCCCGGATCCCGACAAGCCGTTCGCCTCCCAGACGATCTGGCAGACGGTCACCGATCTCACGCGCAGGCGGTACGTATTCGAGTCGACCACCCGGCCCAACATCGTGTGGGTGGACCTCGACAAGCTCGACCTCTCCGAGGGCGCTTCCGCCGGCAAGCTCGACCTGGTCGGCGACAAGGCGCTCGAGGGTGGGCTCGCCGGCAACGTGTCCTCGAAATTCGAGCCGACGGAGCCCCTCCACTTCCTGACCAAGGTGTGAGCCAGGCCGGGTCAGGGTCCGAGCCCGGCGGCGCCTCCGGAGCCGCCGCCGAGATCGGCCCCATCGAGGATTCGAGGGAGGGAGCCCAGCTCGTCGAGGCACTGCTCCTGCTCGGCCGGCTGCTCCTCGCCAGCGGAGACGCGGTCAGCGACATCAACGTGCAGCTGAGGGCCGCGGCCAGGGCCTGGGGTGCGCCCGAGGCCCAGTTCATCGTGCTCCCGAACCTGATGATGGCCTCCTTCGATCCGAACCGGCCGGCCCACATCATGAGCCGGGACCTCGCCAGCGATCACCTTCGGCTCGATCAGGTGATCAAGGTGATGCACCTCGCCCGCCTCGCGCGCCGGGGCAAGGTCGGTCCCGCCGAGGCGATCGCCCGGCTGCAGAAAATCGAGCGTTCGAAGTTGCGCCGTTCCATCCTCCCGGAGGTGATCGGGACGGTGGTCATGACCTTCGGCGTCGCCCTCATGTTCCGTCCGGATGACGCGACCATTCCCCTCTACCTCGGGCTCGGTGCCCTGGTCGGCCTGATCCAGGCGCTGGCCGCCCGGGTGCCCGGGCTCTCGGCGATCATGCCCGTCGCGATCGCGTTCGTCGCCTCCGTGATCGCGTTCTCGGTCACGGGCGGCAAGAGCGACTCGATGCCGATCGAGGCCCTGGTCCCGGCCCTTACCATCCTGCTTCCCGGCGCCCTCCTGACGATGTCCGCGATCGACCTCGCATCCGGCGAGGTCGTGACCGGCTCGAGCCGTTTCCTCGAGGGGCTGTTGCAGCTCGCGCTGCTCGCCTTCGGGATCTTCGCCGCAGCCAGCCTGATGGGAGTCCATCCCTCCGCGCAGGAGAGCAGCGGCAACGGCTTTGCGCCCTGGACGCCCTGGGTGGGGGTGCTCGTGTTCGCGGTCGGTGTGACCCTGCGGGAGTCGGCCCCGAAACAGATGTTCCCGTGGCTGGTGCTGGTGCTCTACATCGCTCACTCGTCGCAGCTGCTGGGCGACGTCCTGTTCGGCCCGATCCTCTCCGGCTTCATCGCGACACTCGTCGTGGTGCCGTTCGTCCGCTATGCGGAACGCTTCCAGTCGACTCCCCCGGCCTTCGCCCTGTTCATGCCGGCCTTCCTTATGCTCGTCCCCGGCGCCCTGGGACTCCTCGGCGTGAGCCAGCTCGCCTCGATCGAACCCTCGAACGGGATCGGCGGCATGGTCAGCGCGATCTCGGCGATCCTCTCCATCGCGCTGGGGATCCTGGTGGGGACGCGCCTGACGACGATCGTGTCCGCCGCGCGCACCGCGAAGGAGCAGCTCCAGCAGACGATCCGGCTCCCCGGCAACGGTTCCCGGCCCGGCTAGCGCCGGGATCTTCGCGGCCCGGGCGACGAGGAATCCGTCCTGCATCTTCCGCCTCAGACAGGTCGGTTCAGGGGGTTAGCAGATAGTGTCCGGTCTGATCGCACACCGATTCGACTCCAAAGGAGCCGCAGATGACATCAGGTCCCCGCAAGACTCTCGCGGAAACCTACTTCACCAAGCCCGCCGAGAGCCGGAAGTTCCCGGAGACCGGCGTCGACGCACGCGCTGCGAAGACCATGCTCGAGACCGAGATGATGCTCGACGGCGAGCCGAACAAGAACCTCGCCACCTTCGTGACGACTTACATGGAGCCGGAGGCCCGTGACGTCATCACGGAGAACCTGCACCGCAACTACATCGATCACGCCGAGTACCCCCGTACCGCGGAGATCGCCAAGCGTTGCGTGCGGATGATCCACAACCTCTTCAACGGTCCCGGCGAGCCCGACCAGCCCGGCACCGCCACGGTCGGCTCCTCGGAAGCGGTCATGCTCGGCGGCCTCGCCATGAAGTGGCGCTGGAAGAAGAACCGGAAGGACGCCGGCCAGTCCGACGCCAAGCCCAACCTGGTCTACGGCGGTGACGTGCACGTCGTGTGGGACAAGTTCTGCCGCTACTTCGACGTGGAGCCGCGCAAGGTCGACATCCCGGTCGGCAAGACCACGGTCGGCGTGGACGAGCTCGGACCGCAGATCGACGAGAACACGATCGGCGTGGTCGGCGTGGTCGGCACCACCTTCACCGGTGAGTGCGACGACGTCGAGGGCCTGAACGAGTACCTGGTCAACCTGAAGAACGAGAAGGGCCTCGACGTGCCGATGCACATCGACGCCGCCAGTGGTGGCTTCGTCTTCCCGTTCTCCCACCCCGACTTCAAGTGGGACTTCCGCCTGGAGCAGGTCAAGTCGATCAACACCTCGGGCCACAAGTTCGGCCTGGTGTACCCGGGCGTCGGGTGGCTGATCCTGCGCGACGACGACCAGGTTCCGGAGGACATCATCTTCTACGAGGACTACCTCGGCGAGAGGGATTCGACCTTCACCCTGAACTTCTCGTGCAGCGCCTCCTTCGTGCTCGCCCAGTACTACATGTTCCTGCGCGAGGGTTACGAGGGATACGCCTCCCTGGTCCGTTCGATGACTGCGAACCGTGACGCGCTCTCGAAGCGCATCAGCGAGATCGACGCCCTGACCATCCTCACCAGCGACCGGCCGATCCTGCCGCTGATGATCTGCAAGGTCAACGACGACGAAGGCTTCACCGGTACCGACCTGGTCGGGGAGCTTTCGCGCCGCAACGGATGGCTCGTCCCGGCGTACAAGATGCCGCCGAAGAACGACGACCAGCAGATCCTCCGCATGCTGGTGAAGATCAACCAGACGCGCGAGCTGAGCGACGCCCTGGCCGATGACTTCGAGGCCTCGGTCAGGTACCTCCGCGAGAAGGCTTCGGCCGGCGACCTCACCGGCCCCAAGCCGAACGTCCACAGCGGGCACGGATACTAGGAAGAAATCTCGGGTGGGAGCCAGGCTCCCACCCGAAATTCACAGGAGAAGAGACCCATGTGTACAACTCTCGTTTATTCGGATTCGAATGGCGGCCAGTACCTCGGTCGGACCCTGGAACTGGACGTCGAGGAGTTCTACGCCATCGCCTACGTCCCGAAGGGGACGAAGTTCGAGTCCCGGGCCGAAGGAAGCGAACCGATCGACTACGAGGCGGAGCATCCGTTCATCGCGATCGGTTCCCCGATCAGGAAGCCGACCAAGGAGAACCCGTTCACCCCTTCCGACCTGAAGATCTGCGAGGGAATGAACGCCGTCGGCCTGACTTGCAGCATGCTCGCCTACCCGACCGCCGGAGGCGTCCAGGAGGCGAAGCACATCACCAGGAAGCTGCTCGATGCGACCGATCTCGGTACGTGGATGCTCAGCCGTTTCACCACGGTCGACGAGGTCAAGAAGGCCCTCGAAGTGCAGGAAGTCTTCCTGACCCGGATCGCCCTGATCGGCAATCTCCCCTACCCCTTCCACATCGCGGTCCACGACAAGTCAGGCAAGGGCATCGTGATCGAGTGGCACCAGGGCGAGATGAACGTGTTCGACAACCCGGTCGGCGTGATGACCAACGGCCCGGACTTCCAATGGCACCTGACCAACATCGGCAACTGGACCCACCTCACCAACGTCGACGTTGCGAGCGCCAAGTTCGGTGACTACGAGGTCCGCCAGCCCGACTCGGGCATCGCCACGGCGGCGCTTCCTTCCTCGAACACGTCGGTCGGTCGCTTCATCAAGGCCCTCTACTACTCGACGTTCCTCGAGAAGACCGATGACCCCGATACCGCCCTGCTCGCGGTGGCCCGGGCGATGAACAACTTCGACCGGCCGCGCGGCATCACCGTCGATCCGAAGAGCGGCGGCGAGGGCATGAGCTTCGAGGGCCAGAGCCTCAACGAGAACGCGCCCCCGACGGAGTACACGTCGTGGACGAACCTCTCCGATCTCGGCCGGGGCAAGTTCCTGGTCCGCAACTACAGCTCGTTCAACTACACGGTCTTCGACCTGAACGAACTGGCGGACAAGGACGACGTCTACCTCACCCTCACCTCCCAGCTGGATCCGATGGGAGGAGACGGAAACGACAAGCTCGTCTCCTTCTCCAGCCTCCTCGGCGGCTGAGAAAGCAGAAAGCGGAAGAAGGGGCGGCCATGGGCCGCCCCTTCACGTTGCAGTGGGCGACCTCGGTCCCGCCAGGGGTGAGGTCAGAAGCGAAGCGACTGACCGGCCGAGACCCGGCCGTTCCGGGCACGAGAGGGCAGCAGCCCAAGACAAGAAAGGGCGGCCCCGCAGGGCCGCCCTTTCGACGTAACGGGCTGCTGACCAGCTACCGGATCTTGATCCCCGAAATGCTGCGGGAAATGACCAGCCTCTGAATCTCTGCGGTGCCCTCGAAGATGTCGTAGATCTTCGCGTCGCGGTGCATGCGCTCGACCGGGAACTCGCGGGTGTAGCCGTTGCCGCCGAGGATCTGGATCGCCCGTTCGGTGACCCAGGTGGCGACTTCGCCGCCCTTGAGCTTGGACATGGAGCCTTCGGAGTTCTTGAACGGGATCTGGTTGCGTCCCATCCAGGCGGCGCGCCAGACGAGGAGCCGGGCGGCGTCGATCTCGGTGGCCATGTCGGCGAGGGTGAAGGCGATGGCCTGGTTCTCGATGATGGGCCGGCCGAACTGGACGCGTTCCTTGGCGTACTCGAGCGCGTACTCGTAGGCGGCGCGGGCGATGCCGATCGCCTGGGCGCCGACGATCGGGCGCGAGGCCTCGAACGTGGCCATGGCGGCCTGCTGCTTGCCCTTCTTGCCTTCGCGGACGCGGGCGAGGCGCTCGTCGAGCTTCTCCTTGCCGCCGAGGAGGCAGCTGCCGGGGATGCGGCAGTCGTCGAGGTGGACGTCGGCGGTGTGAGAGGCCCGGATGCCGAGCTTCTTGACCTTGGCGCCCTGGGTGCAGCCGGGGGTGTTCGGCGGGATGATGAAGGCGGCGTGGCCGCGGGAGCCGAGTTCGCGGTCGACGGAGGCGATCACGACGTGGACGTTGGCGATGCCGCCGTTGGTCGCCCAGGCCTTCTGGCCGTTGAGCACCCATTCGTCGGTCGCTTCGTCGTACTTGGCGGTGGTGCGGACGCCGGAGACGTCGGAACCGGCGTCGGGCTCGGAGGAGCAGAACGCGGCGACCTTGACGTCATCCTCGGTGCCGTAGCACTGGGGGATCCATTCGCCGATCTGTTCGGGCGTGCCCTGGCCGAAGATGGAGGCGACGGCGAGGCCCGTGCCCTGGATGGCCATGCCGAGGCCGGCGTCACCCCAGAACAGTTCCTCGTTGACGATCGGCAGGCTGAGGCCGGTCGGGTCGGCGAAGAACTGTGCGGTGCCCTCGAAGCCGTAGAGACCGATCTTGGCGGCCTCCTGGACGATCTCCCAGGGGAATTCCTCGCGCTCGTCCCATTCGTGGGCGGCGGGGCGCATCACGTTCTCGGCGAAGCCGTGTACCCACTCCTGGATGTCCTTCTGGTCCTGGTTCAGCTCGAGGCTGAACTTGGGCGCAGAAGCCTCATCCGTAGTGGTTTCTTCTGAAGTTTCTGTAGCAGTCATGACCGGAATGTTACATGGATCGATGACATCGTTATGTGATCTGGGCACCGGGGAGTTTTCTCTTCCGGTTCGCGCGGCCGGCGCTCGGCCTCGCTCCCACGCGGCGCCGATCGCGGAGCGTCTGCGATCTCTACGCGGCGCGCGCGGCGGTGCCTTCGCCGAGAACCTGGTCGATCTCGCTGGCCAGGCCGGGTGAGCGACGGACCCTGAAGTCCGGTCCCAGCTTGAGTCGTCTCTCGCGTTCCCCTTCGAGCACGATCACCACGTCCGAATCACCCCGGTGCTGGCCGAACACGGTCTTCATCTCCTCGAGGGTGTCGAGGGACATCTGGTCGGCCCCGACCCGGACGGTGAACGGTTCGTTCTTCTTCGCGTACTTCTCCTTGGCCTTCTCGATCTCTGCCTCGGTCGGGTTGAAGATCTCGGCGTCCCGTACGCGCAGTTTGGTGCCGTCCTCGGACTGGTCGACGACCCCCTTCACCATGACGACCTCGTCGAGCTGGACGAGCCGTTGTTTCTCGGATCCGTCGAGGTCGAAGAGCATCAATTCGATGTCGGTCTCGATGTCGCTTAGCGTGGCGAAGGCGATGCTCTTGCCCGCCCGGCTGCGGAGCTTCTTGTAGGAGGTGACGAGTCCGCCGACGGTGGCCCGGGAACCGTCCTTGAGGTTGGCGAGGTCGGCCAGGCTGCAGTCGGCCTCGGCCAGGATCGCTTCCTTCAACCCGTCCAGAGGGTGCGAGGACAGGAAGGTGCCCATGGTTTCCTTCTCCAGGGCGAGCAGTTCCTTCTGGTCGAACTCTGCCTCGCTGATCGGTTCGTGGCTGCCGCCGCCCCCGGCCTCTTCCGCCCCGTCGAGGCTGAAGATGGAAGCCTGCCCCATCATCGCGTCGGACTGGGCCTTCGCCCCTGCCGCCGCAGCGTCGGGGAGTTTCTCCAGCATGCCCTTGCGTGAACCGGGCAGGGAGTCGAAGGCGCCGCACTTGATCAGGCATTCGATCGCCCGCTTGTTCACGGCCCGGTTGTCCACCCGCTCGCAGAAGTCCCACAGCGACTCGAACGGCTTCTCCTCGCGCGCGTTGATGATCGCCTCGACCGCGGAGTACCCGACGTTCTTCACCGCGTCGAGCCCGAAGCGGATATCCGAGCCGTCGACCACGAAGCTGTGGTCGGAGATGTTCACGTCGGGCGGCAGCACCTGGATACCCATCGAGGTGCAGTGGCTGACGAAGAACGGAACCTTGTCCTTGGTGCTCATGACCGAGGAGATGACCGCAGCCATGTACTCGGCCGGGTAGTTGGCCTTGAGGTACGCGGTCCGGTACGAGATCAGCGCGTAGCACGCGGCGTGTGACTTGTTGAACGAGTAGTCGGCCGCGGCCTCGTTCACGCTCCAGAGGTAGGCGGCGAGCGCCGGGTCGGTGCCGGAGTCCTCCAGGCCCTTCATGAACTTCGGCTTCATCTCGGCCATCAGGTCGCGCTTCTTCTTGCCGATGGCCTTGCGCAGGTCGTCCGCTTCGGAGGGCGAGAAACCGGCCATCTCCTTCGCGACCGCCATCAACTGCTCCTGGTAGAGGAAGCAGCCGTAGGTCGATTCGGTGATGTCCTTCAGGCGCGGGTCGCCGTACTCCACCGAGTCCGGGTCGTGCTTGCCTTCCGCGTACCGGGGGATCTCCTTCATCGCGCCTGGGCGGTACAGCGAGACGAGCGCGGTGATGTCGTCGAACTCGGTCGGCACGACGCGGCGCATCGCCTCGCGCATGCCGTCGGACTCGAGCTGGAACACGCCGATCGAATCGCCGCGGGCGAGCATCTCGTACGTCTTCTTGTCGTCGAGCGGGATCTTGGTGATGTCGATCTCGATGCCGCGGGACCGCTTGATGATGTCCACCGCGTCGTCGATGACATCGAGGTTTCGCAGGCCCAGGAAGTCCATCTTGAGCAGGCCGATCTCCTCGACCGGCCCCATCGAGTACTGGGTCACCGTCTTGAACTGCTTGACCGGCTTGCCGTCCTCCCCGATCGTGGGCGGCGCAGACTTGTCCTCGACCAGCTGCAGGGGGACGATCTCCTTCAGTGGCCGCCCCGAGATGACCACTGCGGCAGCGTGGATCGAGGTGTTGCGGATTTTTCCCTCGAGGCCGCGGGCGGTGTCGATGATCTTCGCGGCGTCGGCGTCCGAGTCGTACGTCTTGCGGAGGTCCTCCCCCTCCTTCAGGCATTCCTCGAAGGAGGGCGAGCGGCCCATGATCGGTTCGGGGATCTCCTTGGCGAGGCGGTCGCCAGTCGCGTAGTCGAAACCGTGGACCCGGGCCGCGTCGCGGACGGCGGCGCGCGGCGCCATCTTGCCGAACGTGATGATCTGGGCCACCGAGTCCGCCCCGTACTTCTTCGTGACGTACTGGATCATGCGGTCACGACCGCGGACCGAGAAGTCGATGTCGATGTCCGGCATCGACTTGCGCCCCGGGTTGAGGAACCGCTCGAACAGCAGGTCGTGCTCGACCGGATCGAGGTCGGTGATGCCCAGGGCATAGGAGACGATCGAGCCGGCGGCCGAGCCACGGCCGGGACCGACCGAGATCCCGTTCTCCTTCGCGTAGTGGATGAAGTCCCACACGATCAGGAAGTAGGCCGGGAAGCCCATCTCCTCGATCACCCCGAGCTCGAACTCCATGCGTTCCCGGACCTCGGCGGGCGGCGGATCGCCGTAACGCTTGCGGATGCCCTCCTCCACGAGCCGGCGGAGCATTTCGCTCTCGGTCTCACCGTTCTCGGTGGGGAACGACGGCAGCAGGATCTGCCCGAGCGGGATCTCGATGTCCGTGCGGTCCGCGATCTCGATCGTCGACGGGATCGCATCGGGCCACTCGGCGAACGCCTCGTGCATCTCGTCGGCATCCTTCAGGTAGAACTCGTTCGTGTCGAAGGTCATCTTCGGCGCGTCGAGTGTCGACTTGGTCTGGACGCAGAGCAGCGCCGTGTGGTTCTGGTAGTCCTCGCGCCGCAGGTAGTGGACGTCCGCCGTGCCGACCAGCGGGCGGCCGATCTCCCGGGCGATCCGGACGATCTGCTCGTTCGCCTTGTCCTGGTCGGCGATCCCGTTCTTCTGGACCTCCATGTAGACCTGCTCGGGACCGAAGACCTGGATCAGCTGGTCGAGGTGCTCGCGGGCCTCGTCCGGACGATCCTCGACCAGACGCTTCACGAAACGGGCCTGGAGGCAGCCCGTGAGCACGATCACGCCCTCCGAGTGCCGGTCCAGCAGTTCCATGTCGACGTTGGCCTTGCCCCGGTGGTAGCCCTCGAGGAAGCCTTCCGAGGACAGCGCGACCAGGTTCTTGAACCCGGTGTTGTTCTCCGCCAGCAGCGTGAGGTGGTTGCGCTCGTACCGGCCCATCTTCTTGACCTCGTGGCGGTCGTCGACGAAGTACGCCTCGATCCCGAGGATCGGCTTGATGCCGTTCGCACGGCACGCCTTGTACATGTCGAGCGACCCGTTCATGACGCCGTGGTCGGTCAGGGCGAGCGCGGGCATGTCGAGCTCCGCCGCCCGGGCCGCCATCTCCTTGATGTTGCAGGCCCCATCCAGCACGGAATGTTCGCTGTGAACATGGAGGTGGGCTACTGGACCCCTGCTGGATGCACCGGAACTCATTGCCCGACCATGATGGCAAGCGCACATGATGCAACCCCCGCCCCTCGCCAACGTTTTCCCGCAAGTTGCGGGGTCGTCCGGAGGGTAGAGTCGGGGCGATGATCTACCTGCTGAGACACGGCGACGCCGAGCCCGACCAGGGCGCCGGCGATGCCGCCCGGAGGCTCACCGAGAAGGGCGAGAAGCAGGCCCTGGCCGCCGGCCGAGCGATCGCCGCGCTGGGCCTGAACGTCGACTGCTGCCTAGCCTCTCCCAAAGTACGCGCCTTCGATACGGCGAGCCTCGCCTGCCGTTCGCTGGACCTGAGACCGGAGGTCGTCGAGTCCATCGCGTGGGGCGACTACGACTCGCTGGAGCTGGCTGCGGGCCGGGGCGACACGATGATCGTCGGACACGAGCCGGTCCTGTCGGCCGAGGTCGCCCGTCTGACCGGGGCGAACGTGAAGATGAAGAAGGCGGGCCTCGCGGTGATCGACCGCAACACCCTCAAAGCGCTCCTGAGGCCGACGGAACTGGCGGCGATCGCCGGCCGGTAGCGAACGGCGAAGCAAAGGCCGCCCGACTCGGGCTACCTAGGCGCAGCTCCAGGCCGAGGCCCCGACATCGGCCCAGATCAGGGCCGCGATCCGGTCCTGCTCGGCCTTGGACGCCTCGTGCGGCAGACCCTTGCCGCCGTACGCCGCCCAGGTGGACGGGATGATCTGGTAGGCACCGCCCGCCCCGCTCGAAGGGTTGAGGGCCGAGTAGTCGCCGCCCGATTCGCACATCACGATGTAGGTCGGGATCGCGTACGGCCCGCCGAGGTGGGACTCGACCTCCTCCTCGGCCTCCCTGGCACTGACCCGGCGCTGCTTCTCGATCTTCTTCTGCCAGCCGGCAATCTCGTTCTTGAGGGTGCCGATCTGCGTTTGCCGCTCGGCGTTGGCGGCGGCCAGGGCGGCCGCGCTCGCCTCGGCCTCGGCCCGTACGGAGGCGATCTGGGCGCGAGCGGCGGCGAGGGCCGCGTTGTGCCGATCCACCGCGCGCTTGGCTTCGCCCAGGCCGTCGACCCTGCCGTCCAGCTCGCGACGGAGCTCGGCGACGCGGGCGGCGAGACGTGAGTCGGAATCCTGAATCGAACGGATGTACTCGGTGCCCGTCGCCAGGTCACCGAACGAAGAGGCCCCGAGCGCAAGGTCGATCGTGTCCGGCGACTCGCCGCTCATGTAGATCTCGACGAGCCGGTCGGCGAGGACCTTGCGGGCCCGGCGCAGGCGCTGCTTCGACCTCGCCAGTGCGGCCTCGGCCGACTGCAGTTCGGCGGCGAGCTCCGCGGCGCGCTCCTCGCCGTTCGCCAGGAGGCCGCTCAACTCGGATTCCCTGGCCGCGGCCCGGGCGGCCTCGGCCCGGGCGGCCTCGACCCGCTCCCGGCCCGCCTCGATCGCGGCAGCGGTCCGTTCGATCTTCTCGCGGGCGGCGCTCTGCTTCTGCTCGAGGGTCGCCGCCGCGGCCGGCCCTCCCGAGGGGGCGAGCGGCACGAGGGCGCAGGCGAGGGCCAGCGCGAAGCCGCCCGTCAGGGCGGCCAGAGCTTTTCGGATTGGAGCCAAAACCGGGAAGGCCAAGGTAGCCAAGACCCCTCGGCCGCCCCGGTTTTCAACTCATCAGTGCAGGAAGGCTTGCGCTCAGGCCTCGGGGGCCTCGCGCGTCGCCAGGTAGCCGACGGCGGCGAGCACCGTGACCCCCGCGGCGGCGCCGGCACCGACGAGCAGGGCCTTGTTCGCGGCCGCCTTGCGCTTGAGGAAGGTGCGGCCGAGCTTGACGACGGCCATTCCGATCAGCTTGTAGATCACTTGCTTTCCTCCTGGCGGTTGCGGACCTGGTGTGCCATCCGGCTCTGTAGCGAGAAGAGCTCGATGAAGCCGGGGGCGGCATTCTGGGAGAAGTCTCCCCCGGATGCCCCGAACGATGCAAGGTTCTCGTCGTAGACGGCGTACTCCGACTTGCGGGCGACGGGCGTCGCCGACCCCTTGTACAGCTTCAGGGTCACCTCTCCCGTCACGAACTCGTTGGCCGAGTCCATGAACGCGTCGAGGTCGTGGCGCAGCGGTTCGAACCAGAGCCCGGCGTACACCATGTAGGCCCAGTGCCGGTCCAGCGAGTGCTTGAAGTTGTTCTGGTGGATCGTCGAGACGACTTTTTCCAGGTCCTGGTGCGCGGTCAGGATCAATGCCGCGGCGGGCACCTCGTAGATGTCGCGGACCTTGAGGCCGACGATGCGGTCCTCGATGTGGTCGACGATGCCGCAGCCGTGGCGGCATCCCGCATCGGCGGCCGCCTCGAGCAGGGGGACGAGGTCCATCCGCTCGCCGTTGAAGGTGACGGGCCGACCGGACTCGAAGCCGATCGTCACGTACTCCGGCTCGTCGGGTGCCTCCTCCGGCCTGGTGACCAGCTGGAACACGTCATCGGGCGGCGGGGTGTCGATGTGCTCGATCGACCTGCCCTCGGAGGACCTGCCCCAGAGGTTGTCGTCGATCGAATACGGCGAGACGGAGGTTCCTCCCTTGAGCGGGATCCCGTGCTTGCGGCAGTACTCGAGCTCCTCCTCGCGGCCGATCTGCCAGGAGCGGACCGGGGCGATCATCTTCAGGTCGGGATTGAGCGTGGCGACGGTGCCCTCGAGCCGGACCTGGTCGTTGCCCTTGCCGGTGCAGCCGTGGGCGAGTGTGTCGCAGCCGTACTCGGCCGCGACCTCGACCCCGAGCTTGCCGATCAGCGGCCGGCCGAGCGACGTGAACAGCGGGTAGCCGCCGCCGTAAAGGGCGTTCGCCTTGATCGCGGGCAGCACGAAGTCCTCGGCGAACTCCTCCCGGGCGTCGATCACGATCGCCTCTTTGGCACCCATGTTCTTCGCCTTCTCGGTGATCGCGTCGTAGTCCTCGCCGGGCTGGCCCAGGTTGATGGTCAGGGTGACCACCTCGGCCTCGTAGGCAGCCTGGATCCAGTGGAGCATCACGCTCGTGTCGAGGCCGCCCGAGTAGAGCAGCACCACGCGGTTGACTTCCTCCGGTCTGGCCTCGTACGAGGCCATGGGGGCCGGCAGCGAATCGAGTGAGATCTCGGTCATCCGGGGCCGATCCCTCCGGTGTTCGAGCCGTTGTCGCCGCCGGTGCCCGTGTCGGTTCCGATGCCGCCGGTTCCGGTGCCCGACCCGCCGTCGGTTCCGGTGCCCGTCCCGGTGCCGGTGTCGGGGCTAACTCCGCCGGTCCCGTCGGTCCCGGTCCCGGT
>Ga0182743_1002663_pt1 | contig 15175 bp, 12 predicted proteins | sample eDN3rd30CKraftOP_FD_128522 | JGI IMG/M metagenome (GOLD analysis project Ga0182743, IMG submission 128522) | Enriched Organic Plus compost microbial communities from Emeryville, California, USA - eDNA 3rd pass 30_C Kraft OP (version 2) (version 2) ... | reverse complement strand
TCAGGTATGTGCGATGGCGACTGGCCGAGATGCGAACATTGGTTCGTGAGCTCGGCCTCCATCCTCCACGCGGACCTCGATGCGTTCTACGCGTCCGTCGAGCAGCGGGACGATCCGTCCCTGCGAGACAAGCCTGTGATCGTCGGCACCGGCGTCGTCCTCGCCTGCAGCTACGAGGCGAAGGCCCGCGGCGTCTACACCACCCTGAACGGTGCGGCGGCGCGCCGCATCTGTCCCGAGGCGATCGTCGTCCCTCCCCGGATGGAGGCCTACTCGGAGGCCTCGAAGGCGGTCTACGAGATCTTCCACGACACCGCCCCGGTGGTCGAGGGCCTCTCGATCGACGAGGCCTTCCTCGATGTCGGCGGGATGGAACACATCTCCGGCACGCCCGCCCAGATCGCGGCCTCCCTCCGGAAGCGGGTGCTCGAGGAGGTCGGGTTGCCGATCTCGGTCGGCGTCGCGAGAACGAAGTTCCTTGCCAAGGTGGCGAGCGGGGCCTGCAAGCCGGACGGCCTGCTCGTGGTCGAACCCGACCGGGAGGAGGAGTTCCTCCACCCGCTCCCGATCCAGGCGCTTTGGGGAGTCGGCAAGGTAACTACGGCCAGGCTGAACGACATGGGCATCCTCACCGTCGGCGACGTGACCCGCACGAGCCGGGTCCGGCTCGCGTCGGCGGTCGGCGAGTCGGCCGCGAACCGCCTGCTCGATCTCGCCCACAACCGCGATCCCCGGCGAGTCGAGCCCCGCCGGCGGCGGAAGTCCATCGGCGCCCAGAGCGCCTTCCCCCGCGGTTCCCGGACCCCCGAGCAGGTCGATTCGCTCGCCGCGGCGCTCGTCGACCGGACCGCCCGGCGGCTGCGCGGGGCCGGACGCGCCTGCCGCACAGTTTCGATCGGGCTCCGCTTCGGGGACTTCTCCCGCGCGACGCGGGCCCACACCCTCCCCTACCCCACGGACGAGACCGCGACGATCCTGGCCGCGGTCCGCGACCTGTTCGAGGCGTCCGCCGCGGAGATCGCCGAGAAGGACCTGACCCTGATCGGCGTTTCCCTGGGCAATCTGGAGCGGGCCGACACCGTGCAGATGGAACTTCCCCTCGGCGAGGAGAAGGCGCCCGACCGGGACCGGGCCGCGCTCGACCAGGCGGTGGACGACGTCCGGTCCAGGTTCGGGGAGGGCGTGATCAAGCGCGCCTCGATGATCGACGCCGACCAGGGCGTGCCGGTACCCACCCTCCCCGACTGAGTCACACGACGCTCAGCGCCGCAGCCGGACCTTGACCCTGAGCGTCTTGCTGTTCCCGGCCCTGTCGGTCGCGGTGGCGGTGTAGACACCGGTCCGCCCCTTCCGCTTCCAGCCGATCCGGCAGCGCAGGACCCCCGACGTCCGGTCGCTCGCGACGCAGCGGGCGCGCTTCAGCTTGCGGTACGTGGCGCCCTTCTTCACTCCCCGGATGCGCACGGCCGGTGCGGTGCGATCGATGTTGATGCCCGTGACGGTGGCGGTCGACCGGCCACCGTCTGTCGCCTCCACCGTGCCGCTCGCGGACTGGCCGCGGCCGTCCCGCTGCAGCCGGACGGCGGCGGGGCAGCCCGCCCCGGTCAGCGGGACGGAGGACTCGCACTCGAAGCTGACCCGGACGGGGGTCCGGTACCAGCCCCGCCCGTTCCGGGGGCGGTTGCTTTCGACGCGTGCCGTGATCGAGGGGTCGGAACGCGTGGCCCCGGCCGAGGACGGTCCGAAGTCGGGATCGCCCGGATACTCGGCCGAGACCTCACGCCTGGCGCCGGGCTGTACCTCGTATTCGAGCGTGGCCACGCCATCCACCAGGGGAGCCGAGCCGACCTGCTCGCCCTCGACCAGGAAGGTCACCCGACCGGTCGGGACCGGGATGTTCTCACCCTCTCCCGTGACCTCGGCCCGGATCGAGCCACGGCTTACGGAGAGGCTGGTTCGCGAAGGGAGACGGTCCAGCTCGACGGCCTGGGCCTTGTTGCCGACCTCGTTGTGGAAGTGGACCATCATCAGCCCCTTCCCCCCGTCGTCACGGTACGAGTCGATGTGCCGGGTCACGTTCAGGTCGATCCCCGGTCGGTCGACGATGAACGGGCTGGTTCCGTTCTCGATCGTCATGGAGATTCCGGGCTCGTACAGGTTCGCGGTGAGCGGGTCGAGCAGCTTCGTCGAGCCGGGCGCAGGATCCACCCCGATCAGGTCGACGGCCTGAGGCGAGGAGCCGTAGGTCTCGACGCCGTAAGAGATCCGGGGATTCTCCGCGTCGACGCCGTAATCGGCGAGGACCTCGAGGGACACCGGAAGCACCATCACGTCGCTGTCGAAGATCGCCGTGTCGGTGTTGCCCCACAGTCCGTTGAGGGGCAATACGCTGACCACCCGGGCTCCGGCCGGCCTGGCCGGATCGTGGAGCACGCTGACGAAGACGTCCTCGCCCGCGAGCCTGCTGTTGTAGAGGTACAGGTCGATCTCACCATCCCCGTCGACGTCGAGGTCGAGCTGGATCCCGAGCTTGCTGGCGGGGACCGGCCAGGGACGGTCCACCTGGACGGCGAAGTATCCACGGGACGTACTCACGGCCTGCTTGATCGGGAAGTCGGACGTGTAGCCGACCATCCGCAGGTCCGCCATGCGGTCCGAGGGCAGCCGCCAGCATCCCGTCTGGATCTCGTCGTCACATCGCGGGGCCTGTCCGCTCCTCGCCTGGAGTTCGAGGCCGGAGACGACCGATCGGATGTCGTCCCAGGGGTCCGCGTTCCCCACGCCGTTCTGGCCGTTGGCCAGCCCGAGGCCCGAGCCGGTGAGCCCGATCTTCGCCACCTGGGTTGGTGCGTCGGGTTCGTCACCGGTGCGGTGGATGGTCAGCCGGTCCGCCTGGGTCATGTCCGAGGCCGGCCGGGGAGCGGCGTACACGGGCACGCGCAGCTCGACCCCGGGCCCGGTCGGCGACAGGAGCACCCGCCCCGCGGCTTCGGCGATCGTCTGACGCGGGACCTGCGAAGGACTGACGCGATCCACGGTCGGGTCGATCGCCTTGGCCAGCTCCCCGGGGTCTTCGATCTCGAGCTTCACGGTGACGGTCGCCTTGCCCCGGGGACCGACGGTGACCTGGGCGGGAGACACGGAGTACTCGACGCCGGGGACCTCGCTGACCGGTTCGAACTCCACGTCGTAGGTGACCGGGGAAAGCCTGCGATTGTCCACCGTGATCGTCTTCTGGAGGGACAGGGAATCCTTCGCCTCGACCGGGCCGAAGGAGACGCTGACCGCGCCCTTCTCGGGGTTATAGGCGAGCACCTCGTTCTGTACGGCGTCGCGGGCGTCGATGCGGCCGGCTCCCACCCGCGGCGGGCCGTACATCGGGCTGTCTGGGTCGTTGCCGCCGCCGACGTACACGTCGTGCCCGGCGGTGTTCATGATCGCCGCCTTGACCTGGAGCGGGCTCCAGGCCGGGTGCGCCTCCCGTACGAGCGCGGCGAGGCCCGCCACCATCGGCGACGCCATCGAGGTGCCGGACATGCTGGTGCCCCCGGATCCGGTGCCGACCGCGGTCTGGAAGACCGTGGTCCCCACCGCCGCCACGTCCGGCTTCACGTTGCCGTCCTCGTGGAGGCCGCGGGACGAGCTCGCGGCGAGCTTGTCGTCATCGTCGGGGAACTCGCGGTCGACCGTGTTTACCGACGTGCCGTCCACCGTGACCGGCAGGGACTCCTCCAGGGCGTCGCGGATCGCGTCGGCCCCCGACGAGGCCATGAGCACGCCCGGGATGCTCTCCGAACCGTTGATCCCGGCCGAGAAGGTGTCGGCGTCGCTCGCGAAGATGAAGCCGCCCGCCCCCGCCGCAACGAGGTTGGCACCCCGTTGCCTCGACAGACACTGGGGCGACGCGTCGTGCCACTCCACCAGCACTACCTCGCCGGAGAACGTGCCCTCCGGGTAGGGATCGCAGGCCGTCTCGTTCCCGGCGGGCGCGGCGACCACGTCCCCGTTCAGGTCGGGCTGGCCAACCCAGTCGTAGTCCGCGGACCGGACGACCGCAAAGTTCGACTGGTCCCCGTCGATCGTCACGGCCGCCCCGTCGTTCTTGGAACGGGCGTCGACGCTGTTGGCGACGCTGATCGACGAGGGGGCGTCACCGGGTGAACCCGAGACGTCGGCCTGGTCGCCGGCGTTGCCGGCGGCGGCCACGACGGTGATGCCGAGCGCGGTGGCGGCCTCGACCGCGACCCCGTCGCCGTCCTCGTACGTACCGAAATCCGTCCCGAGGGAAAGGTTGATCACGTCGGCACCGTCCGACGGATCGCCGTCGCCGTTCGGGTCGACCGCGCGGTCGATGCCCAGCGTCGCGACGCTCGTGCTGCCCCCGCAGCCGAAGACGCGCACCGCGAGGATCGACGCCTTCGGAGCCACACCCGGACCGATCGCGAGGGCATCGAAGTCGGTGGAAGAGTCGTAGGGGCCCGTGTAGGTGCTCCCGTCGGGATTCACGCCGTAGCCGGCGGCGATCCCGGCGACGTGAGAGCCGTGCCCGCCGCAGTCGAGCGGGTACGGGTCCGGGTGGGGAACCGGCTGGTAGTGGTCGGAGGACGGGTCGGCGTCGTAGTCGTCGCCGACCAGGTCGATCCCGCCGAGCACCTTTTCGTTGGGGTAGTCGGACGGGTCGGAGGGCTGGCCGTCGTTGGCCTGGGCCTCCTCGAAGGCCTCGACCGTGCCCGGCCCGCCCATCGAGGAGTGCATGTAGTCGACCCCTGAGTCCACCACGGCGATCACCACTCCCTCGCCGAGGAAGCCGGTGTCCTGCCAGGCCGCCGCGCCGCCCTGGAAGGGCACCGCGTACGAGCTCGTCATCTCCTTGGGAGCGATCGGGTAGGCCGCGACCACGCCGGGGATCCGTTCCAGCGCCTCCTCGTCGCCGGCTTCGGCCATGACGCCGACTCCGGCGAGCACGCTGTGGGTCCGGTAGATCACGTCCGCGTCCGCCGGCAGCTCCTCGATCACCTCGGCCTGCGCCTCGGCGATCTCGGCCTTCTGCGATCGGGCGGCGCGGCGCGCTTCGGCGAGCCCTTCGGAGCGCTCGCGCTCGAACACCCGGGTCGTCGAGGCGGGGTCCAGTTCGAGCAGGAAGGCCTGGGGTACGGGCTTGCCGTCATCCACGCGCTCGGCCGAGGCCTGGCTCCCGGCCGCCATCGCCAACGTGGCGGCGATCCCCACGACAGCCGCCCTTGCCCACCTGCTGTTCATCATCCCTGGAAAGCCCTCCCTTGCGTGTGATGTCCGGGGCTCGACTGGCGCACCGGCCGCAGCCAGTGTAACCCCGCCCAAGGTCGAAAGTGGCGGTATCACCGCCGCCCGGATGGGTCACAATCGCCCGATGCCGTACCTGCACGAGTGGAGTCCCGTGCTCCGCGAAACGCTCCCCCACCGCTCCCTCGGCAAGGGGCCGACCCCGGTGCTGCCGGCCGCCGGACTCACCGACGGCGACGCCGAGGTGTGGGTCAAGGACGAGAGCGAATTCGGCGACGGCGGCTGGGGTGGCAACAAGGTCAGGAAGCTCGAATGGCTGCTCCCCGACGCCAAGTCCCGCGGCAAACGAACCGTCCTGACCTTCGGGGCGCTGGGCACCAACTGGGGCCTCGCCACCGCTCTCTATGCCCGCGACGCCGGCATCGACACCGTCCTCGCCCTGATCGACCAGCCGGTGGACGATCACGTCCGGCGCCAGCTGGGGCGGCTCGAGGCCTCCGGAGCCACCCTCCACTTCACCCACTCCAAGGCGAGGACCGTGGCGATGGCACCCTGGCTGGTCGTTCGGCATTCCTCCCGGTTGAAGACCCCGTACATCCTCCCCGCCGGCGGCAGCTCGCCGCTCGGCACCCTCGGATACGTCGAGACGGCGATGGAGATCGCCGCGCAGGTCCGGGCGGGCGAGCTTCCCGAGCCCGGCCACGTGATCGTCCCGGCCGGCTCGGGAGGAACCACCGCGGGCCTCGCGCTCGGCCTGGCCCTGTCCGGAATCGACGCGAACGTGATCGGGGTGGTCGTGACCGACGCCCTGCGGCTCGACCACGAGGCCATCGAGAAGCTGGCCGGGAGGAGCGCAAGGCTTCTCGCCGATCGCGGCGCCGGGTTCGAGCCCCCCGCCCTGGCGTTCGAGATGACCACCGGGTTCCTCGGCCCGGGCTACGGGGTACCCACCCCGGAGTCGTCCGCCGCCCTCGAGCGCGCCCGTGAAGCCGGCCTCGAGCTCGACCCCGTCTACACGGCGAAGGCTATGGCCGCCCTCCTCGCCCTGAACGCCGCCGGCGAGCTCGGCGATCGCCCGGTGCTCTTCCTGAACACCAACGGGCCGCGCTGATTCAGTTGAAGAGCGTGAGGTCGGGTTCGCGCTCGCCCCTGAGCACCGCGAGGTCCACCTCGACGCACGCGATGTCCCTGCCCTCGGCCAGGGTCCTGGCCTGCGGCTTGATCTGCTGGGCCGCGAGCACGCCGCGACATCCGGCCATCGCCGGTTCGAGTCGGATGCGCTCCAGGTAGCGGGTGATCTGCTCGACGGCCTCGATCGTGCCGACCCGCTTGATCTCGACGGCCACCCACTGGTCGTCCGGGTCCTGGCACATCAGGTCGACCGGTCCGATGTCGGTGAACCACTCGCGCTTGACGAGCCGCAGGCCCTCGCCGCACCAATGCGGCTGTTCCGCCAGCAGTTCCTGCAGGTGGGCCTCCACCCCGTCGCGTTCGAGGGCGGCCGCCTCACCCATGTCGTGGGTCACGTCCGAGATGACTTCGGAGATCTTGATCTCGACCCTGTCCTCGGTGGCGCCGGCGTGCTTGGTCACGACGATTCGTCCCTCCTCCTCGACGATCGTGGTCGGCGGCGTCATCCAGTTCTGGGGCTTGTAGCCGCCGGTGTCGGCGTGGATCATCACCGACCCGTCCGACTTGATCATCACGAGCCGCAGCGCCTCGGGGAGAAAAGTGTCCAGCCGCCCGGTGTACCGGGCCTCGCAACGGGCAACGATCAAACGCACGCCGGGAAGGGTAGCGACCGGGCCAGAGGCCGCCGGCGAGGCGTCCGTCAGGGCAGGCGCCAGTCGATCGGGTCGGCGCCCTGCTCGGCCAGGAGCCGGTTCGCCCGGCTGAAGGGGCGGGAGCCGAAGAAGCCGTTGTGGGCGGCCATGGGGCTCGGATGCGGGGACTCGATGCACGGCACGGGTCCGAGCAGAGGTTTCAGGCTCCGGGCGTTCCGGCCCCACAGGATCGCCACCATGGGTCCTCCCCTTGCGGCCAGCGCCCGGATCGCCTGCCCGGTCACCTCCTCCCAGCCCTTGCCCTGGTGGGAGTTGGGGCGGCCGGGCTGGACCGAGAGCGACCGGTTCAGCAACAGGACGCCGCGCTCGAACCAGGGGGTCAGGTCGCCGTTCGACGGCGGCGGATAGCCCAGGTCGTCGCAGTACTCCTTGAAGATGTTGACCAGGCTCGGCGGCAGGGGCCGGACATCCGGTGCGACCGAGAAGCAGAGCCCGACCGCGTGGCCCGGGGTCGGGTAGGGATCCTGGCCGACGATCAGCACCCGCACCCGCTGGAGCGGCAGCGTGAACGCGCGCAGGATGTTCGGACCCGCCGGGAGATATCCCCGTCCGGCCCGCTGCTCGGCCCGGAGGAAGTCGCCCATCGAGGCGATCGTGCCGGCGACCGGCGACAGCGCCTCGGCCCAATCGGGATCGATCAACTCCTCCAGCGGACGGGCCGACATGGCGCGCAGACTAGTGGAAGCGGCCCCGCCCGAACTCGATGGTCGGCGCGGCCTCGTCCAGCCGGTCGGGCAGGCCGAAGGAGGCGAACAGGTCGGGCAGGAATGGCGCCAGGAAGTTGTGGACGCCCGTCACCGTGGGTCCTTCCTCGCTCGTCCCGGGCTCGAGCACGGTGATCGACCAGGGAGTCCAGAGCCCGCCCTCCGGGTCCGGCTTGTAGGAGGCGAAACCCGGGCAGCCGTTCGCGGAGATGGGGATGAGCTTGGATCCGGCGCAGGCGGCCCCGGGTCCGAGCATGAACCGGCCGGCCTCCTCCGCCCCGCGCAGCCAGAGCGGGAGCGGGGGCATGTCGAACACCACGTCGTAGCGGAGCAGGGCGACGATCCGGTCGATGTCGTACTCGGCGAATGCCTCCAGGTACTGCTCGAGCAGCTTCCGCTCGTCCTCGGCGTCCGGGCGGGCCGGAGCCGCCGCGTCTTCGAGGGCGAGCTCGTCGAGGGATGCACGGGCCCGCTGCAGGGCGCTGTTGACCGAGGCGGGGGTGGTCTCGAGCAGCTCCGCGACCTCGGCGGCACTCCAGTTCAGGACCTCCCTGAGAACCAGGACAACCCGCTGGCGGGCCGGCAGGTGCTGCAGGGCGGCGACGAAGGCGAGCCGGAGGCTCTCGCGCCGCCCGGCCCGCGCCGCGGGATCCGTCTCGGGATCGGCCAGCTGGCCGTCGGCGATCGGCAGGACCCAGCTGGACTCGGCCAGTGGCTCACCGAGCGGTGCCTCGGCGGTGCCGGGATCGGTCAGGTCGACCGGACGGGCCCGCCGTTTCCGGCCCCGGATCTGGTCGAGGCACACGTTGGTCGCGATGCGGAAGGTCCAGGACTTGAGCGCTGCGCGATCCTCGAGCGAATCGGCCTTCTTCCACGCCCGGACCAAGGTCTCCTGGGTCGCGTCCTCGGCTTCGGGCCCCGAGCCGAGCATGCGGTAGCAGTAGCCCACGAGCGACGGACGGAGCCGCTCGAGGTCCCGCTCCAGGGTCGGATCGGATGTGGCCGTGGGACTCACTCGCCGGGAAATCTTCGCAGACCGATGAATTCCGGCCTGCCGGTTCGTCTCAGCGGACAAAGCAAACGAACCAAGGAGTCCACCCATGTCCCGACTGCTGTTCCTGAACCTGCCCGTCACCGATCTCGGTCGAACCCGGGCCTTCTTCGCCGAGCTCGGATTCGAGTTCGACGAGAAGTTCTGCGACGAGGGCGCGGCCTGCATGATCGTCAGCGACCAGGCGTACGTGATGCTGCTCCAGCGCGACCGCTTCGCGGAGTTCGTCACCAGGCCGCTGGCGGACGCGAACGAGGCGACGGCACTGACCGTCTGCGTCTCGGCCGACGACCGCGCGGGCGTCGACGCCTTCGCCGATGCCGCGCTCGCGGCCGGTGCCTCGCCGGCGAAGGATCCCCATGATCACGGCTTCATGTACCTGCGGAGCTTCCACGACCTGGACGGCCATCTCTGGGAGGTCTGCTGGATGGATCCGGTCGCCGTCGAGAAGGGCCCGGCCGAGTTCGCCGCCGGGAACGCCTGAGCGAGCGCCAAGGTGCTTCTCACACCCATTATGCCGAGCCGCGGCAGGCCGCCCCGACGGGCCGGCCTGCCGCCCCTCTTGTCACCCCCGACGGGGAGACGATCCGCCGAAGCGGGAGCGACGCGGCGCGGAATGCCTCGCGGGACTAGCGGCTGTAGACCAGATGCGTCACGTGCGGGGTCGCCCGGGCACTGACGGGCTTCAGGGTCAGGCCGGGCGTGTCGACGAAGATCCGTTCGCCTTCGCCCGCCACGAACGGCGAGACGTGGAGCCTCAGCTCGTCGACCAGGCCCGCGGCCAGGTACTGGTTCAAGGTGCCGGGGCCGCCCGCGATCGAGACGTCCTTGTCGCCCGCGGCCTCGCGGGCCTTCTCGAGGGTCGCCTCTATTCCGTCGGTCGAGAAGTGGAAGGTGGTGCCACCCTCCATCTCGATGCTTTCGCGGGGCTCGTGGCAGAGGACGAAGGTCGGGGCGTGGTACGGCGGGTTCGGCCCCCACCACCCCGTCCAGTCGAGGTCCCAGGGGGTTCCCTCCTCGGCCGAGAACATCTTGCGACCCATGATGAAGGCGCCTGCCGCAGTGATCGCGTCGGCTTCCGGGTGCTCGTCGCGGTGATTGATCTGCCAGTCGTGCAGTCGCGCGTGATCCATGGTCCCGAACGGCTTCTCCCTGGACTGGTCGAGCCCGGTCGCGAATCCGTCCAGCGTGATCGTCATGTCTGCCGTGACTCTTGCCATTGCCCCATTGAATCTCCTGCGGCGGCGGAAATCCACCCCGGACACGGCGATCGACCCGATGCCGCTACGTTTGGCGCCATGAATCGTCCCGGTGCTCGTCCCTTTCGCGTCGCGCTGGAGGGATCCGTGCCTCCGGGGCTGGAGGTCCAGTTGGCCCGCGGCGATTCCCGGCCGTTCGCCCTGGTCGGACGCTGGGCCGGCGGGGGCGCGCTGGTCGGATCGGAACCGGTGCGCGTCGCCGGTCGCGACGAAGACCCGTTCGCCCTCCTCGCCGACCAGGATTCGGTGACCGGGGACGTACCCGGCGGATTCGTGGGTGGAGGGTGGTTCGGGTACCTCGGGTTCGGCCTCGGGGTACCGGGTGAGACGCCCGTCCCCCAGCCGCCTTCCCCGGAACGCCTCCCGCCCTTCTTCCTCGCCCGCTACGACCACCTGCTCCGCCTCGACCACGAGGGTCAGTGGTGGTTCGAGGCCCTGTGGACCGACGCCCGGGAGGACGAGCTCCGAGCGAGGCTCGAGACCCTGCGGGCGAGGCTCAGGGAAGGCGTCGCGCAGCCCGAACCGTTTTCCACCGACCCCTGGCTGTCGGACCCCACCCCGGAGGGCCACGCCAGGGCCGTCGACGCCTGCCGGGAGCGCATTGCCGCCGGCGATCTCTACCAGGCCAACGTCTCCCTCCGTCTCCGCTCGACCCTCCGCGGCGATCCGGCCGACCTGTTCGCCCGCGGCGTGACCGCGCTCGGACCCGACCGCGCGGCCTTCCTGGCCGATGGAACCCACGCGATCGCGAGCCTCTCCCCCGAACTTTTCCTGGAGCGCCGGGGCCGGAGAGTTGTAAGCGCGCCGATCAAGGGCACGAGACCCAGGGCGAAGGACCCCGCCGCGGCGACGACCACACGAAACGAGCTGGCTTGCTCGGAAAAGGACCGGGCGGAGAACACGATGATCGTCGACCTCGTCCGCAACGACCTGGGGCGGGTCTGCGAGCCCGGGAGCGTGGAGGTGACGTCCCTGGCGCAGCCGGAGCCACACCCCGGCGTGTGGCACCTCGTCTCCAGGGTGGAGGGCGACCTCAGGGACGGTGTCGACGACGCCGACCTGGTCGCGAGCGCGTTCCCTCCCGGGTCGGTCACCGGGGCGCCGAAGATCGCCGCCATCGAGATGATCGCCGAGCTCGAGTCGAACGCCCGGCAGGCGTTCACCGGGGCGATCGGATACGCCTCACCCGTCTCCGGTCTCGAGTTCAACGTCGCCATCCGCACGTTCGAGATCGCAGGCGAGAAGATCTGGCTGGACGCCGGCGGCGGGATCGTCGCCGACTCCGACCCCGCGGAGGAGGCGTCCGAGGCGGCCGCGAAGGCGGCACCGCTCCTGGAGGCGATCGGCGCCGGGCGTGCCCGCCAGCCGCGCGCGATGACGGCCCCGCCCGTCCTCCGTCTCGGCCCCCACGCCGCACCTCGACCCGATCCCGGGGCCGGAGTGTTCGAGACGATGCGCGTGGTCGATGGCCGCCCTGTGTCGCTGGCACGGCATCTCGGTCGCCTCCGGTCGAGCGTGTCCGAGCTCTACGGAGAAAGCCTCCCCGGTGACCTGGCCGCCCGCATCGCGTCCGAGGCGGCCGCCATCGAGGGAATCCAGCGACTGCGGGTCGACTTCGTCCCGGGACGGGACGTCGAGGTCACGCTCGCTCCCCACGCCGACCTGACGGAGCCGGTCCTTCTCGCGCCCGTCACCGTGCCGGGCGGGCTCGGGGCCCACAAGTGGCGTGACCGCCGCCTGATCGACGCCCTGACCGCCGAAGTCGGGCCCGCCGTCCCGCTGCTCGTCGACCTCGACGGCTACGTGCTCGAGGCCGCCTGGGCAAACGTGTTCGTGATCGAACCGGGCGGAGGTGCGATCGCGACGCCACCCCTGGACGGCCGGATCCTTCCCGGCGTCGGCCGCGAGATCCTGATCGAGCAGTCCCGGGCCGTCGGACGCACCATCGCGGAGCGGCCGGTGTCACTCGAACAGCTCAGGGTCGCCGAAGAAGTGCTGCTCTACAACTCCCTGCGCGGCTCGGTCGCAGCGGAGATCGCGGACTGATCGTTGGTGTCGCACCTCGATGCTTCCGCGGCGGCGGGACCGGAGGTAATTCTTCGAGGCTAGCGGCGGGCCCGGACCCGCACCTTCCTGACCACGGACGCATGTCCCGGCCTGGCCACCCGGACCCGGAAGCCCAGCTTCCTGCCCGTGCGGACGCGGGCCGGATGGGAAAGGGCCCTCGGCCGGACGACGAGCTTGAAGGACTTCGTGCCCGGACGGTTCACGCGCACGATCCTTCCCTGGGCCGCGACCCTGCGACCGGGGAGCCGCCTGCCGTCGGCCCTGGCGACGATGTACCGGGCGGCGCCCCGGCGCAGCTTCAGCGCCCGGGGCAACGTGACCTTCACGGTCCGCATCACCGCCCCGCCCGATCCGACCCGGATCGACGCACGGGGCCGGTGACGGCCCGTGCCGTTCAGCTTGACCGTGATCCTCGGGGGCTTCACCCGGCCTCCGCCGTCACCCGGTCCTCCCCCGGGGCCGGGACACGTTCCCTTCACGGTCGGAGCGAGGGTGCGGCTCACTTCCTGCCCGGCCTGTGACGTGAAATCGGCGTCGAAGGTCGCCGCGGGGCCACAAGCGTTTCCGACGACCCGCAGGAGCCCCGAGGGACCGCCGGGGAACTCGAGTTCGAACCGCGAGAGCGGCAGGTCGGGGAGTCCCTCGAACGTCGTCTCGACCCGCCCGTTTCTGAAACCGGCGGCTCCGAGGATCTTCAGGGGCAGGGTTCCCTTGAGGTCGACTCCGATCTGCGGGAGTACGGCTCCGGCCACGCCGTAGACGGGGCCCGAGAGCCCGGAGTCGAGCAGCGGGCTGACGGCGGTCGCGGATCCCACCCGGTACTTCTCGGCGCAGTCACCGGCCTGGAAGTCGGCCAGGGCGCAGACTTGCTCGAGCTTGAGCCCGTCGACACCGATCGACCCGGGCAGCACCACGGAGGCACGGGCGTTGTTGGCTTCCCCGTCGGTCTGGGTGATCACGGACGTGACGGTCGGGCGCGACTCGAACGTCAGCGGCTTGCCGTTCCCGTCTATCTCGAGGCCGGCCCTGGGGTCGTAGGGCTGCCGGGCGCAGTCGGTCGATTCGAACGAGGCCTCGCCGGTCGCCGGCGGATCGTCCGCTGCCATGTCCCAGGAACGAGCAGAGAACGCGGTGGTCTTGGTTCCACAGGAGGTCGGGTTGGTCATGAAGGAACCCTCGAGGTCGAGGTCGATCGACTCGATCGCGATCGGCACCGGGACCAGGCCGAGCACGGCGGCTTCCTGGGGCAGGTCGGTGAGGATCGTGTCCAGCCCGAAGTCGGGACGGAGTTCCACCCGGACCTGCTGGACGATCGGTGGCAGGAGCAGGGCCGTCGGGTCCGGGGGACGCAGGACGATCCCGAGCCGGGCCGGTTCGCCCGGTTGCGGGGCGACGTTGTAGACGCTGCCATCCACCGTGAGCGGCACGAGCGAGAGGACGGTGATGGCCACCGAGGTCGTGCCGATCTGCGAGGCAGCCGGGCACTCGTCCGCGTTCAGCTGCTCGACGCTGCACTTGGGCACCGACTGCGGGTTGCCGGAGAGTCCCGGGGGCAGGCCGACGGTGAGGCTACGCAGCTGCTCCTGGGGCGAGGTCACGTCGATGTGGGTGTCGAAGTCGGAGTGCGCGCCCGCGTCCGTGTCGGAGGGAGTCGCCACCAGCCCGCTCAATCCGAGGGCCTTGGCGCCGGGGGCGGCGATCAGGAGCCCGCACACCGCCAGGGCGACAAGGAGCGGGAACCGGTGGAGGCTCGACGGCCTCGGGGCGGGGAACTCGTCCATGGCCCCGGCAATACCCCGACCGCCCGACGTCGAATCGGAGCCGCGAACGGACCGCGGGTCGGAAACGGCCCGCTCCGCAGTTTGAAGGGCGCCCCGCGGGTACCGGACGGATACCAATCAAACCTGGAGGCAATCCATGCTCGGTTTCATCATCGGTCTCGTCATCGTCGGACTCATTGCCGGGGCCATAGCCCGACTGCTCATTCCCGGAAAACAGGAGATGTCCATCCCGATGACCATCCTGGTCGGGATCATCGGCTCTTTCGTCGGAGGCTTCCTCGGAGCCCTGATCTTCGGCAAGGACATCGACGACGGGTTCTTCCAGGCCTCCGGGATCATCGGTTCGATCATCGGAGCGCTTATCGTCGTCCTGATCTGGTCGAAGCTCGGCTCGCGCGAAACGATCCGCGGCTAGGGGACCGATTCGCAGGGGTCTACGAGGCCGGCGACCGGAGCTCGGCGGACGCCCTGAACCGGCGCGGGGTCACGCCGCGGACGCGCTTGAACGCCACCGAGAAGGCGAAGGCGTTCGCGTATCCGAGCCGCTGTGCGATCGCCTCGGTCGTGAGGTCGGTCCCGCGCAGTAGGTCCGCCCCGAGGTCGGTCCGGTAACGGGTCAGGTAGGTGATCGGCGGCTCGCCGACCAGCTCCGCGAACCGACGGGCGACCGCGGCCCTGGAGCTTCCCACCTCCGCCGCCAGCGAGGCGACGGTCCAGGGCGGGCGGGGTCGCCTACACCGAGCGCGAGGTCGCGCGGCGCCTCGGGGACCGTCTGGGAAGGTCGCTCGAGGTGGTCACCCTCCCGCGCGAGGCCTGGCTCGAGACGCTGATCGCCGCGAAAGCGCCACCGCTCATCGCCGGTGACCTGGTGGAGCTCTACGAAGCCGACCAGGCGGGCCGGCTCGACTACCGGAACGAGGAGCGCCGCCCGTGCCACACGGACATCGACGATACGCTCGGGCGGCTCGTAGACCTCGCGACCGCGTAGACGCTCCCTCCACGCGGCCGAGCCGGGGATCCTGTGAGGATTCGGCTGAGGGCCTCCGGGATCATGTGAAGGACATCTCGGAGGCACCTCGCCGCGTCGAGGGGTGAGCGACGGGGATCGAACCCGCGACCGCCTGGACCACAACCAGGAGCTCTACCAGCTGAGCTACGCCCACCGCGAGAGCAGGAAATCTACCGGTCGGGCGCCGGATACGCTCCG
>Ga0182743_1002662_pt1 | contig 15183 bp, 14 predicted proteins | sample eDN3rd30CKraftOP_FD_128522 | JGI IMG/M metagenome (GOLD analysis project Ga0182743, IMG submission 128522) | Enriched Organic Plus compost microbial communities from Emeryville, California, USA - eDNA 3rd pass 30_C Kraft OP (version 2) (version 2) ... | reverse complement strand
GGCCATCGCGCGGCGAACGGGCGTCGGCAACCACGATGTGGTAGAACGGGCGCTTCTTGGTACCGGCGCGGGCGAGGCGAATCTTGAGGGCCATGGGTTACTCCTGAATCTGGCTTTGTCTGTTTTCGCGTTGGTTATTTCTTCTTGGGCACGAAGCCGCCACCGAGCCCTGGAAGGTTCGGGAAGCGCGAGGCGCCGCCAAGTCCGGGCAGTCCGCTGCCCGAACCCGATTTCAACAGCTTGCCGACATCGGTCGGCAGCTTGTCGGAAATGTCGCCCGGCATCTGCTGCGGGATCGACTTGGGGTCGATACCGGCGCGCCGCGCCATTTCCTCGATCTGCTTGGGATCCATCTTGGACAGGTCCGGCATCTGGCCCAGGCCGGGCATCATGCCGCCCATCTTGCCGCCGAACATCCCGGCGAGCGAGCCGAGGCCGCCCTTGGACACCTTCTTCATCATGTCCGCCATCTGGCGGTGCTGCTTCATGAGCTTGTTGACTTCGGAAACCTCGACACCCGCGCCGGCAGCGATGCGCTTGCGGCGGGAGGCGTTGAGGAGGTCGGGCTCGGCCCGTTCCTTCTTGGTCATCGAATTGATGATGGCGACCTGGCGATCGAAGATCTTCTCGTCGATATTGGCGCCCGCCATGGCCTTCTTGAGCTGGCCGACGCCGGGCATCATGCCCATCAGCCCGCCCATGCCGCCCATCTTCTTCATCTGCAGCAGCTGGCCGCGAAGGTCTTCGAGGTCGAACTGACCCTTCTTGAGCTTCTTGGCCATCTTCTGCGCGTCTTCGGCAGAGACGGTTTCAGCGGCCTTCTCGACGAGCGAGACAATGTCGCCCATGCCCAGAATGCGGTCCGCGATGCGGCCGGGATGGAAATCCTCGAGCGCATCCATCTTTTCGCCGGTGGCGATGAGCTTGATCGGCTTGCCGGTGGCCGCGCGCATCGAGAGCGCCGCGCCGCCACGACCGTCGCCGTCGACGCGGGTCAGCACGATACCGGTGATGTCGACGCGCTGGTCGAACGAACGGGCCAGATTGATGGCGTCCTGGCCGGTCAGCGCATCGGCAACCAGCAGCACTTCGTGTGGATCGGAAACCGCCTTGATCTCGGCGGTCTCGGCCATGAGTTCTTCATCGATATGTGTGCGGCCCGCCGTATCGAGCATCAGCACGTCATAGCCGCCGAGCTTGCCCTCGCGCGCGGCGCGCTTGGCGATCTGCACCGGCGTCTCGCTCGGCACGATCGGCAGCGTGTCGACCCCGATCTGGGTGCCGAGCACGCGCAGTTGCTCCATCGCGGCCGGGCGGCGCGTATCGAGCGAGGCCATCAGAACTTTCTTGTTCTGCTTGTCCTTGAGGCGCTTGGCGATCTTGGCGGTGGTGGTGGTCTTGCCCGAGCCCTGCAGACCCACCATCAGGATGGTCGCCGGGGGCGTCGTGGCGGTATCGAGCGGCACGGCGGTTTCGCCCAGCACCCGCACCAGCTCGTCGTGAACGATCTTGACGACCTGCTGGCCTGGGGTCACCGAGCGGGTCACCTCGACGCCGACGGCACGCTCGCGCACCTGCTCGACGAAGGCGCGGACCACTTCGAGCGAAACGTCAGCCTCGATCAGCGCGCGGCGAACTTCGCGCAGCGCTTCGTTGACGTCGTTCTCAGAGAGCGCGCCACGGCCCCGCAGGCCATCGAAGATTTTCCCTAAGCGGTCGCTTAGACTTTCAAACATGCTCTTGGTCCTTTTCTTCGTGGGCGCCCACGAAGATATGGGTAATCGCGTCCAAAACCAAAATGCACCCGTGGGCGCAACGCGCTGACGGATGGTGACCGCCTGCCTCCCGGGCAGGCTAGTGACTCGAATTCAGGTCTTGGTCCTGAGATCGCCGGCCTTATAGGCGCGAAGAGGCACCGGAGTCAATCGAAGTGGCCAAGGCCCGGTTTCTGCGCGGACCTGCCTAACCTTGGGTTAACTTCTTCTGGTCCCGTTCATGCTATTGAACAGGCTGCAGTTTTCACTCGAGGCTTCCCGATTGTCTCTCTCCTCGCTCCGCCCACGCGCGCTCGGTGTTCCGGCAGGCTCCGCCCCGGTCGTCGTCCACGGCAGCCTCGCCGAGGCGGAAGCGGATTGGCGTGCCCTCGAAGCGACCGGCATCCTGACACCCTATCAGCGCTACGACTGGGTCAGGGCCGTGCTCGCCTCCGGCCTGGAGCATGCAGACGGGGTCGCCATCGTCGTGGTGCGCAGCCAGGGCCGTCCGGTCGCACTGCTACCGTTGATCATCGAGCGCCGCTCGGGTTTTTCAATCGCTCGCCTCATCGGCTCCGATATTTCCAACAGCGACTGGCTTGCCTTCGTGCCCGGCACCGACATCTCGCCCGAATGGCTGGGCCTGGTTCTCGATGAAGTCCGCGAACTGGTCGGAGCGCTCGATCTCGTCTGCTTCTTCAACCAGCCCCGTCAATGGGCCGGCCACGCCAACCCCGTCCTCGCAGTCGGCGCTGACCCCGGTCCCAACAATCTCTATACCGCCATTATCGGCCCGACGCCGGCGCCTTACATCGAGCACCGCCTCACCCACAAGCGCCGCGGCAACATCAAGCGCGGCGAGCGGCGGCTCGAAGAAATGCTGGGCAGGGTGGAACTGCGCCGCGTCACCGCGATCGACGAGCTCGACCGCGTTCACGCCGCCTTCCTCGCCCAGCGCGGCGAACGCTTCGACCAGATGGGGGTGGGCAATCTCTTCGCGCAGCAGAGCTTCGTCCGCTTCTTCAGGAACCTCGCCGCCGAGGGTTTCTCGGACCAGCACCCTGCCCTTTGCTTCCATGCCCTCTATGCGGGCGAGGAGATCCTCGCCACCACCTGCGGCGCCTTCGCCGGCAAGCATTATTCCCAGTACATCAACTCGACCGCGAGCGGCCCAGCCGCCAAGTACAGCCTGATGGGCATCCTGGTCGCCAGGCTCATGGACGAGTTGAACGCCTCGGAAATCGACACCTTCGACATGGGCATCGGCGATTTCGACTACAAACAGGATTGGACAGCGCCCGAGCCGCTGTTCGACACACTTATCCCCCTGACCCCCGCCGGCCACCTCGCCGCTCTGGGCCTCAGGACCAGCCAGGGAGCCAAGCGCGCCATCAAGCAGAACCCCCGGCTCTGGGGTCTCGCCCAGTCTATCCGCAAGACGCTGCACAACCTGCGCAAACGCTAGCGAAAAAGGCGGCCAGTTGGCCGCCCGCTGCGTTATCCATCCGCCGCGTGGTTTCCCCCAACCACCGCATTCCCCTACCCCAACCACCGCATTTCCCCTACCCCGAGCGTGGATTTCTCCGCTGAGGTGGCGTGATGCAATAGGCCCTGGGTCTTCGTCCGCGAAGGTTGCGGGGGCGACGGAAGCTTTGTGTTCGCCAGTTCGAAGAAGTTGCGCCGCTACGGGCGCGCCGTCACATCCCAGTCTTCTTCTTGTCCTGATAGTAGTAGTTCGCGTCCTTGCCCAACACCAGCGACCGGATCACCCGGCGCAAAGACTCGCTCTTGCGCAACGGAGCGGCGATGCCCGCCATCACGCGGAATGCGCCGAGCTTGACCGCGTCCCAGCCTGGCGAGGTGCCCGGCGCCTTCTGCGGGAAGCCGCGGTCGCGCAGCATGGAATTGGCCACGTAAAGATCGTTGCGGCGCTTCACCACCGCGGTCTTCCAGGTGATCGCCACCGAGATCGAATAGGTATCGGACGTGCGCACCCAGTGCGGCCAGATATAGGGCACGAAGACGCCTTCGCCCGGCAGCAGCCGGTTGTGCATGCCGCGCGCCTCGAAGCTCTCCTCGAACTTGAGGTTGCGGTGCTTGGTGATCGCGTGCTCGATCTGATCTTCCGAGGCGATCGAACGATCCTCGTTGTCGTAGACGTTGAAGAACTTTTCGCCGTGCACCTGAATGAAGAAGTTGTCTTCGCTGTCGAGGTGGAAGGGTGTGGTCGAGCCTGGCGAGGACACGAAAAGGAAGCCCTGGATATCGGTAAAGCCGGCCTCGGCGAGGCTGCGATGCCCCTGCGCCCGTGCCACCGACATCAGCGCCTCTTCGAGGAGCGCCCGATAGGCGGGGTGCGCTTCGACGCGCTTTAGCACCATCCAGGCGCCCGCCGTCTCGATCTTCTGCACCACATCCTCGGGCGAAAGGTCAACCAGCGGCGTGCTGGAGGGGTCCTGGCTCACCGCGGCCTTGCCCGAATTATATTCGATCCGGTCGCGTGGCAGGTGTTTGACCAGATCGAGGATGGCGGGAAGCGTCAGGCGCGGATCGTCGACGAAGCCGTGGCGGATCCGGAAGGGCTTTAGCGGAAAGAGATTGGCGAACGCGGAGTCGTCCGCGCTCAGGACCTCGGCGGTCATGACCTTGTTCACAGGCGTTTCTCCTTGAAAGACTTAAAGAAATTTCTCAGGCGCTTGGCGCCTTCGCGCAGGGTGCGGCGAAGCCGTAGGACTTCGATCACTGTTGCCGCCACCGGATCGCCGGCCCGCAGAGGAATGACCATGTCCGCCACCCGGATGCGTTCGCGCCACACATGGTCGATCATCGGGTGCCCTGCATCGGCCGTGGAATCGGCAAAGGCGATCGCCGGGTCTTCGCTAAGCCGGCGGGTCAGTTCGACCGTCAGTTGCACCCCCGGCGAATAGCGCGAAAGCGTTTCGTCATAGGCGATCTTGAAGAAGAACGCCGAGCCGCCCTGGCGCAGCACGAGCCCGGAGGCGATCACCCGTCCGTCCAGCGTCAATTCGAGAATTTCGAGGGCGTCGCGCGCCGAAAGGTTGCCGGCCATGGCCTGAACGAAGGCGCGGTCGCCCTCATCCTGGCCCAGCCCGGTTCCGTCGCGACCTTTCCAGCCGGAGGCTTCGAGCACAAGGAAGCGCTCCAGCGCTGCCGCGACATCTTCGCGGGTCTGCGCCGACGCGAAGTGCACCACGCCTTCCTCGTCCAGCCGATGGCGCTGGCGCCGCAGCTCCTTGAGCTTCTTGGCGCCCATGCCGCCGCGGAGATAGGTTTCGGCATCGACGCCCGCATCGAGCACCGCGCGCTCGTGTATTTCAAGATGAACCGGCGCCACCCCGCGCTTGGCCATCGCGGCCGCCAGGGCCTGCCCCGCTGCGCCATCCAAAGGCATGACCGGGAGCGAGAGCACGCGCGCCCCGCTCGCCGCCGCCCGATCGAGCAGGGCCTCGGCGGCGCCTATGGGGTCATCAGCGGAGAGCAGCGGCGCGGTAAGGGGCGCATAGGGTTGCCGCGCCACCAGTACCGGCAGGGGAAGGCGCAAGGCACGACGCGCCCGGACCACCGGGAGCAGGGCCAGCAAGCGGCCCTCGGCCCGCACGGCGATCACCTGTGCCCCGCCACCCTTCGCCGCAAGTGCGAAGGCCGGCTGGCAATAGTCCGGATCGAAGAAGGGATTGGGCTCGGCAGCATTGTCCGCCAGGTTCCGCCATTCGGCGGCGGACACGGTCTCGAGGCGCGAAAGCGGCGCAGCGCCACCCGCGCCGGCCGACGCCGTCACCACCAGATGCTCGGCGATCCCGGTACTCAAGATACCGCCCCTTCGCCGATGCCGGGGAAATTTGCTGGAACCCAAACCATTGGCGCACCTTACCTGTTCGTGGCCCGGTTCGCTCGTTTGCCTCGTGAACTGGTTAAGCTGCGGCTAAGTGCCCGCGCCATCTGCACGCCACCCATGCCGGTGCCAAGACTGGCAATTGCGCGATGTTTCCGCCATATAGAGGCTCAACCCAATTCAATGAGGCCAAAGTGAGCGGCACTCCGTTTTTAAAGATGAACGGGCTGGGCAATGAGATCCTGGTCGTGGACATGCGCGATGGCGCCTCCACCATGACCGGTGAACTTGCGCGCACCGTCGCCGCCGGCGAACGCACCGCCTTCGAGCAGATGATGGTCGTCTACCCGCCGCGCGCCGACGGCACCGAGGCCTATGTCAAGATTTACAACAATGACGGCTCGGTCGCCGGGGCCTGCGGCAACGGCACGCGCTGCGTCGCCCATTTCCTCAACCGCGCCACCGGCAAGGACCGGATGACCATCGAGACCGACGGCGGCCTGCTCGAGATCTTCAACGCTGGCGAGGAACTCATCACCGTCGACATGGGCAAGCCCCGCTTCGACTGGAACCAGATCCCGCTGGCCGAGGAATTCGCCGATACCACGGGAATCGAACTCCAGATCGGGCCCATCGACGCCCCGGTGCTGCACACTCCGTCCGTCGTCAATGTCGGCAATCCGCACGCGATCTTCTGGGTGAAGGACGACCCGGACAATTACGACCTCGGCCGCTTCGGCCCGCTGCTCGAGAACCACCCGATCTTTCCCGAGCGCGCCAATATCTCGCTGGCCCAGGTGCTGGCGCCCGATTGCATCAAGGTGCGCGTCTGGGAGCGCGGCGCCGGGCTGACGCTCGCCTGCGGCACCGCCGCCTGCGCAGTCGGCGTCGCGGCCGCCCGCAAGGGCCTCACCGACCGGCGTGTCGGCATCCAGCTGCCCGGCGGTCCGCTCGAGATCGAATGGCGCGCTGACGACCATATTCTCATGACCGGCCCCTGGACGCTCGAATGGGAAGGCACCCTGCCCGCTGATCTCTCCCCGGACCGGGCCGCATGAGCATCGAGACCCTCACCTTCGGCTGCCGCCTCAACGCCTATGAATCCGAGGTCATGAAGGCCGAGGCAGAAAAGGCCGGGCTTTCCGACGCCATCATCATCAATACCTGCGCGGTCACGTCCGAAGCGGTGCGCCAGGCCAAGCAGGCCGTGCGCAAGGCCCGCCGGGACAATCCCGACGCCAAGATCATCGTCACCGGCTGCGCCGCCCAGACCGAGGCGCGTTCCTTCGGCGACATGGCCGAAGTCGACCTCGTCATCGGCAATGCCGACAAGATGAAGGCCGAAAGCTACAAGCCCATGGTCTTCGGGCTCCAGCTCAACGACAAGGTGCAGGTCAACGACATCATGAGTGTCCGCGAGACCGCCGGGCACCTCATCGAGGGCATGGATGGGCGCGCCCGCGCCTTCGTGCAGGTCCAGAACGGGTGCGACCACCGCTGCACCTTCTGCATCATCCCCTTTGGCCGCGGTCCTTCGCGCTCGGTGCCGATGGGCCTGGTCGTCGACCAGATCAAGCGGCTCGTCCAGAACGGCTATGGCGAGATCGTGCTGACCGGGGTCGACATCACCTCCTATGGCCCCGACCTTCCGGGCACGCCCACGCTTGGCAAGCTCGTGCAGTCGATCCTGCGCCACGTCCCGGACCTGCCGCGCCTCAGGATTTCCTCGATCGATTCCATCGAGGCGGACGACGCGCTCTATGATGCCATAGCATCGGACCGGCGCCTGATGCCGCACCTCCATCTCTCGCTCCAGTCGGGCGACGACATGATCCTCAAGCGCATGAAGCGCCGCCACCTGCGCGCCGATGCGCTCCATATCGTGGAAAAGCTGCGCTCGCTGCGCCCCGATATGGTCTTCGGCGCCGACATCATCGCTGGCTTCCCCACCGAGACCGACGAGATGTTCGAAAACACCCTGCGCATCGTTTCGGAAGCCGACCTCACCTATCTCCACGTCTTCCCCTATAGCCCACGCCCGGGCACCCCTGCCGCGCGCATGCCGCAGGTGGACAAGCGCATCGCCCGCGACCGCGCCGCCCTGCTGCGCGCCGAGGGTGACAAGCAGTTCGCCAAACTCGCTGCCTCCCGCGTCGGCAAGCTCGAAAGCGTCCTCGTCGAGCGCGAGGGGTTGGGGCGCACCGAGCAGTTCATGCCGGTCGCCGTGCCCGGCGCCGAACCCGGCCAGATTGTCCCGGTCCGGATCACCAGGGTCTCCGCAGATGGCCTCGTCGGGGAAGCCGTGAGGTCCGCAGCATGAGCGAGGGCAAGAAACCCGGCTTTTTCGGCCGTCTTTTCGGACGCGGCAACCAGCAGCAACCGCAGGCCGACGCAGAAACCGAGGAGGCGCTCAAGCGCGCCACCCACGAGGTCGCGACCTCGACCGAGGAGCTCGAGGCATTCAAGGAGCGCCGCGCCGCCGAAGAGACCCAGGCCGAGATCGACCGGATCGCGGCCGAGGCAGTGCCGCCCGAGCCGCCGGCCCCGCTTGAAGAGGCTCCGCCTCCGCCGCCCGCCGAGGTCGAGACGCCTGCCCACGAGGCGCCTCCGACTCCCGAAGAGATCGCCGAGGGCGTTCCGCCGGCTCCGGCCGAGCCCGAGCCGGAGCATCGGCGTGAACCGGTCGACGACGCCAGCTACCCCCCCGGCCCGCCCGAGACCACCCTCGATTATGTCGAGGACGTCCAGGAAGCGGCCGAGGAATCAGCTACCACTCCGTCCGCCGAAGCACCGGCGCCCAAGCAGGGCTGGTTCCAGCGCCTGGCCTCCGGGCTCAAGCGCTCCTCCGACCAGATTACGGGCGGCATCACCTCCGTCTTCACCAAGCGCAAGCTCGATGCCGCGACCCTCGATGAACTCGAGGACGTGCTGCTTCAGGCCGACCTGGGCATGGACACCACCAGTGCCATCGTCGAGACGCTGCGCCGCGACCGCTTCAACCGCGACATTTCCGGCGAGGACGTGCGTGCGGTCCTTTCCGATGAGGTCGGCAAGGCACTGACCCCGGTGGCACGCCCGCTGGTGATCGACACGGCCCATAAGCCTTTCGTCATTCTCATGGTCGGGGTCAACGGCTCAGGCAAGACCACTACCATCGGTAAGCTCGCCCAGAAATTCGCCGCCGAGGGCCGCACCGTCATGCTGGCCGCAGGCGACACCTTCCGCGCCGCCGCCATCGAGCAGCTCGAGATCTGGGGCCGCCGCACCGGTGCGCCGGTGGTCGCCAAGCCGGCAGGCTCGGATGCCTCGGGCCTCGCTTTTGACGCGGTGACCCGCGCCCGGGCCGAGGGCAAGGACGTTCTCATCATCGATACGGCGGGGCGCCTGCAGAACCGCGACGAGTTGATGAGCGAACTCGAAAAGATCATCCGCGTCATCCGGAAGGTCGACGCGACCGCTCCTCACGCGGTTTTGCTCACGCTCGACGCCACTACCGGCCAGAACGCCCTTAATCAGGTCGAAATCTTCGGCAAACGTGCCGGTGTCACGGGTCTGGTCATGACCAAGCTTGACGGCACCGCACGCGGGGGCATTCTTGTCGCCATTGCGCGGCGCTTTGGCTTGCCCGTGCATTTCATCGGCGTGGGCGAGGGCGTGGACGATCTCCAGCCGTTCCAGGCTTCCGATTTCGCCGCGGCCATCGCCGGCAAGGAACAATAATATGACGAGCGAGAATACCAAGCCCCAGGAAGCCAACTGGGAGGAGCTGCGCCCCCAGTTGATCAAGCTCGCCCTAGAGCTCGGCCCCCTGGTGGTGTTCTTCGTGGCCAACGCGCGCGCCGATATCTTCACGGCAACCGGCTGGTTCATGGGCGCCATGGCGGCGTCGCTCGCGCTCTCCTGGCTCATCCTGCGCAAGGTTGCGATCATGCCGCTGGTGACCGGCGTCGTCGTGGTCATTTTCGGCGGCCTGACGCTCTGGCTCAAGGACGACACCTTTATCAAGATGAAGCCGACCATCGTCGACACGCTCTTTGCGGTCGTGCTGCTGGGCGGGCTGCTGTTCAAGCAGTCGCTGCTCAAATACGTCTTCGGCGAAGTCTATAAGCTCAAGCCCGAGGGCTGGACGGTAATGACGCTTCGCTGGGGCCTGTTCTTCCTGGCGCTCGCCATCCTCAACGAGCTGATCTGGCGCAATTTCTCCACCGATCTCTGGGTGGCCTTCAAGGTATGGGCGGTGATGCCGATCACCGTGGTCTTCACCATGTTCCAGCTGCCGCTGCTGCAGAAATACGCCCTCGAGCCGGAAGAAGAGCCCAGCCCGGCCCAGTGACGAAAAAAAGCCCCGGCAGGTACCGGGGCTTTTCTTTTTTGCCGGCGAACCAGGGTCAGACGCGCTTGATCAGTTCGTCCTTGCTGTCCACCGTCAGCGTGATCTCGTCATCGCCGACCGAGGCGATCTGCTCGGGCAGGATGTAGCGATCCGCCGCGAACAGTCCGTCCGCATCGAGCCGCACGTAACCCTCGTTGAGCAGCCGCTCGCGGATTTCCTCGGGCAGCTCATTGGGGTGGAATGCCTCGGCTAGGTTGTCGATGATCGAATCCCGGCCCTTCATGTCGCCCGGGTTGATGCCGGCCGTTTCCGGCCCAGGACGGCTGGGGTCCTCGTCGCTGTATTTGAAGTCGTCGACCACCCCGATATGGCGGTGGTGATTGTCGAAAACACGCATCCCGACATGAATGCCTTGCGGAAGTCCTTCCATCCGTTCCTCCTGTGGTTGCCGATTGGTCTCGGCGAGGTAACGGACTTGGCGCGGCGATTGTTCCCCTCAGCTCTGGGACGACGCCTTCTCGATGGCCGGGATGATCTCGCGCGTCAGCGTTTCCGGCGACATCGGACCCACATGCTTGAAAGTGATGACCCCGTTCTTGTCCACGATGAACGTCTCGGGCACGCCATAGACGCCCCAATCGATCGAAACGCGATTGTCCCGATCGGCCCCGATGCGGTCATAGGGATTGCCCAGGTCCTTGAGGAACGCCGCCGCGTTCTCGGGCGCGTCCTTCTGGTTGATGCCGAACAGGCGCACGCCCGTGGCCGCCTTGAGCTGGGTCAGCACCGGATGCTCGGCGCGGCACGGAATGCACCAGGAGGCGAAAACGTTGACCACCGTCACCTCGCCCTTGAGAGCCTCGGTATCGAAACCGGGGACGCCCACGCCATCTACGGCCGCCAGGGTGAACTGCGGCGCCGGCTTGTTGATGAGGACCGACTGGACAAGGCTCGGGTCGCGGTTGAGGCTGGTCGCGAACACGGCAACCAGCGCCACGAGCGCGATCAGAGGCAGCGCGAGCAGGGCGATACGGGTCAAGTAGTCTTCTCCGCGCGGCGCCGGACGCCCTGCGCCTCAAGCTCTGCGATGCGCTTCTCGACGCGGCGGCCCGAAAGCACGATCCAGGCGATGAGCGCGACGACCGCCGCGGTCACCCCGACATAAGCCCAGATGATGAAGACGGCGTGGGGTCCAAGATCCATTTACTTGGCTCCTTCGGCCGCCGCTGCCCGCTGCCGCTCGAGCGTGGCAAGGCGCCGGCGGCGGATCTCGGTATGCATGGATTTGAGCTGGAGCGTGATGAACAGCAGCGTGAACGCGCCCATCATCACCAGCAACGGGGTGAGGATCGAGCCCGGCATGCGCGGCCCGTCGGGTGTGATGACGCTCGAGGGCTGGTGCAGGGTCTGCCACCAGTCGACCGAAAACTTGACGATCGGGATATTGATCGCACCGATGAGGGTGAAGACCGCCACCACGCGCCCGGCGCGCAACTGGTCCTCGAAGGCGCGCCAGAGCGCGATGAGGCCCAGGTAGATGAGCAGCAGCACGAGCGTGGACGTCATGCGCCCGTCCCACTCCCAGAACGTGCCCCAGGTCGGGCGGCCCCAAAGCGAACCGGTATAGAGCGCCAAGGCCGTAAACACCGCCCCTAGCGGCGCGGCAGCCTTCATCGAGACGTCGGCCATCGGGTGGCGCCAGATCAGGCTGCCGAGCGCCGAGACCGCCATCACGCCGTAGACGAACTGGCTCAGCCACGCATTGGGCACGTGGATGTACATGATCCGCACCGTATTCCCCATCTGGTAGTCGGGCGGGGAATCGAGGAACGCGAAATAAAGGCCGGCGGCGAAGAGGATCGCCGTCAGGATCGTCAGCGGCCACAGCAGCGGACGCGACCAGCCGAGGAACTGGCTGGGATTGGCGATCCGCGCGAACCAATTGGGTTTGGGAGCTACATCCAAGGTCATGGAGAGGTTGTCTATTCCTCGCTCACGCGCAGTGCAAGCGCTCCGGCGAAGGGAGCGATGGCCAGAAGCACGAGGCTTATTGCCGCAAGAAACAGCATCGCGGCGCCCGCCTGCTGTCCCGAAATGGCCGAACTGCCGAAGATCAGGAGTGGTATGGCGAGCGGCAGGATCAGCACAGGCGCTATGAGCCCGCCACGCGGCAAGGACACCGTGACTGCTGCGCCCATGGCGCCGAGCGCCACGAGCCCGGGCGTGCCGAGCAGCAGCGAGAGCACCGTACGGAGCCAGCTCTCCATGTCCATGTTGAGCAGAACCGCCAGGACGGGGGTAGCCGCGATCAGCGGCAGCGCCGTCAGCAGCCAATGCGCAATCACTTTTGCGGCAACGATGGCTTCGAGCGGCGTACGCGAGAAGCGGAAGAGCTGGAGCGAGCCGTCTTCGGCGTCGTTGCGGAAAAGCCGGTCGAGCCCTAGCAGCAACGAGAGAAATGCCGCGATCCAGGTGAGGCCGGGGGCGAGCTTGGCCAGCATCGCCTTGTCCGGCCCGATGGCGAACGGCACGATCGCGCCGACCATGACGAAGAACAGGACGAGCGTGAGCGCGTCGCCCCCGATGCGGGTCGCCAGCTTTAGGTCGCGCCCGATGATGGCCAGGAAACCCTTCACGCGCCCAGCTCCAGGGTCCGTACGCGCGTGCCGTCGGCGATCCTGAGTTCAAGATGGGTGGCGGCAACCGCCAGACCCCCCGCCGCCAGATGTGCGTCGATCAACTCGCCCACCAGCCGGTCACCGTCCTTGTCGAGTGCAGAAGTCGGCTCGTCCAGCAGCCAGATGGGGCGCGGCGACACGAGCAGCCGCGCCAGCGCCAGCCGTCGCGTCTGCCCGGCCGAAAGATAACCCGCATCGAGACCGGCGATGGATGCCAGCCCGACCCGGCGCAACGCGGCCATGACGTCACTCTCCCCGCCATTGAGCGCGGCCCAGGCCTCGAGATTTTCGGCGACCTTGAGCCGGCCCTTGACCGCCGAGAGGTGCCCCAGAAAATGCACGTCCTCTTCCCAGCGCTCCTCGCCATCCTGTCCGGAGAAAACCACGCTCCCCGCATCGGGACGCAGGAACCCCGCCAGGCACTTCATCAGGCTGGTCTTGCCCGCGCCGTTGGGGCCGCGAAGCAGCAGGATCTCGCCCGGCGCCACGGCAAAATCCACGTCCGCGAACAGCAGCCGCTCCCCGCGCCGCAGGGCAAGGCCGGTTACGCTCAGCGTGCGGGCGGGCAAAGAGTTCGTTAGGGACATGGCTTTCATGTCCTATTGAACTCATAGAGGCACTGGCAAGCTGGAAATGATTTGACTATAAGCCCCTCTAGATTGGACTGGTTCCAATCTCCGAGACGCCCCAACTGGTCCGAGGGACCCCTTCTGGGTCCTATTGTCGCAGGCCTTTTCGGGGTGGAGCGGCCAACCCAAAGCGAAGGCGGTCTCCCGTGACTCAATCCCTCAACAGCTTCAATTCAAAGACGACGCTCACGGTCGGAGGGAAGACCTATACCTACTTCTCGATTCCCGAAGCCGAGAAGAACGGCCTGCCCGGGGTTTCCAAGCTCCCTCATTCGCTCAAGGTCGTCCTTGAAAACCTGCTGCGCTTCGAAGACGGGCGCACGGTCACCAAGGAAGACATCAAGGCCTTCGTGACCTGGCTGACCGAAAAGACCTCCGAGCACGAAATCTCCTACCGCCCGGCGCGCGTGCTGATGCAGGACTTCACCGGCGTTCCCGCCGTGGTCGATCTGGCTGCCATGCGCGACGCCACCGCCAAGCTCGGCGCCGATCCCCAGAAGATCAACCCGCTCGTCCCCGTCGACCTCGTCATCGATCACTCGGTGATGGTCGACAGCTTCGGCACCCCGCTCGCCTTCAACCAGAATGTCGAGCTCGAATACGAGCGCAATGGCGAGCGCTACGAGTTCCTGCGCTGGGGCCAGCAGGCTTTCGACAATTTCCGCGTCGTGCCCCCCGGCACCGGCATCTGCCACCAGGTGAACCTGGAATACCTGGCCCAGACCGTCTGGACCAAGGACGAGAACGGCGAAACCGTCGCCTATCCCGATACGCTCGTAGGCACCGACAGCCACACCACCATGGTCAACGGCCTTTCGGTCCTCGGCTGGGGCGTGGGCGGCATCGAGGCCGAGGCCGCCATGCTCGGCCAGCCCATCACCATGCTGATCCCGGAAGTCACCGGCTTCAAGCTCACCGGCAAGATCAACGAAGGCATCACCGCCACCGACCTGGTGCTCACCGTCACCGAGATGCTGCGCAAGAAGGGCGTCGTCGGCAAGTTCGTCGAATTTTTTGGCCCCGGTCTCGATTACTTGTCCCTCGAGGACCAGGCGACCATCGCCAACATGGCCCCCGAATACGGCGCCACCTGCGGCTTCTTCCCGGTCGATACCGACACCCTTTCCTACCTCACCACCTCCGGCCGCACCGCCGACCGCGTCGCGCTTGTGGAAGCCTATTCGAAGGCCCAAGGCATGTTCCGCGAGACCGCCTCGCCCGATCCGGTCTTCACCGACACGCTCGAGCTCGACCTTTCGACCGTCGTGCCCTCGATCTCCGGCCCCAAGCGCCCGCAGGACCGTCTCGTCCTCGCCGAGGCCAAGGACAAGTTCGCCGCTTCGCTGGTCAAGGACTTCGCCAAGACCGATGATCCGAAGGTCGCGGTGGACGGCGAGGATTTCTCCATCGGTCACGGCGACGTCGTCATCGCCGCCATTACCTCGTGCACCAACACCTCCAACCCTTCGGTGCTGGTCGCCGCCGGCCTCGTCGCCCGCAAGGCGCGCGAACTCGGCCTCAATTCCAAGCCCTGGGTGAAGACCTCGCTGGCTCCCGGCTCGCAGGTGGTCACCGACTACCTCACCGCCTCGGGCCTGCAGGCCGATCTCGACGCGATCGGCTTCAACCTCGTCGGCTATGGCTGCACCACCTGCATCGGCAATTCCGGCCCGCTGCCGCCGGCCATTTCCAAGGCCGTGCAGGCCGGCGACCTCGTCGCCGCCTCGGTTCTCTCGGGCAACCGCAACTTCGAAGGGCGCGTGAACCCGGACGTTAAGGCGAACTTCCTCGCCTCCCCGCCGCTGGTCGTCGCCTATGCGCTGGCCGGCTCGCTCAAGATCGACATCGCCAAGGATCCGATCGGCACCGGCAAGGACGGCAAGCCCGTCTATCTCAAGGACATCTGGCCGACCAACAAGGAAATCGCCGACATCGT
>Ga0182743_1002657_pt1 | contig 15220 bp, 14 predicted proteins | sample eDN3rd30CKraftOP_FD_128522 | JGI IMG/M metagenome (GOLD analysis project Ga0182743, IMG submission 128522) | Enriched Organic Plus compost microbial communities from Emeryville, California, USA - eDNA 3rd pass 30_C Kraft OP (version 2) (version 2) ... | reverse complement strand
GCGCCTGCCTCGGCCTCCTTGAGCACGCCGATGATCTGTTCTTCCGTAAATCGCTTCTTCATTGCCGTTCCCTCTTGGAACGGACTCTACATCGTTTTCGTACTATTCACGGGGGGCAGGTCACGTTCGTCCTGCTCCCAGTCCACATGCCCGCTGATACGCAAATTCTGGTCCATTGCCCTTGCCCTCCTGTTGGTTGGCCGGCCCAGAATAATGCACGCGCATTTCAGCATCGATACAGAACCTGTCCCCCAACGAGCGGCCAGAGGGGTGCCAACGGGGGAGGCGGCCGGCGCGGCCAGCCTGCCGCGCCCGCTAGAAGCTGCCGAACAGCGTTCCGAGCGTGATCACCAGGGCCAGCGCCGGCAGCGGAACCAGGATCGTGACCGCAGCGATGTCCCCGTACGACTGGCGATGGTTCAGCTTGCAGATCGCCAGCAAGGTGATGATCGCGCCGCAATGCGGCAGGGTGTCCATGCCGCCGGCCGCCATGACCGCCACGCGGTGCATCAATTCGGGGCTGATCCCCGCCTCCTGCGCCATGCGCAGGTAATCGCCGCCCAGGGTCTGCAGCGCGATGCTCAGCCCGCCCGACGAGGACCCCGTGATCCCGGCCAGTACGTTCATCGCGACCGCTTCGGAGATCAGCGGGTTGCCGGGCGTCAGGTTCAGCACCGCATCGCGGATGATGGCGAACCCCGCCAGCCCCGCGATGACCGCCCCATAGCCGACCTCGGACGCCGTATTGAACAGGGGCAGCATGAAACCGAACACGCCCTTGTTGACCGTGTCCTTGAGGTCGGACCAGCGTCCTAGGCGCACCAGCACCAGCGTCGCGCACGCTGCCGCCAGGGCAATGATGAGCGACCAGAGGCCCACGATCTTCCCCGGCTCCACCTGGGGGAAGCGGCCGGCCAGGAACGAGAAATCGACGCGCGGGAAAATGGCATAGGTGAACAGCGCATTGATGCCCACCACCATCAGCAGGGGCAGCAGGGCCAGTGCGACCGGCATCACGGACCAGCGCCCGCCCTCCTCGCGCCCGGCCTGCTCCTGCGCCGTTTCCTCATGCTCTCCGAAGCCCTCCCCGGCGGCCCGCGCACTTGCGGCACGGCGCTGCAGCCACCAGAGGCCGCCGCCGAGCATGACCATCGCCGCCATCACGCCCAGCCCCGGCGCGGCGAACACGTTGGTCCCGAAATACGGGATGGGAATCGCGTTCTGGATGGCCGGCGTGCCCGGCAGCGCCGTCATCGTGAAAGTGAAGGCGCCCAGCGCGATCGTTGCCGGAATCAGCCGCTTGGGAATCTGCGCCGCCTTGAAAAGGTCCAGCGCAACGGGATAGATGGCGAACGCCACCACGAACAGCGACACGCCGCCATACGTCAGCAATGCGCAGGCCAGCACCACGGTGACGATCGCCCGCCGCTCGCCCACGTTGCGCACGATCCAGCGCGCCAGGGTGTTGGCGGCGCCCGAATCGGCCATCAGCTGCCCGAACAGCGAGCCCAGCAGGAAGATGGGCAGGAACTGCAGCACATAGCCGCTCAGGGCCGACATGAACGTGCTGGTATAGATGGGCAGCAGCCAGCCGGCATCGCCGGACAGCAGCACCGCCAGCGCGCCCATCAGCGGCGCCAGCAGCAGAACGGTGATGCCGCGGTAGGCCAGGTACATCAGCAGCGCCAGCGAAACGGCAATGGCAAGCGTACTTGGGATCATGGAGCTCCTCTGACTGTTCCGGTTGCGAAGGATTACAGAATCATCGCATGCGCAGGGACTTGAAATTATGGCGGGCACCCAGAAATCAGGTTCAGGGGATGCCGTACCGGGTCCTCTATTGAAGCTTGCTGAAATATCAGGAGGTTCGAAACATGAATACTGCTTTCTCTCTGGCTCCGTTGTTCCGCCACTCCGTTGGCTTCGACCGTTTCAACGATCTGTTCGAGTTCGCCCTGCGCAACGACACCGGCAGCACCTATCCGCCCTACAACGTGGAAAAGCGCGGCGACGATGACTACCGCATCGTCGTGGCCGCCGCGGGCCTGTGCGACCAGGACCTGGACGTGCAGGTCGAGCGCGGCATGCTCACCATCACCGGCGGCCGCCGCGAGAAGGGCGACGACAAGGTGACCTACCTGCACCAGGGCATCGCGCAGCGCGCCTTCAAGCTGTCGTTCCGCCTCGCCGACCACATCGAAGTGCGCGGCGCGCACCTGGAGAACGGCCTGCTCCACATCGACCTGGTCAGGAACGTTCCCGAGGAAGCCAAGCCCAAGCGCATCCCGATCGGCGGCGTGAACATGGCGCAGGATCCGCAGCCCGCGCTGGCCAACGCCGCCTGAGGCGGCCGGACCGCAACGCCGCGCACGGCATGCCTGTGCGCGGCGTTTTTGCGTTGGCGCGGCGATGTTGCCGCACGGCAACGGGAAGTTCAGGCCTCCGGCTCTCGCCGCAGTACCCGGCCGGGCCGCGCCCCGCTGGGCTTGCCGTTGCGCCAGACCACTGCGCCGTTGACCAGCACGGTGTCGATGCCGGCCGAGGGAGCGACAGGCCTTTCGAAAGTGGCCCGCTCGTTCACCGTCCCGGCGTCGAAAAGCACCAGGTCGGCATAGGCGCCTTCGCGCACCACGCCGCGATCGGCCAGGCCGAATCGCGCGGCGGTCAGCCCGCTCATCTTGTGCACCGCCTTCTCCAGCGGAAACAGACCCAGGCCGCGCCCATAATGGCCCAGCACACGCGGAAACGTGCCCCACAGGCGCGGGTGCGGCTGCTCGTCGTGCGGCAGCCCGTCCGAACCGATCATGGTTTCGTCGAACTGCAGGATGCGCTGCACGTCGGCGTCGTCCATGCGGAAGTAGATCGCCCCGGCCGGCTGCAGGCGGCGGACCGCCTCTTCCAGCGAGCAGTCCATCTCATGCGCGACGTCGGCCAGGTCGCGGCCGGCGTACTGCGGCAGGCTCCGGGACCACGTCACGATGGTGCGCGACGATCCCGCCGCCTGCTTGTGGGTGAGGATCGTGGACGATGCCGGATAGGGATAGCAATCCAGGCACACCGGCTGCTGCGCCATGGCCTCGCGGATGCGCTGCAGCGTCTGCACCGAGCGCCCATGGTTTTTCACGCCCGCCAGCTTGTGGTGCGAGATGACCACCGGCACGCCCAGCTCGCGGCCGATGCGGAAGGTTTCCTCCAGCGCCGCCATGATGTCGTCGCCTTCGTCGCGCATGTGGGTGCAGTACAGCCCGCCATACCCGGCCAGCGGGCGGCAGATGTCGATCACCTCTTCGGCCGGAGCCGCCATGGCCGGGGCGTAGGCCAGGCCGGTCGATACGCCGATGGCGCCGGACTCCATGGCTTCGATCACGTGATCGCGCATGGCGGCGATCTCGGCGGCGCTGGCGGGCCGCGCCAGGTCGTCCATGGTGATCACGCGCAGTGTGGAATGGCCCACCAGCATGGCGCAGTTGGTAGCCGCGGGCTGGGCGCGCAGGGCATCCAGATAGTCGCCGAAGCGCGCATACCGGTACCATTGGCCGGTGTTGTCCAGCAGGTCCAGCGGCGGCGTCATGGTGGCGGGCGCGGGCTGGGTCATCGGCGCCAGCGAAATGCCGCAATTGCCGCCGATCACCGTGGTGACTCCCTGGCTCACTTTGGCCGCCATGTCGCCGCCCGACAGCATGGCGCGGTCGTCGTGGGTATGCGCGTCGATGAAGCCGGGTGCGGCCACCAGGCCGCGCGCATCGATCTCCAGGCGCCCGCGTGCGCCGTTCAGGTCGGCCACGCGGGCGATGCGGTCGCCGTCGATGCCGATGTCGCCGTCAAACCGCATCGCGCCGGTGCCGTCGACGATCTCGGCGTGGCGGATCAATACGTCATAAGTGGCTTGCATGATGGCACCTCGTCAAGAAAGCCCGGCTGCGGCGTCGGCCACCGGGCGGAAATGGCGGAAATCCCAGCCGCGCCCCGGCGCCGCATCGAGCAGCGCCTGGGTGTACGGCTGCTGCGGGGCGGTCAGGACCTGTACGGCCGGCCCGCTCTCCACCATGCGGCCGTGCTGCATGACCATGATGGAATCACATATCTGCGCCGCCACGCGCAGATCGTGCGTGATGAACAGCACGGCCACGCCGGTGCGCGCCCGGATGTCGTCCAGCAAGGACAGCACCTGGGCCTGCACGGAAACGTCGAGCGCCGAGACGGCCTCGTCCGCCACCAGGATGTCGGGCTCCAGCGCCAGCGCCCGCGCGATGCAGATGCGCTGGCGCTGGCCGCCGGAGAACTGGTGCGGGTAGCGCTGCAGCACGCCGGCGTCCAGCCCCACCAGCTCCATCAGCGTGCCCGCGCGGTCCAGCGCCTGCGTGCGCGGCATGCCGTAGTTGACCAGGCCCTCGATGATCGATTCGCCGACCTTGACGCGCGGATTGAGCGACCGGTAGGGATCCTGGAACACGATCTGCACCCGCTGGCGCAAGGGCCGCAGGCGCCGCCCGCCGACGCCGGCGATCTCGTCGCCGTGCACCCGGATGCTGCCCGAGCTGGGCTCCTGCAGGCGCACGATGCAGCGCGCGACGGTGGATTTGCCGGATCCCGACTCGCCCACGATGCCGAGGATCTCGCCGCGCCGCAGCGTCAGGCCTATGTCCACGGCAGCCGCCACCACCCGCGAACGGCCGAACAAGCGCCGCTCGGCATAAGTCTTGTGCAGCCCTGCCACTTCCAGCACCACGCCTTCCTGGTTCGGGGCGCGCGGCTCGGGCACCAGGCTGGGCACGGCAGACACCAGCATCCGGGTGTAGTCCTGCGCCGGGGCCGCCAGGATCTGGCGGCGCGCCCCCACCTCCACCACCTGCCCGCGGTTCATCACCACGACCCGGTCCGCGATCTCGGCCACCACGCCGAAATCGTGCGTGATGAACAGCACGGCGGTATTGTGCTTTTCCTGCAGCTCGCGGATCAGGGCCAGGATCTGCTTCTGGGTCGTCACGTCCAGGGCGGTGGTGGGCTCGTCGGCGATCAGCAGCCGGGGCTCCAGGATGAGCGCGATGCAGATCACCACACGCTGGCGCTGGCCGCCCGACAACTGGTGCGGATAACAGTCGTAGATGCGCTCCGGCTCAGGCAGGTGCACGGCGGCCAGCATCTCGAGTACCCGGCGCCGGCGCTCGCGCTTGTCGTAGTCGCGATGGATGCACAACACCTCGTCGATCTGCCGGCCCACCGTCTCGACCGGATTGAGGGCGGTCATGGGTTCCTGGAAGATCATCGCCATCCGGGTGGCGCGCAGTTCGCGCAGGCGTTCGGGACTGGCGCGCAGCACGTCTTCGCCATCCAGCAGGACGCGCCCGCCGGTGCATCGCAGGCCGTCCGGCGGCAGCAGCCCCATCACCGAGAACGCCGTGACCGATTTGCCCGATCCCGATTCGCCCACCACGCATACGGTCTCGCCGGGCCGCACGTCGAAACTCACGCCGCGCACCACGCTGCGGGCCGGCTGCCCGGCCAGGCCGACCGAGAGGTCCTCGATGCGCAGGACGGGCTGCGCCGCGGCGCCGGACTGCATGGATGTTTCGCTCATTATCTCCTCGCCATCTTGGGGTCGAGCACGTCGCGCAGCACGTCGCCCAGCACATTGACGCTGAGCAGCGTCAGGGCCAGCACCACGCCGGGATACAGCACCAGTCCGGGCTTCAGCTGGAAGTACATGCGGCCGTCGGCCATCATGTTGCCCCAGGACGGGATCTCGGTGGGCAGGCCCGCGCCCAGGAAGCTCAGCGTGGCCTCGGTGAGGATGGCCGACGCGAAAATGAAGGTGCCCTGCACGATCAGGGGGGCCACGGTGTTGGGCACCATGTGGCGCAGCAGCAGGCGATGCAGCGGCGAACCCAGCGACACGGCGGCCTCGACGTAGGGCTCGGAGCGCACGTTCAGTATCACGCCCCGGACCAGCCGTACCACGCGGGGGATCTCGGGCACCGTGATCGCCACCAGCACGGTGACCAGCGTGCCCCCCGTCAGCGACACCAGCGCAATGGCCAGCAGGATGCAGGGAATCGCCATGATGCCGTCCATCACCCGCATGACGATGGCGTCAGCGGCGCGGAAATAACCGGCGATAACGCCGATCACCAGCCCCAGCAGGACGCTGGCGAGCATGGCGCCCAGGCCGACGATGAGCGAGACGCGTGCGCCGTACAGCACGCGCGAATAGGTGTCGCGGCCGAAGGCGTCGGTGCCCAGCCAGTGCTCGGCCGACACGCCGGCAAAGCGCCGGGCCGGGTCGATGGCGATCGGGTCCATGGTGCCGAGCACCGGCGCGAGCACCGACAGCAGCACCACGACGCTGAAGATCACGGACGCCACCAGCACCGGCGGGCTCTTTAGCGCCTGTCCGAGCTGCGTCGCCAGCGTCTGCGCGGCCGGCATGGGCATGCCGGCCGGGTCGCCGGCCTGCAGCGCGGGGCGGACGGGGTCGATGTTCATGGTTGCCTCAGTATCGGATGCGGGGATCGAACACGGTGTAAAGCACGTCCACCACCAGGTTGATCAGGATGTAGGTGAAGGAGAACAGCAGGATCAGGCCCTGGATGACCGGGTAATCGCGCGCCAGCACCGCCTCCACCACCAGCCGGCCCAGGCCGGGCAGATTGAAGACCGACTCGGTCACCACCACGCCGGTGATCAGCGACGCGATGCCGATGCCGATGATGGTGACGATGGGCACGGCCGCGTTGCGCAGCGCGTGGCGCAGCAGGATGGCGCGTTCCCGGGCCCCCTTGGCCCGCGCGGTGCGGATGAAGTCCTCGCCCATCACCTCGATGATGCTGCTGCGCGTGATGCGCGCCACCAGGGCGATGTAGATGCCGCTGAGCGCCAGTGTGGGCAGCACCAGCCGATGGGCGAACGGCCAGAATCCGCCGGCCACCGGCTTGTATCCCTGCACCGGAAACCAGCCCAGCTTCAGCGCCAGCAGGTAGATGAGCAGGTAGCCGATCACGAAAGTCGGCACGGAGAAGCCGAACACCGAGAGGGTCATCACCAGGCGGTCCAGCAGCTTGCCGCGCTTGCGCGCCGCGACGATGCCCATCGGCACCGCCACGATCACCGTCACCACGATGGTCGCCAGCGCCAGCGCCAGCGTGGGGCCGACACGGTTGCCGATCAGGTCCAGCACCGGCTTGCCGGACAGCAGCGATACGCCCAGGTCGCCCCGTGCCAGCTGTCCCATCCACACGCCGAACTGCGTCAGGATGGGCTGGTCCAGCCCCATGCTCTTGCGGATCTGTTCGAGCTGCGCGCCCGTGGCGTCATCGCCGGCCAGAATGGCCGCCGGATCGCCCGGGGTCAGGCGCAGCATGGCGAACACCACCACCGCCACCATGATCATGACAGGCACCGTGGCCAGCAGCCGGCGAGCAATGTAGGCAAGCATGGAGGACCTCAGTCGGCTGACTTCTTGATATTCCAGAATACGGTGACCGGCGATTCCATCACGCCGCTCAACTTGGTGCTGTAGGCCGCCGGGATGCGGAACTGCCCCAGCGGTGCCACCACGCCCTCATCGATGGCCAGCTTCTGGATCTGCGCGGTGATCTCCTTGCGTTCGGCCGGGTCGGTGGCGCGCGCGAACTTCAAACGCAGGGCTTCGATCTCCGGCACATCGGGCCAGCCCGCCCACGACTTGCGCCCGGCCGACGCCAGCGTGGTGTTGCCGAACGGGTCGCCGCTGGTGGCCAGGATGCTGTAGGTGGAGAAGATGTTCCAGCCGCCTTCGGCGGGCGGCTTCTGGTTGCCCTGCTGGGTCACCACCGTCTGCCAGTCCATGGTCTTCATGTCCACCTTGAAGCCGGCCTTGCGCAGCGCGGCGCCGATCACGATGGGCTGGGCCGCCAGCATGGCGATGTCGGTGGGCTGCAGGATCACCACCGGCGTGCCGTCGTACTTGGCTTCCTTGAGCAGGGCACGCGCCTTCTCGATGTTCGAGGGCACCACCCACTCCTCGCCATACGTGTTGCCATAGGGATTGCCGCAGCCCATCACGGCCGCGCAGGTTTGGTAGTACTCGGGATTGCCCACCAGCGCCTTGAGCACGTCTTCCTGCCCGACCGCCGCCATGGCGGCCTGGCGCACCAGCTTGTTGTCGAACGGGGGATACAGGTGGTTGAAGCGGTAGTAGGTCCAGGCGCCCAGCTTGTCCAACACCTGCACTTTGACGTCGTCGCGGTTCTGCACGATGGGCAGCAGGTCGAACGGCACCTGCTGGATGAAATCCACCTCGCCGTTCTGCAGCGCGTTCAGCGCCGTCATCTGGTCCGGCATGCTGACCCATTCGACGCGCTCGACGTTGACCACCTTGCCGCCCGCCGTCCAACTCGCGGGCTCGGCTCGCGGCACGTAGTCGGCGTTCTTCTCGTAGACCACCTTCAGGCCCGGCTTGAACTCCGACGCCACGAACTTGAACGGCCCGGAACCGATGTATTCCTTGATCGGCGTGGAAGCCGGCGTCTCGGCGATGCGCTTGGGCATCATGAAGGCCGGCCGCGAACTGAGCTTGGACAGGCCCTCCAGCAGCAACGTGGTGGGCTCCCTCAGCTGCACCTCGAAGCGTTTGTCGTCGAGCGCCTTGATGTGCTGCACCATCGGCATCAGCACCTGGCCGGTGGAGTCCAGCTGCGCCCAGCGTTGCAGCGAGGCCACGCAATCCTCGGCCTTTACCGGTGCGCCGTCGTGCCACTTGAGGCCGTCGCGCAGGGTGAAGGTGTAGGTCTTGCCGTCGTCCGAGGCCTGCCAGCTGGCCATCTGCGGCTGGATCTTGAAATTCGCGTCCACGCCCAGCAGCGTGTCGTAGATCATGTAGCCATGATCGCGCGTCAGGAATGCCGTGCTCAGCACCGGGTCCATGACCCGCAGGCCGGATTGCATGACGGCGGTCACGGTCTGTGCTTGCGCCGGCGCCGCCAGCAGGGATGCGGCCAATGTGGCGCCGCACAGAAGGCGGATGGCTTGCGGCAGATAGGTCTTCGTCTTCATGTTGCTTACCCCCTGGTTCGGTTGTCGATGCATGCTCGCCGCCGGTCCGGGCGCGGTGCCGGCGGCCCGGTGCTACAAGGTGAAACTGCGGTCGAGCGCCGAGGCGCGCCCCGCGATACCGTCGGCCAGCAGGCCCGCGCTGCCGGCGGCCAGCGTGAAACCGAGCGCGCCGTGGCCGGCGTTGATCCACAAGTTGCGGTAAGGGGTGGCGCCGATCACCGGCTTGCTGTCGGGCCGGGCCGGCCGCAGGCCGGCCCAGGCCCGTGGTTCTCCCGCCGGCTCCAGACGCGGCAGGTAGCGCGCCACCTGGCTCTTGAGGCTGGCGATGCGCCGCCCGTCGAGCGTGGCCGAGCGGTCGCCGATGTCCATCATGCCGGCCACGCGCAGCCGGTCGCCCAGGCGCGCGTACACGACCTTGTTGTGCACGTCGCTCAGGCTGGTCAGCGGCGCGCGGCTGCGCTCGGTAAGCTGATAGGTCAGGCTGTAGCCCTTCAGCGGATAGATCAGCGGATTGATGCCGATCTGCCGGGCCAGCGCCTGCGCGCCCACGCCATTGGCGATCACATAGCCGTCGGCCTCAATCGCGCCGGCCCCGGTGTCCAGGGCTTCCACGCGGCCATGCCGCACGCGCAGGCGGCGCGCCTCCGTATTGAAGTGGAAATGCACCGGATCCGGCCGGGCGGCCAGCGTGCGCTGCAGTTCCTCGCACAGCTTCAGGCAGTCTCCGGCGTCTTCGGTGGGCGTGAAGATGCCGCCCACCACCCGCGCCGCGATGTCGGCCAGCGCCGGCTCGAGGTCCAGGCACTCGCGCGCATCCAGGGCGCGCTGCTCGCAGCCCAGCGACGCCTGATAGCGCATCTGTGCCAGCGCGCTGCGGTAGGCAGCGGCGTCCTGGTACACCAGCAGCTTGCCGGACGAGGCGAAATTGAAGTCGAGCCGTTCGCGCGCCACCAGCTGGTGCATCAGGGCGCGGCTGCGCAGGCCGAGCTGCAGCAATTCGCTGGTGCTGCGCCGGACCGTGGCGTGCCGGCAGGCGCGCAGGAACCCCAGCCCCCAGCGCCACAGCTCCGGGTCGGCCCGCAGGCGTAACCGCAACGGGCCGTCGCGGTCGGTGAGCCAGGACGGCAGCTTGGGCAGCACGGCCGGGTCGGCCAGCGGCGCGACGAAGCTGTAGCTCAGTTGCCCCCCGTTGGCCTGGCTGGTGGCCAGGCCGGGGCGCGGACCGGCGTCGATCACGCTGACCGAATGGCCGTCCTGGCGCAGGAAATAGGCGCTCATCATGCCGATGATGCCGGCGCCGATCACGACGATGTGCATGCTAGCTCCGCCCGCCCGCCGCGCGGGCGCGCAGCTGCCCGATCGTGGCCGCGGCCGAGATGTGCTGCAGGCTGGTGCGCACGGCGACGATCGCCGGCCGCCGCGCCGCCAGCGCCGCCTCCAGCGCGGCATCGATCTCGCCGCTGTGCTGCACCGCATAGCCCAGCGCGCCGTAGGTGCGCGCCAGCGCCGCGAAATCCGGGTTGTGCAGCGCCGTGGCGCTGACCCGCTCGGGAAAGTGCTTCTCCTGGTGCATGCGTATGGTGCCGTATGACCCGTTGTCGGCCACGATGAGCACCGGCCGGGCGCCGCACTGCATGGCGGTGGCCAGCTCGTTGCCCGTCATCAGGAAGCCCCCGTCGCCGACGAAGCACACCACCTGGCGCTCGGGGCAGCGCAGGCTGGCCGCGACGGCGGCCGGCACGCCATACCCCATCGCGCCCGACGACGGCGCCAGCATCGTGCGCCCGCCGCCGAAACGCATCAGCCGCTGCACCCAGCCGCCGAAATTGCCGGAATCGATGGTGATGATGGCATCGTCGTCGAGCAGGCGGTCGGCCGCCTGCGCCACCGCGCCGAACACCATGCCGTCCTCGGCGTCGCGCGGCCCGTCCCAGCGCCGCAGGCCGGCGGCAACCCGGTGCAGGCGCTCGCTCCAGGCCAGGTGCGCGGCAGCCGGCCGCGCCGGCGCGAAGGCGCGCAGGTCGGCCAGGAAGACGGCCGGGTCGGCCACCAGCCCCAGCGCCAGCTGGCGGATGTGCCCCACCGCTGCGGCATCCGGCCACACGTGCACCACGTCCTGCGCCGGCCGCGGCGCCGCCGGAAACGCGTAGCCCTGCGTGGTGACGTCGCCCAGCCGGGTGCCGATGCCCAGCACCAGGTCGGCCTCGCGCACGGCGTCGGCCAGCTCGGCCGGCGCGCCGTAGGCCAGATGGCCCGCATACTGCGGATGGTCATTGGGCAGCATGTCGGCATGGCGCACCGCGGCCGCCACCGGCAGGCCGAACGCCTCCGCCACGGCCTGCAGCGCGGCGCGCCCCGCCTCGTGCTTGAGCAGCCCGCCGGCGATCAGCAGCGGACGCCGCGCCGCGGCGATCAGCGCGGCCACGCGGCGCAGGTCGTCCTGGCTCGCGCCGGCGCGCGGGCGCGCCAGCGGCTGCGCCGCCGTGCCGTCGACCGCATCCTCCAGCATGTCCTCGGGCAAGGCCACCACCACCGGCCCGGGCGTGCCGCTCTGCGCGGCATGCAGCGCGGTCGCCACCGTGTCGGCCAGCCGGGCGGCATCGCGCACCTCCACCACCCACTTGGCCATGGCGCCGAAGACCCGCTCGTAGTCGATCTCCTGGAAGGCGCCCATGTGGCGGTGCGCGCGCTCGACCTGGCCGATGAACAGCACCAGCGGCACGGCATCCTGCTGCGATGAGTGCACCGCGATGGCGGCGTTCATCGCCCCCGGACCGCGGCTGACGAAGGCCACGCCGGGACGACCGGTCAGACGGGCATCGGCCTGCGCCATGAAGCCCGCCCCGCTCTCGTGGCGTGCGGTCACCGCCGCGACGTCGGTACGGCCGGCCAGGCCGTCCAGCACGCTCAGGTAGCTTTCTCCCGGCACGCAGAACACGCGGTCCACGCCATGCGCCGCCAGGGTATCGATGAGCAGATCCGCCGCCCGTCTCATGGGTCAATTCTCCTTGGAAGGATCGTGGCCGGGCCGCGCCGCGGCCTCCAGTGCGCTCAGCGAGCGGTGCCTGAGCTCGTCGGGCAGGCTTTGCGTCAGCGTCTCGAGCGCCGCATACAGTCGCGCCCAGCCTTCGTTGGTGCGCAAGGGCACGCCCAGAAAATGGCTTTCCGTCTTCGAGCGCAGCATCAGGTACAGCACGCCGGCCAGCATGATGCTCACCATCGCCGGCACATCCGCCTCGCCGGTCAACCCGTCGACGCGGTCGATGAACTGGCGCGCTGCCTGCTCGCGCCGGTCGGCCAGCTGCGCCGTGACCTCGTTGCGCTCGATCAGTTCCCAGCGGCGCACCTCGCGCAGCGGCTCGTTGCCCGCCAGCGCCTCGATCTGGGCGCGCAGCATCGACAGGATCAGGTCTGCCGGCGTACGCTGGCTCGACTCGCCATCCTTCAACAGGTGGTCTGAACGGCCGGTCCAGAAGTCCTGCTCCTTCATCCAGGCCAGCATCAGGCCCGGCATGCCATCGAAATAGCGGTAGATCAGTTCCTTGCTGACGCCGGCCCGCTTGGCAATCACGTTGATGCCCACGCCCGCCATGCCGGTCTCGCAGATCTGCGCCTCCAGCGCGGCCAGGATCTGCCGCTCGGTCTGTTCACGCCGCGACATCGAGGTTCCTCATCAACAGGGTGCGCGGCGCCAATCCCTCGAGGGGCCGGGCGATACCGGCCGCGACATCGGCCTGGAGCTCGGTGGCCGCATGGCCCGCGAGCGACCTGTCCCGCCACACCTCGGCTCCCAGATAAACCGCGGTACCCCGGCGCTCCAGCGTCGGCAGGTGCGGGTCGGCCGACTCCAGGGCCACGATCACGCCGTCTGCATCGATATGTACGCGGTCACGCGCGGCGGGCCGCACGGGCAATGGCTGCGCCAGCGTCAGGAAACGCCAGCGCGCAGTGCGATCGGCGAGTTCGGCCCATGCCAGCTCCGCCAGCGCATCGGCCAGCGTCTCGCCCTGCAGGTCTGCGTGAATGGAGTTGTGCAGCAGGGCCAGCCGGGCCCCTGCCTCGCCACGCTGTCCCTGGCCGGCGTCAGGCCGGGCAGCCACTCGCGCGCTGTTGCCCCAGCCCAGCCGGCCCTCGGCACACAGTGCAATCAGGCCGGCATCGGCCTGTGCGCAATCGGCCAGCACTGCGTCCACCGCCTGCTGGGGATGCTGTCCCTTCGCAAGCCGCGCGAGCACCGCCTCATTCAGGGGCACACCATCGGCGCCAGGACGGTTCGGCAGCCGGTGTCCGGTCACCAGGCCTATGCCGGATGCACCTGGCAGAAATTGCGCCAACGGTTCAGGGCGATCGGGGCCGCTGGAGATGACGGCGGCGGCGTCCGCCTCCAGCCAGGCGCCAGGAATGTCCAGCGCACCGATGCCGCCGCGCTGAGTCTCGCAATGGCAGTACCGGCCCTGCCCGTCCAGCACGGCAAATACCGCGAAGCCGCCGATGGCCCCGCGGCCCAGCAGCTCGGCGCCCAGCACCGCGGCGCGGACAGCCGCGCCGGCCCGTGGCCCGCTGGCGGCAATTCCGATGGTCATGCCTGCAGCCCCCTTTGCTCTGCCAGCGCACCGAGGCAGAAGTTCAGACTGAATTCCAAATATGTGACCATGTGGTCACATTGGCACGATCCTACACCCGCGCGCACCGCCGCAACAAGACCGCATGCATAGGGAAAAACCCGCCCTGCCTTCAGGCACGCCGCTTGCGGCGCCTGGCATTCGCATCGGCCTTTTCGATGGAGGTGACCATGCCAGCCAAATCCCAAGCACAGCAACGCGCAGCCGGCGCCGCGCTGGCCGCCAAGCGTGGCGAGCAGAAGAAAAGCGAACTGAAGGGCGCGTCGAAATCCATGTACGAGTCCATGGACGAGAAGGAGCTGGAAAAAATGGCATCTGGCTCCACCCGGGGCAAGCCTGAGCACAAGCGCGATTCCTGAGCGGATCCGCCTGCGCCTACCGGTGAATGCAGGAGCCAAGGCTCCTCAGCCATCAGCCAGTGTCTGATCAAGCCCTGTGGAGCCGAAAGCAAAAAGCCCACCGGCACAATGGCTTGGGTGGGCAATGGCTTGGGTTTTGGGTGGGGCGGACTTTACTCGGCAGTACCGGGCACTGCTTTGCAGGTATTTGGTAGGCGGTATTGGAATCGAACCAACGACCTCTACGATGTCAACGTAGCGCTCTAACCATCTGAGCTAACCGCCTGCAAAGAAGAAAGATTATATAGGGTAAATTTTTACCGCGCAAGCTAAGCGCGGCACCGCCGTAATTTTATGCAGCCGCGTCGGCGCGGCGCACCCCCGCGATGAAATCGCGGATACGCTGGGCCGACTTGATGCCGGGGGACTCCTCGACGCCGCTACTGACATCGACCGCCCAGGGGCGCACCGCCCGCACGGCATGTTCGACGGTGTCCGGCTTCAGGCCACCGGCCAGGATCAGCGGACGGGCCGCGGCATCGGACTGCACCGAGGCCAGCAGGCTGCGGTCGAATGCGAGGCCGCTGCCGCCATAGCCGTCGCTGTGGGTATCGAACAACCAGCCCGCCGCATCGCCGTAGGCAGTGCACTGCGCGGCCAGCGCGTCAGCGCTTTCCAGACCCGGCGCGCCCACCCGGAACGCGCGCAGGTAGCGATGGCCGTAGCCGCTGCACGCTTGTGGGGATTCGTCGCCGTGGAACTGCAGCAGGTCGGGGCCGACGTGCTCGAGGATGGCCCGGACCTCGGCCGGCGTGGCGTTGACCACCAGCGCCACCGCGTCGACGAATGCCGGGATGCGGCGCCGCAACTGCGCGGCCTGCTCGAGGCCGACGCAGCGCTTGCTGCCGGGATAGAAGATGAAGCCGACCGCGTCGGCCCCCGCCTCGATGGCGGCGGCCAGATCGGCTTCGCGGGTGAGGCCGCAGATCTTGATGCGAGTGCGCATGCGGCCAGTTTACTGCTTACTTGAAGGCCGCGCCCGGATCGCCCGAGTCGGAACCGTAGACGCCACCGCCGCCATAGTTGGTGTCGACGTCGATCTTGATGGTGCTGGGATCGACCTTGGGCGCATCGGACTTGTAGTGCATGACCAGGCCCGGGAAGAGCATGACCGCAGCGACCATCGACAGCTGGATGACGATGAACGGCACCGAGCCCCAGTAGATCTGG
>Ga0182743_1002654_pt1 | contig 15236 bp, 14 predicted proteins | sample eDN3rd30CKraftOP_FD_128522 | JGI IMG/M metagenome (GOLD analysis project Ga0182743, IMG submission 128522) | Enriched Organic Plus compost microbial communities from Emeryville, California, USA - eDNA 3rd pass 30_C Kraft OP (version 2) (version 2) ... | reverse complement strand
GACGCGACGTTGGTGGGTTCACCGCAGAATGGAGCTCGGTCATGGGCATGTCCTGAAGAGTTACATGCGAACATGATCGGCCATCCCGGATTTGCCCTCAATATGTGTTCCCCGCACGCTTACGTTGCAATGCAATGGGCCCTTGATTTTGTCGATCAAGGGCCTCGAAACAACGTGGGTATGGGTTTGGGCATCCATCCCGCCCTCAAACGGCGGGGGTTGTCGCGCACCGGGTCAGCGAGAGTAATGGCCGCTGACCAGTTCAAAGATGAAGAGGCGGCAGTCCAATGCACCGTTAAAGACGGGGATCCTGCGCTTTGGTTTGAGCCGCATGTTGGAAGGTAGATCCAGATCGGCGCTGATCACGGCCACTTGCCAACCGGAAAACTCCTTTTTGAGATGGCTGGCCCAGGCTTGCATAAGTTCTTGCTCGGCTTGAAGACGCACACCATATGGTGGATTGGTCAATATCAGGCCTGGCTGTGGTGGTGGCAGCGCCTTACGGGCGTCGGCCAGCTGGATGTCAACAACACCTTCCGGAATGTTGGCACGTCGCAGGTTGCGCATGGCTATTTCAAGCACGTCAGGATCAGTCTCAAACCCGGTGATCGGCATGGGGGCAGAAGTCTTGATGCGCTCAGTTGCTTTCTTACGCATCTGTTGCCAGGTGATGGCATCGTGGTGCCGTAGTCTTTCAAACGCAAAAGGCCTGTTCAGTCCTGGCGCGATATCAAGTGCAATCCAGGCCGCTTCGATAAGGATGGTGGCACTGCCGCAGAAAGGATCCAGCAATGGGGTGCCGGGAGTCCATCCGGAAAGGGCCAAAAGCCCTGCAGCCAGGTTTTCACGGATAGGTGCCTGGCCTTTGTCAAGCCGCCATCCGCGCTTGAACAGTGACTCGCCTGAAGTGTCCAGATAGAGCGTGGCATGGGTGTCGCTCAGGAATAGGTGTACTCGTGCATCAGGCCTGACCGTGTCAATGTCGGGACGTGCTCCTTCTGTAGACCGGAGCCGGTCACATATGCCGTCTTTGACCAGGAGGTTGCAATACTGCAGGCTTTTCACAGGGCTGTTGATAGCCGATGTGTCAACCCGCAGCGTATGTTTTGGTCCGAACCATGACTCCCAGGGCGTGGACAGTGCAAGCTTGGCAATGTCATCTTCGCTCCTGACCGGGGCTTGCGCAACCTGGACAAGGATTCGAGTTGCCAGACGACTTTGCAGGTTTGCACGCTGTATGCCAGCCCAGTCGCTCTTGAAGTGGACACCAGCCCGCGAAGGCATGACATCAGTCAGACCTTCGATCAAGCGCAGTTCATCGGCAAGCACAGCTTCCATCCCTTTGGGACAAGATGCAAAGGCCTTGTGCATGCCGGAGTAGGGGTTGATTGATACTATCCTTTCTGTGGCCCTGTGCCTTGGCTGGCGTGGTGACTCGTTCCTGTTTTTTTCGCTACTCTGGCCTGGATTTTGGCGGCCGGACGATTCTCTGCTTTTTCTTGCACCAGCGCTGCGCGCTGGTGATGGCAAATCGCCTTTATTGGCAACCTGTTCTGTTTGCGCCGACAACAAGGGACGCCGGCTGGCTTTTTCCTGCTCGCGCTTGAGACGGGCCTGCCTGTGCGCACGTGCGCCGCTGGCGCTGGTCTTGTCGGCAGGCTTGTCTTGAGAAGACCCTGGTTTTTTCAGGGTCAAGGTCTTTTTCTGGTCAGGATCTTGCATGTCAGAAGGGCTTGAGAACGACCAAGGCCGTAATTGCCAGCAGAAGGACTACTGGTATTTCGTTGAACCAGCGGAAAAATTTGTGTGAGTGGCGTTCAGTGCCATTCTGGAACTGCTTGAGAAAGTACCGGCATGCACCGTGGTAAAGGATCAGGATAACGACCAGCAACAGCTTGGCATGCATCCAGCCACTGCCTCGTCCGATTCCGTAGTACAGGAAAAGCCACAGCCCCAGTACCAGTGCAACGACTGCAAGGATGGTCATGAACCGGTACAGGCGTTGTGCCATGCCGAGCAATGTCTTGTAGACCTGGGGATCAGTGGCCTGAGCCAGATTGACATAGATGCGTGGCAGGTAGAACAGGCCAGCAAACCAGGATGCAATCAGTACGATATGGAAAGTTTTGACCCAAAGCATGGCTATTTGCCCCTTAACTGGGCTTCACCGCGCAGAACCCATTTCATGGTTGTCAGCCCCTCAAGTCCGACCGGACCCCTGGCGTGAAGACGATTGGTGCTGATGCCGATTTCAGCGCCCAGGCCGTATTCAAACCCGTCCGCAAAGCAGGTTGGCAGGTTTGTGTAGACGGAGCTTGAGTCGACTTCCCGCTCAAAACGGGTTGAAGCGTCTATGTCCTGAGTCACGATGGCATCGGTATGGCCCGAACCCCAGCGTGAGATGTGCTCTATGGCTTCGTCAATAGACTCAACGACCTTGATGGCAAGGATAGGCGCAAGATACTCTTCGGCCCAGTCCTGGTCCGTAGCCACCGCGATGTCGGGCAGGATTGCCCTGGTTTTGTCACAGCCACGCAACTCTACGCCTTTGGCAGTGAGAGACTCTGCGATCTTGGGAAGGAACTTTTCAGCCACTTGCGCATGGACCAGCAGTGTTTCCATGGCACCACAGATGCCATAGCGATAGGTCTTGGCATTCAGGACAATGTCATGGGCCTTTTGCAGATCGGCAGCAGCGTCGACATAGACATGGCAGTTGCCATCAAGGTGCTTGATCATCGGGACACGGGCATGCTCGCTCAGGTGTGTGATCAAACCTTTGCCACCTCTGGGTACGATGACATCGATGTAATCGGTCATCTTGACCATGTGGTTGACGGCTGCGCGGTCGGTGGTCGGAACCAGTTGTACCGCATCCGGTGGAAGACCTGCTTTGTCCAGTCCTTGGGCAATGATCTGTGCAAGGGCACGGTTGCTATGAATAGCCTCGCTTCCACCTCTGAGAATGGTGGCATTGCCCGATTTCACACACAAGGCAGCGGCATCGATCGTGACATTGGGACGAGATTCGTAAATGATCCCGATGACACCGAGCGGTACCCGCATTTGCGCCACTCGCATGCCATTGGGACGGACGGTTGTTGGGCCGAGGCTGCCAACCGGGTCTGGCATGGCAGCGATCTGGCGCAGGCTCTGGGCCATACCCTTGAGTGTTTTCTCAGTGAGCGTCAGACGATCGAGCAAAGGGGCGTCCAGGTTGTTTGCCTTGGCTGCTTCGACGTCAATCCTGTTTGCCTCTAGCAGTTTTTCATGCGAGGCATCGATCAACTCAGCCATCGTCAGCAGGGCCAGGGATTTCTGGCGGTCTGGCGCTGACCGCATTACTTTCGATGCCTGTCGAGCTTTACGACCAATTTCGTTCAAAATCTCTGCAATTGTTGTCATTTTGTGCGGGAAATCTTTAACAAGTGATACCCGGGCATTCAACTCTCGATGGTGGCCGGATATGCTGCTTCAACTCGCGGTCAAAGGAACGTGCCGGCAGATGCTGCTGCACATGCAAACGTTTCTTTCCTTCTTTCCTTTCCTGAGCTAGTTTATCCTGTTCTGGAGCGACGTAATCCGTAAGGCAAGTCTTGAACACTCCTGCCAGGGGTCTGTAAGCCTTCCTGGGGGGATGATTCCTTTGATCAGGCAGTCAATTTCATGGGCGTGCTTCAGAAGATCCCTGACTTGGTCCAGGCTCAGGCGTTTGCTCAGGCGGGTCAGCTTTTGTTCTCTAGTTCCAAATACCCTGAGGTTGCGCCAGGCCTGGGAGATGGGCTGGCCAGTCTGTGTGGATTCAAATGCCTGGGCGAGAACACGCAGGTCTTCGGTCAGTGCCCAGAGCACAAGAAGCGGTGCTTCACCTTCGGCTTGCAATCCGCGGATGATTTTCATGGCACGCGCAGTATCGGCGTCCAGCAGTGCCTCGCGCAGACTCATGATGTCATAACGCGCAACATTCATGACAGCGGCGTAGACCTGTTCAAGTGTCAGCTCACCAGCAGGATACAGGAGCCCGAGCTTGAGGATTTCCTGGTGTGCTGCAAGCAGGTTTCCTTCCACGTGGTCTGCAATCCAGGCCAGGACGGCCTGGTCGGTGTGCTGGTTCTGGCTGGCAAGCCGCTGGGAGATCCAGGCAGGAAGTTCTTGCCGTGTCACCGGAGGGCACTCCAGCACCAGAGCTGATGCGCTCAGCGTCTTGTACCAGTCGCTGTTCTGGGTCTGTCTGTCCAGATCAGGTAGCTTGAACAGAAGCATTGCCTCATCGGCCTGTTTGTTCCCGTATTGCTGAGCGAGTTTGACAATGGCCTGGGCGCCGCTTTTGCCTGGCTTGCCACCAGGCAGGGTGATCTCGATCAGTTGCTTGTCTCCGAACAAGGAACCTGAGCCTCCCGCCATGGCAACTTGCTGCCAGTCGCTGCGTGCATCCATCACAAACGACTGGCGATCGGTGTAGCCCTGATTGCGTGCCTTTTCACGCACAGCATCGGCGGCTTCCATGACCAGCAGGGGCTCATTGCCGACAATCGCTATGATGCCCGGAATTTCAGGAAGTTTTTCGAGACGTTGTGAGATGGAAACAGGGGTTCGGGACTTTTGCATGCCACTGTTCTACTGGCTGCGGTTTTGAGACTCGGCTTTCAGTTCCAAGTATCTTTCACGGACATCAGGAGCTGAAATCCTGCGCAGAATACGGTCTACCAGACTTTTCTGCATTTGCTGGAACAGTGTTTCAGCTTCAGTTTCCTTGGCCTGGACAACGTTGTCATCATAAGGAAGTTCCCTGACGACGGTCAGTGTGGTGTCGGGCACGATGATCTCACCTCTGGAGTCGACCAGACGGAAAATGAATGTCAAAGTCAGCTCGAACTCCTCGACCCGGCCCTGAGGATTGAGAGACACCTCTCGGGAGGTTCGCGTCATGGCAACTTGTTGCAGCTGCGCATCATAGCTGGGTTTTTGGCCTTGGACGGTCGGTTCGTTAGGCAGGATTCTGGTGTGCGGGGACGAGGCTCTGATGGCCCTGCGCAGGTCGGCACCAAACTGGCTATTCTCTGGAATTGTGAGAGACAGGGTATCAAAAGGCAGTTCAGCGGTGCCTTTGAGTTTGAAACCGCAGGCAGCAAGCAGACTCAGGACCAAGGCAAGGAAAACCACGTGCATGAAGTGACGCCTGTAGACGGACGCGTCTGAGAGGTCACTTCGTAAAAAGTTTTGCACCATGATGTGGTCTCCCTTGCCTGTTCTCTCTTGCCCTGTCAGCCTACGACGTTGACCAGCTTGCCCGCCACGACAATCACCCGCTTGGGTGGGTTGCCTTGCAGGTGCTTGGCCACGGCTTCATGGGCAATAGCCAGTGTCTCGATTTCCTCTTTGCTTGCAGTGGCGCTGACACGCAATGAACCACGCAGTTTCCCGTTGACCTGCAGCACCAGTTCGATTTCGTTGGCAATGAGCGCCTTCTCATCGACCTGAGGCCATGGTGCATCAAGGAGGTCACCGAAGATATCGGCAAACCCGAGTTCGCGCCACAGTTGCCAGGTGATGTGTGGGACAACAGGGTAGAGAACCCTGAGCAAGATGCTGAAGCTCTCAGCAATGCCGGCTTCGGCCAGTGCCTTGCCTTCAATCTTGGCATCTTCAATGGCGTTGAGCATCTTCATGCAGGCTGACACCACAGTGTTGTACTGCATCCTGTCATAGTCATAGTCTGCCTGCTTGAGCAGTCCATGAATCGTGCGCCGCAGGTCAGCCACGGCACTATCAGCGCCAGACCAGTCTACATGGCCCAACTGGTTCACTGCTGAACGGATGGTTGAGCTGTTTGCGTAGGCGCAGCTCCAGAGGCGGCGCAAGAAGCGGTGTGAGCCTTCCACGCCGGAGTCAGACCATTCAAGGGTTTGCTCGGGAGGGCTGGTAAACATGACAAACAGGCGGGCAGTGTCCGCACCGTGTGTGTCGATCAGGGTCTGCGGATCCACGCCGTTGTTCTTCGACTTGGACATCGTGCCGACGCCGCCGTAGGAAATCTCGCGGCTGGTGGCCTTGAGCTTGGCACCGATAATCGAGCCTTTGGCGTCATAGACGTTCTCAACTTCATCAGGCCAGAAATATTCGATACCACCGTTCTCATTGCGGGCATAGTAGATGTGGTTCAGAACCATGCCCTGGCACAGTAGCCGTTTGAAGGGCTCATCGAACTTGACCATGCCCAGGTCACGCATGACCTTGGTCCAGAAGCGGGCATAGAGCAGGTGCATGACAGCATGCTCAATGCCGCCAATGTACTGATCCATGGGCATCCAGTACTCATTGCGCGCATCTACCATCGCGTCATCGCTGTCCGGGCAGGTATAGCGCATGAAGTACCAGGACGAGTCCACGAAGGTGTCCATGGTGTCGGTTTCACGGCGTGCCGCCTGGCCGCACTTCGGACACTCGCACGCCAGGAATTCTTCGTCCTTGGCAAGTGGGTTGCCTGTGCCATCGGGAATCAAGTGCTCTGGCAGGACGACCGGGAGGTCTTTTTCTGGTACAGGCACCGGGCCGCAGCTTGGGCAATGGATGATAGGAATGGGGGTGCCCCAGTAGCGTTGCCTGGAAATACCCCAGTCACGCAGCCGCCATGTGGTCTGGATATCTCCCAGTCCTTTTTTCTTCAGGAATTCAGCAACCTGGCTTACAGCCAGCGAGTGGCTCAGGCCATTGAACTGGCCGGAATTGATGAGCACACCATGCTGCTTGTCGGCATACCAGTCATGCCAGACTTTGTCATCAAAGACGTTGTCGCCAACCTGGACCACCTGTTTGATGGGGATGCCATATTTGTTTGCGAAAGCAAAATCCCTTTCATCATGTGCAGGAACGCCCATGACCGCGCCATCGCCATAGCTCATCAAGACATAGTTGCCTACCCACACAGGGACTGATTCTCCTGTGATCGGGTGAACGACCGTCAGGCCGGTGTCAATACCTTCTTTTTCCCGGGTCGCAATCTCAGCTTCAGTCTGTCCGCCTTTCTTGCATTGTTCGATGAAATCGGCGACTTTGCTGTTGCCTGCAGCAGCAGCCTGGGCAAGCGGATGCTCAGGTGCAACGGCACAGAATGTGACGCCCATGATGGTGTCGGCACGTGTGGTGAAGACGTACATCTTGCCGTCGTTGACGAGTTCACCGTTTTCGTTGCGGATGTCATGGGTGAACGCGAAACGGACACCTTCGCTTTTACCGATCCAGTTTTCCTGCATGGCACGCACACGCTCTGGCCAGCCATCAAGCTTGTTCTTGACATAGTCCAGAAGCTCTTCGGCATATTGCGTGATGCGCAGGTAATAGCCAGGGATTTCGCGCTTTTCAACCAGTGCACCAGACCTCCAGCCCCTGCCGTCGATGACCTGCTCATTGGCGAGCACGGTCTGGTCGACAGGGTCCCAGTTCACGACCTGGGTCTTGCGGTAGGCGATGCCTTTTTCAAGCATTTTCAGGAACAGCCACTGGTTCCATTTGTAGTATTTGGGGTCGCAGGCCGTGATTTCACGTGACCAGTCGATAGCCAGGCCCATCGCCTTCATCTGTTTCTTCATGTAGGCGATGTTGTCGTAAGTCCATTTGGCCGGCGGAACCTTGGACTTGATGGCTGCGTTTTCGGCAGGCATGCCAAATGCGTCCCAGCCCATGGGCATCAGGACGTTATAGCCTTTCATACGCAACTGGCGAGCCATCATGTCGTTGATGGTGTAGTTGCGTACATGCCCCATGTGTAGCTTGCCGCTGGGGTAAGGCAGCATGGAGCAAGCATAGAACTTGGGTTTTGGCTGTCCTTGGGCATCAACCGCAGATTCGGTGACGCGATAGACATCGTTGCTGGTCCAGTGTTCCTGGGCGGTGGCCTCTACAAGGCTCGGCTGATAGCGATCCTGCATTCGTTTATCAATTCAACAAAAAGAAGGTTGTCTGAAAGTGCGACACACAAAGAAATCCAGTCTTGCACAACATGACATTATAGGGATGAGACGTCTGTTGCGTCAGAAAAACCAAAGCCCTGCGATGGCAGGGCTTGATATGGGTTGTTAACCTGTTGAGCCAGTGAGATTGACAAGTCGCACAAGTTGCTTGGGCAAAGTGGCTATGCGGTTCATGCAAGAACCCCTAGCAAGGTGCAATTCATGCATTGTTGAGCACTTTGTCGTCAAAAAAAGACGACTTGTAATCGCTCAGGCTATGGTGGTTCATGTTGCGATGAAACAGCGGTCAGCCTGCAGGGCATTCAAGATGCCCTGAGCGGCCAAGACCCCTGATTCCAAGATCACTTGAGCTTGGTTTCTTTGTATTCGACGTGCTTGCGCGCAACTGGATCGTACTTCTTGAGTACCATCTTGTCAGGCGTGTTGCGCTTGTTCTTGCTGGTGGTGTAGAAGTGACCTGTGCCGGCTGATGACTCCAGCTTGATCTTTTCTCTTACGCCTTTGGCCATGGTTCAATTCCTCCGGTTCTGGGTCAAGTTAGGCAATTTCGCCACGGGCGCGCAGATCGGCCAGAACGGCATCGATGCCGACTTTGTCGATGGTACGCAGAGCTTTGGCGCTCACACGAAGGCGAACCCAGCGGTTTTCGCTTTCAACCCAGAAACGGTGTGACTGAAGGTTGGGCAGAAAACGACGCTTGGTTTTGTTGTTAGCGTGAGAAACATTGTTGCCCACCATGGGGCCTTTTCCTGTTACTTGGCATACTCGTGCCATGATTGCACCTTTCTTAAATTTGCTAGGGGTTTCAGTTAATGTCCAAGTGAACGGTGAACCCGATAAACCTAGAAGTATACCCTGATTTTGCCGCCCGGCGCAAACCGCACCGAACTTGAAGAAGGCCTTGCCTAGAATTCAAAATGTTTGCATCTGGATGTGCCGGAAAGCCTCATTTAGTGCAGAATTATGCTTGTTCCGGGCGTTAGGTTTCGGAATTCAGTGCGACCTATCGGTATTTTACAGGTCCTGCCATCCATCTTTGTAATTCATTTTTGAGTTATTGCCGCTGCGTGGGGGGAATGTTTTGAATCCGTTGATCAGCTTGGTAGAAAAGAGAATTTCTGCATTGCCGGTTTCTGTAAAGGTGCAGTTGCCGGATGGGACAGTGATCGGATCGGCTGATGCCAGAATCGAAATCACTGTCCGTGACTGGAAGTCATTACGTCATCTGGCCTCAGGCGATATCGGCAAAGTAGGTGAGGACTATGTCGAAGACAGGATCGACATCCAGAGCCCCATGCGGGATCTGATGCTGGCTGCCACGGGCATGCTGCCGAGCTCACCCATAGAGGCCGCACGCAAAGGTGTCTTTGGACATCTGGTGAAGCAGTTGATATCGGTCTGGAGGCATTCTATTGAGCGCGATGCCAAGCAGATCCAGTTTCACTACGACCTGTCGGATGATTTCTATGCGTTGTGGCTGGATCCACGCAGGGTCTATTCTTGTGCCTACTACCGTGAGCCTGACATGACGCTTGCCCAGGCCCAGGAAGCAAAGCTTGATCATATTTGCAGGAAGCTGCGCCTGCAGCCTGGGGAACGGTTCCTTGACATCGGTGCTGGCTGGGGTGGATTGCTATTGTGGGCAGCAGAGAACTACGGTGTTGATGCAACTGGAATCACGTTGTCACGTAACCAGTACGCCTATGTCAACAAGCTCATTCAGGACAAAGGGCTCTCAGGTCGGGTGCGAATGGAGTTGCTTGACTACCGTAAGCTGGATGTTTCCAAGCCATTTGACAAGATTGCCTCAGTTGGCATGTTCGAGCACGTGGGCCGGGCGCAGTTGACCATGTATTTTGACCGCCTTCGGGTGCTACTCAAGCCCGGTGGTCTCATCATGAACCACGGAATCACAGCCGGTGGCGTAGAAAACGACCAGCTTGGCCATGGCATGGGTGACTTCATCGAGAAATACATCTTCCCAGGTGGAGAACTGGTTCACATTGGCCATGTCCTGACCCATATGGGCAACGCCGGCCTTGAGGCGGTGGATGTCGAGAACCTGCGTCCCCACTATGCCCGGACTCTCTGGGCATGGAGCGATGCGCTAGAAGCCAAACTGGACGAAGCACGCAAGATCCTGACTTCAGAGCAGGGTCAGAGGGCGTTGAGAGCCTATAGACTTTATCTTGCAGGCTGCGCTGCTGGGTTTGAGAATGGATGGATTGCGCTGCATCAGATCCTGGGGCAGCATCTGCCAGCAAGGGGCAGGGAGGATGAGCTGGATATGCCAGCTGACCTGGCATATCCATGGCGTCGGGATTACATGTACAAGACAGGGAACTAGGCTTGGTTCAGCCGGCGCATGGCTGCTGCTGCAAGTTCGAACGAATGCAGCCTTGCGCTGTGGCTGTGAATCTGTCCCGTAAACATGACTTCCTGGGGCTTGGTCTTGCTGATAAGTTGCTCCAACCCCTGGGTGACGGTATCGAGTGAACCGACCACGGAACAAGCCAGCATCTGGCTGGCAAAGTACTTCTCCGTTTCAGTCCAGAATGTCTCAATGTTGTCGATTGGGGCAGGAAGCTTGCCTCTGGCGTTGCGTCTCATTCGCACAAAGTGTTGCTGCAATGATGTGAATAGGTATCGTGCTTCTTCATCCGTATCTGCAGCGATCACATTGGCCAGCACCATCGCATAGGGTTTGTCCAGGTACTTGGATGATCGGAAAGTCTGATGGTATACGGCTAATGCATCCATCAGGTCGGCCGGGGCAAAGTGTGAGGCAAATGCGTAAGGCAGGCCAAGGTGGGCAGCCAACTGGGCACCATATAGGCTGGAACCCAGTATCCAGATCGGGACTTCTGTACCTGCTCCCGGGATGGCGCGTACTGGAAGTTCGTGACCATCTGGACCAAGGTACTGAAGTAGTTCCATGACATCTTCGGGAAACCGGTCGCTGGATGATTGCAGGTCGCGCCTTAATGCCCGGGCAGTCTGCGGATCGGTTCCTGGTGCACGACCGAGTCCCAGGTCTATGCGTCCTGGATACAAGGTGGCCAATGTCCCGAACTGTTCGGCGATGACCAGTGGCGAATGGTTGGGGAGCATGACCCCGCCGGAGCCGACCCTGATGCTTTTGGTTTTGCCTGCAACATAGCCGATAAGGACTGAAGTGGCTGAGCTGGCAATGCCACTCATGTTGTGATGCTCTGCCAGCCAGTACCTGTGGTAGCCATGGCTCTCGGCAAACTGCGCCAGATCACCGGTATTGCGCAAAGCATCGGATTCAGTGGCTCCTTCAGGGACAGGGGAAAGATCAAGAATAGAATAGGGAATTGTCATGTCGGTCCGTGTTGTTGCTGCTTATTGCGTTATGCTGAAAGTCAGCAATACCGGGCTGGCTTTCAGCATCGGTTATATCGCAATCGACTGGTTAGATCATTAAATGTGTGTTTCTGATCAAGGGTAAGCCAGTGTCGTGGTTCTATCAACACGATGCGGGAATTACCAGCAAATTTCCTTTATGTTCTCAAGGAGCAGACAATGCGTGAAGTTTGGGTGACATCCGCAGTACGTACAGCAGTTGGAGATTTTGGTGGCGGCCTGAAGGACGTTGCACCGATTGATCTGGGCGCAACAGTTGTGAAGGCAGCGCTGGAAAGGAGCGCAGTACCGGGCTCAGAAGTAGGGCACCTGGCTTTTGGTCATGTGATTCCAACGGAGGGTCGAGATCTTTATCTGTCACGTGTTGTCGCCTTGAATGCTGGCTTGCCCCAGAGCACGGCTGCGTTCAATGTCAATCGCCTGTGTGGTTCTGGCTTGCAGGCCATTGTTTCCGCTTCTCAGGCAATTCTCCTGGGTGATACCGAGGTTGCTGTTGGCGGGGGTGCCGAAAACATGAGCCGGGGAGGCTATCTTTCTCAGGCCATGCGCTCAGGGGCGCGTATGGGCGACACAAAAATGACCGATATGATGGTTGCCGCCCTGACCGACCCGTTTGGGCTCATGCACATGGGGGTTACCGCAGAAAATGTGGCAGCAAAATTTGCGATCACCCGCGAGCAGCAGGACGAGCTTGCAATAGAGTCACATCGTCGTGCCATCCGTGCCATTGACGAAGGCAGGTTTGCAGACCAGATCGTTCCGGTAACCGTCAAGACTCGCAAGGGCGATGTGATTTTTGACAAGGATGAGCACCCACGCCGTGATGTCTCGATGGAGTCTCTGGCCAAGCTGCGCCCTGTCTTCGTCAAGGAAAACGGGACGGTGACAGCGGGCAATGCATCCGGCATCAATGACGGTGCTGCCGCAGTGGTCCTGATGAGCGGTGAGGCGCTGAAGTCTCATGGCACAAAACCGCTTGCACGGCTTGTTGCTTACGCACATGCCGGTGTCGCGCCCGAGATCATGGGTATTGGCCCGGTGCCTGCTACCCAGTTGGTGCTCAAGCGTGCTGGGCTGACCCTAGACCAGATCGACGTCATCGAGGCCAACGAGGCGTTTGCCGCCCAGGCTTGTGCTGTCATCAAGGAACTGGGTCTTGATCCAGCGAAGGTAAACCCCAATGGCAGTGGCATTTCTCTGGGGCATCCCATCGGTGCGACTGGTGCAATTGTGACGGTCAAGGCTATTCACGAACTGCACCGCATTGGTGGCCGCTATGCCTTGGTGACCATGTGCATCGGCGGTGGTCAGGGCATTGCAGCCATTTTTGAACGTGCCTGAGGATGTGATATTTCTGCTGGATCAACCTTGTTTATCGGGATGGTGTTGGGATGCCAGTGGCATGTGGCCGAGTTCCGCAAGGGAGATCACTTCGGGGCCGGCCACAATGAGGTGATCCAGCAAAACGATGTCAATCAGGGACAGGGCGGCTGCTAGAATGTCTGTCAGCCGCAGGTCGGCAAGGCTGGGCTCGGCAATGCCCGAGGGGTGGTTGTGGACAATGATCACGCTTGCAGCATGGCATCCCAGAGCAAGCTTGGCAATTTCTCTTGGGTAGACAGGGGCTTCGTTCAGGGTGCCGCGAGAAATTTCCTGGTCGCTGATGATCCGGTTCTGGGTGTCCAGGAAGATTGCCCTGCAATGTTCTACTGTCAGGTGGGCCATGGTCAGGCGGCAGTACTCCTGAACCATACGGGAGCTGGTGATTCGCTGACCATGCTTGAGTTGGGCAAGCCCCGCTCTTTTGCCGACCTCAAATGCGGCTATCAGCATGCAGGCCCTGGCCTTTCCAATGCCCGGTGTCTGAATTAATTCGTCCATCCCCAGCCGGGGAAGTCCGCCTATGCCCTGGCAAGAATCCAGCAGTTCAGTGGCGACGCTGATGGCATGTTTGCCCCGTATCCCACTGCCAAGTAACAAGGCCAGTATCTCAGCATCGGTCAAGGACTGAGGACCGAACTGCAACAGGCGTTCGCGTGGTCTCTCCCTTGGCGCTAGGGTTTTTAGCAAAGTCATCGTGTCTGGCTCTAGAATAGCAGGTTGATTTGCATATCTTTCCATTTTGTTTGAAGCCAAACCATGTCAAATACGCCAGTTGTCCGTCCGGATTCCTACCTTACGCTGCACTACCGGATCGTGATCGAAAGCGGTCCCGGGGCGGGATCGACTTTTATCGATACATTTTCCGGAAGGCCTGGAACGTTGCAGATGGGTGCTGGCCAATGGTCACCCGGCATGGAGCAAGCACTTGTCGGGCGCAGCGAAGGCGAGAGCTTCAGTGTCATACTGGATGCAAGCCAGGCTTATGGGGAACGCAATCCCGATTTGCTGCAATGGGTCAGTCATGAGATGCTCAAGGAGCATGCGGGCGAGGACGTTGTATTCGAGCCTGGTGACATGGTGAGCTTTACCGCGCCAAACGGTGCGCAGTACTCTGGGGTTTTCAAGGAGATGACCAGCGAGGGGGCTTTGTTTGATTTCAACCATCCTCTTGCTGGGCTGACTTTGCGCCTGGATGTCAACATCATAGGGGTGATCTGATGGCCGGTACGGTGGAATTGGCCGCAAATGGCGGCAATGGTTTTTCAATTGAGCTGGCGCAGCCCCGGGGTTTTTGTGCTGGTGTGGATCGGGCAATCGAGATTGTCGAGCGTGCGCTGGAATTGCATGGTGCACCCGTGTATGTTCGCCATGAAATCGTGCACAACAAGTTTGTGGTGGAAGGTCTCAGGAATAAGGGCGCAATCTTTGTCAACGAGCTGGATGAAGTTCCAAGCGGTGCCATTGTCGTCTTCTCGGCGCATGGCGTGTCTCAAAAGGTTCAGGCTGAGGCTTGGGAAAGGGGGCTGCAGGTTTTCGATGCCACCTGTCCGTTGGTGACAAAAGTGCATGTGGAAGTAGCCAAGATGCGCAAGCAAGGCCTTGAGGTCATCATGATCGGGCATGCGGGTCATCCTGAAGTCGATGGCACCCTTGGTCAGGCCAGTGATGGTATGTACCTGGTCGAGAATGAGGAAGATGTCGAAAAGCTCCAGGTCAAGGATCCCACCAAACTGGCTTTCGTGACACAGACGACACTGTCAGTCGATGATGCATTTGCTGTGGCGCAAGCCTTGCGCAGGAGGTTCCCGGGCATTCAGGAACCCAAGAAGAGCGATATCTGCTATGCGACGCAGAATCGTCAGGATGCAGTGAAAATGTTGGCACCACGGTGCGATCTGTTCCTGGTAGTGGGGAGCAAGAACAGCTCCAATTCCAACAGGTTGCGTGAAGTCGCTGAAAGGTTGAATGTTCCGTCCTACCTGATCGACGGTCCTGAATCCATTGATCCTGCCTGGCTTGAAGGTAAGGCTGCTGTGGGGATCACGGCGGGAGCATCGGCGCCGGAGGTTCTGGTGCAGCAAGTCATCCAGAGACTCAAGGACTTGGGTGCGGTTGCCGTCAGGAGTATGGATGGACTGGTAGAAAACGTGGCCTTTCCCCTGCCCAAGGGTTTGGGTAAGAAGAGTGCGTCTGGGGAACAGCAGATAGGATAGGTTGCTTTCTGGAAGATGGGCACTAGAGTTGGCTTGGTTTAATAAAAGCCATGATCAACCTGAATAAAAGGTGATCATGGCTTTTTGCTGGGTACACCCATGCGCAGAAATTGATATTGCGAATTCGTCCCTATTCCTGATTGACATCCTCCCCTCCCTAAAAGGAAGGGGATTCCTACGGCGCTCAAGCAGCTATTGCTTGAGTCGCTTCGGTGGGTTCTTGGCCCGACGCCCCAACAGCAGGCGAAGTATCTGCACAAGCTAACCGGGCGTGTCCCGCCCT
>Ga0182743_1002653_pt1 | contig 15236 bp, 18 predicted proteins | sample eDN3rd30CKraftOP_FD_128522 | JGI IMG/M metagenome (GOLD analysis project Ga0182743, IMG submission 128522) | Enriched Organic Plus compost microbial communities from Emeryville, California, USA - eDNA 3rd pass 30_C Kraft OP (version 2) (version 2) ... | reverse complement strand
TCGGCTTCGCGCAGGATCCGAACGATCTGCTCATCGCTGTATCGCGTCTTCTTCATTTGCCTCTCGCTATCGAAGAGGCCATTGTCTCAAGTTACCTTGGATCGAAAAAGCCGGGACAGGTCACCAGCGCCAGTGAGAAATGCCGTCAAGACTCCTACTGGCTCGTTGCGCAGTAGGAACGCCGCACGTTTCTTGTCGCGGGTGATCCCTGTTGCGACAGTGAGTATCCTGCCGCAGCACCGCCGGTACGAGCCATCTCTCATGGTTCCACTCTAGCGCTTCGCCTCATAGTCAAGCGCGAGGTGCGCCACTGATTCACGCCTGGTTTTCAGGAGAGTTTGTCTTAGAGAGCGAAGCATGAGCAGGAATACTAGGTTTTCCACTTAGGTATCTGAAGGCGCAGTGCCCAGTGCAGGTGCATCGTGATGAGTAACTAAGAAGTGCCTCGTTCGGCCACTGTTCCAGCATGCGTAGCGATGCGCAAGATAGTCACTCGTAAGACTAAAAAATATATTTTTAACTCCGCAACCGTCCCACTTCCCAGGCGCGAAAGCGCGAGATACGATGAGTTCATGAGCTTGAAATTATGCTGATCGAATCAGTCGATTCTTGATAGTTGAAGAGCTTTCCTTTCGACCTGAATGGCCCGGGAGTCAATCATGACACGTCGAGACATGAACCGAATTACCCCGTTGACACCCATTGAGATATGGGTGATTGCACGCTTGCGCGCGGGAATCTGATACCAGTCGTAGTTATGTGTTCAGGCCCCGCGTCACGCGGGGCTTTGTGGTTTTAGGCCCCGCATAGTCAAAACTATGTTCAGAGAGTCCCATGCACAACCAAGATCTTTTCGCACCGGCAGATACTGCTTAAGTAACGCGAACTACTAAAGCAGGTTCGGCAACGCCGCCGGTATCACTTCTCTTTTTTTCTTATCGGAGTACGACATGACCGAGGCCCGCGCTCGTCTTGACCTTTTAACAGTGACTTATCCACGGCTCTTTCCGGCCGGCCCTCTCGCTTGGGGCTTCGAGCTCGGTGATGGATGGACAGAGCTGATTGTCACCCTATGCGAACGCTTGAACACGATTCTAGAGGCTGATCCAGATGCCAGGTTCGGAGTTAGACAGGTGAAAGAAAAGTTCGGCGCGTTGCGCTTTTACTATGAGCTGAAGCAGGCCCGCGACGACACGGTTCGGCTTATACGGCAAGCGGTAGATCTAGCAGAAACCGCGAGCGCAAGCGTGTGTGAGTCCTGTGGTCGACCGAGCCAGATGCGGCGCGACGACGGCTGGTACACCACCCGTTGTGAGTTGTGCTATCCCAACCCTGCATAGTGAATGCTGAATTTCAAGAACAGAGGAATCCGTCATGGACCATGACAAGTACGTAGAGCAGCTTGCCGAACACCTCGCTCCCGAGGATCGCTGGCGTCTGCTCGATCATGATGCTGCTGTCGAGCTGCTACCGGAAGCACCGCTAGGTAATTTCTTCAATGACGACCTATTTACCTTGCTTTACCGTAGCGAGAACACTTACCCCACCTCTTTAGCGCAGGTTCGTGAGGATCTATTTACTGTTTCAGGCAAGGGGCCGCGTCATGTTCGAGCCACCGCGGCCCTGGCGTTAGGTCGTTTTCTGCAAGGCCGTTGTGAACCTGGTGAATTCCAAGCGGGTGGCCGCAGTCCAGTACGGTGGTTTCAGTTAGCCCGCGATCTTAATAGTGTGGTGGGCGCGGCCGAGGCGGCTAACGCCTTGCTTGCTCAAGAAGGTAAGCGGGTGAATTTTGATTTGAGCATCGATCCGCTGCCAAAGCTCGTGCAAATTAAAGGGACAGATGACGCTGATGGGCAACGACACGTGAAACATCGAGTCGCTCAAGCGTGGTACTTAGGAGCAAGGGTAGGGCTGCGGCACGTACAACGCGGTTTCAGTGGCTGGGATGCAGAGTCATTCACTTGTGCGTTGAATTGTGTGGTCAATTACCTAACATTGCTGCCACCTCGGCACGGGTTTGAATCCGCTCGGCCCCTAGCGGAACGCCGAGAGGCGCTGAAATGGCTCAAGCCGTTTTGGAACAAGTTGATTGTCGCCGCCAGCGCGCAACACGTCGATCCGCAAGCATATCGTGATGCCCTGATTGAACAACAGTTAGCCGTACTTGTTTTCTTGGAGCAAGACGAGCCATGTAGCGAAAAGAGTGCTGCCTGGCGGTCGAGATCCAAAGCGCCAGCGCGCACACCGAGAAAGCCCCGCGTCAATGAGATCATTATCGTGCCTGGTGAGATCCCACCAGCAACGGAACGTTCTGATATGGAATACCTCAAGCGATTTGAGGTGCTGCGCGAGCCGATCGCGTTCAAAGAATTTCCTTCGTTAGGCACGCTGCAGACATTGCATGCGACGTTGCGGGCGGAGTTTCCGTGGGCTCATGAGGCGATCTCACTTGTGATGAGTGATTTGTTCGCCCGTAAGCGCCATGGCGCGCTTCGCTTAGGTATGGCGCCAGTGGTATTGGTGGGCCCGCCGGGTACAGGCAAAACTAGATTTGTGCAGCGGCTAGGGGAGCTGCTGAACACCCCCAATGCGGTGATCAACCTCGCAGGCATGACTGATGTCAAAGTCCTCAAGGGCGTGACGCGCGGCTGGAGTAGTAATCGCTCTTCTCGGCTGGTGGAATTTATCCTGCAAACGAAGGTGCCCAACCCGCTATTTATTCTGGATGAAATCGATAAAACGCAAGGCGCCTACTCGAACGGTGGGGACCCGCAAGACGCGCTACTTGATCTACTTGAGCCAGGTAACGCCCGGCGCTACCACGATGTGTTTCTTCTGACCGAATGCGATTTATCGCATTGCATGTACATCGCGACTAGCAATTCCCTACAAGCGCTTTCCGAGCCGCTCCTCAGTCGCTTGCGTCCGGTGCTTTTTCCTGCACCGGGTCCTGAGCACGCGCAGGTGATTCTGAAGGGCGTCATCCGAGATCTGGAGTTGGCGTGGGGGCTGCCTGCCGGCACGGTACTTGTGTCCGACCATCAGGCGCAGCAAATGAGGGGGTTGTCGGCACGCGAAATGCGCCGGGCACTGCTTGAGCTACTAGGGCGCGAAACCGATGCGCAGTTATATGCGCAACATTGACCCTGCGCACCTGCTATCGGTCGGGCCTTGACCTGTAGCAGGTGCATATACAGAAGGAAGAGAGTTCATGGCACGCCTACATCTAATGGTGTCCGCAAATACGTCGGGTCGCGACTTCGTCGTCGGCGACTTACACGGATGCTTAGATCTACTAGACATTGAGCTTGCCCATTTTGGGTTTGATCCAGCAGACGACAGGCTATTTTCGGTAGGTTATCTAATCGATGGAGGGCCTGATTCAATGAGCCGCCTGCGGCTACTTCACAAGCCGTGGTTCTTCGCTGTGCGGGATAGTCACGAACGCATGCTTCTGGATTATCTTTATGAGGTTCCGCAGCCATACGCATGCCGTCAATCACCTAAGATCCTTGTCAGCAATGGAGGACGTTGGGTCTTCGCATTGGATAGCGGCGCCCATGAGGAGCTGCGCGAAGAATTATTCTCCCCCGTTAAGTGGCTGCCGTATGTAATCACGGTCGGCGAGGGATCTTCGCGGTTTCATGTCGCACATGCTGAGCTGATGACGGGCAGTACCGATCAGCACAACTGGCTGTACGAACTGGCGGGCCTGCCTCTGGATTTGACGTCACAGCATATCCTGACGGACGACGAGCTAACAGAAGAAACTCTGGCAGGAACCTTGGAGCCCCTCCTCTGGGGCGGGCGGTTGTGGAAGAAGATCGATTTGAATGCGTCTAGGAAGCTGTCTACGCCAGCCGGTACGCTGGTGATCAGCCCAAACCCAATGCATCCGAGCCTTTCACTGATATATGCGGGCCATACCCCGTTGCGATCCATGATGCTGCATGAGTCGCATATGTTTATTGACCGCTGCGCCTATAAACGTGATGCGTTTTCATGTTTATCGTTGTTGAATCACGCAGAGGTTCGTTCGTGGCTATCGTGAGAGGTGCCAAGTCTTATGCCCTCGAATTGAATTTTTGCCATGAAGTTCGCCAATTCTTGCTTTCTAAAATTGACGAGACAGTGGCCGGATAACATCTCACCTTTTGATCTTGGAAAAGGAACAGTCTATGAACCACACCATGCCATCTGATGACTACGATATGGCGGTTGCCAAACTGGCTCAGCTAGAGGCGCTCTTACTCAGCATCACTGCCGACGGATTTGATTCATATGAAGGGCTTAGTCGCAAGCTCAGGCATGACATGCTATGGCTTGCGAGTGATCTTGCTCGTGAGGCGCATCAGCGACTGGTCCGCCACTTCTCGGGACAGACGGAAGCGACCGCACGCTAGCACGGGGCAACGGTAAGCCGGCAGCACCGTGCGGTGTCCAAACCTGTAATGTCCTTGGGTAGCATAAGATAATTTCCCCTAAGTGCGCCGATGTTGGCGCGGAAATACCAGATTTGGAGGACCACTGAGTTGCCCGGTAAGGGGGGCGGGAGCGCCTCAAACTGCATCCATCTGTCCATTCAGGAATAATTCATGGCTGTTCACTGCTGAACTCATATCTCATAATAGCTTAAGCTGCCGACCGGACCAATGGTAAACGGGGAAATGATCAGTATGAACTCAGCCCTATTTGTGCTTTTTGACCGCCTTACGATGAGCCTTGTGGCCGCCGTTGCGTTTGCGACTATTCTGCCTGCAAGTGGCGATGCGGCACTGTTTTTCGAGTGGTTTACGAAGGGGGCTATCGCTTTACTGTTTTTTCTGCACGGCGCTAAGCTCTCCGCTACGCGATCGTTGCAGGCGCCATACATTGGCGCCTGCATATACTGATACTTGTTTGGACTTTTGTCATTTTCCCTGTTTTAGGGTGGGTATCATATCCGGCGCTTTTATCCCTGCTAGGCGACGACCTTGCAGCCGGTGTAATTTATCTGTGCGTATTACCCGGTACCGTTCAGTCTGCCATTGCCTTTACTGCGATAGGTCGCGGTAACGTGCCCGCTGCCGTCTGTGCAGCCTCCGCTTCGAGCGTTATCGGAATCGTCTTCACGCCATTGCTTCTAGGGCTCCTACTAGGCGCAGATACCTCCATACTAAGCAGTAACGCGCTATTTACGTCTCTACGAAAAATCAGTCTGCAGATTCTTCTGCCCTTCATCATGGGGCATGTCATGCGGCCGATCATCGGGCGCTGGATGGACGCGCATCGGGGCCTCGTGGGAACGGTAGATCGCAGCTCAATCTTGTTGGTAGTCTCCGTGGCTTTCAGCGAATCGGTCATAAACGGCTTGTGGAAAGTGGTGAGCCTCAACACGCTGATCTGGTTGTTTCTTGCGTGTTGCGCTTTGCTGACTATCGTACTTGGGGGCAACATGTGGACGACACGTCGCTTGAGCTTCAAGCGAGCAGATGAAGTGACGGTTGTTTTCTGTGGCTCTAAGAAAAGTTTAACTACCGGCGTACCAATGGCAGGCGTGTTATATGGCGCCGGCGCTATTGGCACCATGCTGCTGCCGCTGATGATTTTTCATCAGATTCAGCTTATGGTCTGCGCGGTACTTGCTCAGCGCTACCCACATCCGGAGGACGCAGAATCTACCATGTCGACTTATCAACCGGCACAAGAAAAGTAGTACGGCGGACGTGCGGATAAGTTCCTAGGCCTAGTTGGCGTAACGTAATATTGACGCGACGGCCGTAGCACCCTCGCGTGATCATACATCGCTGTTTTTGACGTGCAGGCTCAGTTCAGCATAGCTTCCGCCTCAGTGTCGATTAGTCGGTATTGTATCGACAATCCAGACACAATGGCCGATGAAGAGGTGGGTGTTCAGTAACGTTGCAAAGTGCTTCGGTGATAGTGGCGTGCTCATCACATCCACTTTCTTCAATGCAGGTTTGCAGCATGAGACCTGCGTTGTCGAACTGCCTGACGCAGTTAAAGTTCGAGGATTTGTTCAACGCTCATAAGCGAGGAAGGGTCCAAATACGAAGCACTTCGCCGGCATTCAGTCAAAAATCTTTGCCTGCTATGACCTTGCCACGAAGCTCAGAGGGCTCGCGCATAATCGAATTCAATTTCTTGGCGGCATCTGCAGCGTGAAGGCATGCGAGCTTTGCGTCCCACTGCGCTTGTAGGTCGTCCAGTGCTCTCCATTGGTAATTCGAGGCTACCTCACCACGAATACCGTTTCTGTTGTCCTTGGGTTTGGGTAGCTTCATGTTTGCTCTCCTTCCAACTGAATATAAGGCCATTTTAATGCTATTCCGTCACACTTGAGAACAGCTGCCCCTCGTGATAAAACTGAGTGCCAGGATGGTACTTTCTCAAGCAATCGCTTCGCTTGAAACGAGGAAGAAAACGAATACTGTTGCCCAGAAGGACATGCATTACGCCGCGACAGGCGAGCATTCAAGAAACCACGCATACGCATTTACCGGAGCGAAGACGATTACCTACCGATTCAGCCAATCTGATTGCATTAACCGCTGCAGAAAGGACAATGCTGCTCAAATGCTCCAACGCGTGGAATCGCTCGTAGCATTGATAAAGCTGAGCGGAAAATGACAGGCGACAGGTTCGCCGCGATAGAACTCAACTGCCGGCTGGGAAGCGTGGTATTCGGTAATCGGCGGCCAGTCCCCTAGGCAGCTTTGACTATCACTTATGCGGCGCAAGTCGGTATCGCTGTCGAGGCCACACAGTTGTCCACACTTCTGGAGCCTTAATGGGCAATGTTCAGTCAGCATGGTAGCTTGCGGGTCATCGCAGCCGATGCGGATTTGTGCGGAATGGTGGGAAGCCCCAGCCTGCCTTTGCCGCTTAACGCTCTCGCAGAGCCGGCTCGATCGCACTTAGGCGACTCGCTAGAAAAGCAGGTGTTGACAGGTTAGCTGTTGTATCGCAAGCGATCCATGAAGCACGTGGTTCTCAGATTTCCAGCTTCGTGGCTAAATCATGCGGATGCAGATTCAATGGCAACAGCGCCTCGACTTCTTCGACCGATTCGGCAGCCGGCAGGCACGTCAGCACGCGCTTGAGCCACGTGTACGGTCCAAGGCCATTCGCTTTGGCCGTCTCGACCAACGAATAGATCACAGCGCTGGCGTGCGCGCCGGCTGCCGTGTCGCTAAACAGCCATCCTTTTCTTCCCACAACAAAGTGGCTTTCCCGCAAATATTGTGTAAGCGTCCGCTCAGCACCGTCTTGCGCTACAGCTGAATTTCCCTCAGGCGCTTGGGTCGAAGGAACCACCGCACCACTGCACCATCTGGGCGTATCCCGGGTGCGAGGGATTGGCCATGACCTCAAGGAAGTCTTCATAGCCGGGGATGCCGCCCACATCCTCGGGCGGGCAAGCGTTAGCGCCATCCAAGCACCATGGAGAGTCCAGAGGACCTTCGAATTGAGTCCGTTCTACCAGCGTGACGCGATGCCACCAGGCATCGCCGTAGTCGTAAAGATAGTCGAAGGTGCGCGCACCTCCTAACGCTTTTCCCAAACGAACCCGTTGCTCGTTTTTTAGATCGTGCTCGGGGTAGTCAGGGTCGGGCTCACCGTAGTGCGTGCCGTTGATGATGAACTCATGCAAATGCCCACCTTGCCACCCCATGGCCCAGAGTAAGGTCACGTGCAACTTACGCAAGGTGATGTTGGCCGGCACCAGAATCGTTCGGTAGATCAGCGGAACGCTGTCACGCAGCTCAATGCGCAAGACTAGAGCCTCACCGCCTAAGACTGTGAGCTTGTCAGAGGTTACGCGGCGCAAGCCAGAGCGGTGCAGTGTGAGTTTAGATTCCATGGCAACAATTCGTCGATTCGATTCACGGGATGCTTGGCGATACGGGCCAGCACCTCACGCAAGTAAGCCATGGGTTCAATGCCGTTCAGAGCCGCGCTACCAAGCAGGCTATAAATAGACGCAGCGCTGTGGCCGCCTGCATCGGATCTGGCAAATAGATAATTCTTACGTCCCAGGGCGACCACACGCAGTGCCCGCTCGGCTGCGTTATTATCGATGTCGATGCGGCCATCGTCTACATAACGCGTTAAGGCAGCCCAGCGAGCGAGCGCATAGCGGATAGCCCCGGCTAAGTCGGACTTGCGTGAGACGGATCGTAAGGTGTTATGCAGCCAGTCGTGCAGTGCGTCCAGTCGAGGGCCCGCACGTGCCTGACGCGCCTGGCGTCGCGCCTCGGGCAATCCGCCCCGCACTTGTGCTTCGATCACATAAAGTTCAGCAATGCGTCCGAGAACATGCAAGGCCTCGGGGCTGCTTTGTTGCTCGGCAATATCGTAGAACTTGCGTCGAACATGGGCCCAGCAAGCCGCTTCTTTGACCCGGCCACTGTCGTACAGGGCATTGAACCCGGCATACCCATCGGCTTGAACGATGCCTTGGAAGTCTTTAAGGTGACGCTGGGGATGTTCACCTTTGCGATCCGGTGAGTATCCGAACCACACTGCCGCCGGTTGCTCGCTCGCTGCGGTTCGGTCATCGCGCACATACGTCCACAAACGCCTGGTGCGGGTCTTGCCACGGCCTGGCGCCAACACAGGCACCGGGGTATCGTCAGCATGCACCTTGTTGCCACCCATGACATAGCGATGCAGCGCCTGCACCAATGGGCGCAGCAATTGACTGCTGCCGGCCACCCAATCGGCCAAGGTCGAGCGCGACAGCGTTACACCGTGCCGGGCATAGATCGCGCTTTGGCGATACAGCGGTTGATGGTCGCAATACTTGGCCACGAGTACCTGCGCCAGCAAGCCCGGGCCCGCCAAGCCGCGAGCAATCGGCCGAGACGGTGCACCCGCTTGCACAATGGTGTCGCAACGCCCGCACGCCAGCTTGGGCCGCACGGTGCGAATGACCTTAAAGCTGGCTGGAATGAACTCGAGTGTTTCGCTAACGTCTTCACCCAGGAACTTGAGCGTACCGCCGCATGCCGGGCAGTCGCACGAGTCATTCGCCGCAAGCACATGCTCTTCGCGAGGTAGAAACTCGGGCAAGCTATGACGCTGAGAGGGCCGAGTCTGCTTCTTGGGGGTGGGCTTATGGGGATCGACGACATGGGCTGGAGATTCTGCTACGGTCACGTCACCAAGCAACAACGGCAACTGAGCCAATAAGCCGCCAGCCCGTTCACTGCTACGCCCGAAGCGCTCACGTCGAGCTTTGGCTAACTGCAACCGCAAGTAGTCGTTCTCTTGCTGCAACGCCCTGATCACCGCCAACAAGGCAGTGGTGTCAGTCATAGTGGCGGCAGCGTTTTGCATGGCTCCCATTTTATCAAATAACCGCCACTAAAAGTGCGCTTAAACCCAATAAATATGCGGGTTTGCAAGCATCATAGATGCCTCAAACGCGTGTGGGCCGATGCGTGCGCTGAGGCCTGCGCCAATCAATGCCTTCAAGCAGCATCGACAACTGTGCCGGCGTTAAACACACCGAGCCCGATTCGGCTTGAGGCCAGACGAAATGGCCTTGTTCCAGGCGCTTGGCCAGTAGGCACATGCCATCGCCGCTCCACCAGAGCACCTTGATGCGATCCCCTTTACGGCCACGGAACACAAACACGTGACCACTGAAGGGATCCTCTGCAAGCTTGGACTGCACAATGGCCGCCAGCCCATCGAAGCCACGACGCATATCGGTCGCACCGGCCGCCAGCCAGACGCGGGTTCCTGCCGGTAAGCCCATCATTCTCGTAGCGCCTGGACGAGGCAGCGCAGCGTGGGCAGATCGGCCGCCCCATGGACCACCACGCGTGCGCGGGGGAAGATCAGCTCAATGTGCCCTGAGCTGACGCCGCGATCTTGCCCGTCAATTATCTTGGCCGGTTGAGGCTGCGCTTGCGCCGACGCGGCTTTGATCTGCACCGGCAGCAAGACCGGCCCTTCGGTGATTGGCCTGAAGTCGCCACGCCGATATTGCCAGCGCCAGTTATGCAATTGGTTGGCATTGAGCCCATGAGCCATGGCAACACCGGCAATGGATGCACCGCTACCCATCGATTCCTGCACCACTTGCCGCTTGAAATCGACTGTGTACCGACGCCGATAGCCACTCGGCACAGGTGCGAGAGAAGCAGAGAATTCGCTCATTAAAATAAGTGTCCATTTACCAAAATTAATGGACACTTATTTTGATGAGACTCCAACGAGAGCGCTAGACGGTACTGGGCGTACGCTTACAATATTGTTGTCCACGGGCAAGTCGCCACGCTCGGTATAACGCACCAGGCGCGGCCAGTATTTGTTCAGATACGCCAAGGCCTCGCCCAGCTTCATTTTGGGCGGCACCGCTGGCAGCGTCGCACCAGCCATTGGCGCAACGCGGCCAGCACGGGCAGGCTGCGCTCCTGGCGCGCCCGCAGTCGCTGCTCGTCGCTGGCATCCTGCATGTTGTCAACGTCGGTTTAAAACTGACCCAGTGGGGGTGCGGACGATTTCTTGGACGGTTTACGCAGGCATCAAACCCAAAGCATGACGGTACTCGATGGGGCTACGGCTGCCCAGCGAGATTTTGAGCCGATGCTCGTTGTACCAGCGAATATAAGCGTCGATGCGTTTCATGAAGTCATCCAGCGTGACGTTTTGCCAGCTTCTCGGATAGATCAGCTCGGTCTTCAAGCGGCCGAAGAATCCTTCGCAAGCGGCATTGTCGGGTGAACAGCCCTTCTTGGACATCGAGCGCGTAAGCTTGGCGTTGTTGGTGCGACGAATCCATTCGGGCCACCGGTAATGCGAGCCTCTGTCCGAATGGATAACCGGACGCTCGCCTGGTTGCAGTGTCTGCACGGCGTAGTCCAGCATGGTGTTGACCAGCTTCGCATCCGGGCTGGTGCCGATGTTCCAGGCTACCACTAGCCCATCGAAGCAATCGACAATCGGTGAGACATAAACTTTTCCTGCCGGGATGTGGATTTCCGTCAGATCAGTCAGCCATTTTGTGTTTGGCGCTGAAGCGCGAAAGTCCCGATTTAACAGGTGCGGTGGCGCTGGCGTCGGATCCCCGGCATACGCCGAGAATCGCCGTCGGCGTGGCGTTTTCACGATCAGGCGTTCTTCGGCCATCAGACGACGCACAACTTTTTCCGACAGCCGCACGCCTTCACGTCGCAAGGCTCCATCAATTCGCCGGTAGCCATAACAGCGGTAGTTGTCCTCAAAAAGGTTTCGGATGGTCGCGCGCACCTGCGCGTATTTGTCCGGCAGCGTCTGCCGCATGCGGTGGTAGAAATACGTGCTGCGCGCCAATTTCAGACTGCGCAGGAGATCAGACAACGGGAACGCGTTTCTCAGGGCATCAACCACCGTCGTCTTTTCCTGGCTTGTGAGTCCCAGGGGATTGACGCCCGCGTCTTTTTTTATGAGTTCGCTCGCCTTCTCCAAAATGTCGTGCTCCATGCGAAGTTTGCGCAGGCGGCCCTCCAGATCGGCTAGCTCCTTGAGCAGCGCCTCGCGCTGCCGATCAAGTGGAACCTCATCTTTCTTCTTTGTCATAGGCTTAAGAGGGGCGTGTCTAAGTAGCTGATGATGCCAGTTATACAACGTCTCCCGAGATACACCGACGGCGTCAGCCACTTCCTTTGCTGAGCTCGCCCGTGTGTTCAACGCAATCACTGCCTGCTGCTTCTCGGCGCGGGAGCGGGGAACGTTGACCAAGCTGCTGCCAGTGATCGTCTTACCAAACTCGGGGCGTAATTCTCGAATCCATACACGCAATGTCTCGCGACTTGGATAGCCCAGGCACCGAACCGTGTGAATCAGACAGTGGCCTTGTCCGACGTAGTGGTCCACCGCCCGGCGTTTCTGCTCTTCGTTGTAGTGCCACTTTTCACGCCGGTACCCCGTGCGTAGATCCTGCTTGTCTGCGAATTCAGCACACCACGCCTTGAGCGAATTCTTGGTCGGATATCCCAGCTGACGCAGTGTCGCGTTCATCCGCCGACCGAGCTTGTAGTACAGCTTGACGGCTCGCAGCCGATCCTCATACGAATACATGAACTACTCCTAAGTAGTCCAAGATTTTGTCCGCACCCCCCCGCGCCGTGCTGATCAAGCTATAGATTACCGCCGCGCTGTGCCCACCGCCATCGGAGCCGGCAAATAAATAATTACGCCGGCCAAGAACCAACGGGCGAATCGAGCGCTCGGCCGTATTGTTGTCGATCTCGATGCGTCCATCATCGCAATAACGGGTCAGTGCCGCCCAATGCCCGAGCGTATATTTGATCGCCTTGGCCAGTTCGGATTTAACCGAGACCGTCGCGAGCACTTGCTCCAGCCAGTCCTTTAGACTGACCAGCAGCAGCGCGGCCTGCTGTTGGCGAGCCGATTGGCGAAGCGCCACGGCACAACCTCGGATCTCCCGTTCAATAGCGTACAAGGCGCCAATGCGGGCTAATGCCTCTTGTGCGATGGGCGAAGGCTCATGCTTGAACAGGTCATAGAATTTGCGCCGGGCATGCGCCCAGCAGCCCGCCTCCACGATCTGCCCGCCACGGTACAGAGCACCATAGCCAATATAGGCGTCTGCTTGCAGGATGCCGCTAAAGCCTTGCAAGTGTTTTTGAGGTCGTTCGCTTTTGCGATCCGGCGAGTACTGATACCAGACCGCAGGCGGAGCGCGGCTGCCGGCCGGTCGATCATCACGCACATAGGTCCACAGCCGCCCGGTGCGAGTTTTACCCCGCCCCGGATCAAGAACCGGCACGGGCGTATCGTCTGTGTGGATCTTCTCGGCCTGGCGTACGTAACGGCCCAGCGCGTTGCTTAAAGGTTCCAGTAAACAGCTCGATTCCCGTACCCATGCGGCCAGCGTGGCACGCTCCAGCTGAACGCCGGCACGACGATAGATTTGCTCCTGCGGGTACAGGGGGGTGTGATCGGCATACTTGGCCACAACCACCTGCGCAAGCAAGCCGGCATCGGCCATGCCGCGTGTGATCGGGCGCGAAGGCGCAGGTACTTGTTCGATATGAGAGCAGGTCCGGCACGCAAGCTTGGGCCGCACATGTCGGTGCACCTTGAAGTAGCCCGGCACGTAGTCAAGCGTTTCGCTGATGTCCTCGCCCAGCGTGCGCAGTTGGCCACCACAGTGCGGGCACCCGCACGCTGTGGGGGCATGAACAATCGTTTCGCGCGGCAGGTGTGTGGGGAAGGCGCGAGGCCGGCGACGCAAGACGGTGATGTTATTAGACGGCTGCGTCGGCGAGGTATCAGCGGGTGCCTCAGCGACGAGCAATGATTCGTCGGCAGTTTCGGGGAGATCACCCAGCGCCAATTGCAACTGATCCATCAGTTCGCTCATGCGCTCTGAAGAGCGCCCATATTGCCAGCGCTTCAGGCGGGCAATTTCCGCCACCAACTTGGCAATGGTCTCATCGCGCGAGACCAGCATGCGCTTGAGCGTATCGATGTCGTTGGGTAAGGCGGTGGCGGGCATGCGCGCCAGTATAAAGTAAGGCGCTTACCGTGGAAATAGCTTTGTACCGGTCTATGCCTAGGCTGCCCTGGTTGGCTGCCAGGTGCGCTCTGGACGGCGCCAGTCAATGCCTTCGAGCAACATCGATAGTTGCGCGCCCGTCAAATGCACACTGCCGTCTTGGGCTTGCGGCCAGACGAAGCGACCACGCTCCAACCGCTTGGCGTATAGGTTCATCCCGTCGCCGCTCCACCACAGCAGCTTGACCAGATCACCACGCCGGCCACGGAAGATAAAAACATGACCCGAGAACGGGTCGTGTTCCAGCGTAGTTTGTATGAGTGCTGCCAGTCCATTCATGCCGCGACGCATGTCAGTCACGCCTGCGGCAAGCCAGACGCGTGTACCTGAGGGTGGCGCGATCATACCGGCATCAGACAACGTAGGACCAGACGCAACTGGATCGGATCCACCTTGCCGTGCACCCGCACGCACGCCCCGTTCAGTTCGATCTCGATGCGGCTATCCATTTTCAGCGTACTATCGACCGATTCCGGCTCGCTCTGGTCACTGGCCTTTATTGCGCCTGCCAGCGGCAACGTCACCGGCACCAGTGCACAGCCATCGGTGCTGCCCAGCAAGCCGGCACGCAGCTCCCGTCGCCACTTGAACACCATATTGGTGTTCAGCCCATGGGCCAGGGCCACCTTCGCGACCGAAACATCCGGTGCGCACGCCGCCATCGCCACCTCACGCTTGTAGGCAAGTGGATAGTTGGGTCGACCCTTGCGGTTTGAGACCCGCACTTCACTTGTAGACATTGTGATCCCCACTACTTTTTGGTGGGCACCACTTTGAACTGATTCAGCCGTCGCGACTAGGCGGCCTTCACATGACGCTTACCTTTATAGTGGAGGTGTGCTCGATCAGTCGACGTATCTCCGATGCTGAGACCTGCTAATGTAATTGAGTGAAAATGTGTCGAAGTAAGCTTGACTATCTATCGTCTCTTTTCTAGCTGTTAACGCCGGTGTAATACTGACCCAGCTTTGGGGGGCAGTTCAATACAGCGTAAATATCGAAGAGTCTTGATTTGAAGAGGTTTGAGTTTCGGCACAATCAACTCATTACCGGCCGTGGCGGAGAAGTTATTGTTACCCGCACCTCGGATACTTCAGGGACCACCAACGGAAGAGCTGTAGGCAGCCAGTTCATGAAAGCCTCTATGTGCTCGTCCACTACAACAGTATTGGGTTCGTGATGGTCGAAGACCGTTGTGCGTATCGGGAGCCACGCTATTACAGCTTTGGAGTGGTGAGTAGATGTCATCAGATTATTTAGGGTACAGCCAAGAGGTGGCGCGAGATAGCGGCGCAACAAGTAATTGACGTGACTGTGTCTGACATCGAACCGGGGTCACTACTCTGTCGATTACCAAGGAGCTGTATGGCGAAGTTCCTGATATCAGCTCGAACTGTATCAGATTCAACTAGCCAGCGAAGGTCGCTGATACCGGGGCATCAGGACTTCGCAAGAGAGGCTTCTTCACGCTGGACATATTTATTCTGAACCTTGACTGAGTAGATCGAGCGCCACGTCGACGATCATGTCCTCCTGGCCGCCCACCATGCGGCGGCGGCCAAGCTCAACCAGAATGTCGACAGTCTTGAGGCCGTACTTGTCAGCAGCAGCTTCCGCGTGGCGAAGGAAACTGGAGTAGACACCGGCGTAGCCAAGTGCC
>Ga0182743_1002648_pt1 | contig 15250 bp, 16 predicted proteins | sample eDN3rd30CKraftOP_FD_128522 | JGI IMG/M metagenome (GOLD analysis project Ga0182743, IMG submission 128522) | Enriched Organic Plus compost microbial communities from Emeryville, California, USA - eDNA 3rd pass 30_C Kraft OP (version 2) (version 2) ... | reverse complement strand
GATCGCCAAGACCGTCGCACTTATCGCGCTGCTGGCCGTTCTCGCGGCCTGCGCCCGCTATTCGGGGCCGATCAAGGGCGACAACAAGCCCCATCCGGGCGTCGACCGGGCGCGCAACATGCCCATCCAGGGCATCGACATCGCGCGCTACCAGGGCATCATCGATTTCAACGCCGCCCGCGCCGGGGGCACCCGCTTCGTCTACATGAAGGCGACCGAGGGCGGGGACTATGTCGACCCGATGTTCTACGACAACTGGAACCGGGCCAAGGCGGCCGGCATGGCGCATGGCGCCTATCATTTCATGACCTGGTGCCGCACCGCGGCCGAGCAGGCGGCCTGGTTCATCGAGAAGGTACCGGTCGATCCGACCGCGTTGCCGCCGGTGCTAGACCTCGAGTGGAACCACCTTTCGAGCTGCAAGAACCGCCCCTCCAAGCAGGACGCGCTCGAGAAGATCCGGGTAATGGTCACGGCCATGGAAGCCCATACCGGCAAGGTGCCGATCATCTATACCGACATGACCTTCCATCGCGACATCCTGGAAGGGGAGAGCTTCGACAACCCGTTCTGGCTGCGCTCGACCGCCGCCGAGCCCCATATGCGCTACAGCAGCCGCGGCTGGACCTTCTGGCAGTGGACGCAGACCGGAACCATGCCGGGCGTACGCGGGGAGGTGGACCGCAACGTGTTTTACGGCGGGGAGGACGAGTGGACGATGTTCCTGCTCACCGGGTGCGATCCGCGCGGACTTTCGGTGCTGGGACCCCAGGGGCGATGCACCTCAATGAAGTAGTTGTCAGCTTCCGGCCAAGGGTCTAGCGTTCCTAGGTTTTCCGGGCCGCGCCGGCCCTGGAGCGAAGGGAAAGCCAAATGGCAAAAGGTCAGCAGCGCAAAACCAAGGAAGCCAAGAAGCCGAGCAAGGAGGCCATCGCCAAGGCCGCTGCGGCAGGCAAGCCGATCCCCGGCAGCAAGTCCAAGTGAGGGGCTTGCGGGCGCGAAAGGCGACTATCGGCGAAACGGATTGAGCGGCGGGTCCTGGGGACCCGCCGCTTGCTTTTGCTTCACGTGAATCATTGCAGCCCGGGGATGAGCCCGCTCGAGCGCACGCCATCGAAGATGAACTGCACCGCGAGCGCCGAAAGCAGCACGCCGATGATGCGCGAAACCACCTGCAGGCCCGTGACCCCGAGCAATCGCTGGATGGGAATGGCGAGGCGCAGGGCGGCGTAGGTCAAAGCCAGGATGAGGAACAGCGCCAGGATCACCATGGCGTCCTTGGCGTAGTCGCCCTCGGCACTGGTGATGAGCAGGATCATCGCCGAGATGGCGCCGGGTCCGGCGATGAGCGGGGTGGCGAGGGGGAAGACCGAGATGTCCTCGCGCGTGCGCGCCTCCACATCCTCTTCGGTCGTGGTCGAGGTGCCGCCCGAATGACGGGCGAAGACCATGTCGATCGAGATCAGCAGCAGCAGCACGCCACCGGCGGTGCGCAGCGCCGGAATGGTGATGCCGAAGAGCGAGAGCACCGCCTCCCCGAACACGGCGAAGAACAGCAGGATCGCCCCGCCGATGAGCACGCCGCGCAGCGCGAAGCGCCGCCGCTCGGCGGGCGTCGAATCGCGGGTGAGCGCCAGGAACACCAGCGCCAGGTCGGCCGGTCCGATCGTGGCGAAGAAGGTCGTGAAGGCGACGAGCAGCGTTTGGGTCGGCATGGCTGGTCCGGAGCGGCCGTCAGGCCGCCCGCTTCCTTTCGATGGCATCCCAGATGAGGACGGCGATGTCCGGACCGCCGAAGCGCTTGATCTCGCGGATGCCGGTGGGGGAGGTGACGTTGATCTCGGTGAGGTAGCCGCCGATGACGTCGATGCCCACGAAGATCATGCCGCGCTCCTTGAGCGCCGGGCCGATGGCGCGGCAGATCTCGAGCTCGCGCTCGCTAAGTGGGGAAAGCTCGGGGCGGCCGCCCACATGCATGTTGGAGCGGGCCTCGCCCTCGGCGGGGATGCGGTTGAGCCCGGCCACCGGCTCGCCGTCGACCAGAATGATGCGCTTGTCGCCCTTGCGCACGTCCGGCAGGTAGCGCTGGATCATGTAGGGCTCGCGATAGTTCTGGTCGAAGAGCTCGAGGAGCGAAGCCAGGTTATGGTCGCCTTCCTGGATGAAGAAGACGCCGGCCCCGCCATTGCCGTAGAGCGGCTTGACGATGATGTTCCCGTGCTCCTTGCGGAAGGCGTAGATGAGGTCCCGGTCCCGGGTGACGAGGGTGGGCGGCATGAGCTCGGGAAACTCGGTGACGAGGATCTTTTCGGGCGCGTTGCGCACCGCTGCCGGCGGATTGACGACCAGTGTCCCGGGATGGATGCGCTCGAGAACGTGGGTGAGCGTGATGTAGTTCATGTCGAAAGGCGGGTCCTGGCGCATGAGGACCACGTCATAGTCGGCCAGGTCGCGGCGCGCGAAGGCGCCCAGCGCGAAATGCTCGCCCCTGGGCCGGTCGAAAACCTCTACCGGCGCGACGTTGGCCGAGACCTTGTTGTCGCGCAGCCCTAGGCTGTCTGGGGTGTAATAGACCAGTTCGTGCCCGCGCGCCTGCGCCTCCAGCATCAGCGCAAAGGTCGAATCACCCAGCGGATTGATCGAGGCGATGGGGTCCATCTGCACGGCGACTTTTAGGGTCATGGGAACTCTCTAGAGGGCATCGAAGGCGTTGACGAGGTGGCGCGGCCACATGAAGGGCGCAAGGAATACCACGTCGAACCGGAGCGGTGAATCGGCAAGAGCCGGGTGCCGGGTGAGGAAATAGTCGGCGGCGCGCGAGATGCGGCGCTGGTCGACGGCTTCGAGCGCCTCGAGTTCATGGCCGCGCCGGGCGCGCGCCTTGACCTCGACGAAGACGGTGACCCCGAATCGGGAGGCGACGAGGTCGATCTCGCCCACCGGGGTTCTGTAGCGCTGCGCCCGGATGGAATAGAGTTTTAGCCGCAGGAACCAGGCGGCCCAGAACTCGGCGCGGCGGCCGGCGCGCTCAGCGCGCTGCCTTGAGAGCGAGGGCGGCATCGTAGACGTCCTTTCGCTTGAGCCCGTATTTTTCCGCCACCGCATCGACCGCCGAACGCAGCGGCTGCCCGTCGAGGGCCGTGGCGAGCTCCGCCTGCCAGTCGGCGGCGTCCGGCGTTTCGGGCTCGCTGGCGCCGGCAACCACGATCACGGCCTCGCCGCGCGTTTCGTCGGCGGCAAAGAAGCTGGCGAGTTCGCCAAGCGTGCCGCGCTCGACGCGCTCGAAGCGCTTGGTGAGTTCCAGGGCGACGGCGGCCGGCCGGTCGGGGCCCAGATGCTCGGCAAGAGCGGCGAGGGCGTCATCGAGCCGGCGCGGCGATTCGTAAAAGACGAGGGTTTCCGTCCGGCCCCTCAGCGCCGCGATCGCCTTGCCGCGCGCGACCGCCTTGGCGGGGAGGAAACCGATGAAGGAAAAGGCGTCCGTCGGCAGTCCCGCCACCGCCAGCGCCGAGAGCAGGGCGGAGGGGCCGGGAATGGCAAAGACCGGCAGGTTGCGCTCGGCAAGGGTGCGCACCAGCGGAAAACCCGGATCGGAAAGCAGCGGGGTGCCGGCATCGGAAATGAGGGCAATGACCCGGCCTGCGGCGATCTCATCGGCGATGCCTTCGGCCCTGGCCCGCTCGTTGTGCTCGTGGAGGGCCTTCCTGGGCGTGCGGATGCCGTAATGGTCGAGGAGACGGGCGGACATGCGGGTATCCTCGCACAGCACCTGGTCGGCGCCCGCCAGCGTCTCGAGGGCGCGGATGGTGATGTCGCGCAGGTTGCCGATGGGGGTGGAGACCACGTAGAGGCCCGGCGCCGGGCGCGGCGCCTCGAAGCTCGCGCCGCCGATGAAATAGCCTTTTTTCTGGTCGGGGGCGTCGGGCAAGGGCGGTCCTTCGGTTAGGGCGGTGTTAAGGGGGCTCTTCCATCCTTGGGGGCGAAAACCCATTCCCCGCAAAAGGCCCGAGCCCAGTGATCGCCGGAAGCGCACGCCTTTGCAAGCTCCTAGCCGTCGCGCTCTGCGGCGCGGCGATCCTCGGCGGCTGCACCATCGGCGGGTTGGACCTCGATAGCCTGCGCACCATTCCGGGCCAACCCCTCCCGGGCCAGCCTATGGCGCAACCGGTGGGCCCGGCGCCAGGCAATATGGCCATGCCGGGGCAATCGCCAGTGGCCGGCAATGCCGAGATCATCGGGCGCGGGCCGGTGCGGGTGGCGCTGCTGCTGCCGCTCTCGGGGGACCAGGGCATCTCCGCGGCCGGCCGCTCGATGGCCAATGGCGCGCGCCTCGCCATGAGCTTCATCGAGGCCAATCCCAAGATCGCCGAGAACATTTCCATCTCGCTGCGCGACACCGGCACGGCGCCGGACGGAGCGGCGCGCCAGGCGCAGGCGGCGGTCGCCGAGGGCGCCAGCCTGATTCTCGGGCCGCTCCTGGGCGACCAGACGGTCCCGGCAGCGCAAGTGGCGCGCGGCGCCGGCATCCCGATGATCGCCTTTTCCAACAATGGCGCGGCGGCGGGTCCCGGCGTCTATCTTCTCAGTGTCCTGCCAGAGGTCGAGGTGCGGCGCAGCCTCGCCTATGCCAAGGCACAGGGGAAACGCCGGGTCGCAGGGCTCTTCCCCAACACCAGCTATGGAGCGGTGCAGAAGGCGGCGTTCGAGCAGGGGGTGTTCGAGCTCGGGCTCACCATCGGGCCGAGCCTGGCTTTCGGGTCCGACGCCGAACTGCGCAGCGCCGCCCAGCGCCTCGCCCAGAACAAGGGCGGGTTCGATGCTCTCTTCGTGCCGGACCGGCGGAGTGCAGGCAAGGTGGCGTCGGCCCTGGCGGCGGCGGGCGTGCGGCCGGGGCTGGTGATCGGTTCGTCCCAGTGGGACAATGCCGGCGAGATTTTCGGCAACCCGGCCTTTGCCGGCGCGGTGTTTCCAGCCGTCGACGACGCGGGGCTGCGCGCCATCGCCCCGCGATACGCCGCCCGGTTCGCCAGCCAGCCGCATCCTTTGACCACCATCGCCTATACGGCGGTGATCCTGGTCAACAATTCGCATCTTTCGATGAGCAACCCGAAATTCGGCCGGGCGGTGCTGACCAGCCAATCGGGCTTTACCGGCCGGGACGGCGTCTTCCGTTTCCTGGCCGACGGGCGCAGCCAATATGCGCTGGTGATGAAACGGGTCGGCAATGGCGCCGCCACGCTGGTCGACGGGCCGAAGCTCTAGCGCGGCACGGCGACCAGGCCGCCAGGTCGGCAGACGTTATTCGGCAGGAGAGGATTCTGCCTTGCCGCGCAGCCAGCCGGTGACGTCGGCCTTGCGTGCTTCGCCCAGGTGCAGGGCTGCGCTGTCGAGAATTCGGCGCGCATGGGGATCGTTCATCCCCTTGGCTCTCAGGTGAAGCCATTCCACGGCTGCCCGCACGCCGTCCCGCTTTCCCCGGGCATATTCGTCCATCTTCGACATGGGTCCCCCTCCCAGCTAAATGACGATACCTCCTAAGCTGCCAGGTCCGCCACCACGGCGTCGAGCACCGGCCAGCCTTTGTCCGTCACCCTGATATTGCCGTTGGCCAGGGTTTCGACGAACCCGTAACCCTTGAGCGTAGCGATCTGGCGTTCGGAAATGCGCCGGCCGCAGAGGGCCGAATAGCGGTCCGGATCGATCCCCTCGCGCAGGCGCAGTCCCATGACCAGGAACTCGTCGCCCTGTTCTTCCCAGGTAAGGGTATCGTCGGTCACCAGGCCCTGGCCGCGGGCGGTGACGAGCTTCTGCCATTCGAAGGGCATCCGTTCGGCGGCGGTGGCATGGCGCTCGTTGTTGATGACGAGGCGTCCATGGGCCCCCGGCCCGATGCCGGCATATTCGCCGTAGCGCCAATAGGTGAGGTTGTGCTTGCTCTCCTGGCCGGGCCGGGCGTGGTTGGAGATCTCGTAGGCCGGCATGCCGGCCGAGCGCGCCAGGTCCTGGGTCAGTTCGTAGAAATCGGCCGACAGGTCTTCGCTCGGCATCTTGAGCTTGCCGGCGCGATGCAGGTCGAAATAGCGCGTGCCCTGCTCGATGGTGAGCTGGTAGAGCGAGATATGGCCCTGGGCCAGCCAGAGCGCTTCCTTGAGCTCGTCCTCCCAGTCCTCGAGGGTCTGGCCGGGACGGGCGTAGATGAGATCGAAGCTCGAGCGCGGAAAGATCGACTGCGCCAGCCGCACGGCGGCGATGGCCTCGTCCACCGAATGCAGCCGGCCCAGTTCGGCCAGCGGCTTTTCGCGCAGCGACTGGACGCCCAGGGAAACGCGATTGACCCCGGCAGCCTTATAGCCACGGAAGCGGTCGGCCTCGACGCTCGTCGGATTGGCCTCGAGCGTGATCTCGACCTTGTCGTCTACCGTCCAGTGCTCGGCGATGGCGTCGAGGATGCCGGCCACGGTTTTCGGGGCCATCAGGGACGGCGTGCCGCCGCCGAAGAACACCGACTGCACCTTGCGCCCGGGAATGCGGGCGGCGGTGGCGGCGATCTCGCGCTGATAGGCCTTGAGGTATTCGGCCTCGTCGAACGGCCCGCGATGGACGTGGCTGTTGAAGTCGCAATAGGGGCACTTGGCCGCGCAGAACGGCCAGTGGATATAGACCCCGAAGAGGTTGTTGAACCTATCCACGCTCAATGGCGCTCTCCACGAGCTTGGCGAACGCCTTGGCGCGGTGCGAGAGGCCGGCCTTGCCGTGCGACCATGAATGCTTGTCCTCGCTCGGCATCTCGCCGAACGTGATGTCGTAGCCCTCCGGCATGAAGACCGGATCGAACCCGAAGCCGAGATCGCCGCGCGGCGGCCAGACCAGGGTGCCCTCGACGGTCCCGACATAGAGGTCGTCGCGCCCGTCGGGAGCGGCGAGGCAAAGGGTGGCGTTGAACGAGCCATGGCGCTGGGCCGGGGTCGAGGCGCCCGCGGCCTGGAGCGCGTCTTCGACCCGGCGCATGCCGACCGAAAAGTCGCGGCCGCCATCGGGACGCACGCCCGCCCAGTTGGCGGTGTAGACGCCCGGCTTGCCCCCGATCGCATCGACACAGAGACCCGAATCGTCGGAAAGGGCGATGAACCCCGAGCTCCGCGCGGCGGCATGGGCCTTGATGCGGGCATTCTCGGCGAAGGTGGTGCCGGTTTCATCCGGTTCGGGCAGGTCGAGCTCGCCGGCCGAGACCAGGTCCAGATCGACGCCCAGACCCTCGAAAAGCTGGCGGAATTCGACGAGCTTGCCGGCGTTGTGGGTCGCCACAACCAGGCGATCGCCGGCCTTGAGGGTGATATTGGGAGCCATCAGATCTCCAGCGCCGTCTTCTGCAGCACGGTCAGTTCGGAAATGCCCTTCTCGGCCAGGCCCATGAGCATGTCGAGTTCCTGGCGGCTGAACGGGGTCTGCTCGGCCGTGCCCTGGATCTCGACGAACTTGCCCGAGCCGGTAAGGACGAAATTGGCGTCGGTCTCGGCTTCCACGTCCTCGAGATAGTCGAGGTCGAGCACCGGGGTGCCCCGGTAGATGCCGCAGGAGACCGCGGCGACGGTGTCGCGCAGCGGGTTGGCCTTGACCAGCTTGCGCTCGCTCATCCAGGCGATGGCATCGGCCAGCGCCACATAGGCGCCGGTGATCGAGGCGGTGCGGGTGCCGCCATCGGCCTCGAGCACGTCGCAGTCGATGGTGATCTGGTTTTCGCCAAGCGCGGCCATGTCGACCACGGCGCGCAGCGAGCGCCCGATGAGGCGCTGGATTTCCTGGGTGCGGCCGGACTGCTTGCCGGCCGTGGCCTCGCGCCGGGTACGGGTGCCGGTGGCACGCGGCAGCATGCCGTATTCGGCCGTGACCCAGCCCAGGCCCTGGCCACGCCGCCAGGAGGGCAGGGAGGTTTCGACCGAGGCGGTGACCAGCACGCGGGTCGAGCCGAAGGCGACGAGGCAGGAACCTTCCGCCTTGGGCGCCACGTTGCGCTCGAGGGTCACGGCGCGCATTTCGCTGGAGTCGCGTCCGGAGGGGCGCATGGCAAATCACCTGGAAACTGGATCGTTAACCGCCTCTTAACCTTCATGGGCCCCAACCACAAGGTTGAGCGGCTTGGCGGGCCGCGGCTTTGCCCTTAAATGAGGAGAGATCGTTAACGCGGGAACGTCCCCTTGTCGTCGCGCATGCCCAAGCCCCCCGAAGAATTCCTCACCGCGCTCAATGCGCGCAGCCAGGACATCTTCAAGAAACTGGTCGAACGGTACCTGGAAACGGGCGAGCCGGTGGGGTCGCGCAATCTTTCGCGCATGCTGGACCTGTCGCTGTCGCCAGCCTCGGTCCGCAACGTGATGGCGGACCTCGAGGAGCTCGGCCTCATCGCGGCGCCCCATACCTCGGCGGGCCGCGCCCCCACCCAGCTCGGGCTGCGGTTCTTCGTGGATGCCATGCTCGAAGTGGGCGCGGTGGACGAGCGCGAGCGCAAGGAGATCTCCAAGCATATCGAGGGGAGCGCCCAGGCGGGGGGACTGGAAGACCTGCTGACCGAAGCCAGCCAGCTGCTCTCCGGGCTCAGCCATGGGGCAGGGGTGGTGATCGCCACCAAGTCGGACATGGTGCTCAAGCATATCGAGTTCGTCCGGCTCGATCCCTTCCGGGCCATGGCGGTGCTGGTGGGGCAGGACGGGCAGGTCGAGAACCGCATCGTGCCGCTGCCGCCCGGGCTCACCGCCTCGGCGCTGACGCAGGCGGGCAACTACCTCGCCAACCTCGTGGTCGGCCGGACCCTGCGCGAAGCACGCGCCGCGCTCAAGCAGCAGCGGGCCGAGCAGATGTCGGAGCTGGACGAATTGACGCGCAAGCTGGTCGAGGAAGGTCTGGCGACGCTCTCGACCAATTCCGATTCCGTGCTGCCCACCGTCATCGTGCGCGGGCGCGCCAACCTCATCAACGCCACCATGGAATCGGACGACCTGACGCGCATGCGCCAGCTCTTCGATGAGCTGGAAAGCAAGGACGGGCTCATCGAGCTGCTCGGAGATGCCGAGACGGCGCAAGGGGTTCGCATCTTTATCGGCTCGGAGAACAAGCTGTTCTCGCTCTCGGGCTCCTCGGTGATCCTCTCGCCCTACAAGGACGCCAACGACAAGGTGGTGGGCGTGCTGGGCGTCATCGGGCCGACGCGATTGAACTATGCGCGCATCGTGCCCGTTGTGGACTATACGGCCAACGTCATCTCCACCATGATGGCGCGAAAGGCTCGCCAGGGTTGAAAAAATCCCGGGCTTGGCCGATATGCGGGTCAACCAATCAACCCAGATGCGGATATCGTAATGACCAGTGACGAAAACACGGCGTCCGGCGCGCCGGACGAACAGGCCAAGACCGAGAGCGCTGGGGCCACGACGCCTGAAGTCGATGTCTCCGAGGCGCTGCAGGCGGAAGTCGCCGACCTCAAGGACAAGCTGCTGCGCACGGTTGCCGAGATGGAAAACCTGCGCAAACGCACCGAGCGCGAGATCGCCGATACGCGGACCTATGCCATTGCCGGCTTTGCCCGCGACATGCTGACGGCCACCGATTCGCTCAGCCGCGCGCTCTCGAGCCTGCCGGCCGAAGCGCGCGAGACGGGCGACGCCACGCTCAAGACCCTCATCGAGGGCATCGAGATGACCGAGCGCGAGATGCAGCGGCTCCTGGCCAAGCACGGCGTCAAGCCGATCGAGGCGGAAGGCCAGAAGTTCGATCCCCACAAGCACCAGGCCATGTTCGAGGTTCCCGACCCGACGCGCCCGGAAGGCACGGTGGTGCAGGTGGTGCAGGCGGGCTTCGCCATCGGCGATCGCGTGCTGCGTCCGGCCATGGTGGGCGTGGCCAAGGGCGGCGCCAAGCCGGTCAATGCCGGCGAGGCCCCCGAAGGCGGCGTCGACAAGAGCGCCTGATCCTGTCGTGAAGGCTGGCCGGGGCGATGGAATTCGCCCCGTCCGGCAGGCGGCTAGATGTCGCTTGCTCCGATGCGCCGCACGCCGGCGCTATCCATCTCGGCATAGGCCTGGGCCAGCGAGCCATCGGTATCGATGGCGCGGGTCAGGTCTTCCACCACCAGCGTTTCAAAGCCATTGGACGCCGCGTCGAGTGCGGTCCAGTTGACGCAGAAATCGGTGGCGAGGCCGACGACGAAGAGGCGCTGCAGCCCGCGCTCCCTCAGATAGCCGGCCAGGCCCGTATGGGTCTTGCGGTCGGCTTCGCGAAATCCGGAATAGCTGTCGACCTCGTGATGGTAGCCCTTGCGCAGCACGAGCTGCGCCCGCTCGAGCAGCGGTTCGGAGACGATGCGGGCGCCGGGCGTGCCCATCACGCAATGGTCGGGCCAGAGGACCTGGGGGCCGTAGTCGAGCTCGATGCGTTCGAATGCCTTTCGCCCCTGGTGGGCGCTGGCAAAGGAGATGTGGCCGGGCGTATGCCAGTCCTGGGTCAGAAGGACATTGGCGAAGCGCTTGGCCAGGGCCTCGATGGGAGCGACGATCTCGTCGCCCCCGTTGACGGCGAGGCTGCCGCCGGGGAGGAAATCGACCTGCAGGTCCACAACGATCAGGGCGTCATCGGCCCGCAAGTCAAATCCCATCAGAGCGTCCCGTTGCCTGCCGGTGTTACTGCACCAGCGTCATGCATTCATCGTAAGTGAACTTGGCATTTTCGCCAGAGCCTTCAAGCTCGACCTTGATCTGCTCGACATAGGCGGCCTTGGCTGCCTCGAGCTTTTCGGGCGCCAGGTCGGGCAGCATGGCCGCGCCCTTCTCGATGAGCTTGCCGCCATTTTCGAGCATGGCCTTGGCAGCGTCCTCGTCTCCGCCTTCCTTGGCGAAGTTGGAGGCGAAGTTGAGGGCGTGGCCGCACCAGAGGAACTTGTCGGCTTCATCGCTCACCCCTTCGGGCGCCGGCGCGGGCGCCTTGGGTGCGGCCGCCGGTGCTTCTGCGGCGGGAGCGGCCGGGGTTTCCGTCGCGGCCTGGGCGAAGGCCGGAACGGCCGTCGCGAGAAGGGCTGCGAGGGTCAGGCCGGTGAGAATACGCATTATGAAGTCCTTTGCTGTGGGTGCATGGGTGCCCCGATTCATCGCGGGAGCAAGCCGGGTCTTTATGTCAATTCGATGGGTCGAGTGGATTTTCGATCCATTGCGCCAGCATGAGGCCACGGACCGAATTGCCCAGAAAGATGCGGTCGGCCCCCTTGAGGTCGGCCGGCGTCAGCACGGCTTCGCGCGCCTTGCCCGTCGCCAGGAGCTCGGCCCGCAGCGTGCCGGGCAGGAGGCCGCAATCGAGTGCCGGGGTGAGGAGCATGCCATCGCGCTCGAGGAAGAGCGAGGTGATCGAACCCTCGGTCAATTCGCCCTCCCGGTTGGAAAACACCACTTCATCCACGCCATGGGCGGCCGCGGCGGCCTGGCGCGGCTGGTCGTAGAAGCCACGCGCAGTGGTCTTGTGGAAGAGCAGCGGATTGGCGCGGTCCATGCGCTCTTCGGCCAGCATGAAGCGGAAAGGCCGGGGCGCCTCGGCCGGCGGCGGCAGGGGATGGTCGGTGATCGAGAGCGTGCCGTCCTCGGCAAGCAGCAGACGCACGCGCATGTCCTTGGTGTAGCCGGCGGCGTGCGCCGAAAGCACCTCCTGGGCGGCGCGCTCGGCGAGCGCTATGCCGAAATAGGCCGCCGATTGCGCCAGGCGCTCGAGGTGCCGCCCGAGCAGCACGAAACTTTCGCCCGGACGCCACAGCAGGGTCTCGATGAGGGCCACCGGCTCGCTTGGCCGCAGGAACTTGAGCTTGAGCAAGGCCTCTTCGTACTCCGCCCCGGCGGCGCTGTCGGCGACGATGCCGCCGCCGATGCCGATCTCCCCCGTGCCCGAAGGCGCGAGCGTGAGGGTGCGGATGGCGACCGAAAGCGAGAAATCCCCGTCCGGGGCGAAATAGCCGATGGCCCCCGTATAGACGCCGCGCGGTCCCGTCTCCTGGGCGGCGATGATTTCCATGGCCGCGATCTTGGGCGCCCCGGTGATCGAGCCGCAGGGGAAGAGCGCCGCCAGCACTTCGGAAAGACCGAGCCCCTCGCGCAGGCGCGCCGTAATGCCCGAGGTGAGCTGGTGGAGGCTCGGATAGGTCTCGACGGTGAAAAGGTCGGTGACCTTGACGCTCCCCATTGCCGCGACGCGCCCCAGGTCGTTGCGCAGCAGGTCGACGATCATCAGGTTTTCGGCGCGGTTCTTGACGTCGGCGGCAAGCGCCCGGCGCTGCACCTCGTCCTCGGCGAGGGTGCGGCCACGCGCCATGGTGCCCTTCATCGGGCGCGCCCGCAGCAGGCCGCCCCGGTTCTCGACGAAGAGTTCGGGAGAGAGCGAGAGCACGGCGTGGTCGCCGCATTCGATCAGGGCGCCAAATGCCACCGGCTGGCGGCGGCGCAGAGCGCGATAAAGGGCGGTGGGGCTGCCCTCGTAGCCGAAGCGCGCCTTCAGGGTCAGGTTGACCTGGTAGGTGTCGCCGGCCGCGATGTGATCCTTGATCGCCTCGAACGCGGGGACGTAGTCGGCAAGGGTGCGCGTGGGCGCGATCTCCCCGATCCTCGCCGCCTCGGCGCCCGCCGCTTCCTCCAGCCAGCTTGCGGCATCGACCGGGCGGGGCGCATCGTAGAGACCGAACCAGACGAGGGGTGTTTCGGAGCGCTCGGGCAGCAGCGCCGCCAGCCGCTCCTCCAAGACATAACCCAGTTCATAGGCGAGATAGCCGGCGGCCCAGAGACCTTCGGCCCGCGCCGCCTCGAGCCGCGCGAGCGCTGCCATCGCCCCGACGGCGTCATGGGCGCGGATGATCTCGCGCGGCGCCTCGAACAGCAGCGCGCCGCCCGCGGGGCGGGGACGCATGTCGTCGAGCAGCAGGGTTCCGGGGCTGGGCATGGCGCGCACCAAATCGGGCGGCGCTGATTTGCGCAAGGTGCCGGGCGACAAAAAGCGCGCTTCGCGACGGACGATCCGGTCGCCGTTCACCAATCCTGAGGAATGCCGATGGCGGCTTCTGGCGCAAACCGCAAATCTGAGGCAACAAGCTCGGCGCCCGGGACGGCTTTTCGTCCCGGACTTTTCAGGGAATATCCAAAGATGTCCAAGCACATCATCCTGGGCGGCCTCGCCGCCCTCGCGCTCTTCGCCATGCCCGCCGCGGCGCAGGCCGAAGACCTCACGTTCGTGCTCACCAACGCCTCGTCCTACAACATCACCAACTTCTACACTTCCCCCGCCAATGTCGGGGAATGGGAAGAAGACGTGCTGGGCGAGGACGTGATGCCGTCGGGCAGCCAGGTCAACGTCACCATCGCCGATGGTTCGGACCAGTGCGTGTACGACATGAAGTTCGTTTTCGAGGACGGCAGCGAATTCGTTCGCGAAGAGATCGACCTGTGCTCGCTGGGCGAGTATACGCTCTCGGACAACTGACCAATGCCGGCGCCGTTCGAGACCCGGGCGGCGCTGGTTTGCATTTCATGGCCGGTCACGCTTGAAGGCGTTTGGCCTTGCCCCTATATCAGCGCCAGGCCCGCAAAACGGGCACTTTGCAATCTATAGGGACCCGGCCCGACTAGCGGTCACGGAACTGCCTTTAACGGGGTTCCAGATCGGGTCTGCTGAGAGAGAGGCTAAGCAAATGGGAAAAGTAATCGGTATCGACTTGGGGACCACCAATAGCTGCGTTGCAGTGATGGATGGCAAGAATCCCAAAGTTATCGAAAATGCCGAAGGCGCGCGTACCACGCCTTCGATGGTCGCCTTCAGCAATGACGGCGAACGCCTGGTTGGCCAGCCGGCCAAGCGCCAGGCCGTTACCAATCCAGAAGGCACGCTGTTTGCCGTCAAGCGCCTGATCGGGCGCCGCTACGACGATCCGATGGTGGAAAAGGACAAGCACCTGGTCCCCTACAAGATCATCAAGGCCGACAATGGCGACGCCTGGGTGGAAGTGCACGGCGACAAGTATTCGCCCAGCCAGGTCTCGGCCATGATCCTTCAGAAGATGAAGGAAACCGCCGAAAGCTACCTCGGCGAGACCGTTACCCAGGCCGTGATCACGGTTCCGGCCTATTTCAACGATTCGCAGCGTCAGGCCACCAAGGACGCCGGCAAGATCGCCGGCCTTGAAGTCCTGCGCATCATCAACGAACCCACGGCGGCAGCGCTCGCCTACGGGCTCGACAAGAAGAACACCGGCACCATCGCGGTCTATGACCTTGGCGGCGGTACCTTCGATATCTCGGTGCTCGAGATCGGCGACGGCGTCTTCGAAGTGAAGTCGACGAACGGCGACACGTTCCTGGGCGGCGAAGACTTCGACATGCGCCTGGTCGACTACCTGGCCGACGAGTTCAAGAAGGAGCAGGGCATCGACCTGCGTTCGGACAAGCTCGCCCTGCAGCGCCTCAAGGAAGCTGCCGAAAAGGCCAAGATCGAACTGTCGAGCTCCACGCAGACCGAAATCAACCTGCCCTTCATCACGGCCGATGCTTCCGGTCCCAAGCACCTGACGCTCAAGCTGACCCGCGCCAAGCTCGAAGCCATTGTCGATGACCTCATCGCCAAGACCATCGAGCCGTGCCGCCAGGCCCTCAAGGATGCCGGCGTCACCGCCGCGCAGATCGACGAAGTGGTGCTGGTGGGCGGCATGACGCGCATGCCCAAGGTCATCGAGACGGTCAAGAACTTCTTCGGCAAGGAACCCCACAAGGGCGTCAACCCGGACGAAGTGGTCGCCATGGGTGCCGCCATCCAGGCCGGCGTGCTGCAGGGCGACGTCAAGGACGTGCTGCTGCTCGACGTGACCCCGCTCTCGCTGGGCATCGAAACGCTCGGCGGCGTGTTCACGCGCCTGATCGATCGCAACACCACGATCCCGACCAAGAAGAGCCAGACGTTCTCGACTGCCGAGGACAGCCAGTCGGCCGTGACCATCCGCGTGTTCCAGGGTGAACGCGAAATGGCCGCCAACAACAAGCTGCTCGGCAATTTCGACCTGACCGGCATTCCGCCCGCACCGCGTGGCGTGCCCCAGATCGAGGTGACCTTCGACATCGATGCCAACGGCATCGTGCAGGTCTCGGCCAAGGACAAGGGCACCGGCAAGGAGCAGCAGATCCGCATCCAGGCCTCCGGTGGTCTTTCGGACGCCGATATCGAGCGCATGGTCAAGGAAGCCGAG
>Ga0182743_1002647_pt1 | contig 15257 bp, 14 predicted proteins | sample eDN3rd30CKraftOP_FD_128522 | JGI IMG/M metagenome (GOLD analysis project Ga0182743, IMG submission 128522) | Enriched Organic Plus compost microbial communities from Emeryville, California, USA - eDNA 3rd pass 30_C Kraft OP (version 2) (version 2) ... | reverse complement strand
GACCAGCCCGCCTCGCGCAGCTCCCACCCCAGCGCCCGCCGATCCGCCACACCGTCGTTTCGACGGGTCGGTTCCGGCCCGCCAGACGGCAGCTCTGGCATGGGCTCGACGGCGACCGTAGAGAACGCGGCGGCCGGTTCCTTGTCGGGGTCGGTGGTGCGGGTGAGGATCACGGTCAGGTGCGTGATGGCGAGCAGAACGACGGGCGGCACCGCGGCGACCGAGGCTGCGAGCATCCGTGGCACGTCGGCGTCTGCGGCGACGACGGCGTGAATGGCGTTCGCTGTCACTGAGACGAGCGCGCCGCCGACCAGCAGCGCCCACGGATACCAGGCCGAGCGCTGCCCGGCGAGGGCGACGACGGCGACCGTGGCGACGACGATGATGCCGTCCACGATCAGCGGCCACGCCCACGCTTGCCCCGATCCGATCCCGGAGCGAGCGGCCAGATCGGCCAACGACGTGAACGACAGCCAGAACGCCCCGGCGGCGATGAACACCGTCCCCGCGACCGCCGTCATAGCGGCCCAGCGCCGCCCCTCCGATTCACGCCTCACAGCCCCGCCCTCCCCAGCGCTGCGGATGGTGGGCTCGCCGAACGACCGAACCAGCGACCCGCGTTCCGGCTCCGGCCGTCTGACGCGGTCTCGGATGCGGGCTGAATGGCTCGGTAGGCAGAGCGCACGGTCGTGGTGATCTCGCGATCACCCAGACCCGCCGACTGTGCCGCAGCACCCAAGGCATCGAGCGCGTCGGCGGGCGAGACGCCGTTCTCGGCGAGGCGACAGGCAGCCCAGAACAGGCCCCGGTTCCGCTCGCCCTCACCCCGCCCGGCGACCCACGCCGCCAACCGCTCAGCATCCACCTCCATCGAGCCGCTGCTGGCGCGTGGTGGTGCGACGGGGCGCGGGTCGAGAAAGTCCCGCAGCCGGGCCGCGTCCACCGTGCCGACCGAGTGCGCGGCGATGTCCGCGACCTCGTAGAGCTTCACATTGCCGTCGATGATTCGCCGGGAAGGAGGAGCGATGATGTAGCCGCCGTCGCCCCGGAAATCGACACCCGCCGTGGCTGCCTGCCACGAACGCTGCTCGCTGCCTGGTGTCGCCGGGAAGTACACGTGCGCGCCACCGGTGGGCGCACCAGCAGCCCCGCGCCATCGACGAGCCCTGCGTCGGTGGCGCGCTGGTACGCCGCGCGGCCATCGTGGGGGCCGTGGACATCGACATCCACGACGACAACGCCCGATGCCGCTCCCGTCGGGATGCCGATGTTCGCATTCGGTGTGCGCGACCACCACGCGGCAACCTGTTCCGGGTCGTTGCTCGCGTCGAGGAACCCACGGCGGGTCAGCGGACGTTTCCCCTCCACGAGGCACGGGAACACGGGCACCCCCGCCGCCGCGAGACTCCGCGCAGCCAAGGCCAGGTTTGGTGAGCGATCCACGCGAATGAGCGCCGCAAGGACATCGAATGGCTCGGGCATCACAGCCTCCGCCCCGCCAGCGCCGACGCAGCACGCGGACGATCGGTCTCTACCGCAGGCGCAGCCGTGCGGGAAGTGCGCGGACTGGGGGTGTCACGGTCGAGGCCGGGCGGGGTGCCGTCGCCGACCTGGAGCGTGTCGAGCTGGTCGAGGATCGCCAGCGCGGTCTTCCGCACCCTCTCGCCGGTGGCCTGCACCACCTGGACGGGCTCGTGGCCGTCCACTCGGGCGGCCCAGGTCGAGACGTACGGGATCGTGTACCCGGCGGTGTCCATGCCGTGCGCGGCACCGATCATCAGCGCGACGGACTCGGCTTCGACCTCGCGGATGCCGCGATGCTGCCGCGCCTCCTCGTCGTCGGGATCGTGCATCAGCACATGCGCCAACTCGTGCGCGAGGGTCTTGACCTGCGCGGCAGGGTCCATGTTCTCTCGCACCGCGACCGTGCGCGCCTCGTAGTCCGTGAGGCCGTTCGCGCCGGAGATCATCCCCTCGTGCGGCACCCGCAGCACCTCAAACCCCGCGCCGCGAATCTGCCCGGCCAGCCCCTCCCACAACCCTGACGGTGCTTCGCCTTCCAGCAGCGTCGGAGCGGGCGGCACCGGCAGCGGTTCGCCGTCGGTCTGCGAGGCGTCCCACACGTAGGCCGGGCGCGCTCCGACCATCCGCGAGCGCACCACCTCGTTGACCTTGTGCTTCTCTCGCGGCCCCAAGCGACGCCAGGAGTTCGGATCGGCAGGATTGGACGACGCGAACCGGCCCGTCACCGGCGCGAAGATCATGTACCCGGTCTGCCCTTTCATCACCTGCCGCCCGAGCCCCTGCCACTGCCGGTACCCGGCAACCAAAGTGGGGAAGGGCTCGGGCACGCGGCCCGCCTCGAACGCGGCCTCGTGCTGCACCCAGATCAGCATCGTGTTGTTGAATGACCGCGACCTGAACCGTGCGGCGAAGGCGAGCGCCTGCCGCCAGTCGTCACCCGAGACCAGCGACTCGACCGCGCCGGTCAGTTTCTCGTGCAGCTCGTCGAGCTTCGCCTCTCGCGCCGCGCGGGCGTCCTCGTTCGATGCCATGCTCCGGCCTCCTCTTCGGCGGGCCGCGCCAAGGTTGCGCGCGGCGGTACACCTGGCAGGTAGGCGCGAACACCCGCGCCCGGACCGTGAGCTGGACATCGTTCACCTCCTTGAGGCAGCCCGAGCCGAGACCGGGACGCGACATTGAGCATGCTCAAAATGTCCCGGAGTCCTGTTCTAACACCGACCGTTGAGCATGCGCAAGCCTTGATTTGTGCATGCTCAACGAGTACGGTTGAGCATGCACAACCATCCTCCGGGTGGACTACATCGATGCCTTGCCCGTCGCGAAGGGAAGGGGGTCACCGTCATGACCGAAGACGAGAGCCAGGCTGCGGCCGAAGACCTCGCCAAGCGTCTGCGGCTCCTGATGGATGTCGCTGTTGCCGAGTCCGGCACTGAGCCGACCTACTCGCAGATCGCCGACTACCTCCGCGAACGAGGCACGAACCTGTCGCGGTCGCGCTGGACGTACATGGTCAACGGCCACCGCTACGTACAGGACCCCGCCGTGTTCGAGGGGCTCGCGGAGTTCTTCGACGTGGATGCCGCGTTCCTGCTCGGCGAGGACGGTGCGGCCACTCCCGAGAAGGTCTCGGCGCAGCTCGATCTGGTTCGGTCCATGCGCGCGGCGAAGGTGAAGTCCTATGCTGCCCGCACCCTCGGCGACATCTCGCCGAAAGCACTTCATGCCATCACCAAGTTCCTGGATGAGGAAATGACACACATGCCCGAGCACTGACCGGCACCGCACGACACGGAGCCGACGCCCGTCTCTGCTCCCCACAGATAAGGGGCAAACCGTGAATATCGAACAGACCGTATCGGCGGCTCTCGCGGGCCTTCAGCTCGGCAACACCTTCACCTTCGACAACCTCCGCCACACCGTCCAAGACCGACGGCACCGGCGGCTCCGCATCGTCGAACTCGCAGACCTCGACGCCCACGACGGCCTCTGCGCGGCATTGCTCTCCACCGACGCCGGAGACTACGTGCTCCACGCCCGCAGCGACTCCGCACTCCACCGCCAGCAGTTCGTGCTCCACGAACTTGCTCACATGATCCTCGGGCACTGCGACGGCGACGACTGCGCCGTCGAGGAAGCACTACTGCCCAGCATCCCGCCGCACACCCGTGCACGCCTGCTCACTCGGCAAGACCTCGACAGCGAAACCGAGATCGCCGCCGAGTCCCTCGCCGACCGGCTCGCCGCAGGCATCCGAGGATCGGTCTTCGCCGAATCGGCCTACTCGGAGGTCTTCGGATGATCCAGACGCTCGTCGCGACGCTCATGTGGGCGCTCGTGGCGAGCCTGCTCATCTTCCGCCGCAAACGCACCGACCGCAGCATCACCTACGCCGCCCTCACCATCGCCATCGCCATGACGCTGAACGTCGATGACATCTACACGGTCGTCGATCCGCTCCTCGGCGGCACGAACATCGCGACACTGATCGCGGACGCGCTCCTGATGACAGGGCTCTTCTTCCTCGGGCGCGGCGTCATGAAGTCTGGCGAGTACCGGCCCAGGCTCGTCCGCGCCGCCGTCAGCGCACCCGTCCTGCTCGTCGCGCTGCTCGCGATCACCGCATCGTTCCTGTTCATCGACCGCGGCACCACCACGACACGATTCATGAACGACCTCGGCGCGCAACCAGCGGCAGCGGTCTATTCGATCATCAACTTCAGCTACGGAGCACTCGTCATCGCGACGATGCTCGTCCTCGCAGCCCGGCAGTATCGGCACAGCGCCGGCATCCAGCGCCTCCCCGCCGCACTGCTCAGCCTGGGATCGGCGTTCGGTGTCACGCTCTGCCTCGCCGTGATCGTCATGGACATCGCCCACGCCGCCGACCACCTCGACCTCATGCACGCCATCCAGGCCGCCTACGATCCGCTTTCTGTCCTCACTTTCGTGTTCCTCTGCGCTGGGTTCGCGGTCCAGCCCGCCGTCCGCCGCGCCCAGCACCGCTCCCGGCGTCGGCACACGATCTCGTTCACCGCGCAGTTGGAGCCGCTCTGGCTCCGAGCGACACATGCACGGCCCGGGCTGAGCCAAGCCGACCCCCTCGCCGCCAACCGCGAAGACCCCGAAGGGCACCTCCACCGAGTGATCGTCGAAATCCGCGACGCGATGATCGACCCGCGCATTACCTTCGACATCAGCACCGACGACCGCGACCTACTCGAACGCGCCGAGACCCACCTCGTCGGAAGCGATAGCGCCCTCGCAGCGACCTTGCACGTTCCCAACGTTGAGGAGCGTGGAGCGTGATCGGCCGCATCGTGCTTGGCGGCGGGATCGCGGCGGCAGCGGCTGCCGGGCTCGGGTGGACCATCGCGCGGCGACTCACGGCACCCGTCGGCCCACGCACGTTCGACCTCACCATCCGCAGCGTTGAGCACGACGACAATGGCGACCTGATCGTGCTCGACCGAACCGAGCAGACCACCGCGCACGGCATCTACAACCTCTGGTTCGAGCACGGTGGGTGGGCGCAACTCTCCACCGAGGTCATCGGTCGCGGACCCACCCGGGTCGCCCGCAGAATCACGGGCCTCACATCGGGCTCCACTCCAAAGGCCGGCGACCGGACCTCCTGGAGCGGCATCTACTACGCCACCCCAGCCGACGCCGGACTCCACGCCCGTGACATCACCATCACGACCCCCGCCGGACGATGCCCGGCCTGGCGCATCGAGGGAGACCCCTCGGTCTGGGCGATACACATCCACGGCCTCGGCAGCACCCGCGCCGGCACCCTGCGCGGCGTCCTCGCCGCAACCGAACTCGGCTACACCTCCCTCGTCGTCAGCCACCGCAACACCACAGAAGGGCCACGAGTCGGCACCGGCCGAACAACCCTCGGCCACACCGAGACGAGCGACGTTGACGAAGCCATCGGATACGCCGTTCGACGCGGAGCGCAGCAAGTCGTGCTCTTTGGCTGGTCAATGGGGGCCGCCATCGCCCTCCAACTCGCCGACCACCCGCGACACGATGGACTGATCGCCGCGCTCGTACTCGACTCACCAGTCCTCAACTGGACCGAAGTCATCAAGACCAACTGCGTTCGCAGTGGACTGCCCGCAGCAGCCGGGCACCTTGCGATCCCGTGGCTCACCGTCGGCCCGCTGGCTTGCGCAGTTGGCTCGCCGGGCAGCATCCCGCTCCGCTCCTTCAACTGGACCGCACGAACCGCAGACCTCGCGACGCCGACCCTGATCCTCCACGGCACCCGAGACGACTCCGTACCGATCCGGCTCTCACAAGCACTCAGAGACGCCCGCCCGGACCTCGTCGAGCTGGAGACCTTCGACGCCGACCACACCCTCTGCTGGAACACCGACCCCGACCCGTGGCGGGAAGCAGTGACCGCGTGGCTCAAGGCGCGTGTCCCACGCTGATCGGCAGAAGGGAGCGATCACTCTCGGCACCCACCTCGTTCGGCCACGCCCGGAGAAACCCAACTCAAGCCGTACCTCCGCCGGTATCATCGTGAGTGTTGGCCTGCCTGGGCCATTGAGCGAGGGAGGACCAACGTGGCTGAGCCGTGGCTGTCCGCAGACGACATCGCCGCCCACCTCGGGGTCACCAAAGACACTGTCTACACCTGGATCGCCGAGAAGGCCATGCCCGCCCACAAGGTCGGACGCCTCTGGAAGTTCCAAGCCAGCGAGATCGACGACTGGGTGCGTGCGGGTGCGGCGGCCAGCGACGACGAGACCGCTCAGCAGCCCACGCGAATGTCAGCGGTCGCTCCTACGATCGTGACAACGAGTACGGGAAGGGGAGCCGATGACGCTGAGTGAAGCCCAGCGGTTGGTGAAGTCCAAGCAGCGCGTTGCCGATCACGGCGAGGTGTTCACGCCGGGGTGGATGGTCGAGGACATGCTTGATCTCGTCAAGCACGAGTCCGAGCGGATCGACGCTCGCGTGCTTGAGCCCGCTTGTGGCTCGGGAAACTTCCTTGTCCCGGTCCTGGCCCGCAAGCTCGTCACTGTCCAGCTCCGTCACGGCAAGAGCGAGTTTGAGAAGCGCCACTACGCCCTGTTTGCGCTGATGTGCACGTACGGCATCGAACTCCTCGCAGACAACGCCGAAGAGTGCCGCGACAATCTAGCCGAGGTGTTCAACACGTTTCTGGGCATCAGCAGCGATGACCAGTGGGCGCAAGCGGCGCGCGCGGTCCTAGCCGTGAACATCGTCCAGGGGGATGCCTTGACCATGACCTTGGTGAGTGGCCAGCCGATCACCTTCCCTGAGTGGGGCTACCTCGGCAAAGGGAAGTTCCAGAGGCGCGACTTCCGCTACGACGATCTCACCCAGCGAGCCTCGTACGAGGGCACACTGTTCGGCGAACTGGACGACGACGACCTGTTCGTTCCCGCGCAGACCTACCCGACCATGACCGTCAATCAGATCGCCGAGGCCGCCGCGTGACCCTTGCACCCTTTACCCTCAGAGGGCACAACCCGGATGTCTTGACCTGCATCGCGAATCTCTCCAACGATGAGGTCTTCACTCCGCCGGAGTTCGCAAGCCAGATGCTCGACACGCTTGCCGCCGCCTGGGCAGACGCCAACGACGGTGCGAACATCTGGGCCAATCCTGACATCACGTTCCTCGATCCGTTCACAAAGTCCGGTGTGTTCCTCCGCGAGATCGTCCGTCGACTCACCGACGGGTTGATCTTGGTGATCCCCGACTTGGCCGAACGCGTCGATCACATCCTCACCCGCCAGGTGTTCGGCATCGGGATCACTCAACTCACCGCACTGCTGGCACGCCGCAGCGTCTACTGCTCGAAACTAGCCAACGGCCCGCACTCGATCGCCAAGTCATTCACGACTGAGGACGGCAACATCTGGTTCGGGCGCACCGAGCACACATGGGGCGGCGGCAAACGCGAGTTTCGAGCCGATCCTCTGACGAGCGAAGAGGTCGCGTTCTACACCAGTCGCAAGTGCGTCTACTGCGGGGCAGCCGAGGACGACTACGCACGTGGCGACGACCTTGAGACTCACGCCTACGCCTTCATCCATACTGACGACATCGAAGCTCGGATCGCCGAGCTGTTCGGAGACAACATGCAGTTCGACGTCATCATCGGCAACCCGCCCTACCAGCTCAGCGACGGCGGACACGGAACCAGTGCTGCGCCGATCTATCAACTGTTCGTGGAGCAAGCCAAGAAGCTTGATCCCCGCTTCCTCACGATGGTCATTCCCTCCAGATGGTTTGCCGGTGGCAAGGGATTGGAGGATTTCCGCGAGTCGATGCTCAAAGACGGACGACTTCGCTCGATAGACGACTTCCTCAGTGCGGCCGATGTCTTTCCGGGCGTTGGCCTCAAGGGCGGCGTGAACTACTTCCTCTGGGATCGCGACCATCCTGGAGAGTGCGTGGTCACGACCCACTTCAAAGGATGGGATGACTCGACCGACACCCGGCCGCTACTCGAAGAAGGCGCCGATGTCTTCATACGCTTCAATGAGGGTGTTTCCATCCTGAAGAAGATCATGAAGGTCGAGCTCGCAGGGCAGCCGAGCGTTTCCCTCCCGGCCGAGAAGAGCTTCAGCGAACTTGTAAGTTCGGCCCGTGCGTTCGGGTTGCGGACCTTCTTCAAAGCGAAGTCCGTCGCCGGCCCCGAGGATGTGAAGGTCTACCAGAACGGTGGCATCGGCTATATAGCGAGGAGCGAAGTGGCTTCTGGCAAAGCGTTGATCGACAAGTGGAAGATCTTCGTCAGTTACGCGGCTCCGGGTACCGGCAACAAGGACTCGTATCCCCACCGCGTCATCAGCACGCCATTCCTCGGCGAACCCGGGAGTATCTCCACGGAGACATACCTGGCCATCGGCCCCTTCAATTCGAAGGAGGAAGCAGAGAGTGCGCTCTCGTACCTGTCCTGCCGGTTGACGCGCTTGTTGATTCAGCTCCGAAAGGCCTCCCAGCATGTTACGAGCAGGGTCTACGGCTTCGTGCCTGTTCAAGAATGGACCAAGCAGTGGACCGACTCTGACTTGTATGCGAAGTACCGTTTGACCGATGAGGAGATCGCGTTCGTCGAGAAAGTAGTCCGTCCGATGGAGTTGGGAATCGATGAGTAGAAGTCTCGACGAGCTTCTCCCGGAGAGGCCGAAGGCGCGTCTACGCATATACGCGTGGTCGCCGAATGATCCACCCGCGGGATATACGGGACTGCTGAAGGTGGGACAGACGACCAAGACGGACGTGAACGCCCGCATCCGCGAGTCGCAGGGCCAGATGCAGCAGGCCTACACGCTCCACGTGGATGAGCTAGCCGAACGCGGCGATGGGTCGATCTTCCGCGACTCAGATGTGCGTCAACGGTTGGTCGACAAGGGCTTCGAGAACCCGATCTTCGGCTCAGCGCGAGAGTGGATGCGCTGCACCCCGGACGATGTGCGCACGGCGATCACTGAGCTTCGCACGGGCGTGAAACTTAGCGGCACCCATCATGAGACTTTCCCAATGCGCCCGGAGCAGGTCAGCGCCGTCGAGAAGGCGCAGGGCTACTTCGAGTCGATTTGGGCCGAGAATTACCACGCGGTGCCACGCTTCCTGTGGAACGCCAAGATGCGCTTCGGAAAGACCTTCGCCTCCTACCAACTCGCTAAGCGGCTCGGCGCCAAGCGCATCCTCGTGGTCACCTTCAAACCTGCGGTGGAGGACGCCTGGCAGACCGACCTGGAATCTCACGCCGACTTCGACGGCTGGCAGTACCTCTCCTCAGCGACTGGGGGTAGCCCGGACGACGCCGACAAGACTCGGCCGCTGGTCTACTTCGGATCGTTCCAGGACCTGCTCGGGCGCGACCGGAAGACCGGTCTCATCAAGGCAAAGAACGAATGGGTCCACACCACCAACTGGGACCTCGTCATCTTCGACGAGTACCACTTCGGTGCCTGGCGTGAATCCGCCAAGGAGCTGTTCGAGGGCGAGGACGAGAAGGTCAAGCAGAAGGAGTTGGCCGCCGAGTACAACGACGGCCTAGTCGCCTTCGATGAAGAGCTTGACGAGCTCGGCAACGACGAGGACGACTTCCTGCCGATCACCACCCGCGCCTACCTGTACCTGTCGGGCACGCCGTTCAAGGCGCTGGCGACTGGTGAGTTCATCGAGGAGCAAATCTTCAACTGGACCTATACCGACGAGCAGCGGGCCAAGGCTGAGTACGCGGTCGCGCACCCGAACGACTGGAACCCGTACGGGGCACTCCCGGAGATGCGCCTGTTCACCTACCAGATGCCCGACGAGCTCATCGCCGTCGCGAACCAGGGCGAGTTCGACGAGTTCGACCTCAACGAGTTCTTCGAGGCAAAGGGCATCGGCGCGGACGCCGAGTTTACGCACAAGACCGACGTTCAGAAGTGGCTCGACCTCATCCGTGGAGCTCACCTGCCCACGCAGGTCGACGCCATGCGAATGGGCACCCGCCCGCCGTTCCCGTACTCCGATGTCCGGCTCCTGCCCTACCTGCAGCACTCGTTCTGGTTCCTACCCAATGTGGCTGCCTGCCAGGCGATGGCCAACCTGCTCGCGGAGAAGCAGAACGTGTTCTGGCACGACTATAAGGTCCTCGTCGTCGCAGGCACTGGCGCGGGCATTGGCCTGGATGCCCTCCCACCGGTGCGAGCGGCGATCGGCGACGGCCACGACACGAAGACGATCACCCTGTCCTGCGGCAAGCTCACCACGGGCGTCACCGTCAAGCAGTGGTCCTCGATCCTGATGCTGCGAAACCTCAACTCGCCCGAGACCTACTTCCAGGCCGCGTTCCGTGTGCAGTCCCCATGGTCGATCAAGAACCCCGACGGGGACAATCCGAGCGCCGAAGCTGTCCTCAAGCCGGTGTGCTTCGTGTTCGACTTCGCGCCCACCCGGGCGCTGCGTCAGATCGCCGACTACGGGGCTGGTCTCTCGCCGGAGACGCCGAACCCGGAGCAGGCCGTCGAGGAGCTCGTGAAGTTCCTGCCCGTGTTGGCCTACGACGGGTCGAACATGACCCAGGTCGATGCTGGCGGCATCCTCGACATCGCCATGTCGGGCACGTCCGCGACCCTCCTGGCCCGCAAGTGGGAGTCCGCGATACTCGTCAACGTCGACAACGACACCCTGCGCAAGATCATGAACAACCCTGACGCCCTCAACGCCGTCATGAACATCGAAGGCTTCCGCGCGCTCGGCAACGACATCTTCGAGACCGTCGTGAACAAGAGCGACGCCGTGAAGAAGGCGAAGAAGGAGAAGGGCGAAGAGATCACTCCGGCGGAGAAGAAGGAACTCACGGCGGAAGAGAAGGAGTACAAATCCAAGCGGAAGCAGATTCAAGAGAAGCTGGTCAAGTTCGCCACCCGCATCCCGGCGTTCATGTATCTAACCGACTTCCGCGAGAACACCCTCCAGGACGTCATCACCAAGCTCGAACCGGGCCTGTTCCGCACCGTCACTGGACTGACCGTTGAGGACTTCCATCTGCTCGTGAACCTCGGCGTCTTCAACGCCACCCACATGAACCAGGCCGTCTTCGCCTTCCGGCGCTACGAGGACTCGTCCCTGTCCTACACCGGCATCGAGTCCCACAAGGGGCTGCGGCACTACGGCCTCTACGACACTGTCGTGGCCGTCGATGACGACGCCATCGCCTGACCATCTGCCAGCCCGACCGAGAGAATCCGCATGTCGTTCCAGACCCCGCGCAGCATCGAGGAGATGCTGACCGCTATCCACAAGCGCGAGTACCTGATGCCGGCGATCCAGCGAGAGTTCGTGTGGGGTGCCGATCAGATCACCAAGCTCGTCGATAGCCTCATGCGTGGGTACCCCGTCGGGTCGTTCCTGCTCTGGGACGTCAAGCCTGAAACTGTGCAGTCGTACACGTTCTACGAGTTCCTGACCAACTACCACGAGCGCGACAACCCCTACGCCGACAAGGCAACGGTTCCCTCCGGGAGTGGCACGACGGCGGTGCTCGATGGACAGCAGCGGCTCACCTCGTTGAACATCGCGCTGTACGGCAGCTTCGCGGAGAAGAAGAAGTACGCGTGGTGGAACAGCGCGGACGCGTTCCCCGTCAAGCGCCTCTACCTCAACCTCGTCGACGAGCCCGACGACGAGGAGCTCGGCACGAAGTACGACCTGCGGTTCCTCACCGACCGGGAGGCCTTGTCAACGTCGGCTGAATTCTGACCCCTTTTCGTCGTCTGAACGTTGACCCCTCTGGGGTTGTTATCGGTCTCCGCCCGGGGTGGGCGGGGTCTTGAGGAGCTCGCGTCGGGAGCGTGTCCGGTAGGAGTCGCCGGCGAGGGTGAGGACCTCGGCGTGGTGGACGAGCCGGTCGATCATGGCTGAGGCGACGATGTCGTCGCTGAAGATCTCGCCCCATCGCCCGAAGGGCATGTTGCTGGTGACGAGGATCGAGCCCTGCTCGTAGCGGGCCGCGATGAGCTGGAAGAACAGGTTCGCGGCGTCCGCGTCGAAGGGCAGGTAGCCGACCTCATCGATGATCAGCAGCCGGTAGCGGCGGAGCCGTTTCAGCTCGTGCTCGAGACGCCCGTCACGGTGCGCGGTCTGCAAGCGAGTCGCCCAGCCCGTCGCGGTGTTGAACGCGACCGGGTAGCCAGCATGGCAGGCCTTGATCCCGAGCCCGATGCCCAGGTGGGTCTTCCCGACGCCGGGCGGGCCGAGCAGGATCACGTTCTCCGCTTTCGGGATCCAGGTCGTCGTCGCCAGGTGCGCGAGCACGTCCCGGCGCAGCGAGGGCTGGTGGTCGGTGTTGAAATCCTCGAGCGTCTTCACTGCGGGGAAGTGGGCTCCCGCGATGCGGAGGCTGGTGCCGTTCGCTTCCCGGTCCGCGACCTGCCGTTGCAGCACCGCGGCGAGATACTCCTCGTGGGACCAACCCTCGTCACGGGCGGTGACCGCGAGCTGTTCCCAGACCCGCCCGATCGTCGGGGTCTTCAATGCCCTCGCCAGATACCCCATGGTCGCGGTGACTTCCGTGCTGGGCATCAGTCGAACACCTCGCCGGTGGTGGCGTCGAAGTTCACTCCGAACAGGTCGTCGTAGTCCGCGGGGTCGCGGAACATCACCCGCCGTTCCGGCGCCGCCAGGCTCGCGCGTTCTCGTTCCCGTTTCGCGGTCGAGAACTGGGCGCGCAGCCCGCGGGCGGTCTCGACATGAGCGGGGTCGGTGATCACCGCGTGCGTCGCCCAGGAACGAGCATGATCGGCGACCGCGTGGCCGTCGCAGACCACGATCACCCGGTCCAGCGTCGCGGTGACATCGACCAGCCGGCCGATCACCCGCGGGTCGACGGAGTAGTCGTTGCTGTCCAACCGGACGTAGTAGTCCCGGCTGAGCCGGACCCGGTTCTGCAGCCCGGTCGCTGGTGGCCTGGGCGGCAGGACCGTCATCGCCGCGAGATCCCTGTCGAGCGCGTCGATGGGTCGACCGCCGAGGGAGCGGATCTTCCGCTGGTTCGCGCGGACCAGCCAGTCGCTCAGTTGGGTGTTGAAGTCCCCCGGGGACGCGAACTGCCTGCCGGGCAGGAACGACGTCTCGAAGTAGTCGTTGTTCCGCTCCGTCATCCCCTTGAACTCCGGATCCCGGGGCGGGGCGAGCACCACCCTGGTCGCGAGCGTCCCCGCGAACCCCGCCGCGGCCTGGGTGACCTTCCCCTTCCCTCCGATCGCGGCTTCACGGTCCCAGACCAGCGTCTTCGACACCGCACCGACCTGAGCGATCAGCTGCCACATCCCCGCCAGCAGGTCCCCGCCCTGCCGCGACGGGAGCATCACCGCGGACAGGAACCGCGAGAACGTGAGTGTCATCACCAGCACCGGCAGCATCGCCGCCTGACCGAACCCGACCGGGATCCGAGGCTCCGGGAACCACAGGTCCATCTGCGCCGCCTGCCCTGGCTCATGCACGATCCGGTCCGCCGGGTCGACACCGGCATACTCCGGACGGATCAACCGGATCCGGTCCTTCAAGATCGTGATCGAGTGCTCCCACCCGATCCGCTCCGCGATCACCGTCGCGGGCATCTTCGCGTCCACCCGCAACCACTTCCGGATCTCCGGCTCGACCGCGTCGACCAACGACCCCCGAGGCGCCCGCCGATACGCCGGCGGCTCGTCCGACGCCAACGCCGCCCGCACCGTGTTCCTCGCCACCCCGAGCCTGCGCACGATCGCTTTGATCGGCATCCCCTCAGACCTATGCAGCCGGCGGATCTCCGCCCAATCTTCCACTGAAATCACCCTCCAAGAGTGTCGGAGGGGTCAACATTCACCCGTCGCCACGGGGTCAGTATTCACGCGTCGTCGACAGGCCTCCCCGGCGGACGGCGAGGCCGACAAGTGGTTCCGGGTCGGCGCAGTCCTCGATCTCGCCAACGCTGGCCCCGCGATCATGCGCGAGCTGGAGCAACGCGGCATCGCTGGATCGGCTGACGCGTTCCAGCGGCTCTACGACCTGTACGAGGCGGTGCGGGTTCTGAAGCCGATGAACTACTTCCTGGTCACCGATCAGGACGCCGACAAGGTGCTCGAAATCTTCGTCCGCGTCAACAGCGGCGGCACCACGCTCTCGTACTCCGACCTGCTGCTGTCGATGGCGACGAACCAGTGGCAAGAGCTGGACGCGCGCGAGGAGGTCCGCTCGCTGGTCTCCGAGATCAACAGCAACGCCGGGCGACAGTTCTCGTTCTCCAAGGATGTGGTGCTGAAGACCGCGTTGACGATCGCGGACGTGGATGTGCGGTTCAAGGTCACCAACTTCACCCAGGGGAACATGGCCAAGGTGGAGGCCGCGTGGCCGCAGATCAAGGGAGCCTTGCTGCGTGCTGCGACTTTGCTTCAGCAGTTCGGGTACAACGAACGTAACCTCACCGCGAACAGCGTGATCGTCCCGGTCGCGCACTACCTGCACCTCCGGGGCGCAGGTGACTCCTACCTCGACTCCACCGCGGACGCGGCCGACAGGCTCGCCCTTCAACGGTGGGTGACCCGCTCGCTGGTCAAGCGCGGCATCTGGGGGTCGGGACTCGACACGCTCCTCACCCGCATCCGCGATGTCCTCCGCACTAACTCGACGAATGGCTTCCCGGTCGCTGCGGTCGAGGAGGCAATGGCGGCCGTCGGCAAGAGCCTCACGTTCGACAACGCCGAGATCGACGAACTGCTCAACCTCAAGTACGCCGGCCAGCGGACGTTCTCCGTCCTCTCGGTTCTGTATCCGGGGCTGGACCTGAGCAAGAAGTTCCACGAAGACCACATCTTCCCCAAGTCCCGGTTCACCAAGAAGAAGCTCCTCGACGCCGGAGTCCCGCTCGACAGCATCGACGACTACCTGGCGGCCGTGAATCTCCTGCCGAACCTCCAGTTGCTCGCTGGCACCGCCAACATCGAGAAGCAGGACAGCCTGCCCGCGGAGTGGATTGAGACTGCCTTCCCGAGCGAGGACAAGCGAGCCACCTACCTCGCCGAGAACGACCTCGACGGCCTTCCTCTCGACCTGGCCGACTTCACGTCGTTCTTCGAGCAGCGCAAGCAGCGAATCCGGACCCGCCTACTCGCCGCTCTGGGAACAGCACCGGGCGCACCGGAGGACGCGGCTCTGCAGTAACCCACGTTCACGCGGCGAGCAGCGACAGTGCGGACACGGCCCGG
>Ga0182743_1002646_pt1 | contig 15259 bp, 9 predicted proteins | sample eDN3rd30CKraftOP_FD_128522 | JGI IMG/M metagenome (GOLD analysis project Ga0182743, IMG submission 128522) | Enriched Organic Plus compost microbial communities from Emeryville, California, USA - eDNA 3rd pass 30_C Kraft OP (version 2) (version 2) ... | reverse complement strand
TTTCGTTCAACGGCAAGCAAGGAAAGGTACGAAGATGCCATCGCCACGCTATATAATCCGTTGGGCATCGGGCTGGAAATCGAAACCGGCGGTCATGTGTTCAACCTTAATTTTACGAATGCAACCGCTATTCAGGAGATGCAGTATATCCCGGAAACAACCTCCTCCTGGATTAAAGGGCAGTTTCGGTGGGGATTCACGATATCCAGGCGGTTTTCCCTGGGCGGTTGAAAATTACCGTTGGCGTGTGACGGCGCGTATAACGGTATAGATACTGATACACACACCGGCAAGGGCAAACAACGCTGTCCAAAGTGGCTTTTCGGCATTGCGAGATTGATCGATACGATATCCGATATAGGTAAAAAGGCCGATAATAGCAAGCATCTGGAAGCCTACACCTGTAAAATAGGCATATTTCCCTAATGTATTATTCGGCGATCGCTTTGGGCTTTTCATAGGCAATAAGCTTCACATCGGGTAATTGGCCCGGAAGTCCCAAACTCTTGCTGGTCGTGCACTTCCCACTGATGGAAGCACCGTCTTCGACAACGAAGCGCATCGCCTCGATATCACCCTGTATCGACGCTGAATGGTTGAGCTGAAGGAGTTCCTTGGCGATAATCTGGCCCTTGACTGCACCTGAAATTTCACCGGAATGGCAGGTAATATTGCCTAAAATTTTCCCTTCGTCCCCGATGACCAATTTGGCTGTGCAGGTGACGTTTCCCTGTATCTGGCCATCAATGCGCAAATCACCCGTGGTGCTGACATCTCCGGTGATTTCCGTACCCTGTGCAATCAGGTTAAAGCTGTTTCCCCGTTGTTCTTGTGGTTTTTCATTTTTTCTGTTCACAAACATGTTGGTGATGTTTAGGTAAATACAATGTTTCAAAAAGCGATGTAATCAGTGGGGTTTACCGGATTTCCATTGTACCACAACTCGAAATGGAGGTGTGGACCCGTACTCAACTCTCCCGTATTGCCCGCGAAGGCGATTACCTCCCCACCACGTACAAAGCTACCAACTTTTTTGATAATCGACGCGCAATGTTTATAAAGTGATAGTAAATTATTACCATGCTGGATAATGGCTACATAACCGGTCTCGGGCGTGTAGGATGCAAAAACCACATGCCCGCTCAGGGTAGACCGGACAGGCTCGTTTAGTTTTACAGCAATATCTACCGCATAGTGTTGTTCTTTGGCGTTGAAACTGGAACTGATGATCCCCTTAATAGGGCTATAGAATGTATAGGATGAGATACCAGTACGGGCATTGGCCTGATTTTCGGGCAGGTCATAGGGCGCACCCGATTCGACAAGGTGGCGCAGCGCCAATTCATCTTCCGAAAGCCCCGTTTCGGGACCTTTGCCGTTGGATGCAGCTGCAGGTTCGCTTCCTGCAGGCGCGATTTGACGGCTTTCTTCCAAGGTTTCTCCGGCTTCGCCACCCAGTACGTTCCGTAGGTTGGTGAGGTAAATGTCATTTGCATGCGCTACCTGTTCCATGGAATCGATACGCGCATATGCAGCAATCAGTCGGCTCCTGTCATACGCATTCAACGACGAACCGATAACGTATTCGCGTAGGGGTGTGGCCCGGATCAGCAGGGTCGTAAAAATAATCAGCACCGCTACGGCTGAAACCGTGCCGGTGAGCCAGTACCACAATTTGCCGGTAAAAGCGGCTTTTTCTTCGAAGGTTTCTTCGTGGAGAATGATCAACTTGTAGCGCGAATTAAGTGCTTTTGCAAGTTTGTTTTTTTGTTTAGCCAATGCTGTTCCTTATTAGTGCCGTTGGGTAAATGCAGTTTCGCGCAAAGCCGCAGAGCCGCGAAGAGGCTTTCTTTGTGTCTTCGTGCCTTTGCGTGAAATTTCAAGCCGCAAAGTCTCAAAATAATTGGTACTTTTGCGTGTGTATTCCCAGCAAAGGTATTCAATTTTTACAGCACATTGGTTAAGAAATATAATCGCGATGGTGCTGGTATCCGGTATGGCGATGGCTTGTTCTGTAAAAAAACAGGCCAATGGACAGGAGTATGATCTGATGGAAAATCTGACGGCCCGGTATAACATCGTATACCATGGACGCGAGATCATTGCCGATGTGGAACGGGAAAATTTTGCTTCCCATCGGGATAATTACCAGCAACTACTTCCTGTACTAATTGAGCCGACGGAGGCAACCGCTTCGGCCAATACTCGCCTGATGGATTCCGTGATTGGGAAGGCATTGGATATCATCAATCGAAAAGCTCGGAGTAAGTACATCAACGAGGCATACCTGCTCACAGGTAAAGCCAACTACCTGAAGGGAAATTACTACAATGCGGTTGAATTTTTTTCCTATGTGGCGAATACGTTTGCTGATCAGCCTGAATACCGGCAGGCGGCACTGGTATGGAAGGCCCGGTCTTTCATGCAACTGGGCAACCTCACGGAAGCCGGTTTGGTGCTGGATACGGTATTTGCAGGTTTAGAGACAGAGAAAAAATCGGTTGGGCTTGCATTTGCTACGCAGGCCAACTATTATTTATTGACGCACGACGAAGAATCTGCAGTCACCATGCTGATGCAGGCACTTGACCATACAGGGCATAAGCCGACCAAACTCCGTTGGCATTTCCTGTTGGGGCAATTGCTCGAAAAACTGAACCGTATGGAAGAAGCGTATGCACATTACAGCCGGGTTGTCAGGAGCAATGCACCGTATGAAATGTCTTTTCATGCCGGATTGAACCGGGTATTTTTGGTTACGGCGGATAACGCGTCGGCCGAGGGTCGGGTGCGTTTACTGCGGCGTATGCTGCGGGATGGAAAGAATGCGGCATTCAAAGATCAGCTATACTACCAGATAGGGGAGGTTTTCTATGCCGATGGCAATGTGTCTGAGGCGTTGGTCAATTACGAAAAAGGGATACGATCGTTCAATGATAATCGGTATCAGGCGGCAAGGACTTATCTTAAGCTGGCAGATCACTATTTTGGACAAGCAGATTACCCGACGGCAAAATTGTATTACGATAGTGTAGGGATGTCGCTGCCGGCTGATTTTCCGGATGCGGGGGCTGTCCAGCGTAAAATTGCGAACCTGGATGAGTTGATCGGGCAGCTTCGGATTATTGCTCACCAGGATAGCCTGCAATACCTGGCCGGGTTGGATGAAGGAGGACGCCAAGCGGAGCTGGATAGCCTGATTACGCGAACCTATGCTCAGATCGAGGCAGCGAAACCAAAGTCGAAGCAATCTGGGTCATCACGGTCGACCGACCGCCTCCCGTTTGATGATCTTCCGGGTATGTCGGCTTCTTATACGGATAACCGCTTTTATTTTAATAACCCGGATGCAATGGGAATGGGGCAGGCGGAATTCAGGCGGAGGTGGGGGAATCGTCAGCTGCGGGATAACTGGCGTTTCAGCGATATGACCGGCGGTGTGCAAGCAAATGCCAGTAATCCGGTTGTTCAAGAAGAACAGACCAGTCCGTTGGCGGATACGGTGGCGACCGACAGTACTGCGTGGGCCAGCCAGCTTCGGGAGCGCTACCTGCTTGACTTACCAAATACGGAGGAAAAAATGGCGTTGTCAAACGGCCAGATCCACGATGCCTTGCTCCGTGTAGGGGCCATTTACCGGGATGACCTGCGGGACCATAAAGAAGCGGCGGATGCGTACGAAGCCTTGCTGGAACGGTATCCCGATACCAAAGAGGCACCACTCGTTTACTATAACCTGTACCGGTTATATCTGGATGTCGACGAACAGCGAGCGGCCTATTACCGAGAGAAGCTATTGTCAGCATTCCCGCAGTCTCTGTATAGCAACATCATTCGTGACCCGATGTATTTAGCCAAGTTGGAACAACAAAAGCAGGTGTTGGATCAGGCCTACGAACAAATCTATGTCCGCTACACCGAACAACAATATACGGAAGTGGTGGATGAAGTAACCCGTATTCTCGAACAGGGACAGGGCAGGGAGCAGATACGCAGTCAACTGGCTTACCTCCGCGCATTGGCGTTGGGTAGGATATCCACGTTAGATACGTTTGAAAATGCCCTATTGGAATTGGTAAAAGATTTTCCCGAAGACAGTTTGGTTACACCCCTCGCAACGCAGCACCTTGCGTTTATCGGGGCCAACCGTGATACCTTGGCGGGTAGAACGTATGCGTTACAGGGTGTTGACACAGATAGGGAGCGGTTTGTAGACGAACCAACGATTACGCTGTGGCCACAGTTGGTCATCCGCCGTGGGCCGGAACGGCCGAGACCCCGCAGGGAGCTGGCGGTCGGAGCCGCGGTACAAACCGGCATACGGACAAGCGGGAAGCTGGAAAATACCGGGGGCATTACGAGGCAGCAGTTGGCCCAAACGGCGGATGTTGGCGAGATCGGCCCCAGCTCCTATCGGAACCTGGAATTGCTGCCCGATTCAGCTACCTATTATTTTGTCATTAACGTGACGAGCGAGCGGGTAAACCTGGCTCCCTCCCGGTTTGGCATTGGCCAGTTCAACCGTACGCGGTATGCAGGTGCCGCGATTAGTCACCAGCTCAAAACCGTGGATGGGGAAAATCAACTGATTTACATCGGCCCCTTTTCTACCTATGAGCAGGCCAGGCTTTATGAAAGCCGCATATTGCCTATGTTGCCTGACATTATGAAAATTCCGGCAGACTATTATAACACATTTGTGATTACCGAACGTAATTTTGGCACGTTATCTGATTTTGACAAAATCGACGATTACCACTCCATCTATCAGGAACAAGTGAAGAGTGATCAGTGATCGGTGGTGAGTGGTGGGTGGTGAGTGGTCGGTGATCGGTGGTGAGTACGTAGAATTAACAGCATAGAATGAGTAAACAAGTAAAGAAGAAGAATACATTAACCACAGAAGACGTTAGACGGTATACACGCAATTTCTGGAAGGTGCTTATCGGGGTGATTCTGTTGGGCTTTTTATTTATCTTTAGTGTAGGCATCGGGCTATTTGGCAAATTGCCTACATTCCGTGATCTGGAAAACCCGAAAAGTAACCTGGCTTCTGAAGTCATCTCAGCGGATAATGTAGTGCTGGGCACATACTTTGTGCAGAACCGCTCGAATGTCCGGTACGATGAACTATCGCCCAACCTGGTACAGGCACTTATCGCTACCGAAGACAAACGGTTTTACCGGCATTCGGGAATTGACTACCGGCGTACCTTTACCATTATTTTTTATAACCTGCTTGGAAGACGGCAGGGCGCCAGTACAATCACTCAGCAGTTGGCACTCAATCTTTTTTCCGAGGGGCGTGCACGTAGTACCGGTAAACGGATCATTCAGAAGTTTCAGGAGTGGATCACGGCCGTACGTTTGGAACGCAACTATACCAAGGAGGAAATCATCACCATGTATTTCAATACCGTGGATTTCGGTGCTTACAACACGTATGGAATCAAATCGGCAGCCCGTACCTATTTCAATACCACGCCTGATAAGCTGAATGTGCAGCAAGCGGCTATTCTGGTGGGTATGTTGAAGGGGCCGGGAATTTATTCGCCTGTGCGGTATCCGCAGAATGCCATCCGCCGCCGGAACGTGGTGATTGAAAACATGCGCAGCGAAGGTTTTCTTACACGCGAGGAGTCTTTGAAGCTGCAAAAAGAGCCGTTGGTGCTGGACATGCGCATTTCGAATTACGGCGAAGGTCTTGCGCCCTATTTCCGGGCGGTGATGAAGCGCGAGATCCAACGGCAGTTTAATGAAATGTCAATCACAAAAGCCGATGGAACCCCTTGGGACCTGGATCGGGATGGCTTAAAGATTTATACAACCATTAACTCGAAAATGCAGCTGTATGCGGAAGAGGCACAGAAAGAATGGATGAAGACTATCCAAGCCTCGTTCGATAAACAGTGGAAAAGCAGGGATCCTTTCCGGGGTGATAAGGCGAAGCTCTTAGAGACAGGAATGAAGCGGTCGGACCGCTACCGGATGCTCAAGCAAGCGGGGAAATCCGATGCGGAGATAAAAAAGGATTTTGACACACCGGTACCGATGACCATCTTTACCTGGGAGGGGAACAAAGATACGACCATGACTCCGATGGATTCCATCCGGTACAACAAGCTGGTTCTGCGGAACGCCTTTATGTCCATGGAGCCGCAAACGGGTTATGTCCGTGCCTGGGTAGGGGGAATTAATTTTGAGCACTATAAGTATGACCAAGTGAAAATGGGTACCCGTCAGGTAGGCTCCACGGCGAAGCCGTTTACTTATGCGGTCGCGATTGACAATGGGTTCTCTCCCTGTTTTCAGGTTCCCAACGTGCCGTTGACTGTGGGCAGTGGTCCATATGCATGGACCCCGCGCGGCGAGTCGGTGGGCAGCCCGATTACGTTGCGCAGGGCTTTGGCGAATTCTCAGAACTTTGCCACGGCATATATGGTTAACGAGGTGGGGGCCAGGGCGGTGGCAACCCTGACGAAGCGGATGGGCATCACTTCGGAGGTTCCCGAATACCCGTCTATTTCCCTGGGAGCATACGAAGCATCGGTGTATGACATGGTAGGTGCTTATTCCGCCTTTGTAAACCATGGCGTTTGGGTAGAGCCTACTTACATCTTACGCATTGAGGATAAAAACGGAATGCCGATTTACGAGAAGGCCCCGCGCGTTACCAAAGTGCTGAATAGTGAAAGTGCATACATCATGGTGGATATGCTGAAAAGCGTGGTGGATGGAGGTTCGGGCCAACGGCTGCGTTGGCGGTATAACTTTACGAATCCCATGGGTGGAAAGACAGGTACGACAAATGACAACGCAGATGCTTGGTTTATCGGCATTACGCCGGAACTGGTGAGTGGTGTTTGGACGGGGGCGGAAGACCGTGGTATCAGTTTTTATTCAATGGCCGAAGGACAGGGTGCCCAAGCAGCCTTACCGGTATTTGCCTTGTACATGCAAAAGGTCTATGCCGATACGACGCTTCATTATACAAAAGGGGACTTTCCGTTGCCGGAGGGAGGGATTACCCGTGAATTGGATTGCAGTAAATATCAACAGTTTTTTGGAGAGGAAGAGGAAAAGCTGGACGATAGGCTTGGGTTTTGATAGGGTGATGAGTGATGGGTGATCGGGGATGAGTGACCGAGCACCGACCACCGAGCACTGACCACTGGATATGACCAAATTTGATTACCGTAAGGCGCTTGAAGAAATACCGCATCGGCCGGGAATTTATCAGTACTGGGATGCCGATGGGGAACTTATATATATCGGCAAGGCAAAGGATCTCCGGAACCGGGTAAGTTCTTATTTCGTCAAAGACAGCCAGCTAAACGGGAAAACCCGCGTGCTGGTGCGCAAAATCAACCGGATCACGTTTACCATCGTGGATACGGAGATCGATGCCTGGCTGCTGGAAAATAGCCTGATCAAAAAACACCAACCGCGGTATAACGTCATGCTCAAGGATGACAAAACGTATCCGTGGATTGTGATCAAAAATGAACCGTTCCCCCGTGTTTTCCCCACACGGAAATACATCAAAGATGGATCGCGGTATTTTGGTCCGTATGCTTCGGTGGGGATGATGCATGCCATCATGGATACGATCCGGGAGTTGTATCCCCTGCGTACATGCAACTTGGCGCTAACGCCGGAAAATATTAGCAAAGGGAAATTCAAAGTATGCCTGGAGTATCAGATCGGCAATTGCAAGGGGCCTTGTGAAGGGTATCAAACAGAGGAAGACTATGAGCAAAATCTGAATGATATCCGAGACATCCTCAGTGGCAAAATTGGGGTGGTGATCCGGCGGTTAAAGAACGAGTTGGATAAGGCGGCCGCCGAATTGAAGTTTGAGTACGCTCATCACCTGAAAAATAAACTGGATTTACTGGATCGTTACCAAAGTAAATCCACCGTGGTCAATTCCTCTATTACCAATGTGGATGTGTTCAGCATTGCTTCCGATCAAAGCTACGCCTTTGTCAATTACCTGAAGGTGATGAACGGTGTCATCATTCAGACGCAGACCGTCGAATTGAAAAAACGGCTTGATGAAAGCGATGCCGAGCTGCTGAGCCTAGCGATTCCCGAAATCCGTAGCCGTTTCAACAGCACCTCGAAAGAGATCATTGTTCCATTTACCCTGGGTATCGATGCGGGCAACCTGAAGTTTACGGTTCCGAAACAGGGGGAGAAAAAAAATCTGTTAGAGTTATCACTCAAAAATGCGCTCTACTTCAAGAAAGAGCGGCTCAATCAATACGAAAAGCTGAATCCGGAACTGAAAGCGGAGCGCATCCTGACCCAAATGCAGAAAGACCTGCGCATGAATGTACTGCCCCGTCATATTGAATGCTTCGATAATTCCAATTTCCAGGGGAAGTATCCTGTTTCGGCAATTGTTGTGTTCAGGGATGCCAAACCATTCAAGAAAGATTACCGGCACTTCAACGTAAAAACGGTGGAGGGGCCCAATGACTTCGCTACGATGGAAGAGGCCGTGCACCGGCGTTACCGGAGGCTGTTGGATGAGGGGCAGACACTGCCGCAGCTGATTGTCATCGATGGGGGCAAGGGGCAGCTATCCGCTGCGCTAAAGAGCCTGAAACTGCTGGGGATCGACAAGCAGGTAACTGTCATCGGCATCGCTAAGCGGCTGGAGGAACTGTACTATCCCGGCGATCAGTATCCGCTATACCTCGACAAGAAGTCCGAGACGCTGAAAGTGATCCAGCACCTCCGCGACGAAGCGCACCGGTTTGGCATTACCTTCCATCGCAAACAACGGAGCCTAAAGACATTCCGGACAGAACTTGAAAACATACCCGGCATTGGCCGGACAACCGCAGAGAAGTTGCTCAAAGCGTTCCGATCCGTAAAAAAGATACAGGAAGCAACGCCTGAGCAACTCCGAGAAGTGCTGAACGAAAAACAGGTGATAGCACTCAAAGATTATTTCATATCTTAATCTTTTGCCGCACCTCGTTACAATTGCAACGGTAAGAATTTGGAGGTATCCTGCTGGCTTACGGGTATCGATCCCACGGGCGACCAGCCGGCATCCATTTCTACCAGTGCGAAATTAACGTAGTTGCGGGTGTTGCCCAATATCGATTTCTTCAGCGAAAATTCAAGGACATTTTTACCGCCCAGTGTTTTCATCTGCGAAAACAGCAATACCTCGCCGAAGGTGGCGATATCCTGCCAACTCCAGCCGTTGTCTGGCGCGTTGTGCCGGAAAATACTGCCAGCCGAAGCGAGGGGATTGGCACGGTCGAAGTTGCCTTCAATCAAAAAGTCGGCACCGGATGCGACCGGGTACATCCATGTGATGTAGCCGGTTTGGGGGTTATTATCGGCATCGATGTAGATGTCCATGACCGCCAGGTTAAATTCGGGTGTGCCTTCCAGGTAGAAGTTAAGGAAATCGGATGAGGCAAATGTTTTAATGCCCAGTATGTTCCCTCCGGCGCCGCCTTCGTTCACCGTGGCATAGGGTACATTTTCCCAATCTGTAAAATCCCCGTCAATTTTGATATTCGGTCCCAGCACGACGACGGTGTCGGTAAATTTACTTTCGGTGGTGCCCATGGTGGCTGTCAGCGTGACGAGGAAGTCGCCCTTGGCGCGGTAGATATGCTGTGGAGAACGAGCGATGGAGGTATCTCCATCGCCGAAATCCCAGTGGTACGACGATGCATTTGATGAGAAATTAGTGAAATTGACAATAAAACCGTCGGCGACGTAGCTGAAAACCGCCTTAGTTCCATTGGTTTCTTCCTTTTTGCAGGAAGCTAAAATCAGCAGGGCTAATGCAAGCACCGGCATGTAGTTTCGTATGTTGCTCATAGTTCTTACTATTTTTTGCGTCATTGTTTATCGGTTTTTATTCCACCGTTAGTTGTCGCAGGAGGCTGTTTAACCCTGTTTCGTCCTGCCATACGGCTTCATTGGCTAGACGGATAGCGTATTCCGGCCGGTCTTTCAGGGAAGCGGAAGAGTCGCTGATGTTGAGGAAGAGCTCATAGGTGCCCGCCGGGATGCCGGTGAGATTGGGCTGTTCTTCGAACGTGACCTTTTGGCCGGGCTTACACTGCCGGAGATCGCACGAAAGGGCAACGGCATGCAGGCTGCCGGTCGCTTTGTTTTTCAGTATCAAATCCACGCTTTTTTGGTGATACATCGGGGCGTACCCGCTGTTGGTGAACAGAAGAGTCAAAGGGAATCCCTTTCCTTCCGCTACGGAAAGAGGAGCTTCGCTGCTTTCCAGAGCCAGGCGATAGCCGAGGTTACGCTGAAACTCGTCAAAACACCCCGAAGCCCGCCACAGATTGATGGTAGGCTCGTACCAATCCAGGTTGAGGTAGGTCCACCGGAGGAATTTCATCTGGTTTCGCCCTTCGGGGCAATCGGGTGAAAATCCATCGGTAGGCGGACAGGTTTCACCCCCTGTCGGTACAAACAGTGCATCGTCGCGGATGTATTGCTTTTCCGCTTCGATCTGGTCATCTGTATACGTACCATAGTCCGTCGCATTGGATAGAAAGCAATCGTTGTGATGCCCTACGCGTGCCAGGGGCGACCCACTGTCGACCGCCTGCTGTGTCACCGGCTGCGCCGTATCGAAAATGCGTTGCTTCATAACCGGGGTCCGTACCTGTACCATCAGTTTCGCCGGCACAACTTCCAGGAGTTTCGAGAGTACCCGTTTCTGATTTTCAGGCGAAGCAAGGTCGTTGCTGGAGCTGTGCCATTCGCCCCAGGCACCGATAAATCCGGCCTGTACGAATGCAATGATATCTTCATTTGCCTGAAAAAGAGGTTTCAGCTGATCAAGGTGCTGCTCAACGACAGCTATCGGCGCATCGGTTCCTTCCATGTCGTCTGTGTAAGCGAAGCGCAGGATTGTTTTCAGTCCGGCCGCCCTTATTTTGTCGAGGTCGGCCTGTATGGCCGCCAGTTTATCCTCCCCGATGGGCCTGTCCTTGTATTCCTGCAGGTAAACGATGCGCAGGATCAGGGAAACGTTGCGGCTGCGCAGCGTGGCGAGCGTACTGGCATCGAGCACGTTATTGTCAGACAGGGTGCTGTAGGTATGGATAAACCCCCGTTCAGGATTTGGAAAGATCGCATTTGACGTCTGATAGGTAACAGTCTGGTTGTCTCCGTTTGTTCCGGGCGGATTTTGCGTACCTTTCGAACAGCCGGCTAAGCATCCAAGCAATAGCCAGGAGAATACATGTATTGCCATAATGAATCGGTTGTGCATGGGTGGAAAGATTAAAAATATCCGAGATTCTGAATGAACTTACCTTTCCCTTCGCTGATCATTTGCAGGGAGAAGGGGAAAAGCTGTTTATATTCAGCTGTGTAAGGAGATTGCTTAACCTCACGGGCACGTTCCACAAACTTACCGTGCCGGATGAGGTCTGCGCGGTATTGTCCGTTTTCGCACCAGAATTCGTGGCTACGCTCAGTCAATATCAGGTCATTGAAAGCTGCAAGGGAAGCATAATCGGCTGCATTTAGCGGCTGCAGCTTAGCTCGTTGCCGGATGATATTGACCAATTCCATGGCTTCGGATGTACCCGCATTGGCAATGTTAGCCAGTGCCTCCGCTTTTGACAACAGCACATCGGCATAGCGGTACATGACGATATCGACGGTCGACAGGCTTGTAGTCCGTTCTGCGTCCGGATTCATTTTCAGCGGGATAGGCCCCCAGTCCATCACGTCGCCGGGATTACTGCGGCTGTAAGTGATTCCGTCTGTACTGGTATACCGGTCGATGAGCAAGGTCTTCCGGACATCCTGGGGTTCGAATGTATCAAAGAACCACCAGGTGCTTTGAATCGTTCCCCATCCACCCTTCGGCGAGAAGTCGGCCGGGAGGGCCATCAACTGCCATTGATTTTCGCTGGTACCTTCATAGTTGCAGGGAATGGCCCAGATGACTTCACGGCTTCCCTTTGCGCCTTCGAGGCCCCACATGCCCACGTAGTCGTTATCGATGGTGTAGTAATTGTAGCCGATGATGTCGTTGCAGAGTTCAACGACCTTATCCCATCGCTTTTCATGCAGGTTGAGCCGGATGAGCACCATCTTGGCTAGGCCTTTGCTAAACCTTCCGTATTCGGCTTGGGCCGGAGCGGGCAGGTCTTCGGCGGCGGCGATCAGATCAGCCTCGATGAAATTGACAGTCTCCTCGTGTGACAGCCGGGCCAGTGGTTCTTCGATCAACGGATTTTTCAGGACTTCAATCGGTGCGATGACGATGGGGCCGAAAAAATCAAACAACTGGTAGGCAAGCAATCCCCTCGCACAGCGTACCTCTGCAATGGCACTCCGCTTGAGTGTTTCGCTTACATCCGATTCCTCGATGAGATCAATGGTCAGCGTCATTCGGCTGATCATGTTTTGAAAGTCATCGTAGAAGCGGGTGATTTCCGTTGTAGCTGGAATGTAATTGTGCAGGGAAGCGACGTTCTGTACGCCGTATTTTCCATGTAAGATCTCGGTGGTAGCATCGGAGACGAACATGACGCCTCGCTCCGATGTCGAATAAATACCATCGCCCCAGGAACCCCGCAAGGGGTAATAGCATGCATTGACCATAGCCTGTAGATCGGCTTCGGTTTTGGGGAAAATACTGGGATTGATTTCCGAATAATCGACGGGCACGAGGTCGTCCGTGCAGCTTCCCAGCCAGCAGATACCGATGACCAGGCAGTATATGTGATTTCGTAAGTTCATGATTACGGTAATTTTTGTTAAAGTTTCAATCGCACACCTAACGTAAACGTCCGGATATTGGGGTAAGCCGCTGTGTAGGAATCCGTTTCCGGGTCGACTCCTTTATAGGGTGTAATGACAAATAAGTTACTCGCGGTCGCATTGATTGCCGCTTCACTGAATACCTTACCCACCCAACGTGTGGGAAGTGAGTATTCGAGGGATACGTTTTGTAAGCGGATAAACCAGGCGTCTTCCAAAAAGAAATCGCCGGCGCCGTAGGGCGAATATCCCCAGAACGAGCTGGGTTGGGTGGCCGATGGGCGTTCCGGGGTCCACCGGTCTTTTACGGTACGTAAGGCATTGTAACCGTTCTGGTAAACACCCACGGCACCGATGCCATAGGTTACGTAGTTGGGATCTTCCATGCGGCGCCCAAACATGCCGTTGAAGTCGATGTTGAGGGTCCAGTTTTTATAGGTAACGATGTTGGTGAACCCGGCAATCAACCCCGGGTCGGATGTGCCCAACAGCCGGGTATCGGCATCGTCGAGAATACCATCGGGCTGACCGGTACGGATGAAGCGTCCATTTTCATCCACTTCGGGATTTCCGTTCGCATCCCGTTTGAAGCCGTCTACGTCTTTCAGGCGGATCATTCCCGGCCTCAATTCGGGTTGGGAGTCGGGGATGGGATCATTTACCTGTTGGATGGCCTCGGCGGGGCGGTAAAACTGGGCACGGATGGGATCATCCACGCGCTCGTACACCGCGGGTTTCCAATCGTCGGCACGTTCTTTCCACCGGTCCACATATTTCGATACGGCAAGCATGGTGCGCCAATGGACGTACTGATTCCGGATGTTGTGGGTGGTCAGCGCCACTTCGAAGCCGCGACTTTGTGTTTTGCCGATGTTGGCCATGATGGTATTCACCTGATGATACGAGTTAATAGGCTTTTCGGCGAGCAGGTCTGAAATTACTTTGTTATACACGTCGACGGAGCCATCCACGCGCCCTTTGAAGATAGAGAAATCCAGTCCGATATTCGTTTCCGTGGTGGTTTCCCATTTCAAATTGGGGTTTTCGAGCCGCCCCAGAGATACGCCGATCTGAATGGCTTCTTCTGCAGACAACCAGGCGGGGTAAGCACTGTAAGCTGCGAAGGCATTGGTGCCGATGGATGCATTACCGGTTTGTCCATGTCCGACGCGGAGTTTGAGCATGGGGGCAAAGGTTTTTAGATTTTGCAGGAACGGCTCTTCGGAGAGGTTCCATCCGAGTGCCACCGAGGGGAACGTGCCCCATTTGTTGTTCCGGGCAAATACGCTGGCACCGTCGGTCCGGATGGTTGCCGTAAGCAGGTAACGGTCGTTGTAATTGTAGTTGATCCGCCCAAAGTAGGATGCAATCGTATTTTCAGTCCGTGATGAACCGACCACTTTCGTACCGCTGCCGGCATTCAGGTTATTCCACAGAAAGGCATCGGTGATGAAAGATGAATTGCCCGAATTGTTGTAGGTATTGCGGGTGTCCTGCCGGGATGCACCGACGAGTACCGTCAATTGGTGGGCTCCTGCGAAGTGAGTATTGTAGTCGACGGTGCCTTCAAAAAGGTAGTCATCCTGGCTGATGGAAGCAATGGCGGCACGCCCTTGTTCCAATGCGCCGTGCAGCGTAGACGTGGGAATATAGGTTTCCCGTTTGGAGCCGCCGCGGTCTACCCCTGCTTTGAAGCGTGCTGTTAAGCCCTGAAACGGTTTTACTTCGAGAAACGAGTTGAGCAACAGGCGCTCTACGCGCCCATCGTCGGTAATGGTCAGCAGGGAGTAGGGGTTGGGTTGCAATGCCAACTGCGGATTCAGCGGATAATTGCCATTTTCATCTATGGCCTGGATGTGGGGGCCCTGCTGGATGGCCGCCCGGATGATTCCCGAATTTTCGTATTGATCGGCACCCAGTTGGCTGTTTTTATTGTTGATCTGGCTGGCTGTCAGGTTGACGCCGAGGGTCACCATGCGGTGCACGCGTTGTTCTACGTTGGCCCGTACCGTAAACCGTTCGAAGGCTGAGTTTTTGACAATGCCACCCTGGTCGTAATAATTGCCCGATACCAGGTATTTGGTGGCTTCGTTCCCACCGGATAGGCTTAGGTTGTGTTGTTGGGTTTTGCCGTTGCGGGTAACCAGCGAGAGCCAGTCTGTTCCTCTTCCGACGTTATTAATGGCGTTTTGGGTATACAACTGTCTAAAGGGCTGGCTTACCGGATTGGCCTGAGCCTCTTCAAGCGTCCTTGAACCATACGGGATCACATTGTTGTCGAAGTTCCACTGTTCCCAGGCTGCTTCATTGCGGACCTGCATCCATTCGTTGAGGGGCAGCACGTCAAAGGAGTCTTCGTATTTCTGGAACGAAAAATTGGTGGAATACTGTACCACGGGTGTCCCTGCTTTTCCCTTTTTGGTGGTGATGAGGATCACGCCGTTGGCCGCCCGCGAACCATAGATAGCGGTGGCGCTTG
>Ga0182743_1002643_pt1 | contig 15287 bp, 16 predicted proteins | sample eDN3rd30CKraftOP_FD_128522 | JGI IMG/M metagenome (GOLD analysis project Ga0182743, IMG submission 128522) | Enriched Organic Plus compost microbial communities from Emeryville, California, USA - eDNA 3rd pass 30_C Kraft OP (version 2) (version 2) ... | reverse complement strand
TTCTCGGAGGCGGCGGCTTTATTGGATCCGCGCTGGTCGCGCGGCTCACCTCTGAGGGTTATATATGCATTTCACTCTCGCGCAGTGCGGCTCAGTCGCAGACGAGCAGAAAGCTGGATATAGCACGTGCTAATCGGCCAGAAGACTGGGAAGCCGCCCTGCAGGGCGTCGATGCCGTGGTCAATGCAGCCGGCGCCCTTCAGGATCGTGCTGGCCAGGCGGTCGCCGGGGTCCATGTAACGGGCGTCGACGCTTTGTATTCAGCTTGCGAAGCTAAGGGCATTCGGCGCATCATCCATTTCTCCGCTGTCGGCATTGACCGGGACGCTCCAAGCCAATTCTCAAGAACCAAGCGACAAGCTGAAATCGCGCTAATGGCGCGGGACCTCGATTGGGTGGTTCTGCGACCCTCGATCGTCATTGGCCGATCAGCTTATGGTGGCAGCGCGTTGCTTCGAGGTCTCGCGGCACTGCCTGTGATGCCAAAATTGCCCGATACCGCACCGATCCAGCCCGTTTACATCGACGATGTGATCGAGACCGTACTGTTCTATTTGAAGACTGATGCACCGAAACGGCAGGTCCTTGATCTCGCGGGGCCTCGCCAGATGAGTTTTGATGAAGCCGTAAGGATGTTTCGGCGCTGGCTACGGTGGCGCCCCGCATGGTCTATCCCGCTGCCTCCAGCACTCATCGGTGCGCTCTTTCGAATGGGAGATATTGCTTACGGCTTGGGCTGGCGCACACCCGTCACGACGACCGCCCAGGCGGAGATGCGGCGTGGAGCGAGCGGTGATCCCTTCCCCTGGCAGATCGCGACCGGAATTGCGCCGCGCGATGTCGAAACGACGCTGATGCGCGAACCGGCTTCCGTGCAGGATCGCTGGTTTGCCCGGCTTTACGCAATTAAACCACTTCTATTCGCTGTGTTCGGCATGTTCTGGATTGCCACGGGGCTGATCTCGCTCGGTCCCGGATACGAATATGGAATGTCGCTACTGCGTGAGGGCGGCCTTCCAGAAGGGTTCGGCATTGCGACATTGGTAGCGGGCGCCCTCGCAGACATAGCGATCGGTCTGTGCATCCTTTATCGACCACTTAGTCGGTTCGGTTTATGGGCCGCGCTGATCATCTCTCTGATTTACGTAGTGGTCGGAACACTGCTGGTGCCACGCTTGTGGAGTGATCCTCTCGGGCCGATGCTCAAGATATGGCCAGTGTTGATGCTCAACCTTGCCGCAATGGCCATTCGGGAAGATCGCTAATGGTCTATTTTCTGGTCAAATATGTTCACATCATCGGGGCCGCTGTGCTGCTTGGGACCGGAGCCGGCATCGCCTTCTTCATGCTGATGGCTCATTTACGAGGCGATCCTCATGAGGTTGCTGGTGTAGCGCGCTCCGTCGTTCTCGCCGACTTCCTGTTTACTGCAACTGCCGTTGTCATCCAGCCGATTACAGGCATCTGGCTCGCTTGGTCGGCCGGCTATTCGCTATGGGATGGCTGGATCGCTCTGTCGATCGGCCTCTATCTATTCACCGGCGCTTTCTGGCTGCCTGTTGTCTGGATGCAAACCCGGATGCGCACACTCGCCACGGCGGCAGCAAAAAGCGGGACGGCATTACCGAGGACTTATCACAGGCTATTTTGGTGGTGGTTCGCCTTCGGCTTCCCGGCCTTTGCTGCTGTCCTTGGCATTTTCTGGCTGATGATTGTCAGACCCACTATTCCCTTCTGGGATTGACGCCAACGAGCCATTTAACACTTTAGCGCGCAAATGAGTTACTGCGCTTCAGATGGAACGCATGGCATTCCTTCGGCATTGTCCGATGGATCGAAGCGGATGGTAGCAGGTGGTTATGAACGCGAGCTCTGAGGCGACGCGATCTCTCTGGATGCAGTACGAGCACCAGCTAGAACGTCCGCGCCTTTCAGATCGGCTTCAATGCGACACGGTGATCATCGGATCCGGTATCGCCGGGCTTTCGACGGCTTACGAATTGGCCGTAGCCGGGCAGAAAGTCATTGTTGTCGATCGCGGTCCGATCGCACGAGGGATGACGGCACGGACGACCGCTCATTTAGCTCCGATCTGTGATGATGGGATCTCTTCCCTGGCTAAACTTCGCGGCGAAGAGGCTGCGCGGCTGTATCAAGAGAGCCAGGCCGCCGCTGTGGATCGGATCGAGAAGATCGCAGAAGAGCACGAAATCCTCTGCGACTTTCGGAGACTAGATGGCTTCCTTATCCCTGCGCTGGATATGGACTTCACAGAGGCTCGCAAGCAGCTACATAGCGAATTCGATGCGGCGCGCAAAGTTGGCGCCAGACCGGAGTTCGTGATTGGCTTGCCGCTCCGGGGATTTGAGGAGGCACCGGCTGTCCGCTATCCGGGACAGGCAACGTTCCATCCTCTGAAATATCTTAGTGGCGTCATTGCCGCGATTGAGCAAAGAGGGGGTTTGCTGTTCGCCGAGACCCCGGTAGAGACGATCGAAGAGCTGGAGACCGGCGTTCGCGCCGCGAACCGCGACGGTTCCGTGAACGCAGCACAGGCTGTCGTTGCGACGAACTCGCCGATCAATGACCGGCTGGCACTCCATTCAACGATGGCACCCTATCGGACTTATGCGATGGCCTTCAATGTACCGAAAGGTACCATTCCCGATGCGCTTTACTGGGATTTGGCGGATCCCTACCACTACATGCGCCTCAGTCCGGGCCCGGGTTCAGACGATTATGTGATCGTGGGAGGCGCCGACCACAAATCGGGCGAAGCCGACGATGGCGCCGTGCGTTTCGAAGCGGTTGAAGCCTGGGTCCGCGGGCTCGTCCCAAATCTCGGCAACGAGGTGACACGATGGTCGGGGCAGGTGCTGGAAACAATCGATTATTGCGGATTTATCGGCCGCAATCCGGGCAACCAGAATATTTACGTGGTAACCGGCGACTCCGGCCAGGGCATGACCCATGGCGCTTTGGCCGGCATACTCCTCAGCGACCTTATTTTGGGCAATGGCTCCACTTGGCAGGAAATCTACGATCCTTCGCGTAAGCCTATCTCAGGAACGATAAACTACGTCAAAGAGAACGTGACCGCGATAAAGAACTTCGCCGAATACCTGATGCCGGCGGAGCTAGACAGCGTCGATGATCTCAAGGCCGGCGAAGGCGGGATAGTGCGCGACGGCCTGCGCAAGGTCGCTGCCAGCCGCAATAAAGATGGCGTGTTGCATTTGTGTTCAGCAGTTTGCACTCATCTCGGCTGCCATGTGCACTGGAATACAGTCGAACAATGTTGGGATTGTCCGTGCCATGGGTCCCATTTTGCGCCCGATGGGTCCGTCCTCAATGGTCCTGCTATCAAGCCGCTTGAGCGTGTCGAAACATCGACCGACGAAGCCGGCAAGGGCTGACATGCTGCTATCGCTTAACATGAATAACCTGGCCGAGTTCACACCGGCGACTCTATCGCACGGACGACTACAAGGAGATCGCGGGATATACCATAGCCGGAGGGGCGGCACCGGCCAGAAGGCCGTGGTGCTAACCAATATCCAGCCGACCTACATTACGGTAGGAACGTTGTAGTGCGCCCTCTGTTGTGCTGATGGCGCTGCCTTTCTTCTGAGGCATTCTGGAGGTCGAGATAACACAGTTTAGGCGCACTGGTGAGCTGCGGGACGGCTGCGATCCGGGGAAGGTGCACATTGAAGGCCACCCGCTCCAGAGTGAAGGCGCATTGCGGGACGATGATAAGAAGGGCGCTGACCTGCGCGATCAAAGCTCCGGCACAAATCAGGAAGCCTATCTCGAAGAGGGGCCCACAAACGACCGGCAAGGCGCTGACGTGCGGGGCGATATCATCACTGACCGTATGGCCAGCGTTCTTCCTGAGGGGTTTAAACGTGAGCGCAACGGTCCACTTAGTCCAACCGAAGGGCGCGGCGGAGAGCCGAATTACATTCCGTCTCATAACCCCCGAGGAGCAAAGTCATGAGCTGTCGGGCAAGCAAACACGCAGGTCAATGGGCGCAGCAACAGCAAAAGAGCTTCGACGTCCAAGTTCACCAAGGCGATCCGAATGCCGGCGAAAAGCTGAACGACTTGGACAGGCCCGCCGATTCATCCGAAGCGGCAGCCAAGCAAGACGATCCCACCGATCGCTCGATGGCGCAGAAGAACCGCGAGGAAATGGTCCGCTTCGGATATTACGTTTCGCACGAGCAGTTTTCTCCCGCTGGACTAACCACGCTGAGGCAGTGGGGTTCGACTGCCATGAGCTCGGATCACTTTCACCCGTGGAGTGAAAGACAAGGACAATCGGGCTTCGCGTGGTCATGCTCGGCGCAGCAGTGGAAGCCACCCGTCTGCCATTTGGAATCATTTCCGCACCGGGATATCGCTTTCACCCTGACATTGTCGCGCAAGGGGCCGCAACTTTGGCTCAGATGTATCCGAGCCGCCTCTAGCTTGCGCTTGGCAGCGGCGAAGCGCTCAACGAAGGCATCACAGGTCTCCCTGGCCGGACAAGCAGGAGCGTAACGCTCGCCTGTTGGAATGTGCTCAAATCATTCGAGCGCTTTTCGCTGGCGAGACCGTCACCCACCGCGGGCGTGTAACAGTGGCCGACGCCAAGCTATATACCCTGCCGAGCGAGATCCCGATGCTGGTCGGAGCAGCAGTTACTGAAGCGACCGCCGAATGGCTCGGTAGCTAAGCTGACGGCCTCATTACGATTCAGGCGGGTCCTGAGCAGCTTGGCAAGATCTTGGAAGCTTTTCGCCGTGGCGGTGGTGGCGGCAAGCCAGTCTTCCTTCAAGTGGCCCTCTCATGGGCGCCCACTGAAGAGCAGGCGGAAGCAGAGGCGCTGCACCAGTGGTGCCTCCAATGCAGCCGGCGGCGAGGTCAACTGGGACTTGCGGCGGCCGCAGGATTTCGATGCCATAGCCCGACCGCCCGCCCTGCCCCGCGGACTTGTTATCCTGAGCGGACGACTAAATGCTAGCGACAGTGCGTATGATCCGATCGGCGACGAAACCTGGATGACCGGCGGGACTGATCGATCGAAGCGACGAAAATCCGAATCCCTATTTGCTGCTGTTCTTGAATTCGTTCACCAGCTCCGACCATTGTTTCATCTCCTGGGCGATCTGCTGGCGGTATTGCGCGGGCGTGATGGCAACCGTGGTCGCACCGACATTGGCCATGGCTTTCACCACCCCCTCGTCCTTAGCCATCGCGGCGAAAACCTTGGCCAGCCGGTCGAGAATCGGCTCGGGCGTGCCAGCCGGCGCGATGATCCCGTTCCAGGTCTCCGACGCTAAATTCTGCACGCCGGCCTCACCCAGGGTCGGAAGGCTGGGTGCAAACGGGCTGCGCTCGCGCGAGGTTACGGCGATGCCGCGCACAGTGTTTGCCTCCATCTGAGGCAACGCATCCGTCATATTGGTAAAGGAGAGGTCGACTTCTCCGGCAACAACGGCCAGCGTCGCCGGGGCTCCGCCCTTGTAAGGCACATGGGTGAGTTGAGTTCCGGTGCGGACCTGAAACAGCGCGACGGAATAGTGCATGAGCCCGGCGGCACCGCTCGATCCGTATGTCAGCTTGCCCGGATTGGCCTTGGCATGGGCAATCAGGTCGGCGACCGATCTGATCGGCAATCCGTTCCTGACGATGACCGTCTGTGGAATGGTGCTCACGATGCTGATCGGCGCAAGGTCCTTGAGAGGATCATATTGGACCTTCTGCGCCAGCGGCGCGACGGACACGGCGCCGACACTGCAGACACACAGGACATGTCCGTCGGGCTTTGCCCGCGAAACATAATGTGTGCCGACGATGCCGCCTGCACCAGCCCGGTTTTCCACCACGACGGGCACGGCCAATGATCCTTCAAGATAGCGAGCGGTGATGCGACCGACCGCGTCCGTGTAACCGCCCGGTGCGTATGGAACGACCAGGGTGATGGCGCCTTTTGGCCAATCGGCCTGAGCCTGAGCACCACCTGCCAAACCCAGCGATAGGAGCGAGGTCAGCATTCCCGAAAGAACCTTCATCGCCTTCATCCTTGACAAGTACATCATCGCGGCAATCCAGTCAGAATTCCGAACCGTCTGCGCCGAGTAAAGAGCGCATGGCCTGAGCATCGTCGGCGAAAAGGCGCTCAGGCCGGTCGATCTTCGAAAAGGCAACGCGCCGGAAGCGCTCCTTTTCATCGAAAGGCACCGAAGCATCGATTCCCAGCTTGGTGCGAATACCGTTGTTCCCGGCGCGCACATATTCATGCCCGCGCGCGCCAGGGATCAGAACCAGATCTCGGGACGCCTCCATCCGTGTCGCCAGCGCATATTCCACGTCGTTCGGATCGCGGATGTCAATATCCTCATCAACGACGATCACCAGATCCAGGTCTTTGAGCGCGCCGAAGGCAGCGAGGATGGCATTGCGTTGCAGGCCATCGTGCTGCGGCGACTTCTTCTCGACTTGAATGATCGCGTGGAAGCGATGAAGACCGCCGGCGGTCATCTCTGCGTCCGTCACGATCGGGAGCGACGCGCGCAGGACCTTCAGCAGGCTCGCCTCCAGCACATATTTGCGCAATACGATGGTCTCGCGGCCATAACCATTAATGGCATGATAAATCGGCTTCTCGCGATGAGTGATCGCGGTGATCTTGAGCACCGGGGCAAGCGCGCCGGGCGCGGCGAATCCGATGAACTCGCCGAACGGCCCCTCCACCTCCTCCTCGTCCACGAGCATTTGGCCTTCGAGCACGAACTCGGCGTCCGCTGGGACCAGAATATCCTGCGACATTGCCTTCACGACGGGCAAAGCCCGGCCAGCCAGCCCGCCGGCGACGGCCAATTCGTTTGCATGTTCGGGCATCTGCGATCCCATCGTTGCAGCCGTAAAATGCAACGCAAGATCTGTGCCGATACAGACTGCCACCGTCAGCGGCGTCCCCCGCTGCTTGGCACGCTCGAACGCTGCACGCAGGTGCCTGCCGTAGTCTAGCTTGATGCCGACCCGGTCAGGACCGTGCAATTGCAGGCGGTGATAGGACGCATTGTAAATTCCCGTTTCCGGATCGCAAACAATCACGACACCGGCGGTAATGAACCGGCCAGAGTCGCCGGGCGCGTGAAACAGCGCCGGCACGAGTTTTCGCACGTCGAATCCGGACGTGAGCACGACGTCCTGAACGGGCGCTTTCTCCACGACGCGCGGAGGGATCGGCTCGCCCATGGCGCGGTCCACGAAATTGCGGATCTCCCGAAAATCCACACCGAACGCTGACTCGCAATTCTCGCGGCTGCAAAGGAGGTTGCCAACCACAGGTGAATCGTAGCCGGACACGGTGGGAAACAGGAGAGCCTTGTCACCGTCCATCGCCTTCATAATCGAGGCAATCTCCAGGTGCGGATCGCTTTTGCCCTGGCAGGTCAGGACCCGGCCGTCCCGTGCCATCCGCGCGAGCGCCGAACGAAAGCGCGTATCCAGCGCCGAGTTTGAGATCCGCTCGTCTACGTTCATAATTCGCACTCTCGTATTTTGTATTCCGCCAGCTTCAGCGCTGAACACAGGATCGTCAAGCCGGCAGCGGTGAATTTCGCGATACGCCATGGCTTGCGAGGGCCCGGTTTTCAGGCTGCCGCCCTCCCGCAACTCATCGACGCCGGCGAAAGGACAACAACAGCGTCATCATCGCTCGCGGTGGCACTGGCCGATTGGGATCGAAAGATCCGGCAAGCCCGATAGAATCGTCCCCGCCAAGGCCCCCCGAACTCGAAGATGGTTGAACCGCTCGGGCGCGCGGCCTTCAATCAGCCTGCTGGTTGCTTCGGCGACGTCGCCTACATAAACCGGCTGGAGCCGAGTCACGCCATTACAGAACATCGGATGCGGCCCATCGATCAAAGCGTCGAAGGTTCTGTTGGCGACGGGGCTGATCGATGTTGTTCCGGACGTCCCGGGACTTGCGCGCGGACAAGAGCGTGCGCTCGTTCGATATTGCCCGGTGTGTGACGCTTATGAAGCCACTGACCGCAGACTCGCCGTTTACGGACCGTTGGAGCTCGCGCGAAGCAAATGCCAATTCCTTCGCGCCTATAGCAAACGCGTCACATTGCTTCCGACTACGACCGGCTGCTCCGATCCGGAATTGACCGCAGCCGGCGTGAGCATTGCGGCGTCGACACCCGCCGCTTTCCGTCTCACCGGCAACGCGGTCGAGGTTCGGTTGCAATCTGGTGACATGATGGAATTTGACGCCCTTTATCCCTCACTGGGCGCGCACGTGTGTTCCGATCTGGCCCGCTCGCTGGGCGCCCGCATTAACGACGTCGGCTGTGTTCAGGTTAGCGACAAACAGGAGACGACAATCAGCGGGCTGTACGCTACAGGCGATGTCGTCTCCGACCTTCACCAGCTGGCTGTGGCTGAGGGTCATGCTGCCGTGGCCGCAACGGCCATCCACAACAGTTTGCCGCACGTCTGGCGGTAGCAGCGGATCTGAGGATCGAGGTGACCGCACTCATTTCAATCAAATACCTTCACGGCTCTTCCCTCCTCTCCAGCCCCAGGAGATTATGAGAAAATCCTCGTTTTGAACGGTCCAGTTTCCGGGAATCAGAACCCATATGCGCCACCCGTTTGGCCGCTGGCCAGACGATGGCTTCAGGCGCTGCCGGTCGATACCGCAGCGAAGAGTGCGGGCGAACAGTGTTGTAGTGACGCCGCCAGTCTTCGATTACGATCTAAGCCTTCTTCATCCGAAAATTATACTTCGGGGAGGACCACTCCAAAGGCGGCAGATCAGCACTATAGCGCTATCCTCCAAAGGCCCGAAAGCCTACCTCAGGGAGGACCACTGGGGACAGGCCAGTCGGGGGCCAACTTAGAAAGAAGACCACCTATGCGACCGGAATAGAGCTCGACCATGTTCATTGCAGGGTCGGAGGAATAGATTGTACGGCGCGAACCAGATTGAAGGTCCGCATCTCGCCGATGCCCCTGATCGGAACTAGACCGCGCTCTTCAAACACGAACGCGCCAGCCGCAAGCGTCCGGAACGATTCGCTCACGTGGATGGAACCAGGCTGGCCGTGGGATTCCATGCGCGCGGCGACGTTTACGGCGTCTCCCCAAACATCATAGGAAAACCGCGTCTCTCCGATGATACCCGCCACCGCCTCGCCGCAATGAATGCCGATGCGCAGGCCGAGCCTCTGGCCGCCAAGCAGCGGCAGCGTGGCATGGTTCTCAAGCAGCGCCAAGGCCAACCGGCCGATCGCGGCAGCCCCCGCTTTAGCATTGCCGTCGAGGCCCGCCACCGCCATGCTGCCGTCGCCGATAGTCTTGATCTTTTCCACGCCGTGCGCCTCGCACGCCGCTTCGAAAGCACGCGCTAGCGAATCGAGAAATGCCACGACCTCGCCCGGAGGCAAGCGACGTGCCGCTGAGGTGAACCCGACGAGATCGGTGAACATTACGCTCAACATCCCCGTCCGGTCGGCAATGCGCTCTTCAGTGCCGGATCGCAGTCGTGCGGCAACCGAAGCAGGCAGTACTCCGTGCACGAGCGCCTCGGAACGCTGGTACTGACGCTCTAGCTCGACCTCAGCTTTGCGTAACGCCGTCAGGGCATAAAAGATCATTGCTGCATTGATGGTGATGGTATTGACCATTGCATGGCTCGACAGCATGTCGCGCAACGCTCCATCTTCGGGCACGACGAACCCGTCCACCGGCGCGACGTTAAGCGTAACCAACAAGGCGGCGGCGCACAGCACAAAGAAGTACAGGAACAAGCGCCAACTTTGTACGCCGAACATGAACAGCGTGGCGCCAGCGAGAGTGAAATAGATGTGAAGATCGCTGGAAAGACCGAACGCGAAGACCACGAAGGTATTGCCGGCGATGACCAGTAGTACCAGCGCAATCGCTGCCGTGTTATCGCCGAACCGGTGCAAGCGCGGAATCGAGAACGCGGCTGCAATCATCACAACATTGTAGATGTGAATGACCAAAAGCCCCTCGAAATCATAGAGCGCATTGATGACGAGATGCGAGGCGGCATTGGCAATGAGTGCACAAGCTGCCACGTTGACGCAGCGCTGTCGACGGACAAGCTGTGGATCGTCGCTCACGATACCGACTGAGATCAGCCGTTCGAGCCATGCCGGCAGCGTGACGCCGGCGGTGCGGTCGCTTTGAACGAGGTCATGCAATCGGGTCATGCAGCTCCAACCTTCATTGACGGACGGCCGCGAGGGCCGAGGTAAAAGCGCCGTTTTGTGTTGGCCATCACACTCCGTCGGGCCGCCGCCCGGTAGCTTCTGATCATTCCAGGGCGATGGCCGCTCCGGACAAAACCCAAGGAGAGAGACCATGATGAACAAGTCCATCCTCACCATCGCGCTCACCGCCGCCACCATCGCGATCGGCTCGCTCGCCGGCGCCGGCGACGCCGAGGCGCGTAAGAAGGGCGGTGGCTTCCATGGCGGCGGCAAGGGCGGCGGCTTCCACGGACATGTCCACCACGGCTGGAAGGGCGGCCGGCTCCACGGGCACCGGTGGCACAATCGTTGGCACAAGGGGTATTTTTATACCTCGGCCCAATACGCTCCATACGACCCCTGCTATTTCAGTCGTCAGCGCGGCCGCCTTGTCCGGATCTGCCCAGTCAACTGACGCGTTCGGCGCGAAAAGGAGCATAGAGATCCGCTTGGCGGCAAGCCAAGCGGATCTCTCGTTTTTGCTACGACGAAGTGCGCTATGGTGCCAAGTGCGGCTCGAAAGCCGCAAGGACCAAGACCGCCATGCCGGAGCTAACCCGCAGCGAGCAGAGCCTATTCTCTGATCTCCCACCCCAGTTGCTCACCGACCTATTCGGCATGGCCCAGCTGGTCCGACTTCCAGCGGGCCAGATGCTGTTTCTAGCTGGCGATGCCGGGGACGGCTTCTATCTGATCGAGAATGGGCTGCTCAAGGTAACGGCGATCTCGCCGGCCGGTGCCGAGCGCATCCTGGCGATCCTCGGACCCGGCGCGATGGTCGGCGAAATGTCGGTGCTCGACGGCGCGCCACGATCCAGCTCAGTCTGTGCTCTCAGGGACAGCATGCTGCGCTTCATCAGCCAGAGCGGCTTCCAAGCGTTCGCACAGCAGCACCCCGATATCTACCGCCATGTCGTCACCATTCTTACAGCCCGACTGCGAGACACCAACCTTGCCGTGGTCGCAGAAACGTTCCTATCGCTGAAGGGCCGGGTCGCACGGACGCTGCTGAGGCTGGCCGAAGCCTTCGGCCACGATGTCGGCGGCGGTCGCATTGTCATACGCCAGAAGGTAAGCCAAGGCGACATCGCCGCTATGGCCGGCGTCGCGCGCGAGAACGTGAGCCGCATTCTCAATCACTGGAAGCGGGACCGAGTCGTCAGCCGCGTAGCATCCTACTATTGCATTGAGAACTGTTCGGCGCTGGAGCGCGAGGCGGAGGGAGAAGGAATTGGCTGAATCTGACGACTGGATGGATTCAAGGGAAGCTACGCATCGCGCAGGTATTGGAGTTTCAGTCGTGACAAATACTGTCGCCAGCTCTCGCTTGTTGAAGTCCCAGCGTTCTTTAGAGTGCGTTGAAGGGGAGATGAGGACGTATCGGTCATGCGCGTCAGTTCAGAAGTATTCATGAAAGTCGGCCTCGACGGCGCCCGCAACGTTGGTTCGGCCAGTCTTCAATCCTTCGTCATGCGCGGCATCGCCCGCGAAATCGTGGTGATCGATCGCACTCACGAGGTCGCGAAGGTGGGCGTGACGGATCAGGATGGAGCGGCCTTGTTCTCCGCCGTTCATCTCTGTGTAGGGGACTGCGGCGATCTACAGGGTGCGCAGGTCGTGGTCTGCCCCCTGGAAAGTGGTCCTCCGTGAAGTAGGCTATTGAGCCTTGGAGAGGAAGAAGCACAAGCCTGAAGAGATTGTCGGGAAGCTGCGCCAGGTCGATGTTCTGTTGTCGCAAGGTCGATCGGTTGGCGAAGCGGTTCGTTCGATCTGCGTGACGCAGTTTACGTGCTACCGCTGGCGCAGGGAGTTAGGTGGCCTGAAAGGTGACCAGGTGAAGCGGCTGAAAGAACTCGAGAAGGGCCACAAGCTTTTTGTCGGCACCTTCAAATGCAGGCTGTCACGGACCGTGAGCGTGGAAGCAAGGATCTGTTCTACCTGATCGCCAAAGCGATCGAGGGAGAGACCTTCCAATTCTCGATCGCTCATATTTACGGAGCTCCGATGGCGGTCGACTGGCAGGCCGTTGAACAACGTGTTCGTGCTCGGCTAGCAAAGCTGTCGGACCGGCCGATGGCGATCATGGCCGGCCAAGCGCTTCCGATGCTTAGGAACGAACTTGCATTGATGCGTCCGCTCTGGGTAAACAGCGTGGGCATATGGCGGTGAAGAATAAAGACGGTTCTACTTTCAAGACGGCTCATGGCGCTCTGCCGGCCTATTATCCGGTGCCCGGATCAATGCTGGAGACACAGGAGGTCACCGTGGCGGGCAGGAACGACCGGTCCATTCCATGGAGCGTCATCGTTGAACCCAAAAGGCAAGCGCGCCGCCTGCGCATAGGTCTTCCATTCAAACTGTGCCGGCCTAATCCTATAGTCAGAACAACTTCGCACTGATCATTTGAAGCAGGTCCGAAGCCACGTCCGTCGCCGCCACCGGCGACCGTCCCACATCACGATCAGCGTCCTGCGACAGATACCGTTATTTATCAATATATTACGGTTCTCGACTGCATGCAGGTTCGGCTTCATGCGTACCCGATGATTTATTCTCCGTCCCCGGAGATTTATTATCCTCGTAGTTCCGCCGAGGGGCCTTTATCGATTGAGGACGTCGGGTTCATCTCGGCGAAGCGGGAGTTGCGAACATGTCACCGACCAATAGTCATGAGCGCAAGAAGCGGGGCCGTCCGAAGGGAACAGGGCTCGATGATACCACCAACCTGGAAAGCATGGCCGACCTGATCGTGCGCGATGGTTGCCCCAACACGACAAAGGCCGCGGAGTTGCTCGGATTCGAGGACGCAAGTGATCAACGTCGCCTGCGAACTAAATTCAATGCTCAGAGAAGTGAGCTTATCGGAGCTGCTCGACGTCGCTTCTATCTCGCCATCCTTGAGGGGCTTGGGGAAGCCTTAACGCCGCTTGCTGACAGCGCAGTCGTGATGGCTAAGGCGGTGCAAGCACTTGCTGAGCACGAGAACTTTCGCTCGTTGCTCCCAATCCTTGCCGGCATCGGACAACAATTTTCGGGCAATTCCCTAAACGAGGTCGATCCCCCCTTTGAAACACTCAATAGAACGAGCGGCGGACTGCGAACAACAGAGCTTCCTGAAGTCTCGCAGAAGCAAAGTGATCCGACATTCCCATCAAATAGCGGAGAGCCAGTCTTGAACATATGCCAGCTCCCGGTGGAACGATTGCACCCGAACCCCCGCAATGCGCGCAAGCACTCGAAGAAGCAGATCCGGCAGCTGGTCAACAGCATCAAGAGGTTTAGTTTCACAGCGCCGCTCATCGTCGATGAAAACAATCGGATCCTTGCCGGCCACGGTAGGCTGGAGGCGGCGAAGCAAGCTGGAATGACCGAGGTGCCATGCTTGCGGGTCGAGGGCTTGGACGAGGTTGAGAAGATCGCCTATGCGATTGCGGATAATAAGCTTGCATTGAATGCAACTTGGGATGAGCCGTTGCTCATCGAGGAACTGCAAACGCTGCAAAAGTTGGATTTCGAAGTTGACCTGACGGGCTTCGAGCCTCCCGAGATTGATAGCTTGGTGGCTTCTGGTGCTCCCGAAGATGCCGGTGATCCGCGCGACGAGCAATTGCCTATACCGCTGGCCGGTCCCGCCATTACGCAATCTGGAGACGTCTGGATCTGCGGCGAGCACCGTCTGATCTGCGGCGATGCGCGCAGCTCCGCCGTCTACGAGGCATTGCTCGGCCGCGAGCGAGCCCAGATGGTGTTCACCGACCCGCCCTACAATGTTCGCGTCAATGGCCATGTCGGCGGATCGGGTCGCATCAAGCACCGTGAGTTCGCCATGGCGTCCGGCGAGATGTCCCAGATCGAGTTCGCGGCATTTTTGGGCGCGTCGCTGGAGCAAATCGCTCATCACTCAAGCGATGGCTCGATTCATTTTATATGCATGGATTGGCGGCACATGATGGAGCTGCGGGCCGTCGCAGACCCGATCTACAATGAGCTCAAAAACCTGATCGTCTGGTCGAAAGACAATGGCGGCATGGGAACCTTCTACCGGTCCCGTCATGAGCTGATCTTCGTCTACAAAAAGGGCACGGCCGCTCATCGCAATAATTTCGAGCTCGGTCAGAAGGGCCGCTACCGCACCAATGTCTGGACCTACCGAGGCCAGAACAGCGGCGGCGCCCGACGGCTGGAAGAGCTCGCCCTGCATCCGACCGTCAAACCGGTCGCTATGGTGGCCGATGCCGTGCTCGATTGCTCGCAGCGTGGCGGCATCGTGCTCGATGCCTTTTGTGGCTCAGGCACGATCCTGATCGCCGCCGAGAAGACTGGCCGGCGAGCGCGAGCGATCGAGCTCGATCCCACCTATTGCGACACCGCCGTCCGGCGTTGGCAGGTCTATGCCAAGGACGATGCGATCCTCGAAGCAACAGGTGAGACGTTTGATGCGGCGGCAGCGCGTCGCGCTAAGGAGCGGGATTATGGGCCGGAAGAAAACTGATAAATCGGCCGACTACCAGGTCGGTTTTGGCCGTCCGCCGAAACACACCCGCTTCAAGCCGGGCCAAAGCGGCAATCCCAAGGGCCGCCCAAAAGCCCAACCGACCGTCGCGGGGGATGTCGCGGCCGTACTCAAGCGTAAAGTGGCCATGAAACAGAACGGCCGCATCGTTGAGGTGTCCATGCAGCAGGCCATCTTGACTTCGTTGGCTGCGAAGGCGGCACAAGGGGATACGCGAGCGACCGCTCTGCTTCTCAATATCGCGGCGACCTATTCCGATCGGCCCGATGAGACGCTCAATCCCGCCGATCTGGCCCTGGAGGATCGAAAGATCCTCGATGCATACTTCAAGCAAAACGACGGCTCCCGGAGTGGCGAGGAGGTTCAATGAACTGTCCGTCGTCAGGGATTTTGGGACCATTGGCGCGGTGAGCTAACAGAGGCTCTGGCCCATCAGGGTTTTTATTTTAGGCGGCCGCTTCTCGATGAAGCAAGCGGCGCTGTTTGATGGTTTC
>Ga0182743_1002641_pt1 | contig 15318 bp, 11 predicted proteins | sample eDN3rd30CKraftOP_FD_128522 | JGI IMG/M metagenome (GOLD analysis project Ga0182743, IMG submission 128522) | Enriched Organic Plus compost microbial communities from Emeryville, California, USA - eDNA 3rd pass 30_C Kraft OP (version 2) (version 2) ... | reverse complement strand
CCGTTAAGCAGGCTTGCAACGAAGTCGCCGGTCTCGTAGTACCGGAAGAGGCAGACCATCAGGAAAATGACGATGCCGATAATGGCCATCGTTTTTACGAACCGGGTGATCTGAAGCTGTAGGGGAGAGGGTTCCGCCTTTATCGTCAGCAGCGACTCGCCGATCTTGCCGATACGGGTTTCCTTTCCGATTTCCGTTACTTCGAAGACGGCCAGCCCGGAAACGGTGAGCGTTCCGCTGTATACCCGGTTGTCTTCCGACCGGCTGTCCTTGAATACGGAGAAGCTCTCGCCGGTAAGCGACGCTTCATTGACGGAGAAATCGTTGCTGTGTACGATACGCCCATCGGCATTGATGATTTTTCCTTCTTCGGTGATACAGAGATCGCCCAAGGCAATCTCGTGGGTGGGGATGTCGACAACGATTGAATCCCGGATCACCCGGCTCAGCGGTTCGTTGAGCTTTTCCAGCGCCTCCAGTGCTTTTTTGCTGCGGTTATCCTGATAGAAAGAAATGGCAGAAACGGCCACGATGGCCGCAAACATAAACGCCGCTTCGCCGTAATCGCCCACAATCACATAGATGAGTGAGATGACAACGAGCAGGATCAGCATCGGTTCTTTGACGATATCGATGAGCAGCGACAGCCAAGAGCTTTTCCGGACGGTGGCTAACTGGTTATAACCGTATTGCTTCCTGGAAGCGGCTACTTCGCTGTCGGTGAGGCCTTTTAGATGGCCGGGGATGTGGTAGGGCATATTGTTTCAAAATTCCATTTAAATATAATCGATATTTTTGGATATCGATCATTCGTCTCCGCCGATCATCCGCGAGGTGATCCCTTTTTGGAGGGTTGATTCTGTCATCCAAATCCCGATAAAGTGTAATATGGCAAATATCGGGAACCAGTAAATCGCCCACTTATGTACGGCTTCGATGGGTGCCTTCAGGCTGCCGTCTCCCCATTTCAGGTAGCTGCCAGTAATCGCGGTAATGACGACTAAAAGGTAAAACAGTATGTAAACGAGCCCTTGTATCCGTTCTTTCAGCGCCTGTTGGCGTTGGAATGGGTTGGGAAACCGGATGCCGGCCACGGCCATGTAGATCAGCCGGGCGGCAATTACCGCGAACAGGATGTAGGCTGCCAACTCGTGCCACTGCCACATGGGCGAAAGTATGCTTTTGATGATCCCCTGCGTTTGTGCCTGGCTAATTGCGCCCGATGCGTGCCGTTCGATGGCGTTGAGGATTGCCTGTTTTCCCATCCAGTTCATCCGTAAAAAGCCCGTGATGAATGATACGGACATTAATGCTGCGGTACACCAATGCAGCCCCCGGTGTATCGTGGTGAATTGTTTTGCTGTGTTCGTTTTCATGATCAAAATGTTTTAGTGATGTTTAGTCCCAATCGACCCGGCTGATAAACCGGCACTATGGTTAAAAAATGACGATTGTTTTTTGGATTGAACCATTTTGAGGTAATGGGATATAACCAATAGGCAATCTCGGTGGATAAAATACCAATACCCGCGCCTGCTACCACGTCGCCGACCCAATGTTTGTCGTTGAATATCCGATAGATGCCCGTCATCGCTGCGATGGGGTACCCGGAGATGCTTAGCCAGAAATGGGTGCCTTGGTATTCCCTGAACATAAAATGGGCTGCGGAAAAGGCGGTGGCAGTATGGCCGGATGGGAAGGAAAGGTTGTTGGAACCGTCCGGCCGCCGCTCGCCAACCCAACTTTTGGTAGGCACGACAATAGCTCCTAATATCAGTTGGGAGGTAATATAGATTACCGTCCGGTCTTTGAGGTTATGCTTGCCCTTTACCCCCAAAAGGTTGAGACCATAAACCGCTGCGGTAGGCGCGTATTGGGTATAGTTGTCTATGACGGCACCCGCTACGATGTGTTCCCTGGTTTCATGACGGGTAGATGCATTCAACCTTTTTAAACCCGGCGACAGTAAACTTAATGCCCCATAGGAGATGAATGTAGCGGGGATAACAACCCCCATTGCAGAAAACCTATTCGTATTGGCTATAGGGATGGTTGTCAGCGAGTCCGAACCCGTGGCCTCCCGTGCTTTTAATCCGGTTGTATAACCTACGATAAAAAGCAATAGTACGATCGCTCTCATGCTATTCCTCCGCTTTATTTTTCAATGCCATCAGCAGCGTATAGGCCCCGGATTGAACGATCTTTGCGCCCCTTAATTCTTGTGCATTGGCAACTTCCGTCCAGCCATTGCCGGTAGCGCCGGTCTGCACGACGGTCATTTCGAACCTGTTTCCCTCCCTTATCGTAAACACGTATTCCCTGCCTTCAAAACTGACGATGCTTTCTTCGGGCAGGGCAGGTGTTTGCGCATTGGGAATTTCCAGTTCGGCGTTCATGTACAATCCCGGAATCAGCTGCGGATCCGGGTTGTCAAAATGGGCGTGGATTTCAACCGCCCGTTCTTCGGAAATGGCTTTCCCGGTCAGGATAACCTTGCCGTGGTATTTCTTTTCGGGACTGCTGTTGGTATAAGCGATGAGCGGTTGTCCGATTTTCACGTTCTCCCAGTCCTTCTCAAAAACCTTCAGGTTCAGGTGCAGGTCGCGGGGATTGACCAGCTCGAACAATACATCGGAAGGAGAAACATATTTGCCGACGTTAACGAATACCTGTGTAACATAACCGTCAAACGGAGCGAAAATGCCGACCGTCCGTTTGATGTTTCCAGCCGATACCTTGTCCGGCCGGATGTTGATTAACCTCAATTTCTCTTGTAATGCCTGTTTGGAGATGAGCAGCGTTTCGTAATCGGCTTTTGCCTGCTGATACACTTTGTCGCTGCTGGCCTTGCTTCGGTTCAGTTCGCTTTGACGGTCGTATTCAGCCTTCCTGTTTTCCAGCTGGGCCGTGGCCGTCAGGTAGTCCTGCTGCAACTGGATGTACTGGTTGTCTTCCATCTCGGCCAATAGTTCGCCTTTTTTGAAATGCATGCCCGGTAAGAGCTTGGTAGAGGTTACGTACCCCCCCAACGCACTGCTTACCGATATCAGATTTTGTGGCGGTACATCCACTTTCCCGTTCAGCTTGAGGGTATGGGTAAGGATTCTTTCTTGTAAGGTAGTAGCGGAAATCGGAATGGATTTCAGCTGTTCGTCCGTGAGTTCCAATATATTTCCGCTATCGGCGGCGGAAGCCGATCCATCCCCGTTGGTTTCCGTTGTATTACTGCAGCCAAAGAAGATGAGCAGGCTGGCGAAAAAAATAATCGTTTTCATTGTCGTTGAATTAGTTTGAAGTAAGGTACTGCAGGGTAATGATGCTTTGGTTGAGCAGCATAACCGCTAGGTAATAATCGTTTTGGATCTGTGTCGCCTGATTGTTCAGCATCACCCAGTCCAAGTAGTCGATTTCGCCGTTATCAAATTGTTCCTTTGCCGCGTCGGCAACCTGTCGGGCCCGGGGCAGCTGCTTGGTCCGGTAGTCGTCTACAATCTGTCGCTGTGTCCGATAGCTGCTTAAAACCGTTTCGTATGCTGTTTTCCACTGGGTTTTTTGGTTGACCAACTCATTCTCGGCGAAGGCCACCCGCTGGGCTTCGGCCTTAATTTGTGCTTTCTGGCCGCTGGCGAAGATCGGGATGCCGATGCCAATTTCCACGGAGCTGAAACGATTGTTATTCAGGTCGTGGAAGCTTTGGTTGGAATACCCCGCAGACAAGTTGGGTAACAACTTCGATTTCTCCAGTTTCAATAGGGCATTGGCTCTCTCGACCTCGCGAGCCGATAACAAGACCTTGGGATGTGCTTCTGCATCCATATCGGCGAGCGGTGGGTTGACGTCTATCAATAGATCTTCCGAAACGGGTTCATACCGTATGGCAGTATTTAGCAACAGCTGCAGTTGGATTTTTGCCAAATCGATTTCATTTCCAAGTGATTTCAATTGGATGGCGATGTTCTCACGTTGTATTTCTGCAGCTGCTTTTTCCAGCACGTTAGATGCCCCCTTTTCAAACCGTAGCGTGGCTTTTTCCAAGAAATCGGCGTATAGGCTGTCCGTTCGGTTCAAGATTTTCTCTTGCTCGCGCCATACCAGAATGTGATAAAACAACTGGGTAACGGACCTTCGCATTTCCGCGCGATTCAGATGTACTGTCAGGACGGCAGCATGCCATTCTTGTTCCAGTAGTTTTTTCTGCCGGCTATAGACCGTAGGAAAGGCGAATGACTGGGAGATTCCGAATTTATTGTCTATCTGGAGGCTGTTGATCTGCCCTAATTCGGCGGTAAGCGCCGCTTGTGGCAGGTTGAAGGACGTTGCCTTCCTTTTTGCATAATATTCGGCAAGCAACTCGCTGCTTTTTACCGAAAGGTTGTTTTTCGCCGCCGTATCAAGGGCTTGTTCCAGCGTGATGGTCTGGGCAAACACCGGAAGCTGGATCAGCAGCAGCACCGCAACCACCGTGTTTTTTTTGCCGAAAGTCCATTTGGGAAGCTTGATTTTTTCAAGCCAGATAAACAAGGTGGGCAGCACGAAGAGGGTCAGGAACGTTGCGATAAGCAACCCGCCGATTACCACTGTTGCAAGGGGCCGTTGCACTTCGGCTCCTGCACCCCGGCTGACAGCCATTGGCAGAAACCCGAGCGAAGCCACGAAAGCGGTCATCAATACCGGCCGTAACCGCGTTTTGGTGCCGTTGAGCGCAATTGCATATAAATCCTTTTCTCCGGCTTGTTTCAGGCGGTTGAATTCGGCAACGAGTACAATGCCGTTGAGCACAGCTACGCCGAATAATGCGATGAATCCCACGCCGGCGCTGATGCTGAATGGCATCCCACGTAAAGCCAGCAGGAAAATACCACCGATGGCAGAAAGCGGAATGGCTGTATAGATCAATAGGCTTTCTTTGATGGAATGGAAAGCAAAAAACAGGAGCACAAATATCAGCACAAGTGACACCGGAACGGCGACCATCAGGCGGTCCTTTGCCTGGTTGAGGTTTTCAAACGCACCACCGTATGTGATGTAGTAGCCCGGAGATAGGTTGACCTGCAGGTCGGCTTTCTTCTGCAGTTCGTTTACGATGCTTTGTACATCGCGCCCCCTGACATTGAAGCCTACCACGATCCGTCGCTTGGCATCTTCACGCTGTATCTGGGCAGGACCGTTCTGGATGCTGACATCAGCCACCTGGTATAGCGGAATCTGGCCGCCCCTCGGTGTCGGGATCAGCAGGTTGCGGATGTCTTCCAGGTCCTCCCGTTGCTGTTCGTCCAGCCGGAGCACCAGGTCAAACCGTTTTTCGCCCTCGTAAACCTTACCCGCGCTTTGTCCGGCAAAAGCGGTGTTAACCACCCGGTTGACAGCTACGATATTTAGCCCGAATTGGGCAATATTCGCCCGGTTATATTTTACAATGACCTGTGGCAACCCCGTAATCGGTTCTACGTACAAATCCTGCGCACCAACCACCGTTTTGATGATTTCACCGAAACGATTGGCGTATTCCGCCAGGCTATCGAGGTCTTCCCCGAAGATTTTGCAGACCACGTCCTGCCGGGCGCCGGTCATCAGCTCATTGAAACGCATCTGCACCGGAAACTGAAACCCGGTACTGATGCCGGATACCGCTTCCAGCGATTTGCTCATCTTCTCGGCCAATTCGGGAAAAGTTTCGGCGGAGGTCCATCCCTTTTTGTCTTTAAGGATCACCATCATATCGCTGGCCTCCATCGGCATCGGGTCGGTAGGCACCTCGCCACTGCCGATTTTGGTCACCACTTTCTCCACTTCGGGATATTCGGTTTTCAGGATATGGGCAGCCTTCTGCGTATAGTCAATGGTGGTTTGCAGGTTGCTGCCCGTCAATACGCGTGTATCGACGGCAAAGTCACCTTCCTCCAGTGCAGGAATAAATTCACCACCCAATCGCGACAGTATCAAAACGGCAAGGACAAAAAGCGATACTACCAGGAGCATAACGGTTTTGGGGAAGTGCAATACCCTTTGCAGGGCTTTGTGATGGAGGTTTTCCAAACGCTGCATGAGCCGGTCTGAAAAGCCCGGTTTATGTGTTAATTTTTTGCTCAGTGCCAATGAACTCATCATCGGGATGTAGGTTAACGATAGGATGAATGCGCCAATCAAGGCAAAGCTGACCGTTTGGGCCATTGGCTTGAACATCTTTCCCTCTATTCCCTCCAATGTGAAAATCGGTACGTAAACAATCAGGATGATGATTTGTCCGAATACCGCACTGTTGACCATCCGTGTTGCGGACTTGCCGACCTCCCGATTCATCTCCTGTTGTGAAATTGACGAGTGTGCCCCATACCGGTTGCCCTGATGCAGCTGATGCAACACGGCTTCCACGATGATGACTGCACCATCCACAATCAGCCCGAAATCCAGTGCGCCCAGGCTCATCAGGTTTCCGCTTACGCCAAACAAGTTCATCAGGATGATGGCAAAAAGCATGGAAAGCGGAATGACAGACGCGACCAGTAGCCCGGCCCTGAGGTTGCCGAGGAACAATACCAGTACAAACACCACAATCAGTGCACCTTCGGCAAGGTTGGTCTCGATGGTGCGGATGGCGTTGTTGACCATTTTGGTGCGGTCAAGGAACGGTTCGATGGTGACCCCTTCCGGAAGTGTTTGCTGGATAACCTCGATCCGTTCCTTCACGTTTTTAATGACCTCGTTGCTGTTTGCACCCTTGAGCATCATCACAACGGCTCCGGCTACTTCGCCGCGATCGTTGTAGGTCATGGCACCGTAGCGGGTAGCATACCCTGTTTTCACGGCAGCTACATGCTTCAATAGCACGGGAGTTCCATCGGTAGTAGTAGCAACGGCGATGTTGGCAATATCGTCTTCGTTGCCGATAAGCCCCTCACTTCGGATGTATAGGACGGTTGGCCCTTTTTCGATATAAGCGCCGCCCGTATTCTGGTTGTTGTTCTCCAGGGCGGTAAACAAGTCGTTGATCGTCAGGCTAAAGGACTGGAGCTTGTTGATATTGATGGCGATCTCATACTGCTTCAGCTTTCCGCCGAAACTGCTTACCTCGGCGACGCCCTGTACACCCAGCAGCTGCCTGCGGACAATCCAATCCTGGATGGTGCGCAGCTCGGTTACGTCGTAACGGTCTTCGTATCCTGCTTCCGGACGTACCACATACTGGTAAATTTCGCCTAGACCGGTCGAAATGGGCCCCAGCTCCGGCGTCCCGATACCGTCGGGTATTTCATCCCGGACCGTCTGCAGGCGCTCCGTTACTTGCTGCCTGGCCCAGTACACATCGGTGTTGTCGTCAAAAACAATGGTAACCAGCGACAGTCCAAAACGGGAGAAACTGCGTATTTCGGTAATCCCGTTGATGTTGCTGTTGGCCTGCTCAATGGGAAATGTGACCAGGCGCTCGATGTCGGTGGCTCCGAGCGACGGGGCCACGGTAATCACCTGCACCTGGTTGTTGGTGATGTCGGGCTGGGCATCGATCGGCAACCGCGTGGCCTCGTATAGGCCAAAGCCGATCAACGCAATGGTAAACAGCCCGATGATGAGTTTATTCCGGATGGAAAACTCAATGATGCTGTGTAACATGATTTTTTTCTCTGTTAATCAAATTAGGAAATGACGGTTGACAGGCGCCACGGATCGGGTTGCCTGTGCCGTTCTACGATAAAATCAATTTCAGGAAATGAGGATTAACAGGCCTGTGGCGGCTGCCAGACGGCGGATAGAAAGCTATCGTTGATGAACCGGTCGTTCCGGATCGGCGTTTTGCGGCTATCGTTTGTCCGGCCCCTGACATCGCTTTCCAGCGTAACCGGTTGCGGTGATATGCAAACTACCTGGAGTACATTGGAGTGCATCATGAACGGAAGTTTTTGGTCGTGTTCATAGTCCTCATCGTATGGATGGTTCTCCAAGTGGTTGCCTTTGTAATGAAATATCAGAAAGTCTACCACAGACATTGACGGAGTTTTTTCTTTGTGCTCGAAATAATGAGTAACCAATGCCGGCAATTTCAACAACTGGTAAAGCTCCGTTGTCGAAAAAAGGTAAGTGGTTACTATCAGCGCCGTGAGCAATTTCATCTATACAAATTTAGTTAATCTTTAGGCAATCGTACCTGGTAATTTTATGCCTGAGCGTAATTTATATTTTATCAAAATAAAATTCTATCGATGTGCTAAGCGTTCGTTTTCGATTTTGATGACCTTTGGAAACAGGATGTTGTTTTCAAGGTGGATATGTTGGAATAGATCATTTTCAAACGCTTTGATCTTTTCATACAGGTATGTGTAGGAATTGCAAGCATTGGCGGGCAGCTGATAATCAGCGGTCAATTTACGGAAGTTGCGCAATTCATTTCCGGCATCCTGATGTTCCCGTTCCAAGTCTTGCACCGCTTCGTGGATTTGCTGAGGCAAATCGTTGGCTCCGTGTTCCAATTTTTTGACCAAGGGAAAAAGTATTTGCTCTTCGTTTTGAAGATGACTATAAAGATCGGCCATGAATGCGTGCATGCCTTCGGCCAACTCCATCAGTTCGTGATGTTCGAAACCGTGGCGTAGCGCTACTTTATCTGCCAATTGTTCAATTATAGGCCCATGTTCCCGTATATATCGGTGATGGATGTTGTAGATATAATCTGCTAAAAATCCAAGATCCCACCGGTCGAAATCATAGGCCACTTGCGCGCTCCGGACTTCCCCGGCCGCTTCCAGTTCACTGCGTAAATGCTGTTCTTCCACGCCGGCCGCTTCCGCTGCTTCCCGAAGGGTCCTTTTGCCACCGCAACAGAAATCGATGCCTAATTTCATGAATACTTCTGCCTTGCGGATATCTTTGGCAACGATTCTGCCTATCGTATCCGCTTCCTCCCTTCCTGCAAGCGACTTCGTAATCCGGACACGCCAGCGTCCCGGATCTGCTTCGAGATATTCCCAGTTGTACCGATCAGACTGCTCGGCGAGCAGGGAAGAATACAGCGGCTTAGGATCCTGGTCATTTAACATGATGAAATCTTCACCTTGGTCCAATGCTTCGAAATGCGCTAAAATCGTGGAATGTCTCACTTGTGGTTCAATTTTAGTGATATCCAATATTGCTGTTTTTTTCATGGCCTCAATTGTTTAATTCGTATTACGCGGTATGTATTGTTTTTTATCACAAATCCTTCCGCTTGAAAAACCGCAACGAGAACCACAGCGGCATAACCGTCCACAGTACCAGTACTGCTGCTGTCGTTGCCATACCTCCTGCGGTCCCAAAGAAGTTCCGGAATATCGCCCCGGTATACCCCATCATGGCCGAAACATCTATCTGCAACAGGATCAGGATCCGGCTGATGTCGATGGGGTTCAGCATGGACAGCGCTACCATTGCACTTTCGATGGGGTAGTCCGAAAACTGGAACAGGAAGAACAGTACCAATGCATCAAATAGCAGTGCAAAATAGAGCCAGAGCAGGATGGACAATCCGATGCCTTTGGCTTTGTCGCGTATACGCACGGCAGCCCAAAGGGCTATAGACACGAAGACCAAGGACAATGCGCAGCCGCAGAGTACCAATAGGATGCCCGACGCTGTAAATGCATAAAAAGCCACAGGAATGCCCACGCCAACAATGAAAGCCAACGATACGGCCCCAGCCAATCCGGTGAAAATGCTCATCCAGATTACCTTCCGGCGAAGCGGCTGACTGACCAGCAATTCGATGAACTCCGAACTGTTGTACAGGTAGACCGTGGAAAAGAGGATACTTACCAGGGGCACCACAAATAGCACAATGCTCAATAAACTGGCTACCCCCTTTTCCGCGTTGTCTTCCATGCTGAACACACTGAATGAAAGTATTAATAACACGGCTGTATACACGATGATGGTACGGCTCCTGAGCAGGTCGGCAATGACATATTTGATAATCTTTTTCATGCTGCTTAATCGATGAGTTCATGGATGGCTATTACCTGTGCAACTGCCTTTGACAACTTATCCGTCCCGGTTGCCGTTTTAAGCGATTGCAACGACTTGTGGAACAGTGGCTTACCTTCCTGCATGTAAATGACCTCCGATACCAGATCGTCCAGGTCGCTCAGTACATGCGAAGTAATGATAACCAGTTTGTTCCGTTGTGTTTCGGTGATAATCTTGTCTTTCAGTAATTCGGTCGAAAGTGGGTCCAGCCCGGCCGTTGGCTCGTCAAGAATAAGCACTTCCGGATTGAACAGGAAGGCGAGACAGGCACTCACCTTCTGACGGGTCCCGCCGGATAATGTACGCATCCGCTTATCGAGCATACCGTCCAGGCCGAAGGCAACGAAAAGTTCCTTGTCCAATGCAGATTCCGGCATTTTCCGGATGTCTTTCATCATGTTCAGCACCTGTCCGATAGACATGTTTTCGGGATAACGTCCGATTTGAGGCATGTAGCCGATCCGGTTCCGGTATTGCCATTCATTGGCGATGTCCTTGCCTTTTACGGTGATTTTGCCCGATTGTGGTACCACCATTCCCAGTATGGACTTGATCAACGTGGTCTTTCCACTGCCATTGGGGCCGATGAGGGCAACGCAATGCCCGCCTTGGAGCGTAAGGCAAACATCGTTAAGTACCGTCAGTTTGCCGAATCGTTTCGATAGGTGTTGGATGGCAATCATAAGTCTAAGGGATTCATTCGTCAACAATAGCAGTTCCCAGCCGCCTTATGAAACCTGCATTCATATCATCGGTTTCATGCAAGGTAAATACAGGCTTCATTAACGGACGGTCGTCTTTTAAGCCTTCGGGTGTAAGGCTGGGCAGCATCCGTTCGGTGCGGTCGAGTAACGTGGCCATAAAACTGCGGAAGAGCAGCATAGCCATTGGATACTTTTCCACCACCATCGAATACAGGCTGATAGGGCGGTATGGTACATCCCCTTCCTGATCTTTGTCGAGGTCATACCCTTCATATTTATCCCAATAGTTTTGCACGAACGTATTGAGCACCAGCGAACCGTTCGTGGCAATATCAAACGTGTTCTGAATGAAATTATTCTGTGTAAGCGTATTATCCATGCAGCTGGCCTGGATTTTCAATGCCCAGCCGTTTCCCTCAAACCGGTTGCGCTGTATCTGGACGCGGTTACTTCCTTCCATCAATATCCCGGTAGTATTCCGGAAAAAGGCATTGTTTTCGATATGGCTGTCCGTGATGTCTTTCAGCAATAACCCATATGCCGCATCGCCCCAGTTTTCGCTGAACACATTATGCTCCATACGCACATGCTTGGTATACATCACCGCTACGCCAGCCCCGTTGCCGGTAAAGGTATTGTGGTAGTATCCGTTGTTGTGGGAAAACATGAAATGCAATCCATACCGCCGGTTATTCAGGGAACGGTTATCCCGTGCTTCCGTATGTGTCACAAATTCAAGATAGATTCCGTCCCGGTGACCGGTGATGGTGTTGCCCGAGATGTGAAGGCTATCGCTTTTCCAGGCGTGTATACCGTTCCCAGTAAGCTGTTCCGTCTTGCCATAGGCAGTCAGTCGGTTGTTACGGATGGTGCATTGCCTTGATCCCTGCACATAGATCCCAAAAAAGTTATCGTCCAATACGTTGTCGGCGACAGTGACGTGGTGGGCGTCATAAATCTTCACAGCGGCGATGTCTTTTACGGATGAATGGCCCGATGCTTTGATGGTAAATCCTTTTACAGTGACGTATGGAACAAATATGGAAAACGGTTCGTGCCGTTTTTGCCCATCAATGACGGGATTATCGACCCCGATGATCGTAATACGTTTGCGGATAGCCAGGTTTCCTTCGCGGTATGTTCCCCCAATCACCCGGATGGTATCGCCATCGGAAGCCAGTTCCAGGGCGCTTTGTATCGAAGTAATCCGGTGTCGGGGGCCTACCTCGATGGTAGCGGCACGCACCATGCCGGCTACCATCAGGCAAATGCAAAGGTTAACGAGATAGGTCATTTCCACAGGTCCTCCCATGTGATGCGCTGACCGCCGTGGATCTTACGCACTTTTTCCAAATCTGTTTCGTTGGCAAATGCAGCAATGTCACCCCGCATGGGGCTTTTTAACGATTCGCTTTTCAGCAGAAACAGACCGTCGGCGGGCAGCAGCTTGTTTTCATTTGAATAATCAGGCAGGTAGTAGCGGGCCACCTCTTCACGGGCGATGCCTCCGCTTTTGACAAAAGCAACCATGCACTGCACATCGTCAAAACTGTAAGCTCGTCCCTTGGTGGTGACCAACTGGCTGGCGAAACGGGCGTCACTGACCGTCATCCGGCAATGCGCACATTGATCGTTTCCGAAGTTAATGGGCTTCGGGCCGTCGCTTCCGCAGGCCTGCAGGCTGAATGCCAGTGCCAATCCAAGAATGGGGATCCGTGTGATGCGCCATTCTGCATAAGCACAATAGGTCAACAACACCCCACAGGCAATAAATATCCACCCGCCGATGCCGGGAATGGAAAATGCACCGAAGTTGAGCAGTTGCTTGAATCCGATCAGCGGTGGCTGATACGCCATCCCGGGCACCTTGATCGGTGCGGCTGGATCGAGGTCGTGCCCGTACTCGTATAACCACCTCCAAAAGTCGACCATTGATACGATACCGAACAGCAGGAATGCGCTGAACAGGATATGCAGTAGTTTTCGTCGCCCCAATGCGCCCACCAGAACGAATGCCAGGGCATATATCCCGATCAGGTAAGGAAGCACCGTAAACTCAATAAAATCGTCGGCATGGAGCGTCCGCATACCGATGTAATGGTTAAGTCCGTTGATCACTTCCACCTGCCCATCCAATTTATAACTGTAAATCAGTAACTCGAGCCCTTCCGGGTATTGTGCTGCGTCCAGCTCGATACGCCAAATCGGCAATACGATGACCGTTGCCAGGGCCAAACCGCAGATGATCAGTATGGCTCTGTGTAGTCTGATGATGGAATCTTGGGTCTTCACGTCTTTTGATTTTATTCGCCTGCTGCTGCCTGACTTGTACCTGTGCTGAAGGTCAACGGGACATTACTTCCCTTTGCGGATACCCGGACATAGCCGGACATCTCCTGATGAAGGGCACTGCAGAAGTCTGTACAGTACATCGGGAATATCCCCATGCGGTCCGGAATCCATTTAAGCGTCTGTGTCTCGCCCGGCATGACCAGCAACTCACTGTTGCCCGCGCCCTTGATGGCAAAGCCGTGTGGCATATCCCAATCCTGCTCGATATTGGTTACATGGAAAAGCACCTCGTCCCCCAATTGGATTCCTTCGATGTTGTCCGGCGTAAAGTGCGACCTGATGGTGGTCAGGTAGACATGCACGGTATTACCATTACGCTCTACGCGGGCTTCGGATTCTCCCTTGGCGATATAGGGGTGACTGTTGGCATTGATATCGTAGATCTTCAAACTCCTGTCTTTAATGAGGTCAGCGGGGACTGCCTGTGCATAGTGCGGTTCTCCGATGGTCGGGAAGTCCAGCAGCAGTTCCATTTTTTCACCGCTGATGTCAAATAGTTGCGCAGCGTGGCAAAGCTCGGGACCTGTAGGCAAAAAGCGGTCTTTCGTAATTTTGTTGTATGCCACAAGGTATTTGCCAAACGGCTTTTTTGTGTTGCCGCCGGCCACCATTAAGTGGCCAACCGAATAATAGGTGGGTTGCCGATCGATTACTTCCAGTTTTTCAATGTTCCATTTTACAACCTCGGAGGAAACAAAGAATGAAGTGTAGGCATTGCCCTTGTCATCAAATTCGGTATGCAAAGGCCCCAACCCCGGCTTCTCTACCTCTCCGTATAACGCCGACTCATATTTGACAACGGGGATACCGCTATACAACTCAGCTTCAAAATCCTTATTGGCAATGGCGTTCTGTAATTTGTCGAAGCTGAAAACAGGAATCAAAGCGGCCAATTTGCCGCTTCCGATGATATACTCTCCGGTGGGATTGACGTCGGTACCATGCGGCGATTTTGGGCACGGGATCAAATATGCCAGATCTTCAAAATCGGCTAAGTCAAGCACAGTCACATCGGTCTTGATTTCGGAAGTAGCCGAGTGGGTCTCCTCATTATATTTGTTGTGCGCATACCGCACTGCTTGCTTGGTACCCTTACCGGCCTTGAAATATTCTTCAGCCTTTTTCCAGTTGATTGCCAGAATGAAATCCTTGTCATTTTGGGATGCACTAACTTCCAGTAAGGTATGTGCTTGTTCGGAATTGTAGCAACTGAGGAAAAGCCAGCCGTTTGATTTGCCTTTTCCGGCACTGGATAAATCAAAATTCAATCCCGGGGTCTTCAACTGAAAAGCGATATCAAATTCCCCGGTTTCCTTGTCGACACTCACAAAGCTGATATGTCCCTTGAAGTTCTCCTTGTACGAGCTGATCGGGACATCGCCACCGGGTCCATCGGGCGGAACGCTGAAACGGGTTGCCGCGATCACATACTCTGAGTTCTCGGTTGTAAACGGCGAACAGTGGTTGCCTCCGGTATTGGGAATCTCAATAATTTCGGCGGTACGGTAAGTCGTCAGATCGATCCTGGCCAAACGCGGAGTGTTGTTGGAGTTGGCAAACATCCATTTGCCGTCTGCCATGCCGTCGGTGAACGATGCTTCGATGTGATGAAGGTCATCCCAAGGGATAAAGCCATGTGATGTCTCCAGCATGGGCTTAGTCTCTTCACTGAAGCCCCAGCCCTTTTCCGGATCTACCGAAAACACAGGGATGACGCGGAACAGCCGACCGCTGGGTAGTCCGTAAACACTCATTTGTCCACTGAACCCACCCGACACGAAATTATAAAACTCATCATACTGCCCTGGTGGGACGTATGTCCGCTGGGCGGCATTTCCGGCCATGGCACTGCCGGCTCCCTTAGGTTTGCAGGCGCTGAATGAGATGGACACCGCAGCGACAGCAAGCATCCATAGGAGATATTGTTTTGGTTTCATGATGAAAAATTTGAAGTTAGAAAATCGCTACTTCACCCCGTCGTTCTGGCGCATGAACTCCAGGATCTTGCGGGCATCGTCATCCGAGAGGTTCTGATTCGGCATACGCACCAGACAGATTTCCAATTGTGCCAGCAATTTGGGATCTTTATCAATCATCGGGTCCGGATTGGTAATAAAGTTCATGATCCATTCCGGACGGTGTCTTTCGGTTACGCCTGACCATCCCGGCCCCACCAGCCGCTGGTCCGTATACTTATGGCAGCTCGCGCACTTGACATCGGCGATGACTTTCCCATCATTGGCCATCTGTACATCGAGTTTATCTCCTAAAT
>Ga0182743_1002640_pt1 | contig 15323 bp, 12 predicted proteins | sample eDN3rd30CKraftOP_FD_128522 | JGI IMG/M metagenome (GOLD analysis project Ga0182743, IMG submission 128522) | Enriched Organic Plus compost microbial communities from Emeryville, California, USA - eDNA 3rd pass 30_C Kraft OP (version 2) (version 2) ... | reverse complement strand
GGTTGACGACAGGCGGGGCGAGGGGCTATGATTCGCGAGCCTCAGCACGTTGGCTGCGACTTCGGTCGTCGGCCGCTTTCGTGCTGCGACCTTGCTACCGGCGGACCGGGACAGGGACTCGAGTTAGTCCAGACGCGACAAGGAGGGTCGCACCCGCCGTAAGCAGTGTGGCAATCGCCACGAGTAGCGCTTCGCTCGGCAGGATGCCGGCGATTAGCTCGACGATGCGGCTTTGATAATCGGCCGCCGCCGCGGTCCAGCGTCCGAGTGACGCGAGTTCACCGCTTTCTTCCGCTAGTAGCGCCCCCAGGCCCGCCGACTCGGCCGACGCTTCGTAGCCATCGGGCAAGCCGCTGGCCAGCGGCAACAGCGCCACGACCAAGACCACGCTCAGCGCCACCAGCGGCGCCGCGAAGTTCCAGCCGCGGGCAGCGTTTTCGTATGGCAGCGCCAGACGATCGTAGGCGTAGACGAGCCCGGCCGTCAGCAGGCCTTCGCCGAGGCCAATCCACAGATGGACGAGCAGCATTTGCCCGGCAAATTGGCTCCAACCGGCGAGCTCCTGGCCCGAGCGAAAGAGAAACGTCTCAAGGCAAATTGCAGCCGCCGCGAGTGGAACTGCAATCGCAGCCAGCGCGCCGACCGTCGCGTATCTCGCGAGCGAAGGCTGAGCGGCCGACGCGAGCGAACGCCGCGAAACGGCGACGAGCACAGCCGGCAGCACGCCCATATTCATAATGTTCGCGCCGAGCGCCATCCATCCGCCGTCGCCCATCAACAGCGCCTGCAGCGACAGGATGATCGCCATCGTCCACAAGCCGAGCGATGGACCAAGCGTCGCAGCCAGCAGCACGCCGCCGACCAGGTGCGCGCTACTCGCGGGAAGCGCTTGCACATTGATCGCCTGGGCTGCGAACACGAACGAGCCCAGTCCGGCTGCCAGCGAGATTTTCTGTCGCGAGGGGCAATTCCGCCGCAGGTCGTACGCGGCAACCGTAAGCCCCGCGGCCGCCGCGCCCATCGTCAACAGCGCACACTCGGTCGTAATCGCTCCATTTCCCAAATGCATGGCGACAATCTCCTGGCCAGGCTGCAGAAACGGCTATTCCCACTCGATCGTGGCGGGGGGCTTTGAGCTGATATCGTAGCAGACGCGGTTGACCCCTTTGACCTCGTTGATGATGCGGGTCGAGATGCGGGCCAGCACGTCGTAGGGCAGGTGCGACCAGTCGGCCGTCATGAAGTCGTCGGTATTCACGCAGCGGAGGGCGACGACGCTCTCGTAGGTGCGAGCGTCGCCCATCACGCCGACGCTTTGCACCGGCAACAGCACGGCGAAGGCCTGCGACGTGCTGCGATAGAGCCCCGCCGACTTGATTTCCTCGAGCATGATCGCGTCGGCTTCTCGCAGGACGTCGAGCCGCTCTTTCGTGATCTCGCCGAGGCAGCGAACGGCGAGGCCCGGCCCTGGGAATGGATGACGCCAGACCAAATCTTCAGGCAAGCCGAGTTCGAGCCCCAGCTTGCGAACTTCGTCCTTGAACAGGTCCCGCAGCGGTTCGACCAGCTCGAAGCCGAGCTCCGCAGGCAGACCGCCGACGTTGTGATGCAGCTTGATGGTCGCAGCCGGGCCGTCCGGAGCGGCGCCGCTTTCGATCACGTCGGGATAAAGCGTCCCCTGGGCCAAAAAACGGGCGTCTTTGATCGACTTGGCTTCTTCCTTGAAGCACTCGATGAACGCGTGACCGATGCGGCGGCGTTTTTCCTGCGGCTCGGTGATTCCCTTGAGCGTCTGCAGGAAGCGGTCCTCGGCATGGACGACGTGCAGGTCGGTTTTGAAGTGTTTGGTGAACTCCGCGATGACCGACTCCTGCTCCGATTTTCGCAGCAGGCCGTTGTCGACCAGAATGCACGAAAGTTGCGGGCCGATCGCGCCATAGAGCAGGGCGGCGGTCACAGCCGAGTCGACGCCGCCGCTCAGGCCGCAAATTACGCGGCCGTTGCCGATCCGCTCGCGCAGTTGCTCCATCGTCTGCTTGGCGAAGTCCCCCAGCCGCCAGGTGCCGGTGCAGCCGCAGACCGACATCAAGAAGTTGTGCAGCATCGTGCCGCCGAGCGTCGTGTGCGTCACTTCGGGGTGGAACTGCAGACCGTAAACCGGCAGCTCCTTGTGCTTCACCGCGGCGATGGGACAGGTGCTCGTGCGCGCCAGGCCGACGAAGTCGTCGCTCACGCGCGAAACCTGGTCGCCGTGGCTCATCCATACGTCGATGTGCTCCGGCACGCCGGCGAACAGGTCGGCCGATTGCTCGACGTGGACGCGGGCGCGGCCATATTCGCGGGCCGGGGCGCTATCGACTTTGCCCCCCAGCGTATGGCAGGCGAGCTGCATGCCGTAGCAGATGCCGAGCACCGGAATGCCCAGATTGAACAGTCCGGGATCGCACTTCGGAGCGCCTTCTTCGTAGACGCTGTTCGGCCCGCCGGAAAGAATCAGGCCGCGGGGATTGTGTTTCTTGATTTGCTCAACCGCGATGTCGTGCCGCACGATTTCGCAGTAGACATTGTTCTCGCGTACTCGGCGGGCAATCAGTTGAGCGTACTGCGACCCGAAATCCAGAACCAATACGCGCTCGTCCGCAATCGAACGGCTGGTGGAAGGCAGCGACATAGCCGGCAAGTTCCTGCAATTCCAAAACGACCAGTTTAGCGATTACGAATCGCGTCCAACAGGAGCGGTGCCCCGCGAACCTCCCTGGTCCGGGACGTAACGCGGCTTGGAGCAGGGAGGAGCGATCGAGCTATGCCGTTTGGGCAAAACCGGCGGGGGGCGGTTGGCGATGGGGCGATGGTGGGGGCCGAATGGCCGTGGCTGGACGTACTCGCGGTTCTCCAGGGCAGCGTTACGCCCCGGCTATGGGGCTTGCGAAGTCGCTATAATCGTTGCCGGCGGACTTGCTTGGCGCGCAAACTTCATGGTTCTAACGCTTTGCGCCTTGCGTCCTTGTGATTGCCATAGGCCGCGACTAATCTGAAACAAAGAAACACGGCCGTTTCCTCATCCTTAGTAACGGACTTTCAGTGCTCATCCTGCTTACGAACGACGACGGTATTTACGCTCCTGGGCTCCAGGCGCTCGAACGGGAACTGCAGAAAATTGGCGACGTGTGCGTCGTGGCCCCAGCGGTCGAACAGAGTGGGGTCGGGCACTCGATCACGTTCCTGCAGCCGCTGATTTGCAAAGAGGTTTACGACGGCGATCGCCGCCGCGGCTGGGCGGTGGAAGGAAGCCCTGCCGACAGCGTGAAGATCGGCATATTTGAGTTTTGTCCCCGCCGACCGGATATTGTGGTCAGCGGGATCAACGGAGGATTGAACGCGGGCATCAACGTGCTCTATTCAGGCACGGTGGCGGCTGCGATCGAAGGAGCGTTTTTCGGCATCACCAGCGTGGCTTGCTCGCTCGAGTACAACGAGCATGCCAACTTCCAGCGGGCCGCCGAAATTTCGCGGAGCGTGATCGAACAGATCCTGGCCAAGAAGTCGCCGGGACCGCAACTGTACAACTTGAACATGCCCACGGTTGCGATGGAGCAGCCGAGCGAAGTGGTGGTCGTGCCGATGGCTGTGGCCCGGTATGGCGAGCACTTCATCAAACGGACCGACCCCCGCGGCCGGACCTATTACTGGGCAACGAACGATCCCCCGGCCCAGCCGGAAGGGCACGAGACCGATTTGACGGCGCTGGCGAAGGGAAAAATCACCCTCACGCCGCTACATTACAACATGACGCAGCACAAAGTGCTGAGCGAAATGGAAAGCTGGAAGTTCGAGCTCCCCTAAACGGAATTTCGAGGAATCCGACCATGGGAAATGCGATTGTGCGCCCCGCATCGGTGCTCTGCGCTCTGCTTGGGTTGATCGTCGCCGTCGGTTGCGATTCGAAACCGCCAGCTTCCACGGCGTCGGCGCCCGAGCCGTCGGTCGCCGTGCCGCCACCGCCTCCGGCGCCCCCTTCGCCTCCCGCGCCGCCGCAACCGGATCAGCCGTCGGTTAGTCCGGCTGGCGAAGGGGCAGCGGATGTGCCGCCGGAAGCCAACGGGGAAGCGACTCAGCCGCCGGCCGGCGCCGAAGAGCAAACGCCTGCGAACGCCCCGGAAACCGAGACGGTCAAAGCCCAGGCGGGCGTTGGCATCAAGGGACGCAGCCTGGACGAGTACGAAGGCGTTGTTGTGACGCCGGTGAAGACTTACTTCCGCGCGAAGGAGCGGATTTCGTTCGAAATCGAATTTCCCCACGCGTTGAATTTGTACAAAGCGCTGGAGGGCTCGGTTCCGCAGAACTTTGCGGAACTCGAAGAGAAGGTCCTCAGGCCGAATAACATCCGTTTACCAGCACTGCCCAATGGGCATTTGTACGACTGGAACGCTGAGACGGAAGAACTCCTCGTCGTTCGTCCGGCGAAGAAATCGCAGAACTAAGACATACTACGCAGTTAAATGTGAAATCTTCGTCCCAAGCTCCAGCCTGGGACGAAACGACTCGCGAGGCTCTGCCTCGCAGCCCCCGCAGTAGGGCTTTCCATGTGGAAGGTCCTAGCCGCGGGGCACGGAGGCTGAGCCTCCGGTTAGTTCCGTCCCAGGCTGGAACCTGGGACGGAAAGTGATGGAACGCACAGACAGCAGGCGGCTGGGATTGCCGCCGACGGGTTGGGCAGGACGCTCAATCTAAGGGACTCGCACGAGGCGAGTTCAGAAAGCAACACGCGGGGTGAGGTTCGCTGAATTGTCCTTGGTGACAGGCGTCCTCCCCATGAAAACTTATCGTCTCCTCCTCGCGATGCTCGTCGGCTGCGCCGGCGCATGGATTTCTCCTGCGACCAGCGGCGCTGCCGAATGGCTGACTGCGCCCTCGTACTACACGCACGATCCGAATACGGCGGAACGCGTGAATCAGTACTCGCAGGTCGGTCCGTTCTACTATTACCAGCGTGGCGATTACATGCAGAGCGGCTACCGTCACAACCGTAGCACATTCCAGTTCGGCGGGAGCGCCGACAATCTGCATATCGTCGAGCAGTGGGGCGCCCCGGTCATTCCGTACGAGCAGTGGCGGTTCCCGTATCGCCCGTACGGCTCGCCTTATCCGGCTTGGGGGCCGCCGTACGGTGGCCTCGGCGGAGTGGGGTTCGGCGGTTTCATTCCGCCCTACGGACCGGTTCCGTTTGGGGGGGGCAACGTCGGCTTTGGCTCGGGGCCGTACAATACGGCTGAGCAATGGATGGACGGCTACTACCCGCGCTACGATCGCCACGATCGCTCGCAGTACTACCGGCCGTACCGGGCAGCGCCCGGCCCCTTCGGTCCCTAATTGGGCCGAGGCTGAATTGCGCTTCGAGTGAAATGCTCGAACCTGGTTGTGTCGGCTGCTATGATCGACCTCGACTTTCCGCTCGAGGAACGCAGAGGTGCGGTCGATCATGGTGCATCGCGAGCTTGCGGTTCGAACGTTCTGTCGGTGGCTGAGACTGGCCGGCTTCGGCTCGCTGCTTCTGATATTCAGTGCGGCTCGCGCGGATGACGCTTTTGAGTGCCGTTGGGCTGAAGGGCCGATCACGATCGACGGCGTCGCCGACGAAGCCGATTGGAAGCACGCCCAGGTCATCGATCGGTTCACGCTACCGTGGCTGCAGGAGAAGGCCCGGCCGGCCAGGACAGCGACGCGGGCCCGGCTGCTCTGGGACCGCGATCATCTCTACTTCTTTGCAGAGATGGACGACGCCGATCTCTTCGCCGATGTGAAGGAGCACGACGGCCAGACCTGGAGCAACGACGTCTTTGAGCTGTTCCTCAAGCCGGCGGTTGATAAGCCGGGCTATTACGAGTTTCAGGTCAACGCAGCCAACACGAAGCTCGACGTCTTTTTTCCCCGCCGCGAGGCGGATGGATTCACGCGGTTCAAGGGCGACGGCGATTTCGAGTTCGAATCGGCCGTTCAGCTTCGCGGCACGCTCAACACGCGAACCGACAAGGACCAGGGCTGGTCGGTCGAGGGACGCCTGTCGTGGAACGACTTTCTGCGCACCGGCGGCCGACCCGCCGTAGGTGAAACCTGGACATTCGCCCTCTGCCGGTACGACTATTCGGTCGATTTCGACGGGGCGGAACTCTCGACCTGCGCTCCGCTGAAAACGAAACAGCAGGCCGATTTTCACTAGAGCCGGTTTCAAAACCCAACTTTCGGTAGCTATGCTTGCAAAAACAGCGGTAAATTCGCTGCTGTCATAGTACGCAAATAGGTTTTGAAACCAGCTCTACTACGAAGACTACGCCCCGCTCAAATTCGTCGGCCCGCCGCAGGTGGCGAACGTGCGTCCGTACGGGATCGCGGAGCGCGTTCCGCTCACGACCTCGCGCGTCGTCGGTTCGCCCGATCCGCCGCTGCCGTATCGCGTGACTCGCGCGCTGCCGCAGCTCAAGCTGAGCTTCCCGATCTACGCCGCTGGTCAGCCGGGAAGCGATCGCATGATTCTTGTCGCCCAGGAAAATTCCTACGGGCCGGCGGCGGTACTTCGCGTGCGCAGCGATGGCAGCTCTGCCGAAGTTGAGAAGCTGTTCGATGTGCCCAACGGCGGCGTGGCGTACTCGGTTTGCTTTCACCCCAAATTTGCCGAGAACGGCTATTTCTTCCTCGGCTGGAATGGCTCGATCGACGGCAGCCCCAAGCGGACGCGCATCACGCGCTATGTCATGGAGACTCGTGAGCCGTACAAGGTCGATCCGGCTTCGGCGACCGAGATCATCGCCTGGGACTCCAACGGCCATAACGGCGGCGATATGGCGTTCGGGCCCGACGGAACGCTCTACATCACGTCCGGCGATGGGACGAGCGATTCCGACGTGAACCTGGCTGGGCAGGACCTGACGAAGCTGCTCGCCAAGGTGCTGCGGATCGACGTCGACAAACCGGGCGAAGGACAGCCGTACTCCGTGCCGAGCGACAATCCGTTTGTCGGCCGGGCCGACGTCCGCCCCGAAACCTGGGCGGTCGGCCTGCGCAACCCGTGGCGAATCACCTGCGACCGCGAGTCGGGGCAAATCTGGGTCGGCAACAATGGCCAGGATTTGTGGGAGCAGGTCTATCTGGTCCGCAAAGGGGACAACTACGGCTGGAGCAAGTACGAAGGGGGCCAAATCTTCTACGAACAGCGAAAGCTGGCGTACGAACCGGTGACCAAACCGGCTGCCGACCATCCGCACCGCGAAGCCCGCTCGCTAACCGGCGGCGTCGTCTATCGTGGGAAGAAGCTGCCAGAGCTGGTCGGCCACTACATCTACGGCGATTACTCCACGGGCAAGATTTGGGCGATCAAGCACGAAAATGGCGTCACGTCGCCCCCTCGGTTAATTGCCGACACCACACTGGCGATCACCAGCTTCGCAGCCGATCTCGACGGCGAGATTGTGATCACCGACCACAAGCGCGACGACGGCGGGCTCTATCGACTGGAACGCAACGACCCGGCTGCGAGCGAGGCGCCAAATCCGTTCCCGCGCAAGCTGAGCGAAAGCGGTCTCTTCGCGTCGGTCGCCGGTCATCAAATGCAGCCGGGCGTGATTCCATATTCGGTGAATTCGCCACTTTGGTCCGACGGGGCGCACAAGGAACGGTTCATCGCCATTCCGCACAAGGAAGGGGAGGACATGCGGATCGATTTCAGCACGCCTCGCGGCTGGAACTTTCCGGACGAGACGGTGTTGATCAAATCGTTTGCGATTGAGACGGTCGAAGGGGATCCGAAGTCGCGCCGCTGGATCGAGACGCGCTTTCTGACCAAACAATCGGGCGAATGGGAAGGCTATTCGTATCTCTGGAATGATGAACAGACCGACGCGACGCTCGTCGAGGCCGACGGGCTCGACCGGGAATTTCAAATCCAGGTTCCGCGATCGCCAGAGCATCCCGACGGCTTGCGGCGGCAGGTGTGGCGCTACCCCAGCCGAACGGAGTGCATGGTTTGCCACAGTCGGGCGGCGAATTTTGTCCTTGGCCTCACGCAACTGCAGATGAATAAGGATCACGATTACGGCGGAGTCGTCGACAACCAGCTTCGCGTGCTCGAGCGCCTCGGCATGCTCAAGGTGAATTACCACGGCGAAGCGATCGCCAAACTGCGCGAAACGGCCGCCGCGAAAGCTCGCGCCGCCGGCCTTACGGAGAAGAAAGCGATCGACGCCTTCGCGGCCGAGTTTGTGAGCAAGTATGGCCATTCACGCGATCAGCGGGGCGTGCAGCCGACGTCGCTGCTGACGTTTTCGCCCGAAAAATACCCCCGATTGCCCAATCCGTACGACGCAAGTCAGCCGCTCGAGGCTCGGGCGCGGTCCTATTTGCACGCCAACTGCTCGATCTGCCACGTCGAAGCGGGCGGCGGCAATGCGCGGATGGAACTGGAGTTCACCCGGCCGCTCAGCGAGACCAGGCTGATCGACGAGCCGCCGATGCACCACAAGTTCGACCTGCCCGACGCTCGGCTCATCGCCCCCGGCCATCCAGAACGGTCTGTCCTGCTGCATCGCATTCGCCACCGCGGCCCCGGTACTGGGCAGATGCCACAATTGGCGACGTCGCTGGTCGATCGCGAAGCGGTGAAGCTTATCGAAGCCTGGATTCGCGAACTGAAATCGCCTGTCGCCGACGCGAACAAGCCCGGCGAGTAGCCGGGCGATCGCTGGCGGTTCTTACTGCACGTTCGGTCGAGCTGCGAGCGCGATCTCCGCCGGCGCGGCTGCGAGCCACTCCTGCAATCGCGCGGTCAGGTCCGCGCCGGGCGGATGGGCTGCGACGACCTCAATTTGCCTCGCCTCGACGCTCGCGCGCAGATGGGCGAGTCGTGTTTGCAACAAGTGGAGCAGGGCAGCGGTTTCTTCGGGCGATAGCTCGCTCCGCTGCAATTGCGTTTCGCTTTCGGTCCGCACGCGTCGCAGCCGTACGGCACGGCGGTGCTCGGCTTTGATCAAATCGCCGCCGACGTAGGCCCGCCGCAGCTCATAGTGCGAGTTGAAATGAAAGACCGGATCTGGCCCGAAGAAGAAGCTCGCCGCCCCCTCCCGCCGCAAGCCAAAAACGACCGGCTCGCTCTCGCCTGGCACACGAAACTCCGCGCGTTCGACGAGCGCGGTCGCTTCGCGCATGAGGTCTTCGCGATCCGATTCCTGACGGGCCATCAGCAGCCGAAAAAACGAGGGTGACGCTTTCGAGTCACGTCAGTGTACCGCGAGCCGCCAAATTGTGTCAGATCACCCGCGCGACTTGCGGCGCGGCGGGCTAGGTCCACTGCTGCACTAGGTCCACTGCTGCACGTCGAGCGTCAGGTTTGCTCGCTCGTTGCGGCAAATCTCGCAGATGTCGGCGTGGGCGGCGAAGTAGGCGTCGATCACGCGCGCGTCCCACTGTCGGCCGGCGCCGTTGCGGAAGATGGCGTCGACCTTTTCAACCGGCATTCCTTTGCGGTAGGGGCGGTCGCTGGTCATCGCGTCGTAGGCGTCGGCCACGGCGACAATGCGGGCGATGAACGGAATCTGATCTCCGGCCAGGCGGAACGGATACCCGCCGCCGTCCCATTGCTCGTGATGGTGCAGCACGGCGGGCAGCACAGCGGAGAGCTGCTGAATGTCGGCCAAAATGCGATAGCCGAGTTCCGGGTGCTGCTTGATGTGTTCGAATTCTTCGTCGGTCAGCTTGCTCGGCTTGCAGAGCACGGCGTCGTTGATGCCGATCTTGCCAATGTCGTGCAGCAGGCCCGCCATGTAGAGCGTGTGGAGCATCTCCGAATCGCAGCCGAGCTCCTTCGCCAGCCGGACGGAGATTCGGGCCACGCGATCGCTATGACCGCAAGTGTACGGATCCTTGGCGTCGATGGCGCTGGTCAACGCGCGGACGACGCTGGCCAGAAACTCGGATTGCTGCCGGTACAAATCGCGGTTGCCCGAGTGAATCCCCAGCATCGCGCCGACGCTGCTGATCAGGCTCGCTTCGACCGTGCCAAATTCCGCGTCTTCGACGTGGTTGATCGCCGCCAGCCAGCCGAACACGCGCTGCCCTTCGGTCAGCGGCGCCAGAATCGCCTGACGAACGGTTGGCAGCGGCCAATCGGGCGAGCTGGTTACGTGCTGATTGACGACAATCGGGCCGCCCGACGAATGTTTTTGCAGACGCTGCACGAGCTGCGAGAACTGCTCGTTGTCGACCGGGCATTGCCCGGCCCGCAGGAACACCGGCTGCGTGCGCGAGCGGTAGGTCGATCCGCCTTCCTGAGTCACCGGCAAGAGCTGAATCGCAGCCGATTCGGTCGGCAAGCAGTCGAGCAGCCAATTCACCACGAGGCTGCTGATCTGTTCTTCGTCGCTGGAAATGCGCAGGTTCTGCGTTAGCCCGTGGAGCAGACAAATTTCTTCGTAGGTCGACGCCAGGTTGTCCGAAAGCTTTTCGACCTCGCGCTGCACCTTGGCCGATTTCTGCTCGGCGGCAATGGCTGTCTGCGCTGTCGCCGCCAGTCGCAACAAGGCGTCGGGCGACCAGACGGTTTGCCGCTGGAGCCATGTGACGAATTTGGCCTGATCCATGCCGAGCAACTCGGCAGCGGCGCGATAGTCGTCGCCTGGACCTGGGCTGCGGGCGACGAAGGCCGCAGTCGCCACGACCGCCATGCCCGATTCCGTCTTCAGCGGAATGGCGAGTAGCAGCACATAGTCTTCGTCTGCGATGAATTGCGGCTCGCTGCCGACAACGGCGCGCGCGAGCTGGCCGCGGAGCGGATCGTTGCTGCTGGGTTGCTGCAGCGAGACGTAGAGCACCTCGCCCGACTCGGCATGCCAGAGCGTAAACGACACGCCGAAAGCTTTGCGCAGGCTCGCCGCCAATGGCGCCAATTCCGCGGTCTGGTCTGCCTCAGCCTGACCGGCTACCAGCGAGTTCGATAGTTCGGCGATGACTGCCATGGCTTAGGAATGGGCGCTTGGTACTCTCGTGCGTTTGCGCCTGCGGCCGGGCTCCGACGCGTCGCGGAAGCGCAGGGCCATACGCAGGCTTCTGCGGCAAATGTAGGTCACGTCACAAGTGGGCAACGCCGAACCCATCGAATGGCGGAATCCCAGTAGCGCCCTGGTCCACCGTTAAAACCGGCACAATCGGCGCGCACGCGCGGGAAAGCCGCCCGGACGGCCTGGCATGCTCAAGCGCCGATGCGACGTCTCCGATACTGACGAAGACCGCCCGTTCAAAGGCTTTCGGAGTCGTTTGAAACACCCTCGCACAATGGACGACCTGCTGATCACCAACTGGCCGATTGTCGTCTTCGCCGTGACGGTGGCGACGCTGGTTGTGGTTGCGCTCTTTGTGCTTCGCGAAGGCCCGCTCCCCTACGAACGCCGCGGCGTGCTGCTCACGCCGGCCGAAATCAATTTTCTGCGCCACCTGCAGACCGCCGTCCGCGAGGATTGGCTCATCTTCTCGATGGTGCGACTGGCCGACATCATCAAGGTCCGCCCCCGGACGCGAAAATCGCAGAGCTGGCAGAACCGAATCTTCGGCAAGCATATTGACTTCGTGCTCTGCGACGTCGAAACGCTCGAGGTGAAGCTCTGCATCGAACTCGACGACAGCTCGCATCGTCATCCCGACCGGATCGCCCGCGATAAGTTCGTCAACGTCGCCCTCATGGCTGCGGGCTTGCCGCTGTTGCGAATTCGCGTGCAGGAAAAGTACGAGAACGCTGTCCTGCGGAAGGACATTGAGGACGCGCTAGGGATCGTCCGCAAGAAGAAGCGGGCCTAAGCTCCCCAGCCACGATCGTTCTCGTCGCGGTCATGTTCTCGCAGCGGGATTTCTCGGCTACTGGCCCGCAAAACGGCCCGCTTTCGAGTACGCTACTATGCCTGGCAGCCGGCCAAGGCGGATCGGCTGATGCTATTCCTCGGCTGAAGCTCAGCCATAGCAATTGACCTCGCGCATGAGTAGCGAATCGGCGGAATCGGAAATTGGTTCGTGGGGGCTGGCGCCCCGCATTGGTTTGTTGGCGGGGCCGCTGCTGGCCGTTCTCGTCTACTTTTTGCTTCCCGATGGCGATGCCGCTCTTACGCACGCCGGCAAGGTGACCGCCGCCGTGGGCGTGCTCATGGCCATCTGGTGGATGACCGAAGCCGTGCCGCTCGAGGCTACGTCGCTCTTGCCGCTGGTCCTATTGCCGATATTGGGCGTGTATGGCGTGGGCAAGGAAGGCGCCTTTCAGAAAGCGGCGACGCCTTATGCCAATTCGTCCATCTTTCTGTTTCTGGGCGGTTTTCTGATTGCGCTAGCCGTCGAGCGGTGGGGCCTGCATCGGCGCGTCGCGTTGCTCACCGTGCTGCTTGTCGGCACGCAGCCGATTCGGATTGTCGCCGGTTTTATGATCGCCACCGCTTTCCTGAGCATGTGGATTAGCAACACGGCGACCACGCTGATGATGCTGCCAATCGGCCTGAGCGTGGTGCATCTCATGCAACGGCAATCGAGCCAAATGGGCTCGCTGACGGAGGCGGAGCACGAAGAGGCCACCGTGGCGGCGCGAAACTTCGCTACTTGCCTGATGCTCGGCATCGCTTACGCCGCGAGCATCGGCGGCCTGGGGACGCTCATCGGCACTCCGCCGAACGTCTACTTCGCCGGTTTTATGCGCGAACGCGGAATGCCGATCAGCTTTTTCCGCTGGATGCTGTTTGCGATTCCCTTCGCAGTCGTCTACCTCGGTCTGTGCTGGTGGCTGCTGGTTGGCATTTTGTTTCCGCTCCGGCGGGCGGAGCTGCGCGGCGGCCGGGCGCTGATCACGGACGAGCTGCGAGAGCTGGGGCCCGTTTCTCGCGGCGAATGGGTAGTGCTGATCGTGTTTCTCATCACGGCTCTCGCCTGGATCGCCCGCGAGCCGGTTTCGAACCTCGCCGTGGTGCAGGAGCGGCTGCCGTGGTTTGGCTCGGTCGACGACGCGCTCATTGCGATGGCTGGGGCGATCGCGCTCTTCCTGATTCCCGTTGAGCCGGCGCGTGGCGTCTTTGCCCTCGACTGGACTTCCGCCAAGCGGCTTCCGTGGGGAGTGCTGCTCCTTTTCGGCGGTGGCTTGAGCCTGGCGGCGGCAATGACCGATAGCGGCCTGGCCGAGTGGATCGGCGAGCAGATGCGCGCTCTCGAAAGCGTGCCGGTCCCGATTGTGATCGTGGCGGTTACAGCCGGCGTGATCCTCTTTTCGGAGCTCGCCAGCAACCTGGCGACCGCAGCCACGCTGTTGCCTTTGTTGTACGAAGTCGCCCGGGCGCTCGAGGTCGATCCGCTCGTGTTGACGGTGCCGGCCGTCGTCGGGGCGAGCTGCGGCTTTATGCTGCCGGTGGCCACGCCGCCAAACGCCATCGCCTTTGGCACGGGCTACATCTCGATGCGGCAGATGATGAACGCCGGCTTCTGGCTCGATCTGATCGCCGTCGTGCTCGTGCCGATCTTTGTCTACGTCCTCGGCCAGTGGGTGTTGGGACTGAGTTGGTAGTCCTACAGGGCGTCGGCTGAGAGGGACGCCGCGCTAGCGGCACTGGCGGCAGTGACCTTTGAGAAAGATCTCAGTCACGTCGCCGACCGCAGCCTTGGCGGCTTTGCCGGGAGCGATGTGGACTTCGACATCGGGCAGGCAAGTGACTGTGCCGCAATCGAGGCACATGAAGTGGGGGTGGTCCCCCTTGCTGTGAGCGTCCCCGCTTCGCAGCTCAAATCGCCAGGCGTGATCGCCGGCGTCGAGTCGGCTGAGGAGTCCGGCGTCGGCCAACTCGACGAGGCAGCGGTAGAGCGTCGACTTGTCGTAGCCGGCGGGCACGAGCGCGTCGGAGACGTCGCCGTGGCTCAGCGGCTTCTTGGCGTCGGCGAGCAGTTGCAGCACAGCCACTCGGCTGGTCGTGCTGCGCAGGCTCGACGAGCGCAAAAGCTCGCGGGCTGCTTCCACCGACATGGTCGAATTGGGACGATTCATGAAAACCTGGCCGACGATCCTTCCGCCGCCGCCGCCGAAAGTGGGAAGCAGAAAAAGGTCCCGCATTCTAGCACAGAACCAGCCAGGCGTCTCCGTTTGATCGCGGCGGTTTCGTGGCGGAATTGCCCGGAATGTAGCCGAATGCTGGCGAACTCAGCTACCAGTAGACGGTGTCGCCGCTCCAGGGGAAGTAGCTCGTCGAGCGGCCGCCGAAGCGGAATTCCACGCCGGCCATGATCGAAAAATTGTGCATCGAGCTGACCTGGTTCGTTCCAAACGCGATGTTGTCGACCAGATCCAATCGCAGCGTACACCAGCGCGACGTGTAGTTCTTCATGCCGATGCCGATCGGCATGCCGAAGGCGGAATCGTTGATGTAGACGCCGTTTTCGTTGATGAACCGGAAATTGGCGAGCCCAAGCCCAAACGAGATGTACGGCCGCCAGGTCGAATCGCCCCACGGATAGTAGAGCAGCGAAACGTCGCCGTAATAGTCGCGGGCCGAATCGGGAAGCGGTATTCCGGAGACCGTGAGCGCTTCGGGACGGGCGAAGGCATAGCGCCCTTCGAGGCCCCAGTAGTGGTCAAAGTCCCAGCCAATCCGCATGCCGAGAAACGCGGCGTTGTTTTGCAGCACCTCGTGGCGGATCAGGTCCTCGTTAAAGATGCCGCCGACGAACAAGCCGAAGTAAAACGGCCGATTTCGCCAGCTTGTGCCGATCAGCGGTTCCCCCATGCCGGTGTGCCGGTAGGGATCGTTCGGGTCGCTATGGCCGAACCAATGGATCGGCAGCCAGGTTCCCGTGTGGGGCCAGTGAAACACGCGCCGGGCTGGATGGGGGCCGGGCCAATTTTCCGCTTCTTCGGGCGGGTAATTCGCGTAGGGATCGGTGGCGTATGGGCCCTCGCCGTAGTACCCCGCCGATTCACCCGCTCGATGGCCGCCAAAATTGCGCGGCACGACCGACGGCTGTTGCAGCGGGGGAAGCTCCTCAGCCGACTGCACCAGCCGGATTTCCGGCTCCAGCGGCTCGTCCTGCCACGCCTCGGCGAGCAGCCGCAGTTGGCTGGTTCCCAGCGGAGCGTTCGTCGCGGTGCGTCGCAGGGGATTCACAGGGACCACTTCTGCGCGCAGCTCGATCGGCAGGGCAGCTAGCGCAGCCCAGACGAAAACCGTGCACAGCGCTCGCGTGAGTTGCGACATCCATGTCCTCGGACGCGACCTGAGAAGAGGGCGCGGATTATGCCGACGCATCTCAGGCAGGTCAATGGAGTTCCG
>Ga0182743_1002632_pt1 | contig 15351 bp, 16 predicted proteins | sample eDN3rd30CKraftOP_FD_128522 | JGI IMG/M metagenome (GOLD analysis project Ga0182743, IMG submission 128522) | Enriched Organic Plus compost microbial communities from Emeryville, California, USA - eDNA 3rd pass 30_C Kraft OP (version 2) (version 2) ... | reverse complement strand
TCGACGAGCAGCGCCGCATCCACGCCATCACGCAGGAGGAGGTCGGCGATAAGCTGCCGGTCGTGCATGGCATCTGGGCCGACGGCAGCCTGGAGGCCGCCCGCATCGCGCGCCAGGCGGCCGCCGATGGCGCCGCGGCGCTTCTGGTGTTTCCGCCGGCGCCGTTCACGCTCGGCCAGAACACCGACATGGCTGTGGAGCATTTCCGCCGCATCGCCGATGCCAGCGATCTGCCGCTGATCGCCTTCCAATATCCCCTCGCCACGGGACAGGGCTATCCCAACGACACGCTCTTGCGGATGCTCGAAGAGGTGCCGACGCTGCGCGCGATCAAGGACTGGTCGAGCACGGTGCAGCAGCATGAATGGCACGTGCGCACGCTTCAGAGCCTGCCGCGCCCGGTCGCGGTCCTGTCCACGCAAAGCTCGTGGCTGATGAGTTCGCTGGTGCTCGGCTGCAAGGGCCTGCTCTCGGGCAGCGGCAGCGTCATCGCTGATCTGCAAGCCAAGCTGTTCCGCGCCATCCAGGCCAGCGATCTCGCCGAAGCGCGCCGCATGAACGACCGCATCTATCCTCTGGCCAAGGTGTTCTATTCGGCGCCCTGGGCCGACATGCACAACCGCATGAAGGAGGCCCTGGTGCTTCTGGGCCGCCTACCGAAATCGGTCGTGCGGCCGCCGCTGGTCAAGATCAAGGACGACGAGATCGAGCGGATTCGCCAGGCGCTGGTCACGGCGGGTCTTCTCACCGGCGACAAGCGAGACGCAGCCTGACGCGTTTCGTCGTCGCCTTCGCGGTTCCGCCGGTGTCGGCGGAACGCGGCGAGCCATTTCATGTCCGCACCCGAGCGCGACGCGTTCCGCTTTCATTCGTCGGCGCTCGCGGACGATGCCGTCCCTTGATGGGTTGACGCCGTGACACTGAGAACCCCTTCGGACAATCGTTTCCTGCTGGCCGGGGTGATGGGCTGGCCGGTGATGCAGTCGCGCTCGCCGATGCTGCATCAGTACTGGTTCGCGCAGCACGGTCTGAACGGCTCCTACGTTCCGCTCGCCATCCGACCCGAGGGTCTCAAGGCGGCGTTGCGCGCGCTGCCGGCCCTGGGTTTCGCCGGCTGCAATCTGACCATCCCGCACAAGCAGGAGGCGATGACGATCGTCGACGAGGTCGATGTGACCGCGCGCAAGATCGGCGCGATCTCGTGCGTGACAGTGCGGCCCGATGGATCGCTGTCGGGCTGCAACAACGATTATTACGGCTTCATCGAAAACATCGTGGAATGCGCGCCGGGCTGGCGCGCGGACGCGGGGCCGATCGTCGTGATCGGTGCGGGCGGCGGCGCGCGGGCCGTCGTCTACGGATTGGCGTTGCGCGGCGCCAAGGAGATCCGCCTGGTCAACCGCACCCGGTCGCGTGCCGAGACCTTGGCCCGCGAGGTCGGCGGGCCCATCGACGTGCTGCCGTGGGAGATGCGTCATGACGCGCTCGCGGGCGCGGCCATGGTGGTCAATGCCACGAGCCAGGGCATGATCGGCCAGGCCCCGCTCGACCTGCGGCTCGACCGCTTGCCCGTAACCGCGCTGGTCTCGGACATCATCTATATTCCGCGCGAGACGCCGCTGCTTCAAGCGGCCAGGGCGCGCGGCAATCCGACCGTCACGGGACTGGGCATGCTGTTGCACCAGGGGCGGCCGGCCTGGCAATCCTGGTTCGGGATCGAACCGAAGGTCACGCCGGACTTGCGCAAGCTGATCGAGGCCACGCTGTAGCGGCCGGGCACGGCCTCGCGATGACGGTCAATTGGCCGAGGTCGCGGAGACGGATGCGACCTGTTCTTCCTCGACATCCGTATCGGCATCCGCGACGGCTGACGGCTCGATCGGGAACAGCAGCGGGCAGCCGGCCTTCGTCGGCATTTCGAACGCGGAATAATCCTTCGCGCCCTTCCACTCGGCGACGGATCGGCCGGTGATGCTGCGAACGTAATTCTGGGTTTCCTCGGGCAGGCTGGAGCCCTTGCGGATGAAATCCTGCACACGGCGGGGACCGGCATTGTAGGCGGCGGCGGCCATGCCGAGATTGCCGAACTGCGCGTACAACTCACTGAGAAACAGCGCGGACACGCTCAACGCGTGGATCGGGTCGAACGGATTGTCGAGACCGTAAGCCTTCGCGGTGCGAGGCATGAACTGCGCAATGCCTTGCGCGCCGGCGTGGCTCACCACATGCCAGCGGAAGGTGCTTTCCTGCTGGATCAGATTGGTGAAGAACGAAATCGGCAATGCGTAACTCAGCGCCACCGATGCGATCGTGCTGCACAGCTCGGCGCGCGAGTGCTCGCGCGGCACGGTCATGTCGGGCGGCAGCAGAACAGGCTCGGCCTCTTCGCGCAATTGAACGCTGACGCTTTCACGCGGCTGCATCGCATCGAGCGCCTGTTGCGAAATGGCTCCGATATTGTGACGGACCGGATAGGCGAAGGCGGTTTGAACAGGGGCGGGCAGGGGAGCGATGAACGGCGCGGGCGCGAAGATGGGGACCGCAAGAGCGGACACTGGCGCAAGCGCAACCCCAAGCGCAACACAAAGCGCGCAAACGAGCCTGACCCGCATGCCCTCAACATCCCCGACTTGCGAGCGCGCAACCGGTGCGGCTCGCCCCTGACAATTCCATTGAGGCGCAAGAACCCCTCGACAGGATCAAGAGGTGCTGCTGAAAGACGACGCCAATGTGGAGGCGCAGCGTCGGCCCAGCGGCAAAGTCGCGTCGTTGTTAAGAGTCGGGAACCGACGCGATCAAAAGTTTAACGGTGCGGTTTGGAAAGCATGCGGGATTCATTCCCGCTATTCGCCGCGCCAAGAATAAAAACGCAGAAAGAGGAAAATTGGCTCTTCACGAAATCTTCGAGCGGTAGTGATCCCAGGTCTTCTTGAACAGGGTGGCGCTCCAGAGCTTCTGACGGCAGGCCTCCTGTTCCTCCGCGCTGAAGACATAGGGTTCACCGATCTGCATCGCCATGTATTGGCGATAGGCGTTCTCCTCGACATAGGCGGCCATGGCGAAGGTCTCCACGAGATCGGAGCCGGCCGCCACGACGCCGTGCGATTTCAGAAGCACCGCCGGATGATCGCCCATGATCGCGACCATGCGTTCGCCCATCTCGCGCGTGTTCACCGATAGCGGAGAATCCATCAGCGGGATGTCGCCGAGCAGGACGCCCTGGGCATAGACCGGCTTGAATTGCACTCCGGTCATGGTGAGGAATGTCGACCATTTCGGATGGGTGTGAAACACCGCGTTGATCGCCGGCCGCGCCCGGTAGACCTCGGCATGGATCGGAAATTCAAGCGGGGGCCTGGCCGTTCCTTCGACCAGATTTCCGTCGAGATCGATCGCCACGATGTCGTCCGCCGTCAGCGCGCCGCGCGCCGAGGCGCCGGAGTTGATGTAGAAGCTGGTCGCGTCCCGCCGCGCGCTGCAATGGCCGTTGTGGTCGATGTAGTCGGCCTTCTCCAGCATGCGGATCGCATCCGCCAATTGGGCCTTGAGCTGCTGATGCTGCTGCATCGGGATGACCTGGCCTTGCTGTGACATGGCATTCTCCTTCGACCCCGGGGGTTGGCGCCGCGAACCTACTTCATCACCCGTTGTTTCCACAAATCCCAGGAGCGGCCGACGGTGGCGACGTTCACGACGTCGGCGAGGGCGCCTTCCTCGGCGTCGAGAGCGGCGATGGGGCCGCCGAGCGCGTGCGCCTGATGCTGAATGCGCGCGCTGACCTCGGTGAAGATGGCGCGGAAGACGGCGACGGGCAGGCTTTCGCCGACCACCACCATGCCGTGGGCGCGCAACAGCGCCACCGGCTTGTCCGCCAGTGTCCGCGCGAGCGCCGCGCCCTTGGCGCGGTCGCTGATCACGATGTCGGTCGCGCCGAATTCATCGCGGATGTCGAACACGGGGACGCCCGCTGCCAGGAACGCGGCGTTGTGGTACATGGCGCGCATCGGACTTTGCGACAGGCCGAAGGCGATGACCGAGGCCGAATGGCTGTGGGCGATGGCTTGAACATCGGGACGCGCGCGGAAAATCTCGCCATGCAGATAGCGCTCGATGAAGCCCGACCGGCCCCGCGGATCGATGGCCTCGCAGTCGAGATCGAACTCCATGATATCGTCCGCCGTGATCATCGCCGGAGCGAGAGAGCGCGACATCAGAAAGCGTTCGGGATTGTCCGGATGGCGCATCGAGACATGGCCGGCGGCGTCGAACACGCCCTGGTCCACGAGGATGCGGCTGGCGGCGGCCAGGTCCTCGAGGCGCTCACGGGCGACCGGCCCGCCTGAAGCTGACATGATGAGGTGATCCTCCCGTGATTTTGCCATGGCGGCGGCATGCTTGCCTTCGCGTCGGTTCGGGGTCAACCGCTGATATTCGCTTCCGTCGGGCGAGGGGGCGCGTTGCTTTTCGTCCCGGATTTCCTTTCGAAACCGGTTCGCACCCTTTGAAATCATGTTCTAGACTGCGGCTCCCATGCCCGAGTCTCTCACCACGGATTACGTCATCGTCGGTTCGGGCTCGGCCGGTTGTGTTCTTGCGAACCGGCTGAGCGAGGATCCTGACACGCGCGTGTTGGTGCTGGAGGCCGGCGGCTGGGACCGCGATCCCTGGATCCACATTCCGCTCGGTTGGCCGCGCATGCTGATGCACCGCATGCATGACTGGATGTATTTCACCGAGCCCGAGGCCAATCTGGCCGGGCGTCGGATCGAATGCGCGCGTGGCAAGGTCGTGGGCGGCTCATCCTCGATCAACGCCATGACTTATACGCGTGGCCATCGGCATGACTACGATGGCTGGGCGGAGAAGGGGCTATCGGATTGGTCCTATGCGCATGTGCTGCCCTATTTCTGCAAGCAGGAGACATGGGAGGGCGGCGAGAGCGCGCATCGCGGCGGCGACGGCCCGCTCAGCGTGTGCTTCTCGACATTCCGCGATCCGATCCTCGAGGGTTTCGCGCAGGCGGGTCGGATGGCCGGCCTGCGATGGAACGACGATTTCAACGGCCCCGACAACACCGGCATCGGCCGCGTTCAGAACACCATCCGCAACGGCCGCCGTTGCAGCGCGGCCGTGGCCTATCTGCATCCGGCGCTCAAGCGTCCCAATCTGACGGTCGAGACTGGCGCGCTGGTGACGCGCATCCTGTTCGAGCAGGGCCGCGCGGTCGGCGTCGAGGTGTGGCGCGACGCCGGGACGTTCATCGTGCGCGCGGAGCGCGAGGTGCTTCTGTGCGGCGGGGTGATCAATTCACCCCAGGTTCTCATGCTGTCGGGGATCGGCGATCCCGATGCGCTGAATGCGCAGGGGATCGAGACCCGCGTGCCGCTTCGCGGCGTCGGACGGAATTTGCAGGATCACATCACGGCGGCGGTGGCTTTCGAGCGCAAGGGACCGCAAGGGACGCTGCATCGCGCCATGCGGCTCGATCGCGCCGCGCGCGAACTGGTGAAGGCCTATGCGTTCGGCAAAGGCACGGCGACGGACATTCCGGGCGGCGTCTGCGCCTTCGTGAAGACGGAGCCGGACGCAAAGGTGCCGGACATCCAGATGCTGCTGACGGCGGCGCCCATGGGCGCGGGGCCTTATCTCTCGCCGTTCAGGAAGCCCTATGCGGACGGCTTCATGGGCCGGATCGTGATGCTGCATCCGGAGAGCCGCGGGCATCTTTCGCTGGCTTCGGCCGATCCGCGCCAGCCGATGCGCATCCACCAGAACTTTCTGACATCCGCGCGCGACAGGCAGGCGCTGCGCACCGGCCTCCGGCTGTTCCGTGAGATCGTCCGGCAGTCGCCGATGGCGCCGTTTGTCGGTCGTGAGATCGCGCCGGGCACTGGCGCCACCTCCCTGGACGGTCTCGACGAGCACATCCGCAACACCGCCATCACGCTCCATCATCCGCTCGGCACCTGCCGCATGGGGGCGGATTCCGATCCTGACGCGGTGGTGGGACCGGACCTGCGCGTGCGCGGTGTCGAGGGTTTGCGGGTGATCGATGCCTCGGTCATGCCGGAGCCCGTGAGCGCCAACATCAACGCGCCCGTGATGATGATCGCCGAGAAGGCCTCGGACATGATCCGTGGCCGGCCGGCCCTGGCGCCCATCGCAATCTGAGGAGGAACCAAGCCCATGTATGTCAAATTGTCAGCCGGTCGCGCCGTCACGCTTGAGGACCCCAGCAACTTCCGCGCTTTCAAGCTGGTCGTGGAGGGCGATGCCGCAGGTCTCGACGAGGCGCGGCGTGCGCTGCAAGGCATCGCGGTGCTCGACGACGCGGCGGTGGCGTGGATCTCGCAGGAGGCGCTGCGCGGTCGTCCGGAGGTTCAGGGCGATGCCGCGTGGCGGCAAGGGTTCAACGCCATGATCGAAAAGGCGCGCCCGCATGGCTGGATCGACGACGCGGGCGGAACGATCAAGGCCCACATCGAATGGGTTCCTCCCGCCTGACAGGCGACGGAGGGGCGTAGGCGGGACGCTTGCGGCTCCCGCACCGACGGTTATGAGGGGCCATCGCCTGCCCCTGGCTGATTCGCCCGTCCGGGCGTTTCGGCGTCCAACCGTCGGAGGAGCCCATGCCCAAGTTCGACATCATCGACGAACTCGTCACCGCCAACCGCATCCTGGCCCATGAAGGCATCGTCGATTCCTTCGGCCATATCAGCGTTCGCCATCCCACCAAGAAGGACCGCTACCTGCTGTCGCGGGCGCGCGCGCCGGAGCGCATCGAGGCTTCCGACATCCTGGAGTTCACCCTCGACGGCGAGCCGATCGACAAGAAGAAGGCGCAGACGACGCACGCGCCCTATACCGAGCGGCACATCCATGGCGCGATCTACGAGAAGCGTCCGGACATCCACTCCGTCGTTCATAACCATTCGCCGAGCACGATCCCGTTCGGCATCACCAAGAAGACGCTGAAGCCGCTCTTGCACATGTGCGCCTCCATCGGCCACGACGTGCCGCTGTGGGATTCGCACGACAAGTTCGGCGAAACCGCGCTGCTGGTGAACTCCATGGCCATGGGCCGCGATCTCGCCAAGCGGCTGGGCAAGGGCCGCAGCGCGCTGATGCGCGGCCATGGCGCGGTGGTGGCCGGCACCTCGATCCGCCATTCGGTCTTCATCTCGGTCTATCTGGAGCTGAACGCCAAGCTTCAGATGCAGTCCATGGCCATGGGCAAGATCAAATATCTGACCAAGGGCGAGGTCGATGCCGTGATCGCGCGCACCGGTCCCTATACGCTCAACCGCGCGTGGGAGAACTGGTGCATGCGCGCCGGCCGCAAGATGCAGAAGATCGACTGATCCGCCGGTCGCGACGGCCGATTGAACGATCAACGACGGGCCGCTGTCCGATCAGCGCGCCCGGCGTTGCTTTTCAAGGGCACGTGACGGATGGCCGGATCGTGTCCGGCCATGACGATCCTAGAGCCCTCGTATCTGGCCGCCGTCGATGTCGATGATTGCGCCATGGACATAGGCGATGCGGCCCGACGCCAGCATCGCGACCAGCGAGGCCACCTCCTCGGGGCGGCCGAAGCGCGTCACCCGCTGATCGTCCAGGATCTCCCGCACGGCCTGTTCGCGGCCGACGCCGCGATCCTTCATCCAGCGCTCGATGCGGCCGATCGTGCGGTCGGTCTCGATGGTGCCGGGATTGATGCAATTGACCCGCACGCCGTCCTTCACGCCGCGATCGGCTAGCACCTTGGTCATGTGCGCCATGGCGGCATTGACCGCGCCGACGGGACCGAAATCTGCATCGCCATAGCGGCCGGCGACGCCCGCGATGTTGACGATGGCGCCCTTGGTGTGGACGAGCTGGGGCCAGGCCGCGCGCGCGAGCCGCATGGCGGCGAAGAACTTCAGCCCGAAACTGTCGTGCCAATCCTGATCAGTCAGGGCGAGGAAATCGCCGCGCTTGGTCGCGCCGGCGTTGTTCACGAGCAGGTCGAGCCGGCCGAATTTCAAGAGCGCTGCGCCGACCGCCGCGCCGGCCTCGTCCGGGTCGTTCAGATCGGCGCGATGGATCAACGCCTTGCGGCCCTTCGCCTCGATCTCACCGCGTAACGTTTCAAGCGCTGCGCCATCGCGCGCCACCAGCGCCACATCCATGCCCTCGTCGGCCAGCGTGAGCGCGATGACGCGGCCGATGCCCTTGCTCGCGCCGGTGACGAGCGCGGCGCGCCCGGCCAGTTGCAGGTCCATGATGTCCCCCGATAGTCGATCTTACAAAAGCGGCCCGCTGCGTTCGACGCAACGGGCCGGCGATGCCGGAATCGACGAAGCTTACTTCGCCAGTTCGTAATTGTGTGCGAAATCCTCGGGCGGGTTCGGCCCCCAGACATAGAAGGAATCCTCCGGCGGATGATCGCCGGCCTGCCAGTCGTAATCGACCGGGACATAATCGATGTCGGCGGAATATTCCGAATAGCTGCCCCAGGGATCGCGGATGTAGTGGAAGAAGTTCGAGCCGAGCACATGGCGGCCGAGACCCCAGCCCTTCTCGAAGCCCTTGTCGGCCATGTGGCTCGCGCCGAGGCCGATGTCGTTGATGGACGGCACGTCCCAGGACAGATGATGCAGGCCCGGGCCGTCCGACTTCACGAAGGCGATCATGTGATGGTCGCTGCCATGGATGCCGTGCATGAAACAGATCATGTCGCCGGAGCGGTCGGACAGGCGCATGCCGAGCACATCGCGATAGAACGCGATGGTCTTGGAGATGTCCTTCGCGAAGATCAGGATATGCGCCAGCCGGCGCGGATAGACGCGCGGCGCCTTGCTGCGGTTGGGCGCGTTCTGAACGGAGGGCGCGCCGCCGAACGGCTCGACGTCGGACTTGGTGTTCGGGGACGACTTTTCCGCGACGCGGATTTCCAGCAGCACGCCGTTCGGATCGCGAAACCACAGGCCGTTCGACTCGAAGCCCTTCGGCGGATCGAGGCGCTCGATGCGCATGTCCTCGAGCCGCTTGCGGAAGGCCGGCATGTCCTCCTCGAAGCAGCCGAAGGTGATGAACTGAAGCGCCTTTTGCGGACCCTCCGATACGCTGCCCCATTCGTGAGCGTGGCCGTGAGTGTGCATCAGCAGCCGATCGTCGTGCTCGCGCAGGTCGAGACCGAACTCGGTGTAGAAGGTCTGCGCGGCTTTGAGATCAGGCACCATGAAGTTGAAGCGGTCGAGCGAGTGAACCCCAAGCTCGCCGGGGCGGCGCTGGACCGGCTGTGCCATTGAACGGATCTGAGTCATCTCGGTCTTCCTCCTGCGCTCCCGAATGGTCGGCCGTTCGGGGCCGTTTTATCGCTTAAACGTATTCACAACCCGTGCGCGCCGCAACGGCGGCGCGGTCAATCCTCGTTGCCTGCCCTGTTGCTTGCCTCGTCGGCTGTTCGCGCGCTTTTGAGGTGCTTCAGCACCGTCTTGCGGAGGTCGGCCTGCTGCTCCGGGCTCCAGGATCGGAACCCCTGGCCCGTGCGAAACCCGAGGCGGCCATCCGCGACCAGCTTTTCCAGATAGGGCGAGGGACCACGCCGCGATTCGATGTCCGGCAGGACGGTGCGATGGATGGCGAGCGTCAGGTCCGTGCCGACCATGTCGGCATTTTCCAGCGGGCCGAGCACGGCCAGCCGCCGTCCGAACGCCGCCTTGACCACCTCGTCCACGGTTTCGGCGTCACAGATGCCGCGCTCCACGAGGGAGACCGCCTCGCGCCACAGCGCGTGTTGCAGACGGTTGCCGATGAAGCCCGGCACGTCCTTCTTCACATGGGCCGGCTTCTTTCCGGCCTCGGCGTGCAGGCGCATGGTGAAATCGATGACCTCCGGCGAGGTCCATTCGGTGCCGATCACCTCGACCAGCGGAACGAGAAAGGGCGGGTTCCACCAATGACTGCCGAGCGCGCGGGAGCGATCCCTCAGTCCTTCCATGATGCGCGTGATCGGGATCACGGAGGTGTTGCTGGCGAGGATCGCCGACGGCTTGGCGTGGATTTCGATTTCGCCGAACAGCTTCTGCTTGAGGCTCAGGTCCTCGGAGACCGCCTCGATGATGAAATCGGCGTGGCGCACCGCCTCCGCGAGGTCCGTCATCGGCCAGACGCGCGTGGCCGCGCTTTCGTCGTCGCCCAGATCGCGCAGGTTCGCGACGATCCGCTCCTTCACCGTGTCCAGCAAGGGCGCATGGGCATCGGCGATGGTCACATCGTGTCCCGCCACGGCAAACACCTGCGCGATGCCGTGGCCCATCAAGCCGGCGCCGATGACGGCGATGCGGGGCTTGTCGCTCATCCGGCGGTGTAGCCTCCGTCCGCGTAGAGGATGTGCCCGGTGTAGAAGTCGGACGCCTTGGAGGCGAGGAAGAGCAGGGGGCCGGCGAGGTCTTCGGGTTCGCCGAGCCGTCCCTTGGGCACGCGGGCGAGGAAGCCCTTGCGCACCGCCTGGGCGTTCTCGTTGTCCTCGTACATCCATGACGTCAGCGGCGACCGGAAGACGGTCGGGCCGAGCGCGTTCACCGTGATGCCGGTGTCGCCCCATTCGCAGCCGAGCGCCTTGGTGATGCCATCCACCGCCGATTTCGAAGCGCAATAGGCGGTGTAACCGGCCGGATGACCGAGCAGGCCGCGCGCCGAAGACATCAGAATAACTTTGCCGCCACGGCCCTGTTTCAACATCTGCCGGCCGGCGGCGCGCGCCATCAGCCAGGATTGGGTAACGTTGGCATCCATCACGTCGAGGAAATCCTCGGCCTTCTGATCGACGATCTTGGACACCTTGTTCTGGCCGGAGGCGACGACGAGGATATCGACGCCGCCGAAACGCGACACGGCCTCCGCGACGATGGCGTCGCAATGGGCCTCGGAGCTGGGCCGCTTGGCGACGATGGCGGTCTTGCCGCCGCCGAGGGTCTCGCATTCGGCAGCGATTGTCTTAAGCGCATCGGCGCCGGACGCGCAGATCACCACGTTGGCGCCGGCGCCGGCCAGCACCTTGGCGGCGAGCGCGCCGAACGCGCCGGTGGCGCCCGTGACGATGGCGGTCTTGCCCTTGATGTCGAACAGCGACAGCGGGTTCTTCAGCAGGTCATCGGACATGATCGCCTCCCGTCACTTCGGCGGCGGGGCGGCGGCGACAAGGATGGTGCAGACCTCGTTGCCGCGATTGACGACCTCGCGCTCCTCGTTCGGTTCGATCAGGCAGGTCTCGCCCGCGCGCACGACGGCCTCCTTGCCGCCGGCGATCACGGTCAGTTCGCCGGCCAGGACGTAATAGATCTTCTCGGGTGGCGACGCGTCGGGACCGGCACCGCCACCAGGAAGGAAATGCGACAGGCCGAAGACCAGCGTCTTGGTGCCGCCCATCTCGGCACCGAACAGGCGCAGCGACGAATAGGCCCGATGGTTCGGTGCCTCGTAGGGCTTGGCGTCGGACAGCTTGCGGATGATCATCGCAGCTTGCTCCCCTTCTCGATGCGGTAGCGGCCGCCGGGATCGACGATGGCGACGAGGCGGATGATGCAGCCGTCGCCGCGGTCCCAGTTCCACGGGAAGAACGCGAAGGTGCAGCGCCGGCCAGTCACCTTGTCGAGATCGCCGCCGACGTTCTCGATGCCGAGAATGCCGTTGGTGAACAGCTTGCGGTGAACGGGCTCCCACTCCGGGAAATCGTCCTTCCAGTCGCGGCCGCCCGACCATTCGTAATACTCCTGCTCCAGGTGCGGATGCAGGGGGCCGTTGCGTTGCGGGCCGATGGCGGTGGCCAGCGGATGGTCGTTGGCCTGGGTGTCGTGGCCGACCACCTTGACCTTCTTTTCCACGAACCAATCGCCCGCCGATGGCACGAAGCCGGGCGAGCGGCAGAAGTAATCCTCGGAATCCTCGTACAGCTTGTGCCAGCCGGTGTTGACGATCACCACGTCGCGTGGGCGCACATGCTTGCCGGCGGCCTTTTCAAGGTCGTCGTAGGTGATCGGCTCCCATTGCTTTTTCGGAATGGAAACGACGATGCCGGAGCCGAAGAAGTGCGGCAGCGGCACCTCGTCGATGAAGGGCGTGCCCTGCACCACATGGGCCGGCGCGTCGATATGAGTGGTGTTGTGCATGGATGTCGTGATGCGCTGCGACAGCACGCCCGACTTGGCCATGTAGTGGATGCGCTCGATCTTGACGTCTTCGAAATAGGGCCAGTTCGGGGATTGGTACCCGAAGCGGTGGGACAGGTTGTAGAACTCAAGCCCCATCGCGTTCTTGAGGTTTTCCTCGAACGCGATGCCGCGAATTTTCTTCGCCACGGCATTCCTCCCTTTTATCGCGGCTCGTGGCCGCTTGTCGTTTCGCCGGCGGGGCCGGCGTTCAGTCAATCGAGCAATCACGACGCGGGCGGCTTTATCTTCCCCCGCATCTGTCCGTTCAGGTCTGGCCGTTGACGGTGGCGGATTGTCGCCGCGCGCCATGCTCCATGGCGCTCATGCCGGCCAGCATCGCGCGCCGCGTCGCCAGCAGCCGTTCGGTGATGGTCTCACGCTGATCGTCGAAGCGTGGCGTGGGCACCGGCACCGATATGGCGACCGGATTGCCGAACGGGTCCTGAAGCGCCACGCCCGCCGCGCAGATGCCGAGCGTGTGCTCCTCGCGGTCGTAGGCGATGCCCCCCGTCTCGCGAATCTTGCGCACGTCGTTGAGCAGGGCGTCCAGCGTGGTCAGGGTGTGCGGGGTGCGCGCCGTGTAGGTGCGGCCGATCAGGCGCTCGATGGACGCGTCGTCGAGCAGGCTCAGATAGGCCTTGCCGTTGGCGGTGCAGTGAAGCGGAAAGGTTTCGCCGACCGCCGATACCGCGCGCAATCGCTGCGATCCGATCACCTGATCGATGAATACGAGATGGTCGTTGCGCAGGATCGACAGATCGACCGTCTCGCTCAACGCCTCGGACAGTTTGGTGATGAAGGGGCGCGCCATCGAGACGAAATCGTTCCGCACCGACGCGGCAAGGCGCAGGATCGTGGGGCCGAGCCGGACGCGTCCCTGGGGCGAGGCGGCGATCAGAAGCTTCTCGGCTTCGAGCGAGGCGACGATGCGCTGCACCGTGGAGCGGGCGAGCTTCACGCGCTGCGCGATCTGGCCAAGGCTCAGGCCGGCCTCTTCGTCCTCCAAGGCGCGCAGGATCGATGCCGCGCGGGCGATCACCTGGATCTGGCTCTTTTCGCTGGAGGTGGTGGTTTTCATCAGCAACTGCGGCACTCCCTGACGCTGGCCCGTTATGCTTGCATGGCGATACAGGCTAGCCCAATATCCAATACACCGAAAAGCATAAAACATACTGCAATGCAGCATCTTTGAATGCAGCATGCAGGGGAGGGAAGCAATGGTTCGCAAGATCGCGCTGGAAGAGCATTTCCTGTGTCCGGGCTTTGAGGGCTATTGGACGACGACGGTCGGTGACGTCGCGCCCGATATCCTCAAGCGGGTGGTGGCGAGCCTGTCGGATTTCGGCGAGCGCAGGCTGTCCTCGATGGACCGTGCGGGCATCGGCCGGGCCGTGCTTTCGATCGCGGGGCCGGGCGTGCAGGCCGAGCGCGATCCGGTGACCGCAACGCGCAATGCGAAGGCGGCCAACGATTTTTTGGCGGAAGAGATAGCCAAAAGGCCGGACCGCTATTCCGGCTTCGGCCATGTCGCCATGCAGGATGCGAAGGCGGCGGCCGACGAGCTTGAACGCTGCATGAGCGAACTCAAGTTCGCCGGCGTCATGATCAACGGCCACACCAACGGGCAATATCTCGACGATCCGTCACTGGCGCCGTTCTGGGAGCGGGCGGAGGCGACCGGCGCCGCCGTCTACATCCATCCGACGGATCCCGTATCGCCGTCGCCGGCGCTGGAGGGCCATGTCGGTTTGCGGCGCGCCACCTGGGAATGGACCTTCGAGACCGGCTCGCATGCCTTGCGGCTGGTGTTCGGCGGTGTGTTCGACCGCCACCCGAAGGCGCGGGTGATCCTCGGACACATGGGGGAGACGCTGCCGTTCCTGCTCTGGCGGTTCGACAGCCGCGCCAAGCTCTATGGTATCAAGCTCGCCAAGGCGCCGTCCGAATATATCAAGGAGAACATCCTGGTGACGACCTCGGGCATGTGCTCGGCGGAGCCGCTGCATTGCGCGATGGCGGCGCTCGGGCACGAGCGCATCATGTTCGCGGCGGACTATCCGTTCGAGCAGGCCGAAGAGGCAGGCGAATGGATGGACGGCGTCGCGCTGAGCGAGGCCGAGCGCGCCGACATCGCGTTCAACAACGCGGTGCGGCATCTGCGGCTGACGGCATAGATGCGAAATGGCCGAGCCTGAAGCGTTTTCGAGCGAAGTGGAAACCGGTTCGCGTGAAGAAAACGCGACCAAACAAAGAACTGGAGCCCCGGTTCTGATTCCATCAGAATCGGGGCTCCAAGCCCGGCCATTTGCTTTGCCGTTGATTGTGCGACCGGACGCGCGGCTTGAAGTCACGCATCGTCGGAGGCCGTTGGCGGCTCAGGATTCCGCGAAGTAGTGCGTTTCCAGGAGATAGCAGCCGGTCTTGCTGGTGAACGGGCCGTGGTAGACGCCGGGCGGGCGCACGCAATAGGTCGGGCCCTTGAACTGCTCGCCGCCCTGGCCCTTGTCGTCGGAGCCGCAGATCAGGTCGCCCTCGATCAGGAACACCTCTTCCCAATATTCATGCACGAACGGCACGGTCGAGTAGGCGCCCGGCTCGATGCGCAGGATGCGGGTGCGGTTGCCGACCTTGTTCTTCTCGTCCAGCGAGCCCGCGAGAATCCTCTCGGAGAATCCCGGCGGATAGCCCCGCACGTTGTGGAAGCCTTCCTTGAGGTCGATGGTCGTGAACTCGAACGCGTCTTTTCTGAAACCCATGATTTGTGTTCTCCTTGTTGGTTGGGCCGGGTCAGGCTGGCGCCTTCACACCCAGCTTGTCTGATGCCTCGGTGACCCGTTTCCAGGTGCCGGGCGGAACCGGAATGCCGTTGGCCTCGCGCGCGGCGCGCACGGTGTCGCCCCGCTCGCCGGGCAACAGGATGCGCTCGACGCCGTCCGCGCGCGGCAGGCCGACGATGGCGTCGCCGAGTTGATCGGCCTCCTCCACGAACGTGTCGAAATTGCCGAAGGCTCCCACATCGATGGCGATCGCGACGCCGTTGAGGAACGGATTGTCACTCTTGTCGTCGGAGAGCAAGGTCGGGGCGACGCGCGGGTTCGACAGAGCGAGGCTGCACAGGCACTCGATCATGAACGATAGGCCCGCGCCCTTCGCG
>Ga0182743_1002629_pt1 | contig 15367 bp, 19 predicted proteins | sample eDN3rd30CKraftOP_FD_128522 | JGI IMG/M metagenome (GOLD analysis project Ga0182743, IMG submission 128522) | Enriched Organic Plus compost microbial communities from Emeryville, California, USA - eDNA 3rd pass 30_C Kraft OP (version 2) (version 2) ... | reverse complement strand
GCCGATCGGCGCGCCCGGGATGAGCTGCATCGAGGAGACGGCGCGCTGCGTCGCGGAGCCGAGGTCGCGGTCGAGTTCGGCGAGGAGGAAGCCGCGCAGCGCGAGTCCCGCCGCGAGCGCGACCGCCGCGACGGCGAGCGCGACGAGCGCGACGACCGTGACGACGAGCCGCGTGCGCAACGACACGTGTCGGAGCATCGCCGGCACGTCTAGCCGGCCTGCTCGATCGCCTCGGCCGGCTTGATGACGTATCCGAATCCGCGCACCGTGTGGATCATCGGCGGGCCGAGCGTGTCGATCTTCTTCCGGAGGTACGAGATGTAGAGCTCGACGACGCTCGAACGGCCCTCGAAGTCGTAGCTCCAGACGCGATCGAGGATCTGCGCCTTCGAGAGGACGCGACGCGGGTTGCGCATGAGGAAGCGCAGGAGCTCGAACTCCGTCGCCGTGAGCTCGATCGGGCGACCGCCTCGCGAGACCTCGAACGTGTCCTCATCGAGCTCGAGGTCCCCGACGCGCAGAATCGGGTCGTGGCCGGCGGCGAGCGTGCCGGCGCGACGGAGGAGTCCGCGGAGGCGGGCGACGAGCTCCTCGAGACTGAACGGCTTCGTCACGTAGTCGTCGCCGCCGATCGTCAGGCCTGCGATCCGGTCCTCGACGGCGTCCTTCGCGGTGAGGAACAGGACGGGCACGGCGTTGCCCTCCGACCGCAGCCGCGCGAGGAGCGTCATGCCGTCGATGTCGGGGAGCATGATGTCGAGCACGACGATGTCCGGTCGGAACTCGCGAATGAGCGGGAGCGCGCCGAGGCCGTCGGCGGCCGTCCGCACGTCCCAGCCCTCGTATCGCAGCGCCATCCCGAGGAGGTCGGTGAGCGCCTCCTCGTCGTCGACGACGACGGCGCGGACGGGCGTGCCGTCACCGCGGGTCAGACGGACGGGTCGCAGCGGGCTCTCGGTCGCGTCGCGGGCCATGGCGAGAGCTTGCCGCGCATTCCTATGCGGAAGCTATGAGCGCGCTCTGTGAACTCGAGGCGGGTTCGTCTCCCCGAGCGAGCGCCGTCCGCGCGAGCGCGGCGCCGTAGACGACGACCCAGACGATCCCGATCGTCGTCGCGACGAGCTCGAGCCATGAGCCGAGGATCGTCTGGAAGCGGAAGAGCGCGAGAAGTCCGCCGGTCGCGGCGATCCCGCCGACGAGGATGCACGACGCCGCGGACAGGATCGCGATCAACCGGTGGCGTCTCGCGAACGCGGCCTGCAGCATCGCGAAGCACGTCGCGACGAACGCGATGACCGCCGCGAGCGTGTGCCAGAAGTCCTGCCAGTTGAACGACGGGCCGTACGGGAGCGGGCAGCCCGCGGTGCACGTCACCTGCGAGGCGAAGAGGAAGAGCGCGCACGCGACCCAGAGCGACACCGACGGCGTCCACGCGGCGAGCCACCGCACCTCCGCCCTGACCGACCGTCCGGCCCACGCGATGAGCGCGCCGCCGGCGACGATCGCGAGGAGCGCGCCCATGAACCAGTGCTCGGTCGGCGCCCCCTGCGCGCCGAGCTCGCTCACGTACAGGTGCCGCGGCACCGTCGCACGCGCCGCCCAGATCGTCGCGAGCGCGAACGTCACGAGCACGCAGCCCGCGATCGCGCACCAGCCGTCTCGGCGCATGCAACTCCCTCGTCCTGCGCCGGCGCGCGGCGTCCCCCACTGTCATAGCACGGTGACAGGCTCGTAACACCTTTGAAGCATTCGCGCGTTGTACTGATGCGAGCACGAAGGGGAGGCCCGATGTCCACCATGCGCGCCGTCGTCGCCGAGACGACGGGTGAGCCGTCCGTCCTCCGCCTCGTCGAGACACCCGCCCCCGTGCGGGTCAGCGCCGAATTCCTCATCCGCGTGAAGGCGGCCGGCGTCAACCCGATCGACGCGAAGACGCGGGCCGGACGCGGCGCGTCGGCGGCGATCGAGCACTGGCCGGTCGTCCTCGGCTACGACTTCAGCGGCATCGTCCTGGAGTCCCCGTACGAGTCGCACCCGATCAAACCGGGCGACGAGGTGTACGGCATGACGATGGTGCCGCGCACGCACGGGACGTACGCGGAGCTCGCGGCGGTGCCGGCGATGTTCGTCGCGCGCAAGCCGCGCGCGCTTTCGCACGTCGAGGCCGCGGGGGTGCCGCTCGCCGCGCTCACGGCGTGGGGCGCCGTCGTCGATGTCGGGAAGGCGCACGAGGGGCAGCGCATCCTCATCCACGCGGGCGCCGGAGGGGTCGGGCACTTCGCGGTGCAGTTCGCGCGGTTCTTCGGTGCGCACGTCATCGCGACCGGCTCGACGCGGAACCTCGGGTGGCTCCGGGAACTCGGCGCGCACGAGGTCGTCGACTATTCGGCGGTCCGATTCGAGGAGGCGGTCGCGCCCGTCGACACCGTCATCGACCTCATCGGCAACGTCCACGACGAGACGGGATCGCGCTCGCTGCGCGTGCTCAAGCCGGGCGGGCTCATCGTCAACGTCCCGACGGGCTCGTGGCGGGGCTTCGCGGAGGAGGTCGCGGCGGCGGGCGTGCGCGGGACCGGCTATCGCGTCTCGCCGGACGGCACGACGCTCTCGGTCATCTCCCGCCTCATCGACTCGGGGGACGTCCGCGTGTACGTCGACCAGGTCTTCGACCTCGCCGAGGCCGCGGCCGCGCACGAGGCGCTCGAGACGGGGCACACGCGCGGGAAGATCGTCCTCCGCGTCGCCGACTGACGCCGCTAGATCGGGCGGACGTAGACGAAATCGAGCTCGACGCGCTCGCCGACGCGGAACCGCTTCGTGCCGACGCGTTCGAAGCCCTGCTTCTCGTAGAAGCGCTGCGCTCGCGCATTCTCGTTGTTGACGCCGAGCCACATCGAGACGGCCCCGCGAACGCGCGCCTCCTCGATCGAGGCGTGCACGAGGTCGGCGGCGAGGCCCGTGCCGTGCGCGGCGGGCAGCGCATAGCACTTGCTGAGCTCGGCCGTGGGCCGGGCGTGCACGACCGCGTCGACATCGAGGTCGGCCGGCTCGCCGAGGACGATCATCGTGTAGCCCGCCGGGCCCTCAACCGACTCGCCGATGAAGAGCGCCCGGTCCGGGTCGGCGAGGTACCGCCGGAACGCGTCGGCGCTCAAGTGCGCGTCGATGAACGCCCGCTGGTCGGCGGCCGTCGAGTCGGGCGGGCATGCGAGCGGGAAGGTCGCCGCGGCGAGTGCATGAAGGGCGGCCGCGTCAGCCGCGACCGCCCTTCGAATGCGCACTGTCCTGCGTTCGAGCGCCTCAGACGAGCGAGGCGACGTCGAGCGGAATGCCGGGGCCGAACGTCGTCGAGACGGTCGCCTTCTGGATGTAGCGACCCTTCGACGCCGAGGGCTTCGAGCGGACGATCTCGTCGACGGCGGCGCGGAAGTTCTCCTCGAGCTGCTGCTCGGAGAAGCCGGCCTTGCCGACGACGAAGTGGACGTTCGCGTGCTTGTCGACGCGGAACTCGATCTTGCCGCCCTTGATGTCCGAGACGGCCTTGCCCGTGTCGGTCGTGACCGTACCGGTCTTCGGGTTCGGCATGAGGCCGCGCGGGCCGAGGACCTTGCCGAGGCGGCCGACCTGGCCCATGAGCTCGGGCGTCGAGACGGCCGCATCGAAGTCCGTGTAGCCGGCCGCGACCTTCTCGATGAGCTCGGTGCCGCCGACCTCGTCCGCGCCGGCCGCGATCGCGGCCTCCGCAGCCGGGCCGGTCGCGAAGACGATGACGCGAGCGGTCTTGCCGGTGCCGTGCGGGAGGATGACGGTGCCGCGGACCATCTGGTCCGCCTTGCGCGGGTCGACGCCGAGCTTGAGCGCGACCTCGACGGTCGAGTTGGTGCGCTTCGAGCCGGTCTGCTTCGCGACCGCGACGGCCTCGGCGGGCGTGTAGTACTTGCCGTCCTCGATGAGGGCGGCGGCGGCGCGGTACGCCTTCGACTTCTTCGCCATCGTGATCAGCCCTCCACCGTGATGCCCATGGAGCGGGCGGTGCCCGCGATGATCTTCTCGGCGCCCTCGAGGTCGTTCGCGTTGAGGTCGACGAGCTTCTCCTGCGCGATCGCGCGCACCTGGTCTCGCGTGAGCTTCGCGACCTTGACGGTGTGCGGCGTCGAGGAGCCCTTGGGGATGCCGGCGGCCTTCTTGATGAGCTCCGCGGCGGGCGGGGTCTTGAGGACGAAGGTGAAGCTGCGGTCCTCGTACACCGTGATCTCGACGGGGATGACGTTGCCGCGCTTGTCCTGCGTGGCGTCGTTGTACGCCTTGCAGAACTCCATGATGTTGACGCCGTGCTGACCGAGCGCCGGACCGATCGGCGGCGCGGGGTTCGCAGCGCCGGCCTGGATCTGCAGCTTGATCAGACCCGTGACCTTCTTGCGAGGTGCCATGAGTGAATTCCTTTTGATCGAACGGGGCTCGTGCGTCCCCACTCTCCCGCCATTCGGTTGAATGCGGTGGGCGGTCGCCGAATCGGCAACCGCAGAAGTCTACCCGATGTCCGGGGCCCCGGGCATTCCCGGATCTCGCATGGTCCAGGGGCCGGCGCCCGCACATTCGCCCGATGCCGCGCGCCCGGGTCGGATGCGTACGGGCTTGGGCGACCGCGGGTTCGCGCGACGGAGGCTAGAGCACGGACCACCCCAGCGCTTGTCGGACAAGGGGCAGCGCTTCCCGATCGCTGTCGAGCCAACTCAGTGCCTCGAGCTCGTCGGCTTGGAGCCAAGACACTTCGTCGTGCGACGCCCCCGCCCGGGGACTCGCGCCGCGGTAGAGCGCGAGAAAAAGTCGCATCTCCAGGTCCTTGTCGATCATGATCGGGGCGTCCGCCGTGACTTCGGCGACGACGTCGATATCGGCGCCGAGTTCTTCGCGAATCTCCCGCACGAGCGCCGCCTCAGGCGTTTCGCCCGACTCGACCTTCCCCCCGGGGAACTCCCACAGTCCAGCATGCTTACCGAGGCGCCTTGCCGCGAGGACCCTGCTCGGACGCTCCAACGAGTCCACCACGACCGCGCCGACCACGAGCGTCATGCGGCGAATTGCGCGAAGCGTTCGGCCAGCCGATCGCGATCGGGCCAGTCGGCCTTCTCGCTCGGCAACTCGAGGCGTCGACCGTGCATGTCCTGCAACCCGTGGCGGAGCATCGGGCCGTCCACCTCTCGCAACAGGGCTTCATCGACTCGCACTTCGTAGTCGGGAGTGATGCCCACGAGGTCTTGGTCGTAAGCGGCATGGTGGATTTTGCACAGCGACACTCCGTTGCTCACGTGTGCACTGCCGTTCGGGGCACCATCTGGCGTGATGTGCGCGGCGTCGAGGAGTTCAACGTGTCGGAGATTGCAGATCGAGCAGCGAGTGCGATACGCACTGATCACTCGTGCGCGGAACACGGGCTGATGCAGTCGCGCCCGTACCGTGCGATCGACGTAACGCCGCTCAAGGTCGCTCGGGTGCATCGGGTCCGAAAGGAAGAGCAGCACTTCATCCATCGCGACATTGACGACCCGGTTGACGGGATCATCGATGAGATACACCGGGAAGACTGGAACCAGTGGGCCCGCCTCGCGAATCTGCTTGAAGTAGATGAGCGGGACTCGCAACTCGGCGGCTCGTCTGAGCTTGATGTTGTCGCCGCCTTCGCCGCGGCGATAGTCGTAGCGGACCATTCCACCATCGAGGTCTTCGTCCGCGTATGGGTTGCGCCTGCTGCTCGCGCTAGTTGAGATGGAGAGCGTCGCTTCGAAATCGGCCGGGTTTCGAATGCCTCTGCCGTACTGGTCGACGAGCGGGATCCGAACGCCATCGAAGCGGTACTCGGCGAGTTCCTGCCTGGTGAACGATGGCTTACCGGCCTGCATCTGCTCGGCAAGCCAGCGGAATGCGTCGGCGCGAATGGCATTCTGCTCGTCGCGGGTCCAGCGGGGCACGCGGTCAGTCTCGCAGCCGGACGGGCACGGCGCGACCGCGACAGCCCCCGATTCACGAAGCGGGGCCCCGGGAAGCCCAGTCGACTACGACTTGACGACCCCGACCGTCGGGTCCTTCGGGAACTCGACGCGACCGCTGTCGTCCTCGACCGGGTAGCCCTCGCGCGCCCAGTACTCGAATCCGCCGATCATCTCGCGCACCCGGTAGCCGAGGCGGGCGAAGATGAGCGCCGCCTTCTGCGCCGCGTTGCAGCCGGGGCTCCAGCAGTAGACGACGACCGGCGTCTCGAGCGGGATCTCCCGCGGCGCGCGATCCTCGATCTCGGAGTAGTGCATGTGGACCGCGCCGCGAGCGCGTCCCTGCGCCCACGCTTCGGCGCTCCGCACGTCGACGAGGACGAACCGCTCCCCCGCCTTCATCGCCGCGTACACGTCACTCGCGTCCGTCTCGGCGTGGAGGCGCGCCTCGAAGTGCGCGGCGAGCTGCTCGGGCGTCGCGGTCGTCGTCATCGTGCCCTGCCTCGAGATCGTCGTCATGTCCTCAGGGTACGAGCGGACGCCGAAAGCCGCGAGGGTCGACGCCGCCAGCATTCGACGCATTCGTGCCGCTCGCCGTCACGTCGCGAGGTACAGGATGAGACACAGCACGCCCACCGTCGCCGAGCCGAGCAGCACCGGGACGAGCATCGAGGGCCTGGGCGTCTGCGCACCGTGCCGAGGCGGCGAGGGCGCCCGCTCCGGAAGCCGGTCCTCACGATCCAGGGACGCGGCGAACGCCTCCTCGCCCGCGGCGTCGTAGCCGGGGCGATCGGCCGGGTTGCCCCATTCGCTCATGTGTGCACGGTAGCGCGAAACGCTTGCCATTCACCCCGCCGCATCCCACATACTGAGAGTCGATATCGCGGTAAGGGGGACACGATGTCAACAGGCGCTCACGCCGCTCGTCCTGCGGAACTCGACCTTCGACAGCGGGTCCCCGCGCATTCGCTCATCGAGCAATTGCTGCGGGAAAGCGACGCCGGCCGGATCTGGCTCGAAGACGACGAAGCGCACCTCGCGGAGAAGGTCCTCTCCTGGTATTGGGGCGTGCTCGGCGAGCGTCGGGTCGCCGCGCACCTGGCCAGGCTCGGGCCCGAGTGGTGCGTGCTGCATTCGATCCCGATCGGCACGAAGGGCAAGGACATCGATCACCTCGTCATCGGGCCGCCGGGCGTCTTCGCGATCAACACGAAGGACCACCGCGGCAAGCGGATCTGGGCGGCCGGATGCATCTACGTCGATCGCTGCCGCGCGCGTTGAGCGACGAGCAGCTCGCCTGGATCGCCGAAGTCGCGTCGCGACCGCACACCTGGCTCAAGGTCGTCCGGCGATCCCGTCCTGGCGCGGCGATCGCCGCCGAGTTCGATGCGCTCGCCGCGGCCCTCGGACCTGCAGCGGCGCGGCAACTCGCCGAGCGGACGAAGAGCGCGGGGCGCCCGCGTGTCGGCGCGACGTCGCGCCCGACCCGACGACCCGTTCGCGCCTCTCAGCGTCCCGGAGCTCTCGCGCCGCTCGGTCGGGCCGCACTCGGATGCCTCGGGGCCGCGGTCGCCGCGCTGCTCATCCTCTTCGCCGCGACGACCCTGATCCCGGCCATCTTCTTGGGCGTGCTCGCCGCGCTCTCAACGCCCTGAGGGCCCTTCGTCTCGCTTGGCTCGCTCAGCGACCGAGTTGCGGCTAGAGCTTCGTGACCTGGTCGAAGCCGAGCGTGACGGGGGTCTCGCGCTCGAAGAGCGAGACGAGGACCGTGAGCTTGCCGGACTCGGGCGAGATCTCCGAGATCGTGCCGGGCAGGCCCGCGAACGAGCCCTCCTTGATCGTGATCGTCTCGCCCACCTCGAAGTCGATCTCCGCAGGGATGACGCGAGCCGCCGCCTTGCCCTTGCCGCCGCTCGCGGCCTTCGCGGCCGGGACCTCCGCGACCTGCACGAGGCTCTTGAGCATGCCGAACGCCTCATCGAAGCGCAGCGGGACGGGGTTGTGCGCGTTGCCGACGAAGCCCGTCACGCCGGGCGTGTGGCGCACGACCGACCACGAGTCCTCATCGAGGTCCATCCGCACGAGCACGTACGAGGGGATGCGGACGCGCGTGACGAGCTTGCGCTGGCCGTTCTTGATCTCGACGACATCCTCCATGGGGACCTGGACCTCGTAGATCTTGTCCTCCATGCCCATCGAGATGCGGCGGTTCTCGATGTTCTGCTTGACGGACTTCTCGAAGCCCGCGTAGGAGTGGACGACGTACCACTTGCCGGGCTTCGCGCGCAGCTCGAGCTTGAACGCCTCGTACGGGTCGACCTCCTCCTCGGCCTCCTCCGGCTCGGCGTCGACCTGCTCGGCGTCGTCTCGCGCGACCTCGTCGACGACGGGCGACTCGCCGAGCGGGACCTGCTCGACGACGTGGGCCGTCGCCTCGCCGTTGTGGTCCTCCTCGACTTCGTCCTCGAGCGCGGTGAACGCGGCCTCGGCCTCGTCGATCGAGTCGATGTCGAGCGCGTCGTCGACCACCGCGTCCGCCTCGGGGTCCGGGACGTTCTCGAGCGGCGCCGCCGCTGCGTCGAGCGCCTCGACCAGGTGGGCGATGTCGTCGCGGTCGTTCTCGTCGGTCACGTGTGAATCCTCAAATGTCGTTCGTGGGGCGATCCGGTGGATCGCGGTGGTCAGAAGCGGAAGAGCGTCGGATCGCCGAAGACCCAGGCGACGAGCCAGCCGAAGGCGAAGTCGAAGCCGCTCACGATCGCCATCATGATGACGACGAAGACGAGCACGACGCCGACGTAGCTGAACAGCTCCTTCCGCGTCGGCGTCACGACCTTCTTCAGCTCGGCGATGACCTCGCGGATGAAGAGGCCGAGCCGGGCGAACGGGCCGCGCTTGGCCGCGCGCGCCGATCGGGCATTCGCGACGACGTCCTCACTCGGCTCGTCGACGACATTCCGTGCCAACTCGTTCACCTTCCTCGAACAGGCCAGGAACCCGAAGTCGGGACCACCTGGTGCTGTGTCGCGCAGGGCGGACAGGACTCGAACCTGCAACCTGCGGTTTTGGAGACCGCTGCGCTACCAATTGCGCCACCGCCCTAGGCCTCCGGGTGGCCCGTTCCGTCGCGCTTCGCGGGCATGCCGAAGTATGGGGCATTTGCAACCCCGGGCGTCCAGTGTACAGGACCGGTCTCGACGGGATTCCTGGAATGCGCCCGCACTCGCACCGCACGGCGGCTCCCTAGGATGATCGCGTGAACAGGGTTTCGCGCCGCATCGGGTCCATCGCCGAGTCCGCGACGCTCAAGGTCGACGCGAAGGCGAAGGCGCTCAAGGCGGCCGGTCGGCCCGTCGTGAGCTTCGCCGCCGGGGAGCCCGACTTCCCCACTCCGGAGAACGTCGTCGAGGCTGCCGAGCGGGCGGTGCGGTACCCGGCGAATCACCGCTACACGCCTGCGGCGGGCCTGCCGGACCTGCGCGAGGCGATCGCCGCGAAGACCGCGCGAGACAGCGGGTGGGACGTGCCCCCCGCGCAGGTCCTCGTGACGAACGGCGGCAAGCAGGCGGTCTATCAGTCGTTCGCGACGCTCCTCGATCCCGGCGACGAGGTCCTCGTCCCCGCGCCCTATTGGACGACCTACCCCGAGGCGATCGCGCTCGCCGGCGGCGTGCCCGTCGGCGTCTTCGCGGGCGCCGAGCAGGGCTACCGCGTCACCGTCGAGCAGCTCGAGGCGGCCCGCACACCCCGCACGAAGGTCCTGCTCTTCGTCTCGCCCTCGAACCCGACGGGTGCCGTGTACTCGCCCGACGAGACGCGCGCGATCGGGGAATGGGCCGCGGAGCAGGGGCTGTGGGTCGTCGCCGACGAGATCTACCAGAACCTCGTGTACGACGAGGCGGGGATCGCGGGGGCCGACGGGTCGCGACACGCGATCTCGATCGTCGAGGCGGCGCCGGCCCTCGCCGAGCAGGCGATCCTCGTCAACGGCGTCGCGAAGAGCTACGCGATGACGGGCTGGCGGCTCGGCTGGATGGTCGGCCCCGCCGACGCGATCAAGGCCGCCGCGAACCTCCAGTCCCACCTCACCTCGAACGTCAACAACATCGCGCAGCGCGCGGCGGTCGAGGCGCTCACCGGCCCGCAGGACACCGTCGAGACGATGCGGCGCGCATTCGACCGTCGGCGTCGCGCGATCGTCGAGGGGCTCTCCGCGATTCCCGGGTGGTCGGTGCCGATGCCCGAGGGGGCGTTCTACGTCTACGCCGACGTGCGCGCGCTGCTCGCTCGGGAATGGGCGGGGACGACGCCCGGATCGACGCTCGAGCTCGCCGACCTCATCCTCGACAACGCCGAGGTCGCCGTGGTCCCGGGCGAGGCGTTCGGGCGCAGCGGCTACCTCCGGCTCTCCTACGCCCTCGGCGACGACGACCTCGCGGAGGGCGTCGCGCGTCTCGCGCGGCTGTTCGGCTGATCAGCGCGCCGCGAGGATCCGCGGCTCGGGCTGGAGGTTGATCGCGAAGTCGGCCGCGACGCGCAACTGGACGTACGAGGCGAGCTCGACGACGTCGGCGGCCGTCGCCGTGCCGGTGTTGACGATCGCGAGCGTGTGGAGCGGTGAGATCGCCGCGCCCGAGCCGGGCAGCCGGAAGCCGCGACGAACGCCGGCGCGCTCGATGAGCCAAGCGGCCGACAGCTTCACGCGCTTCCGCCCGCGGAACTCGCGCTGCGGCGGTGGCGCGCCGAGCGGCGTCACGGTCGGCGGCTCGTCGCCGTCGACGTCCCACCGAGGCGCCTCGAACGGGAGCCCGCGCGCGAACGCGTCGTCGACGATCGGGTTGACGAAGAACGAGCCGCAGCTCGGGAGGGTCCCGTCGTCGAGCATGCCCTTCGCGCGCCGCACCTCGAGCACGGCGGCGCGGATGTCGGCGAGGGGGACGCGAGCGCCGAGCGGGACGTCGAGCGCGGCGGCGAGCTGCTCGTAGGCGACGACGCCGTCGCGGTCTTCGCGGAGTGCGAGCTCGATCGCGGTCACGACGCCGCGGCGACCGCGTTTGATCGCCGACGTCCGGTAGCCGAGACCGAGGTCGCTCGCGTCGACGCGGACGAGCTCGTCGCGTTCGGCGTCGAGGAACTCGATCGCGACGAGCGTCTCGCTGAGCTCCTGCCCGTACGCGCCGATGTTCTGCACCGGCGCCGCCCCGGCGGAGCCCGGAATGCCGGAGAGCGCCTCGATGCCGGCGAGCCCGTGGGCGACCGCGAAGGCGACGACGTCGTCCCACGGTTCGCCGGCGGCGATCCGCAGCCGCCCGGGTCCGCCCATCGGCGTGACGCCTCGAACCCCGCCCGTCAGGACGACGGGCGTCTCGAGGCCCGCGTCGGGCGCGACGACGTTCGAGCCGCCGCCGAGCACGAGCCAGCCCGCCTCGTCCTCCTCGACGTCCCCGCTCGCATCCGCCCACGCCCCGCGGACGGCGTCGACGAGCTCCGCCTCACTCGCGGGGCGACGGACGTCGGTCGCTGGCCCGCCGACGCGCATCGTCGTGAGCTCCGCGAGGAGCGGCGGCGCGCCGTCGGCGTTCACGAGCCGAGGGAGACCCGGACCTGGGCCTTGCCGAGGACGGTCGCCCCGGCGGCCGTGACCGCGAGGTCGACCCGGACGATCCCGAGGGACTCGTCGACGGCGCCGACCGTCGCCCTGACGGTCACGAGGGCCCCGTCGGTCGGGTGGACGAGGACCGGGCGGACGAACCGCACGCCGTACTCCACGATCTTCGCGCCGGGCATCCGCTCGACCCAGTCGACGACGGGCTGCACCGCGGCGCCCATCGTGAGCATCCCGTGCGCGAGCACCCCGGGCAGACCGACCGCCGCGGCGACGTCGTCGCGGTAGTGGATGGCGTTGAAGTCGCCCGATGCGCCGGCGTAGCGGACGAGCGCGTCGCGCGTGATCCGGAACTCGCGCTCCGCGACGACGTCGCCGACCGCGGGGAGCGCGGCGCTCATTCCTCGCCTCGCACGACGAGCGTCGAGGTGGCGACGACGACGGTCTCGCCGTCCGCGTCCGTGATGACCGTGTCCGCCGTGAGCATGGAATGCCCGCCTGCCGAGCGCAGGCTCGTCACCGAGAGCGTCCCGCGCAACTCGTCGCCCGCGACGATCGGCCGCGTGTACGCGAACCGCTGCTCGCCGTGGACGACCTGCTCGATCGCGAACCCGGCGTCCGGGTCGGCGAGCAGGCCGTCGAGGCTCGCCTGCTGGATGACGACCGCGAAGGTCGGCGGAGCGACGAGGTCGGGATACCCGGCGGCGCGGGCCGCCGCCACGTCCAGGCTGAGGGGGCTCTCCGAGAAGACCGCGCGCGCGAACTCCCGGACCTTCTCGCGCCCGACGAGGTACGGCGCGGTCGGCGGGAATGTGCGGCCTGCGAGGTCGGGGTTGACGGGCACGTCGACAGCCTACTGGCGGCGAATGCCGCGGTTCCGAGCGTCGGGTCGCGGACATTCGAGGCCGACGCCGGCGCGTCGCCTCAAGTCTCCGCGACTCGAGGTGGCGCGGGAACGCGCACGGCCGCGAGGGCGGCGAGCGCGCCGAGCGCGACGCCGAGCGGGACGAGGACCTGTGGCCGCGCGAGGCGCTCGAGCGCGGTCCCCGCGCCGGGGATCGTCCACTCGAGTCGCAGGACGCTCCCGCCGACCGTGTAGGGCGCCGGGTCGTCCGACTGGTTCGCGTCGCCCCGCAGCGTGAGCGTCCACCCGCCCGCCGGCGACGGCTCCACCGCGACGACGCGGTGCGTGACGAGGCGTCGATCGCTCGCCCCGGGGACCGAGACGACGTCGCCGACACGGATCGCCTCCGTCTCGGTCCTCGTCGCGATGAGCAGGTCGCCCCTCGAGATCCCGGGCGCCATCGAGTCGGAGATGACGATGAGCGGCTGCACGAGCCCCGCGAGCGCGAGCAGCCACACGGCCGCGCCGCACACGCCGAGGACCGCCGCGAGCGTGAGCAGCAAGCGGCCTCCGGCGCGCGCGGCGCGAGCCGCGGCGATCACACCGCGCCCGTGATCGTCACGGTGACCGAGCCGCTCTCCCCCTGATGGAGCTGACCCGTCCACGCCGGCGCCGCGATCGTGAGGGTGCCGGTGACCGTCGATCCCCCCGCGACGGTCGCCGGCAGTCCCGCGAGGACGGCCGTGACCGGCATCGACCCCGTGAAGAGCGCGCCGCTGCCCGCGACGTCGCTCGAGAGCGTGACGGGCAGCGATCCCGTGTTGCGAATCCGGATCGTCGTCGTGCGCGAATCGCCGGGGCGCAGATCCGCCGCGGCCGGCAGGTCGAGCTCGATCTCACCGGCCGAGCTCGACTCGACCCAGGTCACGCCGTCGATGCTCCCCTGCAGGTTCGCGGTCCCCGTCGACGCGGTCGAGGCGAAGAGCACCTGATCCGTCCACGCCGCGCTCGTGAGCGCCGCGCTCACGCCGACGAGCGCCGTGCCCGCGAGCGCGACGACGCCGAGCCGCGCGAGCGCGCGACGATCGCGGCCGCCCGCACCCCGCGGGTCGCCGCGCCTGCTCGCTCGATCCGCTCGGGCATTCCCTGTCATGACTGACTCCATTCCGCCCTCCGACGAGGGCATGAGGAATGGATAGTCGCCAGCGGTGGCACCGCGCGGGCGCGACGGCCACGATGTGGAATGCGGACGGCCCCGCCATCCCTGTGGAGGAGCGGGGCCGTCGAGCGTAGCTGGGGAGGGCATCGATCCCTCGACCTCACGATTATGAGTCGTGCGCTCTAACCTTCTGAGCTACCCAGCCGAGCCCCCTGTGGGAATCGGACCCACTACCTCTTCCTTACCAAGGAAGTGCTCTACCAATGAGCTAAGGGGGCGAAACGCGCGCCCTCGGGGCCGAATCGCACCATGGAAGCCTAGCGCATCGCTCGTCAACCCTCCGTGGCGGAATCCGGCCGCCTCCTACCCTGGGAGCATGACCAATCCGCATGGATCCCACGGGCCCGAATGGTGGCGAACCGCCGTCATCTACCAGGTCTATCCGAGGTCGTTCGCGGACGGTGACGGGGACGGCGTGGGCGACCTGAGGGGGATCACGGCGCGGCTCCCCGCGATCGCGGAGCTCGGCGTCGACGCCGTGTGGCTCTCGCCGTTCTTCCGCTCGCCGCAGCGGGATGCCGGGTACGACGTCTCCGACTACTGCGACGTCGACCCGATCTTCGGCACGCTCGAGGACTTCGACCACCTGCTCGAGCGAGCGCATTCCCTCGGACTCCGGGTCATCGCCGACATGGTGCCGAATCACACCTCGTCGGATCACCCGTGGTTCATCGAGGCCCTCGCGGCACCGCCCGGCTCGCCCGAGCGCGAGCGGTACATGTTCCACGAGGGCCGAGGCCGCGACGGGCACCGGCCCCCGAACAACTGGCAGTCGGTGTTCGGAGGTCCCGCGTGGGAGCGCGTCACGGAGGCGGACGGCAAGCCGGGGCAGTGGTACCTGCACATGTTCGACGTCTCGCAGCCCGACCTCAACTGGGAGAACCCGTGGGTGCGCGAGCGCTTCCGCGAGATCCTCCGCTTCTGGCTCGATCGGGGCATCGACGGCTTCCGCGTCGACGTCGCGCACGGCCTCATCAAGAAGCCCGGCCTGCCGGACTTCCCGCCGCACCGCACCGACGCCGCCGAGGCGCACCCGCGCGAGGACCCGCCGTACTGGGCGCAGCCTGGCGTGCACGACATCTGGCGCGAGTGGCACGAACTCGTCGCCGAGTACCCCGGCGACCGGGTCCTGTGCGCTGAGGCGTGGGTCGAGCCGCTACCGAAGCTCGCGCTCTGGGTCCGTCCCGACGAGATGCACCAGGCGTTCAACTTCGACTACATGTTCACGGAGTGGTCCGCGAAGGGGCAGCGGCGCATCATCACCGACTCGATCGAGGCATTCGGCGCCGTCGGCGCGCCGTCGACCTGGGTCCTGTCGAACCACGACGTCATCCGGCACGCGACGCGCCTCGCGCTCGGGCACGACGCGCCGCCGCAGGGCGAGGGCATCGGTCCCGCGTCCAAGGTCAAGCCGGATCCCGTGCTCGGCCTGCGCCGCGCGCGTGCCGCGACCGCGCTCATGCTCGCGCTCCCGGGAAGCGCCTACCTGTATCAGGGCGAGGAGCTCGGGCTGCCCGAGGTCATCGACATCCCCGACGCGGACCGCCACGACCCGACGTGGTTCCGGACGAAGGGCGAGAAGTACGGTCGCGACGGCTGCCGCGTGCCGATCCCGTGGGAGGCCGCCGCGCCCGCCTACGGCTTCAGCCCGACGGGCGCGTCGTGGCTGCCGCAGCCGACCGAGTGGGCGGCGCTCGCACGTTCGGAGCAGG
>Ga0182743_1002626_pt1 | contig 15376 bp, 16 predicted proteins | sample eDN3rd30CKraftOP_FD_128522 | JGI IMG/M metagenome (GOLD analysis project Ga0182743, IMG submission 128522) | Enriched Organic Plus compost microbial communities from Emeryville, California, USA - eDNA 3rd pass 30_C Kraft OP (version 2) (version 2) ... | reverse complement strand
CTCGCGCACGTCTGCTACATCGTGCTGTTCACCCGGTTCCTCGCACAGCGCAAGCTCCCGCTGTGGTCGGCCGTGTACGCGGTGTGGTGGATCGTCCTCGTCGCCGTCCTCGCCCCCGCGGTGCTCTCCCGCGACGCCGGCGTCGCCTGGCTCATCGCCATCGGCGCGTACGGGCTTCTCCTCGGGTTCACCGCTGCATCCGCCGCCCGCGCCACGCCCGCCGTCGCGCTCGGCGGTGCGCTGTTCCTCACCTCGGACTCGATCCTCGCGTTCCGCATCTTCACCCCCGACGCGGTCGCCGCCTGGACCCACCCCGCCGTCATGATCACCTACTGCGCGGGGCAGGGGCTCATCGCCGCCGGCGCGGTCGTGCTGCTGCGCGCCCGGGAGGCCCGGTGACGGATGCCGCGGGCAGCGTCCGCGTGGACGTCTGGCTCTGGGCGATCCGGGTGTACAAGACCCGGTCTGCGGCCACGACCGCATGCCGGGCCGGACATGTGCGGGTGAACGGCGAGCGTGCGAAGGCCGCTCAGCCGGTGCGCCCGGGTGACGAGTTGCGCGTGCGGATCCAGGGGTTCGACCGCATCCTCGCGGTGCGGCAGTTGCTGACCAAGCGCGTCGGCGCGCAGGCCGCGGCACCCGCCTTCGAGGACCGGACGCCTCCCCCGCCGCCGCGCGAGCTCATGGCCGCCGTCCCGGTCCGCGACCGCGGCGCGGGCCGGCCCACCAAGCGCGACCGCCGCGAGATCGAACGCCTCCGCGGCCGCGACGAGCGGTAGCCCCACCTCGCCCGCGGTCACCGGATTCGGGGATCGCACCGGAGTCGGAGCGTTCCGGCCGGATCCGCCCGAATCCCGTGACATCTCCGAATCCCGTCGCACGCGTGCGACGGTCGGGCGCCCGGCGTCAGCGGAGGCGGTCGAGCAGCCAGCGGGCACCGCGCACCTCGGCGCCGGCCTCCGCGACCCGTGCGGCCAGACCGCGGTCGCCGGTCACGACGGTGACCGGGCCGCCGGATGCTGCGGCGAACGCGGTCTGCGCGACGATCGTGTCGTCGCCGGCCCCCTCGGCACGGACGACCGTGAGACGGTCGTCGTCGCCCGCATCCTTCGCCTGCCCCTCGAGCACGACCACGGTCCGCGGGTACCAGGTGCGCTCGGGGAGCCCCAGGTCCGCGCCGTCGACGCCGTCCTCGGCCCAGGCCCCGAGCCGGTCGAGCAGCCGTGCGGCTGCCCCGGCACGGTCTCGCCACCAGCCGTCGGGCACCGAGCCGACCACGTTCGCGGCGTCCACGATCACGACCGGGCGCACGTCGAGGAGTGGTCGCAGCCGCCGCCAGGAGTCCTCGAACGCCGGGTGCAGCGGATAGCGGTCGACCTCGTCGACCGGCACCCAGGACAGCTCCACGCTCTCCGGGTCGCTGATGACGGGCTCGAACGGCGCCGTCACCTCGGCGACCACGGTCGCATACGACCAGTAGCCGAGGTCGAACACGCTCTGCAGCACGGGGCGGACGGCCCGCGGCGGGACTCCCGCCTCCTCCGCCGATTCGCGCAGAGCGCCGTCGAGCGCCGACTCCCCCTCGTGCCGCGCACCGCCGGGCAGCGCCCAGGTGCCGCCGAAATGGCTCCATGCGACGCGATGCTGCAGCAGCACGCCGCGCTCACGGTCGTAGGCGAGGAGTCCGGCCGCGCCGAACCGCCCCCAGTACCGTTCCCCGGTGGGTGCGACGACCCACGCGTCACCGGCGTTCCGGGGACCGTGGGGTCGTCGCGGCTCGCCGGGGACAGGTGGTTCGATCGTCACATCGCCAGCTTTCCACACTGCGATGACGGACGTGTGACGCCCGCCGGAATCAGCGCTGGCGCTTCTCCCGCACCCGCATGTTCACCACGATCGGCGTGCCCTCGAAGCCGTAGAGCTCGCGCAGACGCCGCTGGATGAACCGTCGGTAGCCCGGGTCGAGGAACCCGGTGGTGAACAGCACGAAGGTCGGCGGGCGGGTGCCCGCCTGGGTGCCGAACAGGATGCGGGGCTGCTTGCCGCCACGGAGCGGGTGCGGGTGCTCCGCGACGAGCTCCGAGAGGAAGGCGTTGAACTTGCCGGTGGGGATGCGCTGGTCCCAGGACTCGAGCGCGGTCTCCAGCGCGGGCACGAGCTTCTCGAGGTGGCGGCCGGTGCGGGCGGAGATGTTCACCCGCGGCGCCCACGCCACGTGCGCGAGATCCTGCTCGATCTCCCGCTCCAGGTAGCGGCGGCGGTCGATGTCCTCCATCTCCGGCGTGCCGAGCATGTCCCACTTGTTGAAGGCGAGCACGAGCGCGCGGCCGGATTCGAGCACCATGTCGATGATGCGCACGTCCTGCTCGCTGATCGGCTGGGTCACGTCGATGACGACGACCGCGACCTCCGCCTTCTCGAGCGCGGCCGAGGTGCGCAGGGACGCGTAGAAGTCCGCGCCCTGCTGCAGGTGCACGCGACGGCGGATGCCGGCGGTGTCGACCAGGCGCCACAGCTTGCCGCCGAGCTCGACGATCTCGTCCACCGGGTCGCGGGTGGTGCCGGCGAGGTCGTTGACGACGACGCGCTCCTCCCCCGCGGCCTTGTTCAGCAGCGACGACTTGCCGACGTTCGGGCGGCCGAGGATCGCAACGCGGCGCGGGCCGCCGATCTCGTGCTTGGCGACCGCCGAAACCTCCGGGAGCACCGTCATGATCTTGTCGAGCAGGTCCGCGACGCCGCGGCCGTGGATGGCCGAGACCGGGTGCGGCTCGCCGAGGCCGAGGTTCCACAGGGCCGCGGCTTCCGGCTCCTGGCGGGCGTCGTCGATCTTGTTCGCGACGAGGAGGACCGGCTTGCCGCTGCGGCGCAGCATCTTCACGACGTGCTCGTCGGTGGAGGTCGCCCCCACCATCGCGTCGACGACGAACAGCACGACATCGGCGAGGTCGACCGCGACCTCGGCCTGCGCCGCGACCGACTTGTCGATACCGCGCGCGTCGGGCTCCCACCCGCCGGTGTCGACGAGCGAGAACCGGCGGTCGAGCCACTCGGCCTTGTAGGTGACGCGGTCGCGGGTGACGCCCGGGGTGTCCTCGACGACGGCCTCGCGGCGGCCGAGGATGCGGTTCACGAGCGCCGATTTCCCGACGTTCGGGCGACCCACGATCGCGACCACCGGCAGCGCCGGCAGGAACTCCACCACACCGTCACCGGCGGTGAGGCCCGACAGCAGCTCGGCGTCGTCGGCGTCGAGGTCGTAGTCCTCGAGGCCCGCGCGCAGTGCCTGGGCACGCTGCTCCGCGAGGGCGTCGTCGATGCCCGCCAGCTTCTCGGCGAGCTGGTCCGGCCCGCCCTCGTACTCGTCCTCAGCGCCCATCGCGCACCTCCAGCGCCGTCGTGATCACGGCGAGGACCGCCGCGACCGTGCCGTCGAAGTCGAGGTCGGTCGAATCGACCACCTCGACGCCCTCGGCGGCCGTCATGAATTCGGACACGGTCGAGTCCGCGGCGTCCCGGCGCTGCAGCGATGCGGCGACCGCGGCGGCGTCCTGCCCGCCGGTCTCGGCGTGCCGCCGTGCGGCACGCACCTCCTCGGAGGCCGTGAGCAGGATGCGCACCGGCGCATCGGGGGCGACGACCGTGGTGATGTCACGGCCCTCGACGACGACGCCGGGCCGGCCGGAGCCGGCCATGAGGCTGCGGAACAGCGCGGTGGCGGTCTGCCGGACGAACGGGATGCGGGCGACGCCGCTGACCGCATCCGTCACCCGCTGCTCGCGGATCGCGGCGGTCACGTCGGTCTCGCCCACCCGCACCCAGAAGTCGTCGGGGTCGAGGGAGACGCGGTAGTCGAAGTCGCCGAGCACCTCGACGACGGCGCTCGAGTCGGACGTGTCGGCGCCGCGGTCCAGCGCGTGCCAGGCCAGTGCCCGGTAGGCGGCACCGGTGTCGAGATAGCCGTACCCGAGGGTACGGGCCACCGCCTTGGACACGGACGATTTGCCGCTGCCGGCGGGGCCGTCCACGGCGACGACGACCGGCGTGCCGGTCTCGGTCGTGGGGTCAGTCATTGGTCATGCTCGCAATCTTCCATCCCCGCGCGGTCAGCCCTTCTGCGGCGGGCTGCGCGGCAGCCGGCTCGACGCTGATCTCGGCGAGGCCGAACTGGGCGCCCGGCGAATGCTCGAGGCGCAGGTCTTCGACGTTCACGCCGAGCTCGCCGAGCTCCGTGAACAGGCGGCCGAGTTGGCCGGGGGTGTCGTCGACGAGCACGATGACGGTCTCGTAACGACGGTTCTGGCCGTGCTTGCCGGGGAGTCGCTCGACGCCCTGGTTGCCGCGGCGGATCGTGTCGGCGACGGCCCGGCGGGCACCGGGGGCGTCGGGGTCGCGCAGGGCGTCGGACACCGCGGCGAGATCCTCCCGCAGCGCGTCCAGCACCTCCACGACGGGTGCCGCGTTGGCGCCGAGGATCTGCACCCAGAGCTCCGGGGCGGATGCGGCGATGCGGGTCGTGTCGCGCACGCCCTGGCCGGCGAGGCCGAGGGCGTTCTCGGGTGCGCCGACGAACCGGCCGGCGAGGAGGCTCGCGACCAGCTGGGGCACGTGGGAGACGAGCGCGACGGAGCGGTCGTGCTCCTCCGGCCCCATCTCGATCGGGGTCGCGCCGAGGTCGAGGGCGAGGCCCTCCACCCGCGCGAGGTCGGCGGCGGAGGTCTCCCCGTCGCGGCAGACCACCCACGGACGACCGACGAACAGGTCGGCGCGGGCGGCGATCGCCCCGCCGCGCTCGCGGCCCGCGAGGGGGTGGGAGCCGATGTAACGACGCAGATCGACACCGCGCTCACGCAGGCGCAGGTAGGGCTCGAGCTTCACGCTGGCGACGTCGGTGACGACCGCATCCGGGTACGCCCGCAGTTCACGCTCGACGACATCGGCCACCACGTCCGGCGGCACCGCCACCACGACCAGGCTCGGCGCGTCGTCATCACGAGCCATGCGCCCGGCGCCGTAGTCGACGGCGAGGCGGAGCTGCGAGGGTGAGGTGTCGGCGAGCGCCACGTCGACGCCGAGGCCGCTCAGGGCGTGGCCGATGCTCGCCCCCAGCAGGCCGGCTCCGACGATGCGGACCGTGCCGGAGGTACGGGCAACGCCCCGCTCATGCGCGATCGTCGTCTGGCTCAAAGGATCTCCTAGCCGGCGGGCGGAGGGTTCTCCGCGTCGCGGCGCGCGAGAGTCAGCAGCGCGCCCCGCTCCATCGTAGTCAACTCGCGCGCCTTCCCCGCCGGGAGGGTTCCCAGGTGGAGTGGGCCGAACTGACGGCGGACGAGCTCGGTGACCGGGTGACCGACCTCAGCCATCATGCGGCGGACGATGCGGTTGCGCCCGGAATGGAGGGTGAGTTCGACGAGGCTGGAGCCGCCGGTCGAATCGAGCAGGCGCGCCTTGTCGGCGGCGATCGGACCGTCCTCCAGCTCGATCCCGCGCGTGAGCCGGCTGATCGTCTGCGGCGACACCTTGCCGCGCACCCGGGCGATGTACACCTTGGTGACCCCGAACGAGGGGTGCGCGAGCACGTGGGCGAGTTCGCCGTCGTTCGTGAGCACGAGCAGGCCGCTGGTCTCCGCATCCAGTCGCCCCACGTTGTAGAGGCGCTCGGGCCACTCCTTCGTGAAGCGGCGGAGGTCGGGCCGGCCCTTCTCGTCGCGCATGGTGCTGACCACACCGGTGGGCTTGTTCAGCATGACGTAGCGCTTGCTCTGGTCGAGCTGCACGGCCACGCCGTCGACGTCGACGAGGTCCCGGTCGGGGTGGATGCGGGTGCCGAGCTCGGTGACGGTGGTACCGTTCACGCGGATGCGGCCGGCGACGATCATCTCCTCCACCACGCGACGGGAGGCGACCCCGGCGTTCGCGAGCGCCTTCTGCAGCCGCACGCCCTCGGGTGCGTGCTCGTGCTGATCGGTCATCGGATGCCCTCCTCGAAGCCCTCGGAGCCGTCGTCGAGCAGCGGCGAGATCGGCGGCAGCTCGTCCAGTGAGTTGATGCCCAGGTGCGTGAGCAGCGCGCCCGTCGTCCCGTAGAGGATCGCGCCGGTCTCCGGGTCGTTGCCGACCTCGGTGATGAGGCCGCGGGCCACGAGCGTGCGCACGACCGAGTCGACGTTCACCGCACGGATGGACGCGACCTGCCCGCGGGTCACCGGTTGCTTGTAGGCGATGACGGCGAGGGTCTCCAGCGCCGCCTGCGACAGCCGCGACGGGGTCTGGGCGTTGACGAAGTCCGCCACGAGCTGGTCGTGGTCCTCTCGCACGTACAGGCGCCAGCCGCCACCGACCTCGCGCAGCTCGAAGCCGCGGCGGGGGCCGCCGGACTCGCCGTCGTAGTCGGCCACGAGCTCGGCGATCGCCTTCCGCACGGCGGGGACGGGCGCGGACACCGCGGTGGCGAGGTTCACGAGGCTCTGCGGCTCGTCGACGACGAACAGGATCGCCTCGAGCCGGCGGGCGAGGTCGGCTGCGTCGTCGGTGGTCACGTCATCGGTCATAGTCGGCTCCGAGGGTGGCGAGGTTCTCGTCGGACCAGCGCTCGGCGCTCCAGCGCAGGGTGAGTTCGCCGAGCGGTTCGAGCTGCTCGAACGAGAGTGCCGCGTGGCGGTACAGCTCGAGGATGGACAGGAAGCGGGCGACGACGATGCCGGGCGCGGTGACGCCGGCGACGAGCTCGCGGAAGGTGAGGGTGCCGCGCTCGCGCAGCAGCGTCACGACGACGGCGGCCTGCTCGCGGATGCTGACCAGCGGCGCGTGCAGGTGGTCGAGCCCGACGTGCGGGATCTCCTTGGGCGCGAGCGCCATCATCGCGAGCGCGGCGAAGTCCTGCGGGGTGAGGGTCCAGACGAGCTCGGGCACCTGGCGGCGGTGCTTGTCGTCCAGCCGCACGTCGCGGACGTGCCGGCGTTCCTCCCGCTCCAGGCAGCGGGCGAACCAGGCGGACACCTCCTTGAAGGCGCGGTACTGCAGGAGCCGCGCGAACAGCAGGTCCCGTGCTTCGAGGACGGCCACCGACTCGGCGTCCACGAGCTCGCCCTGCGGCAGGAGACCCGCGACCTTCATGTCGAGCAGGGTCGCGGCCACGACCAGGAACTCGGACGCCTCGTCGAGGTCGTGGTCCGGGCCGAGGTCGCGCAGGTACGCGATGAACTCGTCGGTCACCTTGCTGAGGGAGACCTCGGTGATGTCCAGCTCGTGCTTGGTGATGAGGCTCAGCAGCAGGTCGAACGGGCCGTCGAAGACCTCGAGCGAGACCCGGAAGCCCGCCTCCTGCTGCTCCGCGCCGCCGGCGGGCTGGGTCGGTCCGACCTCGGCCTCAGGCGACGGCGCCACGGGCGACCAGCTCCCGCGCCAGTCGCAGGTAGGCCTGCGCGGCGGCGTGCTCGGGCGCGAACTGGGTGATGGGCATCCCCGACACCGACGCGTCGGGGAACTTCACGGTGCGGCCGATGACGGTCTCGAGCACGTCGTCGCCGAACGCCTCGACGACCCGCTCCAGCACCTCGCGGGAGTGGAGCGTGCGCGGGTCGTACATGGTGGCGAGCACGCCGTCGAGCGTGATGGCCGGGTTGAGTCGGTCGCGCACCTTGTCGATCGTCTCGATGAGCAGGGCCACGCCGCGGAGGGCGAAGAACTCGCACTCGAGCGGGATGAGCACGCCGTGACTCGCGGTGAGCGCGTTCACCGTGAGCAGGCCGAGCGACGGCTGGCAGTCGATGAGGATGACGTCGTACTCGCCCGCGACCTGCCGCAGCACGCGGGAGAGGATCGTCTCGCGGGCGACCTCGTTGACCAGGTGCACCTCGGCGGCGGACAGGTCGATGTTCGCCGGGAGCACGTCGAGGTTCTCGACCGCGCTGTGCACGATCGCTTCGTGCGCGTCGCGCTTGGTGTCCAGCAGCAGGTCGTAGACCGTGGGAATGTCGTGGGTGGGGATGCCGAGGCCCGCCGACAGCGCACCCTGCGGGTCGAAGTCGACCGCGAGCACCTTGCGCCCGTACTCCGCGAGGGACGCGGCCAGGTTGATGGTGGTCGTCGTCTTGCCGACGCCGCCCTTCTGGTTGCACAGCGCGATGATGCGGGCGGGGCCGTGGGAGTCGAGCGCGGGCGGCGTGGGGAACCCGTGGTACGGGCGTCCGGTCGGCCCGATCGGGGTGTCGCCCTTGCGGGACGCGGTCCCTGTGCCCTTGCCTCGCTCCGCCACCGTGCTCCTGCTCTCCCGGATCCTTCCTCCGATTCTAGTCGGGACATGTCCCGGAACGCGGATATCCGTCCTCGCCCGGGCGCGCCCGCATCCGGGAAGCGACGTCACCGGGCGCGCGGATGTGCGGACGCGTAGACGTCGCGCAGCGCATCGACGCTCACGTGCGTGTAGATCTGCGTCGTCGCGACCGAGGCGTGACCGAGGAGTTCCTGCACGACGCGCACGTCGGCGCCGCCCTGCAGCAGGTGGGTCGCGAAGGAGTGCCGCAGGGTGTGCGGCGACACGTGCGCGGTGAGTCCGGCGTCCGCCGCCGCCCGCTGGATGACCGCCCACGCGCTCTGCCGCGACAGCGGCACCCCCCGCACGCCGAGGAACAGTCGCGGGCTCCCCGCGCCGCGGGCCGCGAACACCGGGCGGGCCCGGCGCAGGTACGCGTCGACGGCGTCGCGGGCGTAGGAGCCCACCGGCACGATCCGTTCCTTGGCGCCCTTGCCACGCAGACGCAGCACATCGCCGTGCGCGAGATCGTCGACGTCGAGTTGCACGACCTCGGACACGCGGGCGCCGGTCGCGTACAGCAGTTCGACGAGCGCCCGGTCGCGGAGTGCGGCGGGCTCGGCCGGTGCGTCCGATCCCGGCGCCGGCCCCGCCGCGTCCAGCAGCGCGCCGACCTGGTCGATCGTCAGCGCCTTCGGCAACCGCTGCGGCAGCTTCGGCGGACGCAGGCGCGCCGAGGGGTCGGTGTCCGCGATGCCCTCGCGGACGAGGAAGCTGTGCAGTCCCCGCACCGAGGACTGCAAGCGGGCGAGACTGGACGCCGCGGGGACCGGCTCCGCGGACGCCCGCTCCGCGGCGAAGGACGCCACATGGGCCGGGGCCACCTCTGCGGTGTCCTCGATCCCCTGCGCCTGCAACCAGGCCAGGTAGCCCGCGAGGTCGCGCCGGTACGCGGCGACGGTGTGGTCGGCGAGGCCGCGCTCGATCGCGACGTGACGCAGGTACACGTCGACGGCGCGATCGAGCCGCATCTCACGCCCCCGCGTCGCGCCTCAGCCGCTCGGCGGCGGCGAGCACGCCGGCGGCGAGGATGCCGTTGCGCATCCGTCCTTCGAGCACCGCGTCGACCGCCTCGCCCAACGGCACCCATTCCAGGCGCATGTCGGCTTCCTCGTCCTCGCGCGCGAACACCTCGGCGGCCGGGTGCAGGCCGCGGGCGAGGAAGACGTGCACGACCTCGTCGTTGCCGCCCGGGGTCGGGTGCACGCTGATGAGTTCGTCCCAGCGGTCGGCGCGCAGGTCCACCTCCTCGGCGAGCTCGCGCTGCGCCGTCGCCAGCGGCGACTCGCCGGCCACGTCGAGGAGCCCGGCCGGCACCTCCCAGTCGCGGTGGCGGATCGGGTGACGGTACTGCTGGATCAGCAGCACCCGCCCCTGCTCGTCGAGCGCGACGACCGCGGCGGCGCCGGGATGCGCCACGTACTGGCGACGGATCGTGCCGTCGTTGTACCGGACGGTGTCGTCCCGCACCTCCCAGACGGCACCCGTGTACACGAGTTCGCTGGAGAGGACCTCGGGCGAGACCGGCTCGTCGCGCAGCGGCTCGGCGGGCACGCCCGTCACTCCGCCGCGGCTTCCTCGACCTCGAACAGCTCACCGGCGCGGTGACGTTCCAGCGCGGCACCGATGAGGCCGCGGAACAGCGGGTGCGCCGAGGTCGGCCGCGAGCGCAGCTCCGGGTGCGCCTGCGTGGCGATGTAGTACGGGTGCACCTCCCGCGGCAGCTCCACGAACTCCACGAGGTCGAGCTCCGGGTTCAGGCCGGAGAAGACGAGGCCTGCGTCCGCGATCCGGCCGCGGTAGGCGTTGTTGACCTCGTACCGGTGACGGTGGCGCTCTGCGACGCGGGTGGTGCCGTAGACCTCGGCCGCGATCGAGCCCTCCGCGAGCTCCGCCTCGTACAGGCCCAGGCGCATGGTGCCGCCCAGGTCGCCGTGGTCGAGGATGTCGACCTGCTCGGCCATGGTGGCGATGACCGGGAACTCGGTGTCCGGGTCGAACTCGCTGGACGAGGCGCCGGGCAGGTCCGCGACGTTGCGCGCGTACTCGATGACCATGCACTGCAGGCCGAGGCAGATGCCGAGGGTCGGGATGCCCTGCTCGCGGGCGAAGCGCAGTGCCCCGAGCTTGCCCTCGATGCCGCGGATGCCGAAGCCGCCGGGCACGATGATGCCGTCGACGTCCGCGAGGGCCTTGGCTGCGCCCTCCGGGGTCTCGCAGGTGTCGGAGGGGATCCAGTCGATCTTGACGTGGGTCTCCTGCGCGAAGCCGCCGGCCTTCAGCGCCTCGGTCACCGACAGGTAGGCGTCGGGCAGGTCGATGTACTTGCCGACCAGGCCGATGCGCACCTCGTGCTTCGGGTTGTGGACCGCGTTGAGCACCTTCTGCCAGCGACTCCAGTCCACCTCGGCGGCCTTGCGCAGGCCGAGCGCGCGGACGATGTACTCGTCCAGGCCCTGCTCGTTGAGCATGGTGGGGATGTCGTAGATGCTCGGCACGTCGACCGCGTTCACGACGGCGGCCTCGTCGACGTCGCACATGAGTGCGATCTTGCGCTTGTTCGACTCGGTGACGGGCCGGTCGCTGCGCAGTACGAGCGCGTCCGGCTGGATGCCGATCTGGCGCAGCGCCTGGACGGAGTGCTGCGTGGGCTTGGTCTTCTGCTCGCCGGAGGCGCCCATGAACGGCACGAGGGAGACGTGCACGAAGAAGACGTTGTTGCGGCCGAGCTCGTGACGGATCTGGCGCGCGGACTCGATGAACGGCTGCGACTCGATGTCGCCGACGGTGCCGCCGATCTCGGTGATGATGACGTCGGGGCGCGGCTCCTCGCCGGCCTGCAGCCGCATCCGACGCTTGATCTCGTCAGTGATGTGCGGGATAACCTGGACGGTGTCGCCGAGGTACTCGCCGCGACGCTCCTTGGCGATGACCTGGGAGTAGATCTGTCCGGTGGTGACGTTGGCCGCCTGGCTCAGCTCGATGTCGAGGAAGCGCTCGTAGTGCCCGATGTCGAGGTCGGTTTCGGCCCCGTCGTCGGTGACGAACACCTCGCCGTGCTGGAACGGGTTCATCGTCCCCGGATCCACGTTCAGATAGGGATCGAGCTTCTGCATCACGACGCGGAGGCCGCGTGCGGTGAGCAGGTTGCCGAGACTGGCGGCGGTCAGCCCCTTACCCAGCGAGGAGACGACACCTCCGGTCACGAAGATGTGCTTGGTCGTGTCGTCGTCGGAGTTACCGTGAAGGCCGGGGGCAGAAGAGTGCGTCACGGGCTTCCATCCTATCAGTGACCGGGGTGGGCGAGCGCGAGGAGTTCCCTCGCGTGTTCGAGGGCGGCGTCGGAGTCGGGCAGGCCCGACAGCAGACGCGCCATCTCCGCCTCGCGCTCGGCTCCGCTGAGGGCGCGGACGCTGGAGGCGGTGACGGACCCGTCGCTCTGTTTGAGGACGGTGAGGTGGTTGTCGGCGAAGGCCGCGACCTGCGCGAGGTGGGTCACGGCGATCACCTGTGCGGAACGGGCGAGCATCGCCAGCCGGCGGCCGACCTCGATCGCGGCCTTTCCGCCGATGCCGGCGTCCACCTCGTCGAACACGAAGGTGGGTACCGGGTCGGTGCCGGCGATGACGACTTCGATCGCGAGCATGACGCGGCTGAGTTCACCGCCGGATGCGGTCTTCGCCACCGGGCGGGGCTCGGCGCCGGGGTGCGGGGCGAGCAGGATGGCGACGTCGTCGCGACCGGATGCGGATTCCGCCGCGGGCGTCACCGACACCTCGACACGCGCGTCCGGCAGGGCGAGGGCGTGCAGCTCCTCCGTGACGGCGGCACCGAGCCGCGCCGCCGCCTCGGTGCGCGCCGCGGTGAGCACGGCGGCCGCGTCGTCGAGCCTCGCCTGCGCCTCGGCCAGGTCGGCTTCGAGTCGCTCCACGCGGGAGCCGTCGTCCTCGAGCTCCGCCAGCCGCAACGCCCCGTCGCGGGCGAGCGCGAGTGCCGCGTCGATGCCGCCGTGCGTACGGATGAGTTGTCCGAGCGCCGCTTGCCGCTCCTGCACGACCGCGAGTTCGTGCGGGCCCGCCTCGTCGAGATCGGCGAGGTACCCGGCGAGGGCGGTGGCGAGGTCGGCGGCACGGTAGCCGAGCTCGGCGACCTGATCGGAGAGCTCGGCGAGGGCCGGATCGGTGAGCCGCTCCAGCGCGCGGCGAGCCTCACCGAGAAGGGTGACCACGTCGGGGGCGTCGTCCTCGCTGGACAGCGCCGCATGCGCCAGGGCGGCGCCGGCGCGCAGCTCCTCGACGTTCGCGAGCCGCTCGGCGCGGGCTGCGAGTTCATCGTCCTCCCCCGGCTGCGGGTCGACGGCCTCGATCAGTTCGAGTGCAGCACGCAGGTCCTCGGCCTCGCGGGCGCGCTCGTCGCGGGTGCGGGTGAGTTCGGCCAGCTCGGCTGCGATCGCCCGGGCACGGTCGTAGGCATCACGGTAGGCCGCCGCCGCGGTCGCGACCGGCTCGCCGCCGAAGCGGTCGAGGGCGTCCCGCTGCGCGGCGGCGGAGCGCAGCCGCAGCTGGTCGGCCTGACCGTGCACCACGACGAGGTGGTCGGCGAGATCGGCGAGCACCCCGGCGGGCGCCGTGCGGCCGCCGACCGAGGCACGGCTGCGACCTTCCGCCGTGAGCGTGCGACCGAGCAACAGCTCGGCGCGCCCCCCGCCGATGGGCTCGAGCGCTCCCCCGGCCTCGGCGACGCGTTCGGCGACGGGCCCCTCCTCCGGCACCACCCACACGCCGTCGACGACGGCCTGCGCGGCACCGGCGCGCACGGCGCCGGAGTCGGCACGCTGGCCGAGGAGCAGGCCGAGGCCGGCGACCACCATCGTCTTGCCGGCACCGGTCTCTCCGGTGATTGCCGTGAAGCCGGGGCCGATCGGCAGGGTGGCCTCGGCGATGACGCCGAGATCCCGCAGCCGCATCTCCTCGATCACGCCTGGGCACCTCCATGCCGTGCGTCGGGGCCGCGCCAGCCTTCGACGGGCAGGTGGAACTTCCGCACCAGCCGCTCGGTGAACGCGGAGGGATGGAGCCGTGCAAGTCGCACCGGCTCCTCGGAACGCCGGACCACCACACGGGCGCCCGGCGGCAGGTCGTGGGAGCGTCGGCCGTCGCACCACAGGATGCCGGTGCCGTCGGTGCGCGCGAGGAGCTCGATGGCCACCGAAGCCTCGGGGCCGACCACGAGGGGCTTGGCGAACAGCGCGTGCGCCGAGAGCGGCACCACGGCGATCGCCTCGACGGTCGGCCAGATGACCGGCCCCCCGGCGGAGAAGTTGTAGGCGGTGGAACCGGTCGGGGTCGCGATGACGACGCCGTCGCAGCCGAAACTCGACAGTGGCCGGGCGTCGATCTCGATCACGACCTCCAGCATCCGCTCGCGGCTCGCCTTCTCGACCGTCGCCTCGTTCAGCGCCCAGGTCTCGTAGACGACGGCACCGGCGGCGTCCTTGACCCGCACCGCGAGGGCGAGCCGCTCCTCCACGCGGTAGTCGCCGGCGACGGCGCGGGCGACGGCCTCGTCCATGTCGTCCCGCTCGCTCTCGGCGAGGAAGCCGACGTGGCCCATGTTGATGCCGAGGACGGGCGCGGCGCCGGGACGGACGAGTTCCGCAGCGCGCAGGATCGTCCCGTCTCCGCCGAGCACGATCGCGAGCTCGAGGTCGGCTGCGGTGACGTCGATGCCGAGCGCGGGCAGCGCGCCGACCTCCGGCGCGAACGCGCCGAGCTCCTCCCGGTCCTCCGGTGGGAGGACGGGCTGGACCCCGGCCGTCTCGAGTGCCGCGATGACGCGCTGGGCGGCCTCGACGGTGTCGTCACGGCGCGCGTGCGCGACCACGAGGATGTGCCGCTGCGTGCCGTTCATGCCGTTCCCGTCAGTCGTCGGACCGTGTCCATCCATTCTGTCGGAACGGTGCCCTCCTCCAGGCCGAACCAGGCGAGGAACTCGACGTTGCCGTGCGTGCCGGGCAGGGGCGAGGCACAGACGCCCCGGGTACGGATGCCGTGATCCCATGCCGTCCACAGCACGGTCTCGACGGCCTCGGCGCGCAGCACCGGGTCGGTGACGAGACCGCCCTTCACGGCGGTGCGCCCGACCTCGAACTGCGGTTTGACCAGCAGCACGATGTCGGCATCGGGCGCTGCGACGGTACGGACGGCGGGCAGCACGTGTTGCAGCGAGATGAACGAGAGGTCGCCGGTCACCACGCTCGGCGCGGTCTCGACGCCGCTCACCTCCCGGAGGGATGCCGGCGACATGTACCGGACGTTGTAGCCCTCCACCGAGATGACCGCTGGGTCCGCCGCGATGGACGCCGACAACTGATCGTGGCCCACGTCGACGGCGATCACCGGCGCGGCGCCGCGCTCGCGCAGCACCTCTGTGAACCCGCCGGTGGACGCGCCCATGTCGAGCGCGACGCGGCCCGCCACGTCGATACCGAAGGTGTCGAGCGCGGCGATGAGCTTGTGCGCCCCGCGGCTCACGTAGTGGTCGGCGACGGCGACGGCGAGTTCGTCCGCATCCGCGACGGATGCGGAGGGCTTCACCACGGGCCGCCCGTTCACCGTCACGACGCCCTCGGCGATGAGCGTCGCGGCGTGCGAGCGCGACCGTGCGAGTCCCCGTGCGGCCAGCGCGGCATCGAGGCGCGGGCTCATGCCTGGGTCGGGGACGCGTCGAGGCGCTGGGTCAGCTCGTCCAGCAGCGCCGCGTATGCGGCGGCGCGCTCGCGCAGGGGCTGCTGTTCGATGACCTCGAGCGTCGGCAGCAGGCCGTCGGCCGACGTCGACCCGGCGGGGCCGGGGACGGGTGCGGGCGCATCGCTGGACATGCCTCCACGATACGCGAGCCCCCCGACGCGGCGGCGCAGCGAGCGCCGCGCGCACGGCGCGTTAACGAGAAATGGCCACCCAACTCTGGGTGGCCATTTCACGAAAGAAGTCCGGCGGTGTCCTACTCTCCCACAGGGTCCCCCCTGCAGTACCATCGGCGCTGAGAGGCTTAGCTTCCGGGT
>Ga0182743_1002623_pt1 | contig 15391 bp, 17 predicted proteins | sample eDN3rd30CKraftOP_FD_128522 | JGI IMG/M metagenome (GOLD analysis project Ga0182743, IMG submission 128522) | Enriched Organic Plus compost microbial communities from Emeryville, California, USA - eDNA 3rd pass 30_C Kraft OP (version 2) (version 2) ... | reverse complement strand
TTGCGGCACAGCGACCTCAACGCTGCGCGTCTACCAATTCCGCCACGACCGCACATCATGGTAGGGCTGCACCCTGCGGCGCAGCGAGCGGGGATGTAGCAAATGATTTTCGGACCCACAAGGGCTTAAATCGCGATCAGCGAAAGCTTGTGGGAAACCTCCCGAAATATCACCCGCGACGCAGGACCTTCTCGGTCACTTCCACGCGCAGCTGGCCATCCTCCACCCGCACTTCGCCATGCGCGATCAGGGTATTGTTGGCGTAGATCTTGAGCGGGTCGTTCTCGGCAGCGTCCAGTTCGATCACAGCGCCGCGTCCCATTCGCAACATGTGATGGATCGGCATGGTCGTGGCGCCAAGCTCGACGGTGATATCGACTTCAATATTGTCTAGAGTGTTCATAGATAAGCTTGGTAGCCCCCAACGGCCGCCGGACTGGCTTGCCGGAATCTGTTGCTGAAAGCATTCGTTCACTATGGTTATGGAAGAGTTAACGCCGGTTAAGGAAGTGTCCTGCGAAAGCAGCAACAAGCTGTTTCGCGCGGATGGCAAGCCGGTCGACTGGATCGTGGCGCCTGCCGAAGTGCCCTACCCCAAGGCACTCGAGGCCATGAAGGCGCGCGCCGCCGCCATTGCCGCGGGCCAGGCCAACGAGGCGATCTGGCTGCTCGAGCACCCCCCGCTCTATACCGCCGGCACCTCTGCCAAACCCGATGACCTGCTGGTTCCCGACCGCTTCCCGGTCTTCGACGCCGGTCGGGGCGGTCAATACACCTATCATGGCCCCGGCCAACGCGTGGCCTACGTCATGCTCGACCTGCGCGAACGCGGCCGCGACATCCGCTGTCTCGTCCGGGGTCTCGAGGGCTGGGTCATCAATACGCTCGACGCTTTCAATATCAGGGGCGAGCGACGCGAAGGCCGGATCGGCGTCTGGGTGCGCCGCCCGGACAAGGGCGCGCTCAGCGAAGACAAGATCGCCGCCATCGGCGTTCGCGTCAGCAAGTGGGTGACCTTCCACGGCATCTCGCTGAACGTCTCGCCCGATCTCACCCACTATGACGGGATCGTTCCGTGCGGGATCACCGACCAGGGCGTGACGAGCCTGGAGGATCTGGGCCACATCGTTTCCATGCCTGAGGTCGATTCCGTGTTGCGCACTGCCTTCGAAGGCCGCTTCGGGCCGACGCGGCAGGAGGCGACGCCGCCTCTTGTCTCGGCGGCCTGACGGCCCCAATTTACCGCCGACCCGAATCGTCCCTCGAGCCAAGGACCCGCCAAATCATGACTCTCGACGATCTCAAGAAGCTGCTGACTGGCAAGGTGCTATTCCGGCTCGACTCGATCCTCTCGCCGCGCCTGGTGCCGATGCTCTATGCCGTCGGCCTGGCGGCGATCCTGCTCTGGGCGGTCAGCCACCTGTTCCTGACTTTCGGGGCCAGCTTCGGCAACGGCCTTTGGGGCCTCCTCGAGATCGCGATCTTCGGGCTGCTCTCGGTCATACTGCTCCGCATCGTCTGCGAGGCCCTGCTCGTCTACTTCAAGGCGCACGAAACGGCGGCGGACAATTTCGAACGGGCTCGCCTGTCGACCTCCCTGCTCGATGAGGTGCGCGACGCCATCCACGACCTGGCCGAGCACGAGGAGTCCGACTACACCGAAGCGGACGAATACATCACGCCGGCCACTGACCCGGTGCCTCCGCCGTTCGCCGCCGACAAGCCGACCCCACCCACCATCGATGCCGAGCCGACCGGGCACGGCCCGCGTCGCACCGCCAAGCGCACTCCGCCGACGCCCAAGGACATGCTCTAGGCCGCCCCTGGCCTCGGCTCGCGCATAGCTGATGCGAGCCATCGGCATTTCACGATCATTGCTTTTTTCGCGTTTTCCGGTATGAAGTCGCCAGATTTTGCGGGGCGCGCCAGCTTTGGCGGCCAACCGCGCAGCGCGGAAACATGACCGCGGCAGGAACATTCCATTGAGCGACAACACCCTGGCTAACAAGCCATTCGACGTTTCGGCCAAGCCCGGCCAGGCCCCCAAGATCGGCATGGTCAGCCTCGGCTGCCCCAAGGCCCTGGTGGATTCTGAACGAATTCTGACAACGCTACGCGCCCAGGGTTACACCTTCTCGCGCGACTATGCGGGCTCGGACATCGTCATCGTCAACACCTGCGGCTTCCTCGACAGCGCCAAGGCCGAAAGCCTCGAGGCGATCGGCGAAGCCCTGGGCGAGAACGGCAAGGTGATCGTCACCGGTTGCCTGGGCGTCGAAAAGGACCTCATCCAGCAGGTACACCCGGGCGTGTTGGCCGTGACCGGCCCGCACCAGTACGAGGAAGTCGTCGAGGCCGTGCATGAGCACCTGCCGCCGGTACCGAACAAGTTCGTCGACCTGCTGCCCGAGCAGGGGCTGCGCCTGACCCCGCGCCACTACGCCTATCTCAAGATTTCCGAGGGCTGCAACAACCGTTGCTCGTTCTGCATCATCCCGCAGATCCGCGGCGACCTTGTCTCGCGCCCCGCCGCCAGCGTGCTTTACGAAGCCGAGCGGCTGGTGAAGTCGGGCGTCAAGGAAATCCTCGTGATCTCCCAGGACACCAGCGCCTATGGCGTGGATATCAAGTACGCCACCAGCCCCTTCCACGGCCGGCAGGTCTCGGCCAAGTTCCTCGACCTCTCCCGTGAGCTGGGCGAACTGGGCGCCTGGATCCGGCTCCACTACGTTTACCCCTACCCCCATGTCGACGCCGTCATTCCGCTGATGGCGGAAGGCAAGGTGCTGCCTTACCTCGACATTCCGTTCCAGCACGCGTCCCCGACCGTGCTCAAGTCGATGCGCCGCCCGGCCAACCAGGAAAAGACCCTGGACCGGATCAAGCGCTGGCGCGAAATCTGCCCGGACCTCACCATCCGCTCCAACTTCATCGTCGGCTTCCCCGGCGAAACGGAAGAGGATTTCGAGTTCCTGCTCGACTGGGTCGAGGAAGCCGAGATCGACCGCGCCGGTTGCTTCGAATACGAGCCGGTGACCGGTGCTCCCGCTAACGAGCTCGAGGGCGTCGTACCCGACGAGGTCAAGCGCGAACGCTTCGAGCGCCTGATGGAAGTGGCCCAGGACGTCTCCACGGCCCAGCTTGCCAAGAAGGTCGGCCGCACCATCCAGGTGCTGGTCGATGATGTGCAGCCGGAAGCCAACCGCGCCATCGCCCGCTCCAAGTGGGATGCGCCCGATATCGACGGCACGGTCATCATCGACAACGCCACCGGCATCAAGCCCGGCGACCTCGTGGATGTGACGGTAACGGACTCGGACGAGTACGACCTGTTCGCGGAGCCGGCCAAGGCGAACTGACCGCCTGCCGGCAGCGGCACTTCGGGAGGGACGTCATGCAGGGTGTTCTGCATCTTGAATATTCGGTGCCGCTCGCTTCGGGCGAGACACTGAGGCTCGGCCGCCATCCTATAGTGATGGGCATTCTCAACGTGACGCCCGACAGCTTCTCGGACGGCGGCGACTTTGCCGGCGTCGAGGCTGCCCTGGCCCATGCCCGCGAGATGGTCGCCGAAGGCGCCGACATCATCGATGTGGGCGGAGAAAGCACCCGCCCCGGCCACGAGGAAGTCTCGGTACAGGACGAACTCGACCGCGTGGTTCCCGTCATGGAGGCGCTCAGCGACGCTGCGCTGGGCACGCTCGTCTCCATCGACACCTACAAGGCGCTGGTCGCCGACCAGGCCGTGCAATCGGGCGCAGCCATCATTAACGACGTCTATGGCCTCCAGCGCGAGCCCGAGATTGCCGACGTCGCCGCCCTGCACAACGTGCCCGTCATCGCCATGCACTGGGACGCCGCCCGCGATCCCAACCGTCCATTGATCGACGAAATGCTGCGCTACTTCGAAAGAACGCTCGAGATTGCCAGCAAGGCCGGCATCGCCAAGGACCGGCTGATCCTCGACCCCGGCTTCGGGTTCGGCAAGAGCCTGCAGGAGAACTATCGGCTCATGCAGACCTTCGGGCGCCTGCACGAACTGGGAGCGCCGGTGCTGATCGGCACTTCGCGCAAATCCATGATCGGCAAGCTGCTCGGCAACGAACCCAAGGAGCGGCTGGCGGGTACCCTGGCGACCACCGTCCTCGCCTATGCCGGCGGCGCACACATCTTTCGCGTCCACGACGTGAAAGCCAATCGCGACGCTCTTCGCGTCGCCGCCGCCAGCCTCTATGGTCCGGCCCACACGGAGGCTTGAATCAGATTGTCCGCAAAAGACCTTATCATCCTGAACAACCTGGGCTTTTACGGCTACCACGGCGCCCTGAGCGAGGAGAATCGCCTCGGCCAGCGCTTCTGGATCGATTTCACCGCCGGGCTCGACCTCTCCGCCCCCGCCCGCAGTGACGACCTCTCGGATGCCGTTTCCTATGCCGACGTCTTCGACGTCATCCAGGCCACGTTCTCCAATACCCGCTTCAACCTCATCGAGGCGCTGGCCCAGAGCATTGTGGACGCGGTGTTCGCCGCCTTCCCGGCCATCGAGACGATCCGCATCCGCATCCGCAAGCCCGAGGCGCCTATACCGATGGTGGCCGGCGAGGCAGCCATCGAACTCTATCGCGAGCGCTCCTGATCATGGCCACGGCCTGGCTGGCGCTCGGCGCCAATATCGGAAACCCGCGCGCCCAGCTCGAGGAAGCGGTGGCGCGTCTTGACGCCCTGCCCTCGGTGCGCGTGACTAGGGCCTCGACGATCATCGTCACAGAGCCGTGGGGCAAGACCGACCAAAACGACTTCCATAACATGGCCTTGGAAGTCGAAACGGACTCAGATCCTGAAGAACTTCTGGCACTTTGCCTGGGCGTCGAGGCGGCAATGGGCCGCCAGCGCCTGGAGCACTGGGGGCCGCGCCTGATCGATATCGACATCATCGCCTATGAGCAGCAGGTCGTGGATCAGCCCAACCTCAAAATTCCGCACCCTTATGCCCATGAGCGGGACTTCGTGCTGGTGCCGCTGCGCGAGATTGCCCCTGCGGTGGCAGACTGGATCGTGGAGCGGAGCAAGGCCGCCGGCTAGGCGCGCATCAGCTCGAGCAGCTTGACCGCCGTATCGAACTCGACGCGGCGCTTGGCGCGGCGCAGCTGCGCCTCTTCATCCTCACCCCACTGGCGGGCCTGATAGTCCTCATCGACATGGGCCGCGGCCCACACCTGGTCGGGCGTGAAGAGGCGCTCGAGCAATCCCAAGGCCAGAAGCCCCGAGCCGGTTATGCCGGTGATCGAGACGAGGGCGATGAGCACGAGCAGCCCCTGCCCCTCCAGGGCCTCGGCGAGCTTGGCGAGGGTCGCGGGCGGCTGATCCTGGTGCAGGATGCCGATGGTCGGCTGGAAGCTCACGCCATAATGACGCGCGAGCGTCACCAGCGCCCCATCCCAGACCTGCTCCTGCTCGGCCACGAGTTCGCGCGGCGTTTCCGCTCGATAGAGGAGCAGATCGCCGGCGGCATATTTGACCACTTCCTCCCGGAAGGCCGGGATCATCGCCTCGCCGCTTTCGAGCGCGGAGTTGACCAGGCGCACCATTGGCATGGACTGGGCATCGACGCGCTCGCCCTGCGCCGCCCATTCCTCGGCCATGATGGTGGCGATGCCCGCCACCGGAACAACGACGGGAACACGGCCCGGCGTGCGGGTCGGGCGACCATCGAGCGTGACGGAAAAACCGCCTTCGACGACCTCGACCCCGGTCTCCTTGTAGAAACGCTTGGGCAGTTCCTGCCTGGCGTGCTTCTGCGCCCGCCCATACCCGTCGTCACGATGCTGGAAGGCGTCTTCGAGGAATTCGCGCATGGGTCCTACTCCAGAAGCGAGGCGAGCGCCGCGTCGAGCTCGTCATAGCGATCGATAAGGATTGTAGCACCAGCGCCGACCAGATCGCTCCGGTCATGATAGCCCCAGGTCACCCCCACCGAGCGAACGCCGGCCGCGTTGGCCAGCTCGATATCGAAAGTGGTGTCGCCCACCATGATGGTCTCGGCCGGATCGGCTCCGGTCTCGGCCATGGCGCGCAACAGCATGCCCGGATGCGGCTTGGAAGGATTGTGGTCCGGCGTCTGGAGCGTCACGAAGTGCTCGGAGAGCCCGTGGACACCCAGGATACGATTGACCCCGTTAAGGCCCTTCCCCGTCGCGATGCCGAGCAAGGCCTGCTCATCGGCCCGCAAGCGGTCGAGCGCCTCGCGCGTGCCGGGGAACAGCGGCTCGCGATCCGCGGCGATTTCGAGCGTTGCCCGATAATTGGTGCGGTAGCTGTTGACCAGCGTATCGATCAGCACCGGATCTTCGCTTTCAGCCAGCCGGCCGATGGCCACCGGCAGCGACAGCCCGATGACGCGCCGCGACGCCTCGACCGTTGGCGCGGGAAGTCCGGCGCCCGTGAAGGTCAGCGTCATCTGCTCGGTGATCAGTCCGTGCGTATCGATAAGCGTGCCATCCATATCGAAAACGATGAGCTTCATGGCTCAGGCCTCCGCTTCCGGATCGACGTTCTGTGCATCGTAGCGCGCCGCGTCGAACCCAAGGGCATCGAACGTTTCCTGCATGTGCGGGGGCAGCGGCGCCGACACGTCAAGCTTCTTGCCGCTGCGCAGCGGCAGAGTGATGCGGCGCGCATGCAGGTGCAGGCCTTCGGCGAGCCCCTCGGGAGCCTGCCAGTTCTCGATGTTGAAATAGCGCGGATCGCCCAGGATCGGGTTGCCGAGCTGGGCCATGTGGACGCGCAGCTGGTGCGTGCGCCCGGTGACCGGCTTGAGCGTGACCCAGGCGAAACGGCGCCCGGCGGTATCGGTGGTGGAGTAATAGGTCTGGGAGTGCTGGGCGCCAGGATAGCCGTGCGGCACCACGATCATCTGTTCGCCGTCCTGGGTCGCCTGCTTGGCGAGGAAGCAGGAAATATCGCCCTGGCGCGGGCTTGGATTGCCCACCACCACGGCCCAGTAGATCTTGCGCGCCGAGCGCGAGCGGAAGACCGTGCCGAAATGGCTGGCGGCGGCATGGGTCTTGGCGACAACGAGACAGCCCGAGGTGTCCCGGTCCAGCCGGTGCACGAGGCGCGGCGCCTCGCCCTTCTTGTTGGGCAGGCTCTTGAGCATGCCGTCGATATGGCGCTTGGTATTGGTGCCGCCCTGGACGGCCAGCCCGAAGGGCTTGTTGAAGACGTAGATCTCATCGTCTTCGTAGAGGATAAGCGAGCGCAGGAAGGCGGCGTCTTCCTCGTTGATGCGCGGCGCACGCACGACGTCCGGGTCATCGACCGGCGGCACGCGCACGACCTGCCCGGCCGACAGGCGCGAATTGGTCTGCACCCTGCCCTTGTCCACGCGCACCTGGCCGGTGCGGATCAGCTTCTGGAGCCGCCCGAAACCCAGCTGCGGAAAATGCAGGGCAAACCAGCGGTCCAACCGCATGCCCTCTTCGTCGGTCGATACCGTTCGTTCCTGAACAGCGCTCATGCGCCTGCGCCTCTCGTAATCAAGAGCCCGACATAGAGCGCGGGAATGGAAACTACAACCGAAAGCACCGCATAGAGCAGTGCCTGGTTCCATTCGCCGCGTTCGACCAGGGTAATGGCGTCCAGGGAGAAGGAGGAAAAGGTCGTGAAACCGCCGAGCACGCCCACGGCCACGAACAGGCGTATCTCCTGCTGGTGCGGCGGCAGCAGGCGCGCCAGCAGCCCTACGAGCAGCCCCATGGCCAGCGAACCAACGATGTTGACGATCATCGTGCCGAGTGGAAAGGCGGTTTCCCAAAGCCGCCCAACGGCGACCGAGACTCCGTACCGGCCGACGGCGCCAACGGCACCGCCAAGGCCGACAAGCAACACTTGCAGCATGAAATGCACCCGAGTGAGTCCGAATATTGGTCCGTCCTACAATAGTTTGCTATCGTTCGCGACAGAGCTTTCGACTGTGGGGCATCGGTGCGGCGATGAATTCGTTACTCTCGAAGGTTGCGGTCGGCCTGCGGCTGCTTACCATCACCCTTGCCCTGGCGGCCGTCGCCGGCTGCTCGACCTTCGGCATCCGCCACCCGGTGCCTGCCGCCGCGGCCGAGACGGCCGCCCTCATTCCCACGCCCGTTATTCGCTACTGGGGCGACGAGTTGCCCAAGGCCAATAGCGAGATCTTCGCAGGCCTCGGCAAGACGGCCAATCCGAAATTCCTCGCGCTTTCCGGCGGCGGCATGAACGGCGCTTATGGCGCAGGCTTCCTCATCGGCTGGACCGCGCGCGGCGACCGGCCGAAATTCGATATCGTCACCGGCATCAGCATCGGCGCCGTCATCGCTCCAATGGCCTTCCTCGGACCGCGCTACGACAAGAGGCTGGAGACGGTCTTTGCCAATCTCGTGGACCAGCGCGCCAAAGGCCCGGGCGTCATCGCCGCCCTGCTCGGCGCCCCCGCGATCGCCGACAACACGCCTTTGCGCGCCGCCATTGCCCAGGTGATCGACCAGCAGGCACTCGACGAGATCGCAGCCGAGCACCGCGCCGGGCGGCGCCTGCTGATCGGCACCACGAACCTTGATGCCGAGCGCCCCGTCGTCTGGGACATCGGGGCGATCGCCAACAGCAATATCGCCAACCGGCTCGAACTGGTGCGGACCATCATCCTGGCCTCGGCCTCGGTGCCGGGAATCTTCACGCCCGTGCTGATCCGCGTGAACGTGGACGGCCGAGCCTATGACGAACTGCATGTGGATGGCGGCGTGACCCAGCAGGTCGTGCTGCTGCCGGGCGGCGTCTCTGCCGACCTGCCCAAGAGCCGCGGCACGCTCTACGTCATCTACAACGGCACCATCGAGCCACAACGCGATGCCATCCAGCAGGTGTCGAGCGTCTCCGTGCTCGAACGCGCTGTGCCCTCCCTGCTCAAGTATCGCGGGCGCGGCGACATCCTTGTGCTCGAGGCGGCGGCGCGGGCCCGGGGGCTCAAGTATCTCCTCACCGCGATCTCGGCCGATTTCCCGCAACCGGACTCGCTGTTCCTGGCCTCCCCGGCCTGGCTCAACGAATTGTTTGCCTTCGGATACAAAAACGGCCGCGCCGGTATCTGGCAGACCCACCCCTAGGCGCTTTCGGAACCAATTCTTAGCGGCTGGCCGATTAGCACGGACGCCTCAGGGGGCGTTCTCGAATGATCACATCCGCAAAGGCCGCGTTGCGCGCCGCACTCCTCGGCCTGGCTCTGGCCAGCACCGCCGGCTGCACCAGCATGGTCCGCGATCCCGTGCCGCTGGCGATGATCGACAAGGCGAGCTTCCAAAGCGCCACCCCGATCCGCTACTGGGGCGACCAGTTGCCCGCCGCCTATGCCAGCGCCTATCGCAGCAACAGCCACATCCTGAGCCTCTCGGGCGGCGGCCTCAACGGCGCCTACGGGGCGGGGTATCTCACCGGCTGGACGGCGCGGGGCACGCGCCCCAGCTTCGACCTCGTGACCGGCATCAGCGTGGGCGCCATGATCGCGCCACTGGCCTTCCTCGGTTCGCGCTATGACGGGCGCCTGCAGGCAATCCTCGCCAATGTTGGGTCGGAGTCGCTGGGCGGGCCGGGCCTGCTCGCCATGCTCTTCGGCGCGCCTGCGCTGGCGGACAACGCGGTGGTCAAGCGGATGATCGCCGAGATCATCGACGAAGAGACGCTCGCGGCGATTGCCAGCGAGCATCGCAAGGGCCGGCGCCTCCTCGTCGGCACCACCAATCTCGATGCGGAACGGCCGGTAGTCTGGGATATCGGCGCCATCGCCAACAGCACGCTGCCCAACCGGCTCGAGCTGGTCCGCCAGGTCATCCTGGCCTCCGCCGCCCTGCCCGGCTTCTTCCCGCCCGTGCTGATCGAGGTGACCATCGATGGCAAGCGTTATGACGAACTGCATGTCGATGGCGGCATCACCCAGCAATTCGTGATGCTGCCGGGTGACGGACAAGGGCGTGGCAGGTCAAAGAGCACGCTTTACGCCATCTACAACGGCACCACGCAGCCGACGCCGCAGATCGTCAAGGCCTCAGGCCTCTCGATCCTCGGACGCGCCGTGCCCACCCTGCTCAAATATCGCGACCGGGGCGACGTGCGAGAACTCGAAAACACCGCCCGCGCCAATGGCATTTCCTACCATCTGGCGGCCATTCCGGGGGGCTTCCCCGAGCCGCCGACGCGCAACGCGCAGCTGCAGGCCTGGCTCAACGCCCTTTACGCTCTCGGCTTCAAGAACGGCAGCGTCGGCAACTGGCAGAGCAGCCGCTAGGGCTCGTTGCCCTCGCCACGCTTCTTCTCGCGAAGGCGCGTGAAGTAGTCGAGGCGCTTGGCCAGGTCCCGCTCGAAGCCACGCTCGACGGGGTGGTAGAAATCCTGCCGCCCGATCTTCTCGGGGAAGTATTCCTGGCCCGAAAACGCCTCGGGCGTATCGTGGTCGTAGATGTAGCCGGCACCGTAGCCCTGCTTGCCCATGAGCTTGGTCGGCGCATTGAGGATCACCATGGGCGGCATGGGCGAGCCGGTGTCGCGAGCCACCTTCATGGCGCCCTTGAAGGCGGTGTAGACCGCATTCGACTTGGGCGCGAGCGCCAGGTAGACCACGACCTGGGCCAGCGCCAATTCGCCCTCGGGCGAACCGAGCATCTGGTAGGCATCCCGCGCCGCGATCGCCTGGGGCAACGCCTGGGGATCGGCAAGGCCGATATCCTCCACCGACATGCGGATCAGCCGGCGCGCCAGGAACAGCGGATCCTCCCCCGCCTCGAGCATGCGGGCGAAATAGTAGAGGGCCGCGTTGGGATCGGACCCGCGGATGGTCTTGTGAAGCGCCGAGATGAGGTTGTAGTGCCCATCCTGCGCCTTGTCGTAGATCGGGGCACGGCGCTGGACAACCGTGAGCAGTGTCGCCTTGTCGAGCGTCTCGCCGGGGCGAGCCGAGGCCAGCACCTCCTCCACGAGCCCGAGAAGCGCCCGGCCGTCGCCGTCGGCGAGCGTCAGCAGCATCGCCCGGGCGTCCTCGTCGAGCGGCAGCGCCGCGCCGGTGCGGGTCTCCGCGCGCTTGACCAGAGCCTCAAGATCCTCGAGCGACAAGGACTCGAACCGCAACACCTGGCTGCGCGAGAGCAAGGCCGCGTTGAGCTCGAAGGAGGGATTCTCGGTGGTGGCGCCCACGAGCACCACGGTGCCGTCTTCCATCACCGGCAGGAACCCGTCCTGCTGGGCGCGGTTGAAGCGATGGATCTCGTCCACGAACAGCAGTGTCCGCCGCCCGGCCATCCGCTCGATCCGAGCCTTCTCAAAGGCCTTCTTGAGATCGGCCACGCCGGAAAACACCGCCGATATCTGCTCGAACTTGTAGCCGATCTCGTCGGCAAGCAGGCGCGCCACCGTGGTCTTGCCGGTACCCGGCGGCCCCCAGAGGATGAGCGAGCCGAGCCGCCCCGACGCGATCATGCGCCGCAGCGTGCCCTCAGGCCCCAACAGGTGCTGCTGGCCGATCACTTCATCGAGCGAGCGCGGCCGCAACTGGTCGGCGAGCGGCCGGTTGCCGCTCTCGTCGTCGGGCGGCTCGCCGCCGCCCGGTTCGGGTGAAAACAGATCGCCCATGTCTATCCGCTGACGAAGGACCGGAATACCTGCCCGCCGCGCTGCAGCACGATCTGCCAGGTATTGGCGCGCCCTGAAGCGATCGACTTGAACGTCTCGGCGTCCTTCATTTCCGTCCCGTTGAGGCTGATGATGATATCGCCCTGCTGCAACCCCATCTGGTCCGCGGCCGATCCTGCGGTGATGGCCGTAACCACCACGCCCTTGGCATTAAAGTCGAGCCCGAGCTCCTGCGCAACGGCGGGAGAGAGCGTCTCCACAGTCGTTCCGGCAAAGCGGGTGTTGCCCTGGATCGCCACGCTTTGTCCGGTCCCGCCCGGCGCAGCCTCGAGCGTCACGTCGATCTCCTGCTCCTTGCGATCGCGCCAGATGCCGATCTTGGCCGTTTCGCCCACCGGCTTGGTGGCGATGCGGTAATCGAAATTGCTGGCCTGGTCGACCGTGGCGCCATCGACCGAGAGGATGACGTCCCCCGCCTTGAACCCGGCCTTCTCGGCCGTGCTGCCCTGGGCGATTTCGGTGATCAGCGCGCCGTGCGGGGGATCGAGCCCGATGCTGTCGGCGATGTCGGCAGTAACGTCCTGCGTCCGGGCGCCGAACCAGGGCCGCTCGATCTTGCCGCCCGAAATCCCGGCATTGGCCACGACCCGCGCCATGTTGGCGGGAATGGCGAAGCCGATGCCGACCGAACCGCCCGATTGGCTGAAGATGGCCGTGTTGATGCCCACCAGATTGCCGTGAAGATCGACCAGCGCGCCACCGGAATTGCCCGGGTTGATCGCCGCGTCGGTCTGAATGAAGAACTCGTAGTTATTGCTCTCCACGCCCGTTCGCGCCAGGGCCGAGACGATGCCGCTGGTCACGGTCTGCCCCACCCCGAACGGGTTGCCGATGGCAAGGACGAGATCGCCGACCTGGAGCTTGTCGGAATCTGCGAACGGCAGCGGCTGGAACTTGCGTCCCTGCGCGTCCTTGACCTTGAGGACGGCGAGGTCGGTCTTCTGGTCGTCTAGCGCCACATCGACCGCATATTCCCGGCCGTCAGCCGTAGCGATGCGCACGTCCGTGGCTCCGTGCACCACGTGGCTGTTGGTGAGGATCACCCCGGCATCGTTGACGATAACGCCCGAGCCGAGCGACTTGGACTCGCGCGGCCGCCCATCGAAGAACGGGCTGCTGTCTCCGAAAAACCGCTGGAAGAACGGATCGGTCGCGAAGGGCGAGCGTTGTCCGGGGGTAACCGTGGTCGCATAGACGTTAACCACCGAGGGCGAGACTGCCTTGACCACCGGCGCGAAACTGAGCTGCATTTGCTCCTGGCTTGCAGGAACCTGGCGGTCCGCCTGGGCGACCTGCACGGGCTCGGGAGACGGCTGGACGGGTTGCGCCGGCACGGGCGGCTGGGCCGGAGCCTCGATGGCCGCTTCGATCGACGGCGGGTTGCGCCCCTGCTCCCAGGCCACGCCGGCCGCTGCGGCCAGGACCGCGACGGCAACGAGGCCGGATGCATAGAGAACTGTTCGGTTGGTCATGAGGAGAACTCCGAAAACAGGAGGCTTTCTAGGTATTTGCGCCCTTTGGCTGCCTTGGGACAAGCGCCCCGAATTTGGCGCCATTAAGGTGTCACGAAACCCCTCTTGAAATGGCCGGAATTATCATTTGCGCTGGGGGGCAACTATCCCTATATGCAGCGCTTCTTTCACCCCTTAACAAAGGCCTTTGTCATGAACGACCAAGTGACTGCGCCGACCCTGGTTTATCCGAACACCTCGGCCCTGATTGCGGCCGAAGCGCCGGATTTTCCGAGCTTCCTGTTTTCCGAGCGCGAGCTGGTCAAGGCCAAGAAGGTCTTCAAGAAGGGCTTTAACGGGCTGCTGACCTACGCGGTCAAGTGTAACCCCTCCCCGCACATCATTCAGATTCTTCATCGCGAAGGTTTGAAGGCGTTCGACGTCGCCTCCAATACCGAGATGGAGCTGATCCGCGAGCATGCGCCGGGCGCGGTGATGCACTACAACAACCCGATCAAGAACCGTCGCGAGATCGAACGCGCCTATGACGAGTTCGGCATCCGCTCCTTTACCATCGATCACCCGTCCCAGCTCGACCAATTGGCGGCCGTGGTCTCCCCGTCCAAGGACGTGGAAGTCACCACCCGCTTCAAGGCCGGCAAGGCGCTCAAGTCCTACGACTTCGGCACCAAGTTCGGCGTGATGGAACAGGGCGCCATCGAGATCGTGCAGATGGTCGAGCAGATGGGCTACACCCCCTCGCTCTGCTTCCACGTCGGCAGCCAGTGCGAGGACGCCTACGCCTACGAGCGCCACATCGCGGCGGCCGCGAACATCACCAAGGAATCGGGCATCGAGCTCAAGCGCCTCAATATCGGTGGCGGCTACCCGGCCCCCTACCCGACCAGCGAAGCGCCGCCGATGGATTACTACTTCGAGACCATCGACCAGGCCGTCAAGGATCACTTCGCCGGCTCCAAGCCCGAGTTGATCATCGAGCCGGGCCGTGCGCTCGTGACGAGCTCGACCTCGCTGCTCCTACGCGTAAAGCACCAGCGCGGCGGCATCTCGGTCTACGTCAACGATGGCGCCTACGGGGCGCTGATGGAAGTGAAGTTCATGCACTTCACCCCGCCGGTCCGCGTCTGGCGCGGTGCCCGCGTCCACGACAATGACGGCCAGTTCGAAGGCTTCACCGTCTGGGGCCCGACCTGCGACAGCTACGACGTGCTGCCGCAGACCTTCATGCTGCCCTCCGATATCGACGAGGACGACTGGATCGAATTCGGCCTGATGGGCGCCTATACCCAGGCCTCCCTCACCCCGTTCAACGGCTTCGACCGTCGCGACCAGTACTGGGTGGACGAGATCTATACGGGCAAGGACGACCAGTAACGCCCGCTTTCCAGCTTGACCAAGGGGCCGCTTCCGTTCTACGGGAGCGGCCCTTTTCTTTTCCGGTGAACCGCTATGAACGACCCGCTGCCCCTGGCCGCGCTTGGCCGCCGCATCTGCATTCTCGGGCCATCGAGCAACGGAAAGTCCACGCTTGCCACCGCGATCGGGCGCAAGCTCGATATCCCGGCCGTCCATCTCGACCTCTTCTTCCACCTGCCCAATACCGATTGGGTTCAGCGGCCCCGGGAGGAATTCCATGCCCTCCACGATGCCGCCATCGTGGGCGAAAGCTGGGTGATGGACGGCAACTACTCCTCGGCGATGCCCAAGCGCTTCGCGCGGGCCACCGGGGTCATCCTGGTGCGGGCACCGCGGCTGGCCAACCTCTGGCGCTACTTCAACCGCACGCTCTTCCAGACCAAGCGCTTCGGCGCGCTCGAGGGCAACAAGGACAGCGTGAAGTGGGAAATGATCCACTGGCTGCTGTTCGTCCAATCGCGCAACGTGGGCAAATACGACGCCATGCTCGCCGAGGCGGGTATGCCGGTGGTGCGCATGAACTCGATGACCGAGATCAACCGCTACTACGACACCTGGGGGCTTGAGCGCCCTTAGGCATGCCGAAACGCCGGCTCGGATCGCTCCGGTCGGTTGCGGGGTGGTTCATTGGCGGCTCGGGGCGAGGTTTGCCTCAAGTCTATGGATGCTAGCGATAATGCGAGGCATCGCCTCGCCCCTTGAGCGTTTGGGGTTTCTACAAGCCCGTCCACGCAAGTTGCCCGCGAGCGCACTCCGGGCCGGTCACGTCACACTTAGGCCGTAAGCCCAGGCGCCCC
>Ga0182743_1002622_pt1 | contig 15395 bp, 14 predicted proteins | sample eDN3rd30CKraftOP_FD_128522 | JGI IMG/M metagenome (GOLD analysis project Ga0182743, IMG submission 128522) | Enriched Organic Plus compost microbial communities from Emeryville, California, USA - eDNA 3rd pass 30_C Kraft OP (version 2) (version 2) ... | reverse complement strand
GTTCTGATCTGCCTGTCGTGCGAGAGCCGCGCCGAGGTTGACGATCTGGTCGCTCGCGCCGTCGCCGCGGGCGGCTCGGTACCTCGCGAACCCCAAGACTATGGCTTCATGTACGGGCATGCGTTCGAAGATCTGGACGGCCATATCTGGGAACTGATGTATATGGATCCCAACGCGGAAATGCCGCAGCAATGAGTTCACGCGACGCCGTCCACCGGGCCATCGAGACCGTCTGGCGCAGCGAGTCCGCCAAAGTCATCGCCAGCGTCGCGCGCGTCGTGCGCGACGTAGGCCTGGCCGAAGAACTCGCTCAAGATGCGCTGGTCACGGCCTTGGAGCACTGGCCCCGCGACGGCATTCCTGACAAACCAGGAGCCTGGCTGATGACCACGGCCAAGAACCGCGCCCTCGACCGATTGCGGCAGCACGCATTGCATGAACGCAAGCACGAGCAATTGGGTTATGAAATGGACGCGTTGCAAACCCATGTCGAACCCGATTTCGTCGACGCGCTGGACCAGGCTCGCCAAGACGAGATCGGCGACGACTTGCTGCGATTGATTTTTACGGCCTGCCATCCTGTGTTGTCAGCCGAGGCACGTGTCGCACTGACACTGCGCCTGCTGGGCGGCTTGCGTACCGATGAAATTGCCCGCGCCTTCCTCGTTTCCGAAGCCACCATCGCCCAACGCATTGTCCGCGCCAAGCGGACCTTGCGCGAGGCACAAGTCCCATTCGAAGTCCCTCGTGGAAAGGACTTGGCGGGGCGCCTGGTTTCAGTGCTGGAAGTGATTTACCTGATTTTCAACGAAGGCTACGCCGCAACGGCAGGCGAGGACTGGACGCGTCCCACCCTTTGCGATGAAGCCCTGCGGTTGGGCCGCATTTTGTCTGAACTTGCTCCACAAGAAAGCGAGGTTCACGGTCTGGTAGCGTTGATGGAACTGCAGGCTTCGCGACTGGCGGCTCGGACCGATGAACAAGGCCACCCGATCTTGCTCATGGACCAAGACCGCAGCCGCTGGGATGCGCTGCAAATTCGACGCGGCCTGGCCGCATTGCATCGCGCACAGAGCCAGCAGGACACATTGGGCCCGTACGCCCTGCAAGCAGCGCTCGCTGCCTGCCACGCACGCGCCGCTCGTGCCGAGGACACCGACTGGCCGCAGATCGTTGCGCTGTATGACGCATTGGTGCAAACCGCCCCCTCGCCTATCGTCGAACTCAACCGGGCGGTCGCGGTAGGTATGGCGTACGGCCCGCAGGCCGGTCTCGCGCTGACCGATGCCTTGCTGACTGAATCGTCCCTGGCCGACTATCACCTGCTGCCCAGCGTACGCGCCGATTTCCTGGAGAAGCTGGGCCGCCGCGACGAAGCTGACGCGGAATTCCACCGCGCCGCCGCCCTCACTCGCAACGCGCGTGAACGTGAGTTTCTACTGTCCCGAGCGCGTGCGCTCAAGTCCTGAACCGCCTTGAAACGCCCCGTAACGCGAGGTCCCTGCGGACAGTCACATGCGCAAACATCCGAAAGCTTGAACCATACTCGGTGGGCTTGTCATCATGGAGGGGTACGACGTTCAAACTATGAAGGAGGTCTCCATGCCGCGTTCTACATACGCATTCTTTGCCGCAGCCGTACTCGCCGCGAGCCTGTCGCCCGCAGCGGTTCTGGCCCAAACGGCACAGGCACCGGCTGCGCAACCCCCTGCTCAAATGCAGCCTGCCATCAAGCCGACTGAAGCACAGCTGCAGAAATTCGCCAGCGCCTCGCAAAAGGTCGCCATGGTTGCCGACGAGTATCGCCCGAAGCTGCAAGCCGCAAAGGACGAACCCGCTCGCCAACAGGTCTATCGCGAAGCCGATGACAAAATGGTAAAGATGGTGCAAGCCGATGGTCTGACGGTGGATGAATTCAACGGCATCGGTCAAGCCGTCGAACAAGATCCGCAACTACGCCAGCGCGTGATCGACATGGCTCAGAAAAACGCGCCCGCAGGCGGTACGGCGCCTCGGTGAGCCCTCGCGCTCAATAGTGCGGCGGAATCTCGTCAAGCAGACTCCGAAAAGACCCGCCCGCATTATCTGGCGCTTGTTGGCGTAAATCCGCCAGCTCACGCGCCATCCGCTCGATCAGTTGTTGCTGGCGAAACAGCGACTGGTTCAACTGATCGAGCATATCCTCGGCCAAGCCCAGTTTGATTTCCAGATCCGCCAGACGACGGTCGGTATCAGTAGCAGCATTCATCTTGATTCACTTTAAACAGTCTGCGGCATGTGCTCTGTGCGCATCGATAATCCGATGACCTGCTATCGATGCATCAGTCATCGACATCAACGCCCATAGGCTCACTTCGAGCGTCCGCGTCCACTAGCGCGCCGCTGAAGGACATTATCGCAGGTCTGGCTCGGCCCATACCTCATCTGCTCGCCCGCGGCAGCAACAATCCCGGCCGCCCGACATGCGCGGCATGGGCCTTGTCCATAATGAACTCGATCAATAGCGTCAATGCGCGAGGTTGATGCCGGCTCGGCATTGCCAGCAAATACATTCCCCGTCCAAAAATGCTCAAGCGCCAGTCATCCAGCGCCGTCAGCAGGCGCTCCTGGACAATATCTTCATACACGACATAGTCCGGGACAATCGCTACGCCCAAGCCAGCCAGTGCGGCATCCCGCAAAAACGCGTAGTTGCGTGACACAATCGTCGGGTCCAGAGTGACCTGCTGGCGTTGATTGCCCTGATAAGCCGACAGCCTCAATGGCCGGCCGATCACCGCCGCGCTGATTACCGGCGCGCCCGACAGATCATCGAGGTTGCGGGGCAACGCATGACGTGCCCGATAAGCCGGCGAAGCACAGACCACGTAACGCACTTGTCCCAGCTCGCGCGCCACCAGGTGACTGGGAGGCTCTGACATGATCCGCACTGCGATATCCACCTCGTCACGCAGCAGGTCCTCGACACTGTTCTCGAACAGAACGTCCAACACAATATCGGGGTAGCTGCGTTTGAACTCGAGCAACCACGGCGTCATGACGAACTGCCCATAGCCGCTGGGCACACTCAAGCGGACGCGCCCCTGCGGCGTTCTACCCAATGATTCTACGGACTCCTGAGCAGCGGCGAGCTCATCGCGGATGCTGCAACCATGCTGATAGAGCTTGAGCCCGATCTCGGTGGGCTCGACGCGGCGCGTCGTACGCCGCACCAGTTGCATCCCTACTGCCCGCTCCAATTGACTCAGGTGATAGCTCACATTGGCTCGCGTCATTTTCAGGCGACGCGCGGCCTCGCTCAGGTTACCCGCGTCGAGTATTTCCACCAGCAGCGTCAGTGATTTCGTGTCCATAAGGACTAATTGTCAAATTTTTTTGAACGCAATGTCAACTATCGATGTAATTGTCAAGCCTTGCTTACTGATGAAGAATAGAACGCTGCCGCGGCCTATATCCCTCTTCCCGTCAGGAGGTTTGTACGCGTGTAGCCGCGCCGGCTTGTTTGCAATTTACTGATCGCGAGAATCCCTGATGGATCTGACTTTCACTCCCGAAGAAGAGGCCTTTCGCACCGAGGTGCGTGCATTCCTGGCCGCCGAACTGCCCGAGTCCCTGGCTCGCAAGGTGCGTGAACACCGCCATCTGCACAAAGCCGATATGGAGGCCTGGCATGCGATCTTGAACGCCAGAGGTTGGCTCGCCAGCCACTGGCCGCAGGAATACGGCGGCACGGGCTGGACGGCTGTACAGAAATTCATTTTCGAAAATGAATGCGCACTCGCCCACGCCCCGCGGATCGTGCCGTTCGGCCTGAGCATGCTGGGGCCAGTGCTGATCAAATACGGCAACGAAGCACAGAAACGTTATTGGCTGCCGCGCATCCTGAATGGTGAGGACTGGTGGTGCCAGGGCTATTCCGAACCCGGTGCGGGCTCGGATCTCGCGTCGCTGAAGACCAGCGCCGTACGCGATGGCGATCACTACATCGTCAACGGCCAAAAAACCTGGACCACCTTGGGCCAGTACGCCAACATGATTTTCTGCCTGGTGCGCACGCGCACCGACGGCAAGCCCCAAGAAGGCATCAGCTTTCTGCTGATCGACATGAACACCCCTGGCATCGAAGTCCGCCCCATCGTCACCCTGGATGGCGGTCACGAGGTCAACGAAGTCTTCTTTTCCGATGTTCGCGTCCCCGTCGAAAATCTGGTGGGCGAAGAAAATCGTGGCTGGTCCTGCGCCAAATACCTGCTGACCTATGAGCGCACTAATATTGCGGGGATCGGTTTCTCGACAGCGGCCTTGCAGCAGCTGAAGGAAGTCGCCGCTCGACAGCAGAAAAATGGCCGCCCCTTGTTGCAAGATTCTGCCTTCGCAGCCCGTCTGGCGCGTATCGAAATCGACCTGGACAACATGCGCATCACGAATCTGCGCGTCTTGGCTGCCGCAGCCAACGGCGGCGCACCCGGCGCAGAAAGCTCGATGCTGAAGATCCGCGGCACGCAGATCCGTCAGGAAATTTCATCGTTGAACCGCCGCGCCATGGGCCCCTATGCACGCCCCTATGTGGCTGAGGCGCTCGAGGATGGCAACCAGCATCTGAGCATCGGCCCGGCAGGCGCGGACAGCGCCGCTGCGCAGTACTTCAACAACCGCAAGCTGTCGATCTTTGGCGGCTCAAACGAAATCCAGAAGAACATCATCTCGAAGATGATTCTGGGCCTGTAAGGAGCCGCCATGAATTTCAACCATACCGAAGACCGGCGCATGCTGTCGGATATGCTCACGCGCTTTGTGGCCGAGCAATACGGTTTTGCCGTGCGCGACCGTATTGCGAATTCCCCCGAAGGCTACAGCATGGAGTTCTGGCAACGCTATGCTGAACTAGGTGCGATCGGCGCCTTGTTCGACGAGGCCAATGGTGGATTTGGCGGCCATGGTTTTGACATCGCTGTGGTGTTTGAAGCATTGGGGCGAGGCCTCGTTGTCGAGCCATTTCTCGATACTCTGATGGCCGGCGACGCTATCGCTGCCGTAGGAACCTCGGCCCAAAAAGACATCCTCGAAAGCGTGCAAACCGGCGCAACGCGAATCGCACTGGCGCACACGGAGCCGCAAGCCTATTACGAGCTGGCCCACGTTGACACCTATGCGGTACGTAACGAGAACGGTTGGACGCTGAACGGCCACAAAGCCGTCGTCGCCCAAGCCGAACATGCCGATGTATTCGTCGTATCGGCACGCACGTCCGGCGACGCAGAAAGCGAACAAGGCATCACCCTGTTTCTGATACCGGCAACCACGCCCGGCCTGCATATCAACGGCTACCCATTGATCGATGGCGGACGTGCGGCCGATATCACGTTACGCGACCTCGCACTACGGGACGATGCAGTCTTGGGCACGATCGATCAGGGATACGCCACCCTGGAACGCAGCGTCGGCAAAGGCGTCCTCGCGTTGTGCGCAGAGGCCCTCGGCGCCATGGACGCAGCCCGCGACGCTACCTTGGATTATCTGCAAACGCGCAAACAGTTTGGCGTCCCTATCGGCCGGTTCCAGGCGCTGCAACACCGCATGGCCGACGTGCTGCTGGAAATCGAACAAGCCCGCTCCTCAGTCATCAATGCGGCCTCGCAGCTCGATCACGCCGACCGGATCACACGCGAACGCGCCCTGTCCGCTGCGAAATACACCATCGGCCGCGTTGGCACGCTGGTCGCCGAAGAGTGCATCCAGTTGCATGGAGGCATCGGCATGACATGGGAACTGCCCCTCGCGCACTACGCCAAACGGCTGATCATGATCGATCATCAGTTGGGCGACGAAGATCATCACCTGAATCGCTATATCGCCTTGGCTAACCAGCCCGGTTGACGACATGCCATGCACAGACTGTGCTGACACAAACCATCACCTGGGCCAATGCATCGCAGCGGCCCGCCAACCGAGTTGATGCCATGCCAGACACACATACCGCCCACACCTACGATCAAGACCTGCCGCTGGAAGGCATACGCGTGCTGGACCTCTCGCGCGTTTTTGCCGGCCCGCTGTGCGGCCAGGTCCTGGCCGACTTTGGTGCCGAGGTGATCAAGGTCGAGCATCCCGTCCGCGGCGACGACACGCGCGATTGGGGTATGCGCATCGGCAAAACCGAGACGACCTACTACAACAGCATGAATCGCAACAAGCGATCCATCACGCTGGACCTGCAAAGTCCCGAAGGCCTGGCCCTCATCTACGATCTCCTGCCCCAGTTCGACGTGGTCCTGCACAACTTCAAATGCGGCGGCGCCGACAAATTAGGCCTGGGCTACGAGCAACTCAAAGCCCACAAACCGGACCTCATCTATTGCGCGATCAGCGGCTATAACAGCGCCGGCCCAGAAGCCACTCGACCGGGTTACGACCTCGTCATCCAAGGCGAAAGCGGATTGATGGCCCTCAATGGCGAAGCCAGCCAGCCGCCTTTGAAATTCGGCGTCGCGACGGTCGACATGATGACCGGCATGTATGCCGCACAAGCCGTATTGGCAGCGCTGTTCCGACGTGAACGCAGCGGTAAAGGGCGCCTGATCGAAATGGCGCTTTACGACTGCGGCATCATGGTGACGAGCTACTACGGGCTCGACGCCTTGCTGCTAGGACGGGATCCGCAACGCTACGGCAACGCGCATCCGTCCATCGTGCCTTACGGCATGTTCGAGGCCGCCGATGGTCCTTTTATCATCGCCGTCGGCACCAATACGCAGTTCGACAAATTCTGCCGCCAAGTCGTCATGCGCCCCGACATCGTCGAGGATCCGCGCTATGCCACGAATATCGAACGCGCCAAGAATCGCTTGACCCTGCTGCCCATGGTGACGGCTTTGCTCCGCGAATTTCCCCGCGATCTCTTGCTGCAACGCCTGAACGAATGCGGTATTCCCTGCGGCAAGGTGCTGGGCTTGCACGAAGCACTCACCAGCGAACGTACACGCCAGGGCGGCCTGCTGCAAAACCTGCCGCACCCCGTCGCGGGATCCACCCACGTCTATGCCCCACCCTATCGGCTCGACGGCCAGCGCCTGCCCATCCGTCATGCGCCGCCGACCTTGGGCGAAGGCACCAAAGACGTATTACAGCGGCTGCTGCAGCTATCCGAATCCGAATTACGCGCCTTGCAAGCCAAAGGCGTGTTGACCCTGCCGGGAGAAACCCCGGCTGAATGACAAAGCAAACCGCGAACTCGGGATCATGACAAAGATCAGACCCGGTCCAACGCGGCATTCCATCAGTACGGCTAACGGAGACAACCCATCATGCCATCGACTACCCGCCGTGCCTGCTTTCGGCTGACACTGGCTGCCCTATTGAACCTGGCCATCGCATGGCCCGCCATGGCGCAGACCGATTTTCCCACCAAGCCCATCACATTGATTGTGCCCTTTCCCGCTGGGGGCTCCACAGATCGCCATCTGCGCGCTGTCGCGGCGGAGGCGAGCAAATCGCTGGGTCAGAACGTCGTCGTCGAAAACCGTCCGGGCGCGGGCGGCACCATGGCGCCCGGCAACATGGCCAGATCGGCCAAGCCCGACGGCTATACGATCAGCCTCTATCCATTAGGCATGCTGCGCATGCCCTACATGCACAAAACCGACTGGGACCCGATCAAAGACTTCACCTTCATCGTGGGCCTGTCCGGCTATACCTTTGGCTTCACAGTCCGTGCAGATTCGCCATTCAAGACCTTTAACGACTACATTGCCGCGGCTCGCGCCAAACCGGGCGAAATCGATTATGGATCCACAGGCGTAGGGTCGTCCCCCCACCTCCTGATGGAAGAACTCGCCATCAATGCCAAAGTGAAATTGACGCACGTACCCTTCAAGGGCAACGCCGACATGCAACAGGCGCTGCTGGGCGGACACGTCATGGCGCAAAGCGATGCCAGCGGATGGGATCAATTTGTCGATAGCGGCAAAATGCGTTTGCTGGTGACCTTTGGCGAAAAACGCACCACGCGTTGGCCCGATGTCCCGACAGCAGCGGAACTGGGCTATGGCGTCACATCGACGTCGCCTTATGGCCTGGCTGGCCCCAAAGGCATGGATCCCGCCGTGGTCAAGAAACTGCACGATGCCTTTAAAACCGCCCTGTTTTCCGCACAAAGCATGGAGATCATGAAGCAGCTCAACCAAGAGCCCGTCTATCGCAATAGCGACGACTACCGCGAATGGGCCATCGCCACCTACGCAAAAGACAAGACCCTGATTGAGCATCTGGGCCTGATGGCGAAATAGATCGCTCATCGTCCCGCAACGCGGCGCGACGTACTGACGCCACCTCCTATTCGGACTCTACGCCCGACAACGGAAAAGGATCCGAATAGGCCATCCACTCGCGAGGCCCCTGCGCCATCTCTCCGGGGAGATCTCTCAATTCAACGAAATCCCCAGCTCCTTGACAGCCTCCATCCATCGGGAAATCTCGGAGCGCACATATGGCCCGGTGTCCTCGAATGACATATCGGGGACTTCCGCCCCTTGCTGCTTCCATGCTTCGGCTACGGCCGGATCATTCAGCGCCACGCCAATGGCCTTGGCCATGCGCTCCACAATTGCGGACGGTGTTCCTGCCCGAGCCCACCAACCGTACCAGATCGTAGCGTCCATATCCGGACCGCCGGCCTCGTTGATCGTCGGAATATCGGGAAACAGCGAGCTGCGGCGAGCGGTCAGGACCGCCAGGGGACGAATTTTCCCCCCTTGTATTTGAGGGGCAGACGTACCGAGCCCATCAAACATGAGCAGGCACTGACCGGCGATAAGATCAGTCATGGCCGGCGCAGTACCGCGATAGGGGATATGCGTCATATTGAGCCCCGTCAACCGCTTGAACGACTCTGCCACGATGTGTTGTGCCGTACCCGCGCCCGATGAGCAATAGTTCATTTTTTCGGGATTTTTCTTCGCGTAGGAAATTAGCGTTTCGACCGAATTGAAGGGTGCCTGCATGTTGACCACCAAAACGGTTGGGACCTGCGCGGTAAGCGCTATTGGCGTGAAGTCTTTGCCGAGATCGTAGTTGCGATCTGGGTACAACCCTTCAGCCATCGGCTGATGTACGCCGCCGGACAGAAATGTATAACCGTCTGCTTCGGCTGAGGCGGCATACCGAACGCCGATGATGCCGCCTGCGCCAGGGCGATTCTCGACGACCACGGACTGACCCAATTCTTTCGACAGCGCGGCTGCGAGGGGACGCGTGAATACGTCGACGCCTCCTCCGGGCGAATAAGGCACTACGGCCCTAATTGGTCTGTCGGGCCAATCTGCACTGATTGCCATGCCTGGCAACGCAGCTAACAATGCACCCGCAACAGCAGCATTTACTATCCATTTCATTTTTGTCTCCTTCACTGATATCAATAGATGAGGAAGCCGCCGTCAGCGATGGACCATGCCGTGATCGTCGCTCTGGCAGCAAATTCATCAGTTTTTTAGGACGCGCTGAGCTTCTATTTCAGACGCTTCCAAGTAGCGGTCGCGAACGCCACTACCTCTGCCTCAGCGTCAGTCATCGTCGAGCGCAAGAAAGAAATTCCCTGCCCCAATTTGATCAACTCGCCGCAACAACGTATTGCTCCGGTCCGCACCGCCTTCACATACTGCGTCTTCATCTCTAGAGTGGTGCCGGGGCCTTGCAATCGATTTAGCAGGTGGCCCATTGATATATCCATGACGGTCGCGATGATTCCTCCATGCAATGAGCCTTGAGGGTTGAACATGAAATCCTCGAGCTCGAACGTGATCACGCAGTGCTGATCCGGATACTCGAAGCGAAGGTTCAGCAATCGCGCCAGGAAAAACGCTTCAAAATCGGGCCGATGATTGTTCAGCGCTTGTTCAAACGCTTGCCTCGCTGCGACTTTATTCATGCTTTACCTGCTCACAGCGAATAACTCGTCTGTTGGCTAGATCATCCAATTGGGCTTGATTCAGCCCGAGTAAATCGATCAGGATTTCCGCTGTGTGTTGCCCCAACAGGGGAGGAGCCGAATGGACGTCGTCGTTCTTGTCATCGAAGCGGAGGGGACTATCGATGTTCTTGACCATCCCCGCAGTAGGATGCTGCATCTCGATAATCATGTTCCGCGTAACGAGCTGCTCGGCTTCGCATACCTCCTGCACCGACCGAATGTCGCCATAGGGCACACCAGCCCGGGACAACGCTTCAATCCAATGGCGACGGGGCTTGGTTGAGATGATTTGGGCCACAATGGGAACCAGCTCACCTCGCAGTTTGACGCGATCCGCCGCCCTGGCGAACCGTGATTCGGCAGAGAGATCAGGCCGCTCAATCACCTTGCAGAACAATTGCCAGAACTTGTCATTGGCCACGCCGATATTGACCCAGCCGTCTGATGCCTGGAACGTCTCGTAGGGTGCGATGGTGGCATGCGTATTGCCGCGGCGTTTCGGGCTCTGGCCCGTGGTGAAGTAAATGCCGGCATTGAACGTCAGGAGCGACGCCATGCTGTCTAGCATGGATACGTCCACATGACGGCCTACGCCGGTGCGCACTCGCTCCAGCAATGCGGCCATGATCCCTTGCGTGGCGAACTGGCCAGTGAGCAGGTCGCCGATCGACGTCCCGACTTTAGTCGGCGGCCCGTCCGGATCTCCTGTTATGTCCATGACCCCTGATTCGCCCTGAATGATCAGGTCGTAGCCCGGGCGCTGGGCGTCCGGGCCGGTACTTCCAAATCCCGTGATGGAACAACTGACCAGCTTGGGGTTGATCGCCCGCAACTCGCGGTGATCCAGACCCAGGCGCTTCATTGTCCCGGGGCGGAAATTGTCGAGCAGTACGTCGCATTGCTCAGCAAGTTGCCTGGTTAGCCAAACGCCAGCCGGATCCCGCAGGTTGATAGCGCAACTGCGCTTGTTGCGGTTGATGGAAAGAAAGTATGCGCTTTCGCCCCCGACGAACGGAGGTCCGAATGCTCGACTATCATCTCCATGCTCGGGCTCTTCGATCTTGATGATCTCGGCGCCCAGATCCCCTAGCAGCATGCTGCAGAAGGGACCGGACACCACCCGGCTCAGGTCAAGGACACGAATACCGGTAAGCGCTCCCATGTCACACCATGACGTCGGCGAGCGACTTCATGTCGTCAACCCATATGTCTGGTTGATGGGGGCTACGGCCGAACGGACGCTTACGGCGATCGATAAAGGCGCTGTGCATACCCGCCGCCTTGGCGCCTAGGCAGTCGAACGCGTGGTTCGCCACGAACAGCACTTCATCCATTTGCACGCCCATGATCTCGGCGGCCTTGGTATAGGTGGCGACATGAGGCTTGAACGAGCCGGCCTCGGCCACGGAAATCACCTTGTCGAAGGGTATGCCGTGATGTTCCCTGGCGGCTTCGAGCATGTCCACATCGCCATTGGACAAGACGACGATCTTATATTTGGTCTGCAGCTTGGCCAGCGCAGCCGGCACGTCCGGAAAGCACTTGAGACGCTCAATGTTGCTAATCAGATCCTTAACTTCGGCGTCAGTGTGTTCGATGCCGGCCCGTTCGAGGGTGTAGTCCAAGGCACGTTCGCCGATTTCGCGGTACGGGGTGTGCTCCTTATGCAGCAAACCGTCGATCATCGAGTTCTCGAAGTGCGTGCGGCGGTACCACGTCACGAGGGAACCAGGTTTCCCCTGCCAGCCTTTGGCCGTAAGGAAAGGCGTGAATGCCTCGGTCAAGCCCTTTTGCATGTCGACCACCGTACCGTATTGGTCGAACATGACGACTTTGATTTTGTTCTTCAGAACGTCCACAGATGCCATTGAAGTACTCCGATTCATAGAGAAAACAAGCGTTGTTCGCTTGAAATCAAATTTAAGATCGGGAGATCAATCGGTCCAATGGATGATTGGAATAGAATTATTGACTAAATCAATAATACAGACACCGGCTGGCCTCACGGCTCAATATTGGATATCCGCTCGAAAGTAGCGGCCGGTGTCGGCATTGACGAAAGCGGCTGGTGGAATGAATATGGAAGGATCATTTTATTGATCTTATGAATGGCGGTATCTCTTGCGAATCAATCTCCGTTCTGTGGACCTGAATCTTCTCGTCATATTCGACGCGCTGATGTTGGAGCGTCATGTCACACGCGCGGCCGCCCGTGCCGCGATGAGCCAGCCGGCGATGAGTAATGCCTTGACCCGGCTGCGAGCGCTCTTCAAAGACGAGTTGTTCGTACGTACGGCTCAGGGCATGGAACCCACTCCAAGGGCGCTGGAACTCGGTGAATCCGTTCACCAGATCTTGCTGCAAGCTGAGCGATTGATGCATAGTGCTGCGCTCTTCGAGCCGGCAACGTCGGAACGTGCATTCACCATCCGTATGTCGGATCTGGTGGGAACGCTATTGCTTCCTGGCTGCATGCATCGGCTTGCATCGCTCGCTCCTGGAATTTCGCTCGATGTGCTGCATATAGCCCCCGAGCGCTCCATTCGTGCGCTGGAGGAAGGGCAGCTTGATTTCGCAGTGAGCTTTGAGCTTGCTCATGGACGATCAATTCGCTCGGAGTCCCTGTTACCCGACAAAATGGTTTGCGCGATGAGGGAAGGACATCCATTGAGCAAAGGACGCCTGACGCTAAGGCGCTTTCTTGATGCGCGCCACCTGCGCGTTGCAATGAGCCCAACAGATTTGCGATTTGTCGATAGCAAGCTGGCTATGCGAGGCCTTAGCAGGAAGATTGCTGTCAATGTTCCCCAGTGGCTATTGGTACCCGAGATGCTAAGACAGACAGACTTTCTAGGAGTGGTCTCAGAACGCTTCGGAAATCGGTTTACGTCACAAGGCATTGTCTGCAAGCCATTGCCGTTTGAATCTCCGGAGTTCGAATGGCGAATTTATTATCATCACAGGAATGCGCACAGCAAAGCGCACTTCTGGATGATGCAACTCATTATTGATGCGGCCGCCGCATCGCTGCGATGAGTACCGGTCTCGGAAAGATTGCAAAACGGTAATCTCCCGGTTAATCTTCCACTACGATAAGTTGTACGACAACATACGACCATAACGAGATGGGCACTTAGGCTGTTCGGCCTATGCCCCAAGGAGATTTACACAATGCAACGCCGTGATTTTCTGCGCACCGCCGCAGCGCTACCCCTGACGGGCCTTGTTGCCCACGCCCATGCGGCCGAGGAAAAATGGCCGACGCGTCCCGTGCGTATTGTGGTGCCCTACACCCCCGGTGGGTCATCAGACATCATCGCGCGCCTGATCTCGCCTGAGCTGAGCAAAGCCTTAGGCGAAAGCGTCGTCGTAGAAAACCGTCCGGGCGCCAACGGCAACCTGGGCACCGGCATCGTGGCCAAGGCTGACGACGGTCATACCCTCCTGCTGTGCGACATCGGCGCGTTGGCGATTACGCCGTCGGTCTACACCAAACTCACCTTTGATCCGTCGAAAGATCTGCGCCCCGTCAGCATGCTGGCGTATTCACCTCACGTATTGGCCGTTCACCCCAGCTTCCCCGCCAAGACGCTGCCCGAGATTGTCGAGCTCTCGAAAAAGCAGCGCGTCAATTTCGCTGTCACTGCCATCGGCAGCGCCCCTCACCTGGCCGCGGTCGCCGTGCAGCAAGCCACCGGCGCCAAATGGGAATACGTGCCCTATAAGGGCGGCGCACAGGCGATCTCCGATACGGTGGGCGGCCAGACCGAAGTCATCATGAATGGTTTGCTGGCGACCCTGCCGCACATCCGCAGCGGCAACCTGCGCGCTATCGCCATTTCCAAGCGCGAACGCATGCAATTGATTCCGGACATCCCCACGATCGCCGAGCAAGGCGTTGCCGGATTCGAATCAGGCACCTGGCAAGGCATCATGGCCCCGGCCACCCTGCCCGCTGCGACCGCGGAGCGTCTGGCCAAAAGCCTGGCCGACATTGCGAAGCAACCCGAGATCGTCGAAAAGCTCAACCAACAGGGCGCAGAAGTCGTCACCTACGATCCGACGCAGCTAGGTAAGTTCTACACGACTGAGCGCGATCGTTGGGCCAAAGTGGTCAAGAGCGTAGGAATCACACTGGATTAAACGCCCCAATGCCGCCACTGCGGCTGGTAATACGCATGAAGCGGGCGATGTAAGCCTGTCGCATTTTTCCCGAATGCGGCAGGCTCACATCGCCCTCCGCCGTTTTTGCCGACTGACCATCTCTTTGTAACAAAGCCGAAACAAACCGCCCCTAGTCTGTCCGCTCTTACGAACTCCTGAAGTGGACGACAAGAAAATGAAAACATGGAAACTGGCCGCGGCAGCTGCCCTGTTGCCTCTAGCCCTGCTGGGTTGCGGCAGCAGCAGCGACGACGGCGACGACAATAATGGTGATAACACCGAGGTCCCGCCTCCCACACCGCCCGCCGCCGAAGTCGCTCAACACATCACCTCGGTAGATTTCCTCGGTCGCTATGAGGCCGGCAGCTATGGCGTCAGTGCTGCCGAGATTCCCGCCTATGATCCGGCAACCAAGCGCGTCTTTGTCGTCAACGCCCTCTCCGGCAAAATCGACATCCTCGATCTGCAGATACCTGCAACGCCCAGCCATATCGGCACGCTCGATGCCGAAGCCGTGCTGGCAGGCGCCGAAATCAACAGCGTCGCCGTCAAAAACGGCATGGTAGCCGTCGCTGTCCAAGCGCCGGTCAAGACCGATCCGGGCTATGTCGCCTTGTACGATGCCGCCTCATTGGCTCTGCTGGGCTCAGTTAAAGTCGGTGCCCTGCCTGACATGCTGACCTTTACTCCCGATGGCAAGACCGTGCTAGTCGCCAACGAAGGCGAGCCTTCGGACGATTACACGATCGACCCCGAAGGCTCAGTCAGCGTCATCGATGTATCCGACCCTGCTGCTCCGACTGCGCGCACTGCCGGCTTTACGCCATGGAATGGCAAAGAAGCGGCACTGCGCCAACAAGGCGTACGTCTGGTGGGGCCACGCGCGACCGCTGCGCAAGATATTGAACCTGAATACATCACGGTGTCAGACGACGGCGCTACCGCCTGGGTCGCGCTACAAGAAAACAACGCATTGGCCAAACTGGACGTGGCCGGCGCCCGCATCACCGACATTCTGCCATTGGGGGCCAAAAACCACGGTGTCGAAGGCAATGGCCTGGACGTCAGCGACGCCGATGGCGCCGTCAATATCCGCCCGTGGCAAGGCGTCAAAGGCCTGTACATGCCTGACGGCATTGCTTCGTATTCTGTCGGCGGCGCCACCTACATCGTCACCGCCAACGAGGGCGATGGCCGCGCCTGGGGCGAAGACAACGACGCCTACTGGAACTGGGGCCGCGATGCCGACGGCAACTGGCTGGGCCTC
>Ga0182743_1002616_pt1 | contig 15443 bp, 6 predicted proteins | sample eDN3rd30CKraftOP_FD_128522 | JGI IMG/M metagenome (GOLD analysis project Ga0182743, IMG submission 128522) | Enriched Organic Plus compost microbial communities from Emeryville, California, USA - eDNA 3rd pass 30_C Kraft OP (version 2) (version 2) ... | reverse complement strand
AGAGGGCCTGGCTGCTCATCGCGCGCCGCTCCGGCGTCTCGCCATCCGGCGCAAAACAATGTACAGGCTTTTCATTCGCATCGATAACCCTGTGTTGCCCGTGATCCGGCGGCAGGTTTCGCCCGGTGTTTACATCACCGGCGCGCTTCTGTCCCGGCCGCCGTCAGGCCGTCATCAGGCCCGGGCCGCGTCGGCACGGAGTTTTTCGCAACCAGGTCCGCAGGGCGCATGCCCGGGCGGCGACGCCCGCCAGACGCCGTCTGGGGTCGCATCGCCAGACCCATGCGCCCGCCAGTGTTCAGACGTCATGGCCGCAACCGCGGCTGCATGGCGACAATGTCATACGAGGTCACACGTGAGGGTCATCGCCAGTTCCGTCCGCAAGGGCAACGTCCTTGAGGTTGAGGGTCAGCTCTATACGGTCATTTCCGCCGAGAGTTTCTTCCCCGGCAAGGGCACGCCGACGACGCAGATCGACATGCGCCGCATTTCCGATGGCGTGAAGACCAGCCAGCGCTACAAGACCACCGAGCAGGTGGAGCGCGCCTTCGTTGAGGATCGCGATCACAGCTACCTCTACCAGGAAGGCGATCGCTACATTTTCATGAACCAGGAAAATTACGACCAGGTGGAAGTGCCGTCCGACGTGATCGGCGACCAGGCCATCTTCCTGATCGAGGGCATGGTCGTGCAGCTGTCCATGTTCGAGGGCAACGCCGTCGCCATCACCCTGCCGCAGCGCGTGGTGCTGGAAGTGGTCGAGACCGAGCCCACCACCAAGGGCCAGACCGCCTCTTCGTCCTACAAGCCGGCCATCCTCTCCAACGGCGCCCGCACCACCGTGCCGCCGCACATCGAGACCGGCACGAAGATCGTCGTCATGACCGCCGACGGCTCCTATGTGGAGCGCGCCAAGGGCTGATGCGCCAGCGCCGGGATTTGCCGGCGCCACGACATGGCGGACACGATCCGCGCACGAGGGGCCCGCGGGCCCCTTTTTGCTGGGCGCATGTCAGGCGGTTTGCGCCAATCTTCCACCACTCACGCCGCCCGCCGCCACTCCGCCGCCACCGTCATGACCGGACCTGTTTCCGTTATCCACGCGGCCCGGCCAACACGGCGAGCACCCCCGGCAGCCGCATCGGCCGCGATAACAAACCCCTTACCCTTCAAACAAATAGCGCAACGTCTGGAATCATCCGCCCGGCCGCGCCGCGCCGGCGCCCGTTTCACCGCCCGCCCTGCCAGAACAAGCCGGAACAGCCCAAAAAGCCACGCCGGCCCCACTGGCCATCGCCCGGGCAACCAGACGGCAAATCGAATCTGACGCCAGGAACTTGCCGGCAAAAGCGGAATCAGGACCTCAACCCGGAGCAGGCAACGCCGTTCCCGGTAAACGGTTTTGATAACAATGACTTACGCCACAGACCGGAATCATTCTGGCAGCAAAAGCCACCCATGGCGGCGACCGGATAAACACACGCCTGAATCAGTTCGCCAGGTCACCGACGCAACGCGCTGACATGACTCGCGCTTTTTCCCGCGTTTGAATCTTCACCAGAACTTCAGGATCGCCATGGCGACGCCGGATGCTCCTGGAGCGGGACGTCAGCAATCCGGCGCATCGCCTGGCGGCGATTCCGTTTTCCCCCGGACGCCAGACGGCCGGTCGACGCCACGGCGACATCTGCTCATGCCCTGCCAGGAATCATGCGCTGCCCGGAATCATGCCGTGAAAGTGTGAATCATCCGTTGCCGCCTTTTCAGTCGACGTCGCCGCCAGGGGCGTCGCTGCCCATGGCGTCCAGGGCCTCGCCGCGCGCCGCCGCCGCTGTCAGGAAGGCGGCGTAGCTCCAGGTGAGATCGCGGGCGGAGCGGGGCGCGCCGGTCTCCCGGTCCGCCTGCTCGGCCATGGCGCCATCGGCCGGCGTCACCGCCCGCACCGCCGCCAGCCCCATGTCGCCGGCCCGCAGCAGCAGGCGGGCGACCGCGCCCGGCTCCTGCTCCGCCGCCTCGCCAAACCACAGCGACGGCGCGACAGGCTCCGCCGGCGCCCGCCCCCGCGCGACAGCGGCGGCCAGCCGGTAGCGCAATTCCGCCGCCGCCAGGGTAATCAGCGGCCAGGCCCCGCCATCGAAATAGACATCACCCGGATTGCGGCCGAGATGCGGGGCGCAGTGGGGCGAAAGCCGCCGGTTGAGCGCAAAGGCGGCGCCGTAGTGCGCCTCCAGCCGCAGCAGCGTTCCATGAACGAGCCGATCGCTGGGGCTGAATGACCCATCCTCCAGGCCGGCGTGGATCACCCCAAGGATCACCGAGGCGTCGAGCAGTTTGCCCTCTGATACGGGCGCGCCGCCTGCCGCCGCGACGCGACTGATGATCCAGCCGCCCGCGCCTTCCGGTCTGCGCAGCCCATCCAGGCGCCGCCACAGCCCCTCAGCGGCGGCTTCCCACAACCGCGCCCGGCCCATCAGCGACGCCTGGCGCCTTGCCGTCGCCGCCATGGGTGAAGACGTCCCCGCCACGGCCGCGCCGGCGCGCAGGGCGGCGTATTGCGTCAGCATGGTGTGGCAGTGAAAGCCTTCCTCCTCCTCCCACAGGTCGACGCAGGGCCGGTCGGCGTTGCGCGCCACGCAATCCAGATCATCGGCGATCAGCTCCGCCCATTCCGGCGTCTGGCGGCGGTCAACGCAGCGCAGCAGCCCCAGCGCGCGCAACGCCACCCCGTCATATTGCGGTCGCGACCAGCGGGTGATGTCGAGGGTTCCATCAGGGTTGAAGCGCACGTCGCCGCGCACGGCGTCGCCCCTGAGGCCCAGCACCTCGTCGGGGTCGCGGACATGCTGGAGGAACGCCGTGGCGACCCCGTGCCACAGCGGCGTTTCGGCCAGCCGCGCCGCCCCGTCCAGGTCCGCCAGCCGCAGGCTGAAGTTCACATATTGCTCCAGCTCCCATTCCGCCAGCCGGCCAAACTGCGGCGACGCCCGCAGCAGCCGCACCGCCTCCATGGCCAGCGCGCCGTCGCGCAACCAATGGAAGAAATAATCCGGCTCAGGGTCCCAGTTCGCGTCGGCTGGCGAGGCCAGCACCGAGCCGGGGGCCGGCGTGACGACCTGGCCGAAGCCTGGACGCTGCTTGATGAGATGGGTGGCGGAAACGGCGCCAAACAGCCGTTCGGCCGCGCGTTTCTGCTGGCGATCGAGCCAGTCGGTCAGGGGTTCAGCCGGCTGCCCGTCCATGGTCAGCTCCTTTCTGGGCCACCAGAATCCGCCGCAGGCAGCGCGCCGGGTCGGACTCTGGCTCCGCTGACGCCGCGACGATGATTTCCAGGAAGGATACAGTCGCCGGCGCCGGCGCCAGTCCCTCGCGGGTCAGCCAGTCACGACTGGCCTCAAACGAAACCCGCCGCGTCTCGCCCGGCCGCAGGGCGACCCGGGTGAAATCGCGCAGCAGCAGCAGCGGCCGCGTCCGGCCTGGAACCCGGACGCGGGCGAACAGAAGCACCGTCTCGACCGCCGCTGTTCGCCCATTCTGCGGCCAGCCGCCGGCGCCAGCCTCACAATGCACCGTCAGGCTGATGGTCAGCGGCGACGTCGCTCCGGCCCGGTCCATGCCGCTGACCTGAAGATCGCTCCAGGAAAATGTCGCATAGCCAAGGCCGTGCCCGAAGGGGAATTGCGGCGCGATCGGCAGATCGGCGTAACCGTTGGAATAACGGGCGCCAGCTTCGTGCGGCCGGCCGGTGGGACGGCGGGCATAGAACACCGGAATCTGCCCGATGGCGCGCGGCCAGCTCACAGGCAGGCGGCCGCAGGGGCTGGCGTCGCCGCTGAGCACGTCGGCGATGGCGCGCCCCGCCTCACTGCCCGGCCCCCAGATCACCAGCACAGCGCAATCGGCCGCGAACAGTTGCGGCGCGACCAGCGGCCGGCCGCAGGCCAGCAGCACGATCACCCGCGCGCCGGTGGCCAGCACCGCGTCCAGCAACGCCTGCTGCCCGTCCGGCAAAACCGGATTGGCCCGCGCCGCCGCCTCGCCGCTCATCGCCGCCGTTTCGCCAAGGCAAAGAATGGCGACGCCGGCGGCGCGGGCGGCTGCCGCCGCTTCCTGCGGGTCATCGCCGCAAACGGCGACATCCGCTTGCGGCCAGGCGGCGCGCACGCCATCGGCAATGGTGACAATGGCCTCGACATCGCCAGTTTCGGCCCAGGCGCCGCGCATGTCGGCGGCGGAGGTGGCCAGCGCGCCGATCACCGCGACGCGCGCCAGCTGGCGGGGCAGCGGCAGCGCGCCTTGCGGATCGCGCAGCAACGTCAGCGATTCCCGGGCCGCCCGCCGCGCCGCCTCGCGCCGGCTGGCGATCTGGACCGGCGTCGCCGGCGGGCAGAAGCGCCAGGGATTTTCGAACAGCCCCAGCGCCTGTTTCAGCCGCAGCACCCGCAGCGCCGCCGCGTCGATATCGGCCAGCGCCACCAAACCCAGCGCCGCCGCTTCGGCGAGATGGCGATGGTAGAGGCCGGAGACCATGTCCACGTCATTGCCGGCGTTGAAGGCGAGCGTCGCCGCCGCCAGGCCATCCTCCGCCGCGCCGTGGGCGATCAGTTCGGCCACGGCGTTATAATCGGTGATGGTGACGCCGCCGAACCCCCAGGCCTTGCGCAACACATCCGTCAGCAGGGCGCGGTTGGCGGTCATCGGCGCGCCGGCGATATCCAGGAACGCCGGCATCAGCGCCGCCACGCCCGCCGCGACGGCGGCGCGGAACGGCGGCAGATAGTCAGCCGCCATGGCGTAGTCCGACACATCGGCGGAATCATATTCGCGCCCGCCAATGCCGGCGCCATAAGCGGCGAAGTGCTTGACCGTGGCGGCGAGCCGGGCCTCATCGCGCAGGTCGTCGCCCTGAAAACCGGCGATTTTCGCCTGCGCCATGCGGCCGTTGACCAGCGGGTCCTCGCCGCCGCCCTCACAGATGCGCCCCCAGCGCGGGTCACGCGATACGTCGGCCATGGGCGCGAAGGTCAGCGCCACGCCGGCCTCCGCTGCTTCCCGGGCCGCGGCCGCCGCCGTCTCCCGCCAGATGGCGTCGCTGAAACTCGCCGCCTCGCCAAGCGGAATGGGAAACACCGTGCGAAACCCGTGCACCACATCGAGGCAGAACAGCAGCGGCAGGCCGAGCCGGGTCTGTTCCACGGCCTTGCGTTGCAGGCCGGCCGCTGCGTCGCCCCAGACATTGAGCACCGAACCGATGCGCCCCTGATCGAGATCACGCAAACCGCCCGGCGGGCCGGAAGGGCCGGTAACCACCGCATCGGCGCTGACCATGTGCAACTGGCCGATTTTTTCGTCCAGCGTCATGCGCGTCAGAATGTCCTCCGGCGCGAGGCCGGCCAGAGGAGATGCTGAACGGCCCGGCTTGTGCGGCATGGCGGCTCCCGTATTGTGGCGGAACGCCCATCGGGAGGGCCGTTTCAGCCTGCGCCCGACAGCATGCCCGCAGCCCGCCGGCCAGGCAATGGCGCCGCGGCGCAACCCGTCGCCGACCGGGGCGGCGCAGGACGCCCGGTTGACGCCATAATGGGCGGGTTAACGGACGCGCGGTATCCTGTGTCCGAATCAATGGCGCGGCGCAGCTGGCGAACCAGAGTGGCCAGATCTGCATCTGGTAAAGTCCGCATCTGGTGAGGTCTGAATCTGGGGGCCCGGGCGCAAACACGCGAACGGCGATCTGGCGTGGAACCGGTTCCTGCCACGGGGCTTGATAGGGTGGGCAGGCGCCCGCCCCTGATCTGGAGCCGCGCCTGATCGCGGACACATGGAACCAGCCCTGGCGGCGTGGGAGCAATGGATGGCGAAGGCCAGCGAGAAAGCCGCCGACCCGAAAGCCCCGCCGGCCGGTGGGGAAGCCGGGCGGCCGGAGGACAGCACGCGCGTTCTGATCGCGGACGTCATGCTGTTGCTGCGCTCGGCGCTGGTCTCGCCCGAGCGCAACCAGCTCGGCCTGCTGATCCTTGGCGTCATCGTGGTGGTCAGCGGCGTCGCTTACATGCAGATCCGCCTCAACGCCTGGAACCAGCCGTTCTATGACGCGCTGTCGGCGCGCAATTTCAACGCCTTCCTGAACCAGCTCACCCAGTTCGCCTTCATCGCCGGCATTCTTTTGTGCCTCGTGGTGGCGCAGACCTGGCTTCAGGAAATGCTGAAGCTGGTGTTGCGCAAACAGGCGACGCGCGACCTGCTCGACCAGTGGCTGACGCCCGGCCGCGCCTACCGCATCAGCCGCGCCGGCGATATTGGCGTCAACCCGGACCAGCGCATGGCCGAGGACGTGCGCCATCTCACCGAGCTGTCGGCGCAGCTCGCCATTGGCCTGTTCCAGTCGACGCTGCTGCTGTTCAGCTTCGTCGGCGTGCTGTGGATGCTGTCGCGCTCGGTGGTGTTCACCTGGGATGGCCAGGAATTCTTCATCCCCGGTTACATGGTCTGGGCGGCGCTGTTCTATTCCGGCGCGGCCTCCTGGCTGAGCTGGATTTTCGGCCGCAAGCTCATCGCCTACAACAGCGAGCGTTACGCCCGCGAGGCCGATCTGCGCGTCGCCATGGTGCGCACCAACCAGCACGTCGACGCCATGACCCTGGAGGGCGGCGAGGCGCACGAACGCAACACGCTGGAACAGCCGCTCAACAATGTGCTGGCCGCCATGCGCAATCTGGTGTCGGCGCTGACGCGTCTGACCTGGATCACCTCCGGCTATGGCTGGTTCGCCCTCGTCGCGCCCATCATCGTCGCCGCGCCGGCCTATTTCAGCGGCAAGCTCAGCTTCGGCGCGCTGATGATGGCGGTGGGCGCCTTCAACCAGGTGCAGCAGGCGCTGCGCTGGTTCGTCGACAATTTCGCCGTCATCGCCGACTGGCAGGCAACGCTGATCCGCGTCGTCTCCTTCCGTCAGGCGCTGATCGAGCTGGACAATCCGCCGGCGGACAGCCGGCCGCGCATCCATCGCGAAACCGGCGCGGCCGGGGAGCTGTCGTTGCGTCACGTGGAGCTGCACTGCAACAACCACATTGCCCGGCTGAGCGAGGACGTGACTGTTCATCCTGGCGAACGGCTGCTGATCACCGGCGAGACAGGCGTCGGCAAAAGCACCATGTTCCGGGCGATCGCCGGCCTCTGGACGCGCGGCTCCGGCGACATCATCACGCCGCCGCGCGAGGAAATCGTGTTCCTGCCCCGCTCGCCGTTCCTGCCGGTTGGCCCCCTGCGCGATTCCATTCTCTACGCCTGCAGCGGCAAGGTGGCGGACGACGACATTATCGCGGCGCTGGAGCGGGTTGGCCTCGACAAGCTGGAGAACCAGCTCGACAGGGCCGCCACATGGGATCGGGAATTGCCGGTGGACGAGCAACAGCGCATCGCGCTCGTTCGCGCGGTTCTGCAACACCCCCGCTGGATCATCATGGATGAGGCCCTGCACCAGGTGGACCCGGCTTCCCGCCAGACCATACTGGACATCTTCCGCGAGGACCTGGCGGACGTCGGGCTGATCTACACGGGGCCGGCGGTGGAGAACCCGGCCATGTTCACCAGGATCGTCCGGCTGGAGCGCCAGGAGCGCGACGACCTTGCCGACGCCGCCAACACCGCCGGCGACGCCCCCAAACAGTCAGAGGCCCGGAAAAAACTGCAGGAGAGCGCGTAAATGGCCAGTGGGCTTTTCCAAATGGCGCCTGTGCGACGCGGTCTGGGCGACAACGCCCTGCTCGACGAAACGCAGCGCAACACCTTCCGTTACTTCTGGGATTTCGCCCATCCGGTCAGCGGCCTCGCCTATGAGCGCACCGATTTCTACCACAGCCGGCCCGACACGGCGGCGATCGGCGGCAGTGGCTTTGGCCTGATGGCCATTCTGGTCGGCGTCGAGCGCGGCTTCGTCACCCGGGCGGAGGCGGCTGGACGGGTGCTGAAGATCGTCCGCTTTCTCATCAATGCGCCAACCTACCACGGCGCCTTCGCGCACTGGATCAACGGCGCCACCGGCGCCACCATTCCCTTCAGCCGCAAGGACGACGGCGCCGACATCGTCGAAACGTCCTATCTGATGATGGGCCTGCTGTGCGTGCGCCAGTATTTCCACCGCGACGAGGCGGTGGAGGCGGAAATTCGCCACTGGGCCGACATTCTGTGGGGCGAAACCGAATGGAGCTGGTTTACCCAGAACAACCAGGCCGTGCTGTTCTGGCACTGGAGCCCCAATCACGGCTGGGTGCTGGATCATGAGATTCGCGGCTGGAACGAATGTCTGATCACCTACATTCTCGCCGCCTCGGCGCCGCGCTATCCCGCCCCGCCGCGCGTCTACCATCGCGGCTACGCCGAGGCGCGGGTGTTCGACAACCGCCGGACCTACGAAGGGCTGGAGCTGCCGCTGGGGCCGGACTGGGGCGGGCCGCTGTTCTTCGCCCATTACACCTTCATGGGCCTGGACCCACGCGGCCTCTCCGATCAATACGCCGATTACTGGACGCAGAACGTCCGTCACACCCAGATCAACCGGGCCTGGTGCATGCGCAACCCGCTCGGCTTCGCCGGCTATGGCCCCAACTGCTGGGGCCTCACCGCCACCGAGACCGACGCCGGCTACCGGGCGCTGTCGCCGACCGAAGACATGGGCGTCATCTCCCCCACCGCCGCCATCAGCTCCATGCCTTACACGCCCGACGAATCCCTGGCGGCGCTGCGCTGTTTCTACGAGGAGAAGGGCGACCGCATCTGGACCGATCTCGGCTTCGTCTCGTCATTCAGCGACGCGCGGGGCTGGGCCTCGCCCACCCACATCGCCATCGATCAGGGGCCGATCATCTGCATGATCGAAAATTACCGCAGCGGCCTGCTCTGGGAGCTGTTCATGAGCTGCCCGGAGATCAAAACCGGCCTCGCCCTGCTCGGCTTCACCCGCGCGCCGCGCGCCTGAAGGCGTTCGCAGCCCCCGCCTGATCAGGGGCGAAGCCGCAGACCGGAATTTGCATGGGCGTCCGCTTGTTGCGGACACCCGCGCCCCGCCTTCCGGTTCGACGACCAATCCTGGCCCCACGGCAGGAGCCTTCACGCCAGCACGGGCTCCCAGCCTTCCGGATCGCGCTCCAGGGTGGCGACAAGCGCCGGCGGGGCGGCGTTGCGGCCGCGCCAGGCGCCGAAATCCCGGCGCAGGCCCAGCAGATCGCGCACCACCAGATTGGTGAACAGGCCGGGGCCGCTGGAATAGATCCGCCAGCCGCCGTCAGCGGCGATGGTTCCCGCCCGCACCCGCCCCCATTCCGCGTCAGCCTCGGCCCGGTTGTCGAAGGCCGCGTCGCTGCTGCTGAAATAGGCGTTGCGCTGGCGCGGGCTGGCGTTGCCCACCACCGCGCCCACATCCACCGGATTGACCAGCGCCAGCGCCGCCAGCAACGCTTCCTGCAAGGCGGCGCGGCTCTGGTCGTCGCGCGCCTGCTCCAGCCGGGCGGCCAGCGCCTGGGCGTATTGCAGGTGGCTGTGGGTGTACATCAGGCCGATCTCGCGGCCGAAATAAGCGGCGGACTCGGCCCGGCGGAAGATGGTCTCGACGCCGCCGCGATATGGCAGCGGCCGGTCCATCAGACGCACGCCGTCCGGATCGGCCAGATGATCGCGGATAATGTCCAGATGCCGCGCCGCCTGCTCGGGCGTGAACAGGCCGCCGGCGATGGCCCGCACCATCGGCAACATGGAGTAGCGCACGCCGGTGCGGCTGTCGGAGGGGTGCAGCAGCAGTTCCGGCAGGGCGCCGTCGCCCTCCTCCGGAAACAGGCCATAACCGGCGATGACGCCGTCGCGGATCAGCAGGGCGTTGACCTCCGCCTGCATCGCCGCCGCGTCGGCGCGCAACGGCCCCGCCCGGCCGGCCTCGCCAATGCGCTCCAGAATGGCTGCGTAGCGGTTCAGCTGCTGGAACAGCAGCGCCACCGTCCAGGCGCTGACCATCCGCTCCTTCAGGCTGGCGTCCGCCGGTTGCAGCGAGTCGTTCCAGTCGCCCTCGCCCAGACGGATCAGATGCGTGCCCGGCAGATACTGGCTCCGCACGGTGTGCAGCAGCGCGTCGATGTGAGCCGACAGGCTGTCCGTGCGCGCCGACGCCGTGGCGTCGTCATAGGTGCGCCAGGGGACCTGCGCGTCGAGGCAGGCCACGTCGCCAGTGGCCTCGATGTAATCGCAGACCATTTTCAGCGGCCAGATGATGACGTCGCCGTGGCTGGAGCGGTCGCGAATGAACGAATAGGGCGGCAGCATGAACCATTGCGACCAGTCGCCCCGCCCGGCGTACTGCTCGGCGAACACCGTCAGCATGATTTGCCGCGCCGCAGCGTCATGACCGAGCGCCAGCAGCATTTCGATCGGCCCCTGGCAGACATCGCGCGTGCCCCAGGCGCCGCCGGTGTACTGCTCCAGCCCATGCGGAACGGAGACGTGAATGATGGCGTTCTGCACCAGCCACGGCAGCGCCAGGGAAAGTCCTTCGGCCCGCCCCCCGCCGGCGACGCCGAGCCCACGGGTCAGCCGGCTCCAGTGCGCGCGCGCCGCCTGGGCCTCGGCCATGGCGTCCCAGCCGGCGGCCTCATCGGCCAGCGTCAGGGCGGCTGCGGCGTCGCTGAGGCTGCCGGTGATGGCGAAGGCGAAGCGGTTCACCGGCTCCGTCCCGACGACCAGCCATGGCTCCAGCCCGGCGCCGTCCGGGGCGGCCTCCCCATCGGCGAACAACAGTTCGGACCCGCCAATGCGCCGTGTCAGTTCCGGCTGTTCAGCCTGCCAGACATAGACGCTTTCCGGATAATGCTGGCCCCACAGGGAGGCAGGGTCGGGCCGCAACATGGCCCGGCCGGCCGGCGCGTCGACCACCACCGCTGCGCTCTGGCCAAGCTCGCGCTCGCCCATGACGCAGTGCCCGGCGATCAGCAGACGGGCGGGCGGCCCATCGATCTTCACCCGCCAGCGCAGCGCCGGCTCCCGCACGCTGGCGAAAGCCTGCACGACGATGCGCCCCGGCTTGCCGCCCGCCTCTGTCTCATAGATCCAGCGGCAATCATTGAGGCCGTTCTCGAACAGCGACGGCGTCGTCAACAATCGCCAGCCCTCGCCCTGATCGACCAGAATCCGCAGGCCGCTGCCACGGGTGATGTTGAACGGATCGCGCGCGACGGAAAACAGCTTGTGGAACGAGGTGTTGCCGAGGGTGAGCTGCGCGCCGAACACGCCGTGCATCCAGCAGGTGGCGCAGAAAATATCGTCCGCCGGCAACACGCCGGCCCCGCTGCGGATCAGCGCCCCATGCCGGCGCTGCATCGTCGTTTCCTTGTCGCGCAGCGCCACATGGCGATTGTGCGCGCCTTCAGCCACGAAGAACGAAGCGACCGCGCCGTCGATCATCTCCTCCGCCAGCCGTTGCGGATACAGGGTGTCGATGACGCTCGCGTCAGGCCGGCTTCCCATCAGCGCCGGAGCCGCCTGGAGGATGGAGCGGCGCACGGCCGCCGGCTTCAGGTGGCCGGCGCCCGTCGCCTCCGGCGTCAGTTTCGCCAGCGCCGCATTGACGATGGCCAGATCATCGGGCCCCGAGGCGTGCGGATGGTCCGGCCGGAACAGGCCGAAAAACCCGACGCCCTGGGCCGCGCCCGGCGTCAGGTCGAGGCGGGCGGATTGCAGGCCGATGCAGGCGACCTCCCGCTGCAACCGGCGCGACGGCAGATCATGTCCGGCCAGCACGCCCGCGCCCCGGAACGCCGGCCCGAAGATATCGGTGGCGTCGGTGGCGAAGCCGGCGATGCGCTCAAGCCCCCCATGGGCGACCCACGGCCGGCGCCCGCCCTGATCCAGCGCCTGCCGGCTCAGCGTCACCGGACCCCGCGCCGCGTCGTCGATCACCGTATGGTCGATATATTGCGATGCGTAAGCCTCGTTGTTCATCAGGAAGCCGCGATCGCCGAGCCCCAGGTCCTGGATGAGGATGACGTCAACCTCCTGCGCCCCACCGGCCGTGTTGCGCAGGTCAACCCGCCAGGTCCACAGGGCGTCGGCGTGCAGCTTCAGCGTGACCCGCCAGGCGAGGGCGCCGCCCCTGCCCGGGACCTCGCCCTCCCAGACGGCGCTGTCGCCCGCCGCCGCGAACCTCCCGTCGAAGCCCGGCCCCAGCAGGTCCACCGGGGGACCATCGCCGGCGCGCAGCACGATCCGGCCAATGCCCCAGGCGACGCCGGAGCCGGCGATCTGGTTGATCATCACCTCGCCCTGCGGAGCCGCGTGAACCAGGTCGTACAGCGCGCCGTTCGGCAGCAGCCCGGCGCTGAGCGGCCCCGCCGCGATGCGGCGCAGGCCCATGTCGGCTGCGGCGGGGAGCCGCCAGCCCAGGGGAGAGCCATTCCCGGGCGCCGCGGGGGACGTGTCGCCGGCTCCGGCCGCGGTGCGATCGGTCATGGGGTTCTCCTCCTGAAGTCGTCCCGGACCGGGCGAAGTCCGGCCAGTTTGAAGACATCGCGGGCCAGGCGAAGCCCGGCCGCGCCGCCGCCGGGGCGAACGCCGCCTCGCCGGAAGATGCATCAGATCGAAAAGCTGGCGCAAATCACCGTTTCAGCATCAGCGGCGCCGGCTCCGGCGGCTGGAGCCGCTCAGGCTTCCGCCGCCCGCTCCAGCGGCAGCGTGGCGATCATCACCGAGGGGTCCTCGCGATCGGCGCGGATCGAGAATCCGAGCTTGCGACAGACGCCAAGCATCGCCTGATTGTCGCGCAGCACCTGACCTTCAACGACGCGGATGCCGTCGGCGCGCGCCCATTCGATGATCAGCCGCATCAGCTCCATGCCAAGGCCGGTGCCCTTGAGCTCGGAGCGGACCATGATGGCGTATTCACCTTTCTCGTGGTTGGAATCGGCATGCAGGCGCACCACCCCCATCATCTGGCCCGTCGCCGCCTCGATGGCCACGAAGGCGATGGCCCGGGCGTAGTCCACCTGCACCAGCCGGGCGACGAAGGCATGGTTGAAATCGCGCACCGGCGCGAAGAAGCGCAGGCGCAGATCGTCCTCGGAAGCCTGGCTCATGAAGTCGACGAACATCTGTTCGTCCTCCGGGCGCACCGGACGCACGAAGTAGACCTTGCCGCTGCGGCCGGTGATCGTGCGCTCCCAGGCCCGGGGATAGGGCCGCACCGACAGGCGCGGATGACCGGAGCCGTGGCGCTCGCCCACGGGCGCCGGCGCCACCCGCACCCGGGCGTTGAGCGCCGCCACGCCGAGGCTGTCGGAAAGCAGCGGATTGATTTCCAGCTCGCGAACCTCCGGCAGGTCCACAGCGATCTGGGACAGCTTCACCAGGGTGAGGCGAATGGCGTGCTCGTCCGCCGGCTCGGTGTCGCGATAGCCCTTGAGACGCAGCGAAACGCGGGTGCGGGCGATCATCACCTCGGCCAGCTTCAGATCGAGCGGCGGCAGCGCCAGCGAGATGTCATTGATGACCGACACGGCCGATCCGCCGCGCCCAAACACCATCACCGGCCCAAACTGCGGGTCATCGGTGATGCCCGCGATCAGGGCGCGCGAATCCCGCTCGTCGACCATCGGCTGCACCACGAAACCGCTGAGCTGGCGCTCCCTGGTGATCTCCAGCAGCTCATCGACCGCCGCCTGCACCGCGGCCTCGGAGCGCAGGTTCAGGCGCACGCCGCCGATGCGCGTGCGGTGCGGCACCTCCGGCGAAACGATTTTCACCACGACCTGGTCGCCCTGCGCCAGCAACGGCCGCGCGGCCGCCACGACCTCCCTGGCGTCGGCCACGAAGGTCGCCGGCACCACCGGTATCTCATAGGCGCGCAACAATTGCTGGATCTCGACCGGGTCGAGCCACTCACGGCCATCAGCGATCGCCCCGGCGATCAGCGCGCGCGCCGCCGCCGCGTCCGGCGCGAAATCGTGCGGCAGGGCGTCCGGCGTTTCCATCAGGAGATCGAGCGCCGCCCGGTAGCGCACCAGGTGCATGTAGCCCGCCAGCGCCTCAGCCTCGGTGGTGAAGTGCGGAATGCCGGCTTCGTCGAAAATCCGGCCCGCCTCGGCGTCCGACGACACCCACACCGCCAGCACCGGCTTGTGCAGGGCCCGCCCCTTGCGGTGCGTCTTCACCGCCTCCACCAGCGCGCGGGCGCCTTCGTTGGAGTCGGACAGCGCGCTGGGAATATTGATGACCAGCAGGGCGTCGGCCGTTTTGTCCAGCAGCAGCGTCCGCGCCAGCGCGTCGAGGGATTGCGGGTCCGTGTAGCCGGTTGTGTCCACCGGATTGGCCACCGGCGCGCGCTCCGGCATCAGCGTGTCCAGCCTGGCGCGGGTTTCGGGCGACAGCTCCGCCAGCTCGCCCTGCAGATCGAGCAGCCGGTCGACCGCCACCGCGCCCACGCCCCGGTCGTTGACCATGATGGCGAGGCGGCGACCGTGGAACGGGCGCTGACGGCCCAGGGTTTCGGCGGCGGAGAACATCTCGTCGAGATCGAACACCCGCAGCAGGCCGGCGCGACGGAAGGCGGCGTCATACACCGCGTCCCGCGTCGCCAAAGCGGCGACGCTGGTCATGTCCGCGCTCGGCGGGCGCTTTTCATGCCGCCCCGGCCGCAGCACCACCACCGGCTTGGCCCGCGCCGCCGCCCGCGCCGCGGACATGAACTTGGGCGCGGCGGCGATATCCTCCACATAGACGAGAATGGCGCGGGTGCGGTCGTCGGCCGCGAAATAGTCAAGGCAGTCGGCCACGTCGACGTCGACCTGCTCGCCGATCGAAATGACGCCGGAAAAACCGATCTGATGCTGGCGGCCCCATTCGACCAGGCCGTTGGCGATGGCGCCGGACTGGGAGATCAGCGCCATGTCGCCGGAGCCGGGCATGCGCGCGCCGAGCGAGGCGTTGAGCCGGGCGCGGGGCGAGATCACCCCGACGCCGCCAGGACCGATCAGCCGCAGGCCATGCTTGCGCGCTTCGGCCCGCACGGCGCTGAGAATTTCCGGCGGGCTGACGCCATGGGAGGGCGGCACGAGAATCGCCGCCGAACAGCCGATGCGCCCCGCCGCCGCGACGTTTTCAACAATGGTCAGGGAGGGGGAGACGATCACCACCAGGTCCGGCGGCGTCTCGCGCAGGTCCTCAAGGCTGGCCGCGAACGTGACGCCAGGCAGGTCAATATGGTTGCTGGCGGAGGCAAACGCCGGATTGATGGCGTAAACCGTGCCCTCGAAACCGCCGGCCAGCAGATTGTTGAGCAGCACCCGGCCCAATGAGCCCGCCCTGCGGCTGACGCCGACGACGCCGACGGAGGCGGGCCGGAACAATCTGTCGAGACGGTATGTGCTCACGCCCTGCCCCCATTCGTATCTGAAAAAGCCAGTTCGCCGACGATT
>Ga0182743_1002615_pt1 | contig 15463 bp, 13 predicted proteins | sample eDN3rd30CKraftOP_FD_128522 | JGI IMG/M metagenome (GOLD analysis project Ga0182743, IMG submission 128522) | Enriched Organic Plus compost microbial communities from Emeryville, California, USA - eDNA 3rd pass 30_C Kraft OP (version 2) (version 2) ... | reverse complement strand
GCCACCTGCGTGGTAGCCGAAAGCGAGGGCGGCCGCATCGACGGCTTCGTCTCCGCCTATCTGGTGCCCCAGCGCCCCGAGGTCGTGTTCGTGTGGCAGGTTGCCGTACACGAACGTGCCCGCGGCCAGCGCCTGGCACGCCGCATGCTACAGGACCTTCTGTGCCGCGACGCGCTGCAGCAGGTCCGCTACCTCGAAACCACCGTAGGACCCGATAACCAGGCTTCGCGCCGCACCTTTGCCGGTGTGGCACAGGGCCTCGGCGCCCATGTTGCGGAACAACCATTCTTCGACCGCAAGCTGTTCGGAGGGGCCGACCACGATGACGAGATGCTGTTGAAAATAGGCCCGTTCAGCCCCCGGTCCGCCGGGGCCTGAAGGCCTGTTGCACCCCGGGATGCAGGTCGCTACCCGCCGCCTTCGGCGCGCGGGCAGGGACAGGCCGTCCCCAACTATTTAAGGAGATGCACATGGACTTAAAAATCTTCGACCGGATGGAGTCGGAAGTTCGGGGCTACATCCGGTCTTTCCCGGTGATTTTCAGCCAGGCCCGCGGCTCGCTGCTCATCGACGAAGACGGTTCCGAGTACATCGATTTCTTCAGCGGTGCCGGCACCTTGAACTACGGGCACAACAATCCCGTCTTCAAGGAAAAGCTGGTCGAGTACCTGCAATCTGATGGCGTGGTGCACGGCCTGGACATGGCCACCAGCGCCAAGAAGCGTTTCCTTGAAACCGTGGACCGCGTGCTGCTCAAGCCGCGCAACTGGCGCTACACGCTGCAGTTCACCGGACCGACGGGCACCAATGCCGTCGAGGCCGCGCTGAAGATCGCCCGACAAGTGAAAGGCCGGCCGAACGTCATTTCGTTCACCCATGGCTTTCACGGCGTCAGCGGCGGTTCACTGGCGGCCACCGCCAACATGAAATTCCGCGATGCCGCGGGCTACGCGCTGGGCAACACCACGTTCATGCCCTATGACGGCTACTTCGGGCCCGACGTCGACACGATCGCCTACCTCGAGCGCATGCTGGACGATCCCAGCAGCGGCCTGGACAAGCCGGCCGGCGTCATCGTCGAGACCGTGCAGGGCGAGGGCGGCGTCAACGTGGCCACGTTGCGCTGGCTGAAGGAACTGGAAAAGCTATGCCGCCGCCACGACATGCTGCTCATCGTCGACGACATCCAGGTCGGCTGCGGCCGCACCGGCAGCTTCTTCAGCTTCGAGTCGGCCGGCATCCGGCCCGACATCATCACGCTGTCGAAGTCCCTCTCGGGCTTCGGCCTGCCCATGTCGCTGGTGCTGATGAAGCCCGAGCTGGACGTGTGGAAGCCCGGCGCGCATAGCGGCACGTTCCGCGGCAACAACCTGGCTTTCGTCACCGCCGCGCAGGCGCTGGACACCTATTGGGCCAGCGACGCCTTCTCCAACGAAGTGCAGCGCAAGGAACGCCTGGTGCGCGACTGGCTGGAGAACCTGGCGCACAGCTATCCCAACGCCGGCCTGGCCGTGCGCGGCCGTGGGCTGATCCAGGGCCTGGTGACGGCGGGCACGCCCGAACTGGCCAACCGGATCGCCCACAAGGCATTCGAGCGCGGCGTGGTGATCGAGACGTCGGGGGCGCACGACGAAGTGCTCAAGCTGCTGCCCGCCCTCACCATCGAGGACGAGCTGCTGACGCGTGGCCTGGACGTCATCGAGGCCAGCGTGGCCGCCGCCCTGGCCGAGTCTGCGCAATCCGCCCGTGTTCTCAACTTTGGAGGTAAACGTCGATGATCGTACGCAATGTCAAGGATGTGATCGGAACCAAGGACGAAGTCCGCACCGACACCTGGATGAGCCGCCGCGTGCTGCTCAAGAAGGACGGCATGGGCTTCTCGTTCCACGAGACCACCATCTTTCCCGGCACGCGTACGCACATCCACTACAAGAACCACCTCGAGGCCGTGTGGTGCATCGAGGGCGACGGTTCGCTGGAAGTGGTTGCCGACGGCAAGGTCCACCAGTTGGGCCCGGGCGTGGTCTACGCACTGAACGAAAACGACGAGCACTGGCTGTGCGGCGGCAAGGAGCCGCTGCGTGTCATCTGCGTCTTCAATCCGCCGCTGTCGGGGCAGGAAGTGCACGACGCCGACGGCGTCTACGCCCTGGACGAAGCGGCCTGAGCAGACAGAGGAGACTCGACATGATCTCACCTGCACAGGATCCGTACGCCTCGCGTACGGACCGTGGCTCCGCCATTCTCGCCCGCCAGGATCCGGTGGTGTATGGCGAGGGCAAGTACGCCGACGCGCTCGGCGCGGATCAGCTGGCCAGCTACGAACGCGACGGCTTCCTGCTGCTGGAGAACCTGTTCTCCGAAAAGGAAGTGGCCGGGCTGCTGGCCGAGGTCGAGCGCATGACGCACGATCCGGCCATCGTGCGCCGCGAAGAGGCCATCACCGAGCGGGGCAGCGATGCCGTGCGCTCGATCTTCATGGTGCATGCGCTCAGCGCGGTAATGGATCGCCTGACCCGCGATCCGCGCCTGGTCAACGTGGCGCGCCAGATCCTGGGCTCCGAGGTGTACCTGCACCAGACCCGCGCCAACATGAAGCCTGGCTTCAAGGGCAAGGAGTTCTACTGGCACTCCGACTTCGAGACGTGGCACGTCGAGGACGGCATGCCCGCCATGCGCGCACTGAGCTGCTCGGTGCTGCTGACCGACAACGACGCCACCAACGGTCCGCTGATGCTGGTGCCGGGCTCGCACCGCCACTTCATTTCGTGCGTAGGCGAGACGCCGCGCGACCACTACAAGCAGTCGCTGAAGAAGCAGGAGTATGGCGTGCCTGACCCCGTCAGCCTGCAGCTGCTGGCCGAACAGGGCGGCATCAGCACGATGATGGCCAAGGCGGGCTCGGTGGTGTTCTTCGACTGCAACACCATGCATGGCTCCAACAGCAACATCTCGCCGTGGCCGCGCGCCAATGTCTTCATGGTCTACAACAGCATGGAGAACACGTTGAACGCGCCGAAGTACGGGCTGGATCCCCGCCCGGAGCACATCGCCACGCGCAAGGCGTTCAAGGCCGTGCGGCCGCTGGACGCCCTGAAGCTGGTGTAGCGCCGGCAGACCGTCCATGCGCCAAAGCCCGGGAGTTTCTCCCGGGCTTTTTTTGTGCGCTGCGCAATGAAACCCCGGGCGGCTTGCTCCGGAATTGGCTAAACTGTACGTACAGCCTGTACGTATCGATATCGGCTGGCAGACTGGGCCTTACCGCCCTTAGCTCGTCACTCTCCGGAGACACCTTTCCCATGACGCCCGAGACGTCCCGTTTTCCCATGTATTCCACAATGATGAAAGTGCCCGGCGGGCTGATGCTGATCCCGCTATTGCTGGGTGCCATCATCGGATCCTTCGCGCCCGATGCGCTCAACATCGGCGGCTTCACCACGGCGCTGTTCAAGAACAGCGCGCTGCCCCTCATTGCGCTGCTGATCTTCGCCACCGGCACGCAGGTCGGCCTGCGTACCGGCGGCCCCATCCTGGCCACCGCCGGCACCATCCTGCTGATGAAGACGCTGGTGCCGGCCACGCTGATCGTGCTGCTGGGTTCCATGGTCGGCGTGAACGGCGTGTTCGGCGTCTCGATCCTGGCCATGCTGGCGGCCTTCGACAACAGCAACGGCGGGCTGTGGCTGGCCTACACCGGCCAATACGGCGACAGCCGCGACCGCGGTGCCTACGTGGCCAGTGCCCTGAACGACGGGCCGTTCTTCAGCCTGCTGTTCCTGGGCGGCTCGGGCTTGGCCGACATTCCGGTGATCGCTCTGGTGGCGGCGCTGGTGCCGTTCCTGCTGGGCGTGGTGGTGGGCAACCTCGACGTGCAGTGGCGCAACGCCCTCAAGCCCGTGCCCAATATTGTCATCCCGTTCTTTGCCTTCGCGCTGGGCACCGGCATCAACCTCGGTGCGGTGGTGTCCGGCGGCCTGACGGGGATCGTGCTGGGCCTGCTGATCAGCCCCATCACCGGCGCGCTGGTCTACTTCGGCTACCGCTACATCCTGCGCCGCGGCGGCAAGAGCGGCCTGGGCTTCGCCGCCGGCACGACGGCGGGCAACGCCATCGCCACGCCGGCCGTGGTGGCCGCCGCCGATCCCTCCTTCCAGCCCTTTGTGGCGACCGCCACCGCGCAGGTCGCGGCGTGCGTGCTGATCAGTTCCATCCTGGCCCCGGTGCTCGCCTCGTACTTCCTGAAGCGCGCCGGTGAACTGCGTCCCGTGGACGAGGACGGCGCGCCCGCTGCACCGGCCGAGTCGCTGCAGGCCGCGCGCGGCACCAGCGTCTAGGACCGCCATGACCGGACCCTTCATCGCCATCGTGGCCGACGACCTGACCGGGTCGGGCGATACCGCCGTACAGTTCGTGCGGGCCGGCTGGGCCACCCAGCTGTCGGTGGGCGGCGCCGCGCAGGCGCTGCGCGAGCCGGCGGTGGGCGCCACCGAGGTGCTGGCCGTTACCACGCACAGCCGGCCGCTGCCCGCGGCCGAGGCGGCCGCGGTGGTGCGCCGCGAGGTCGAGCTGCTGCGCGCGGCCGGTGTGCAGCGCCTGTACAAGAAGGTCGATTCCACTCTGCGCGGCGCATTCCGCGCCGAGATCGAGGCGGCACGCGAGGCGTGGGGTGACGACGCGGTGGCGGTGGTCTGCCCGGCGTTTCCCGCCACCGGTCGCGTACTGCGGGGCGGCGTGCTGTACGTGCACGGCGTGCGCGTCACCGAGACCTCGGCGGCCACCGATCCGGTCACCCCGGTCACACAGTCCCACGTGCCCACGCTGCTGGGCTGTGCGCTGGTGAGGCCCGACGTCGGCGAAACCCCTGAGGCGCTGGCGGCCCGCATCGACGCTGCCGGGCCCGTGGTGGTGGTCGACGCGGAGACCATGGAAGACATGGACCGTCTGGCCCGCGCGGTGGCGCGGCTGGGCGAGCGCGCCGTGCCGGTGGGCGCGGGCGGCCTGGCCGAGCCGCTGGCGCGTGTATGGGCGGCCGGCCAGGCACAGGGCCCGGTGCTGGTGGTGGTGACCTCGCAGCACAACGCCGCGCGCCGCCAGGCCGCGGCGCTGCAGCAGGTCGGGGCCCACGCTTGGGCGCCGGCGTTGGACGACCTTGCCGATCCGCAGGCGTGGCGCGCCTGGTCCGACCGCATTTGCGCGCAGGCCGTGCAGGAAGCGGGCGGCGCCGACATGCTGCTTCTGTTGGCCCCCGACGGCCGGCGGCCGGGCCTGGATTCCGAGACCGTGGCGCAGCGGTTGGGCGAGCTGGCCGCGCGCCTGATGCGCCACCTGCCGGTGGGCGGCGTGGTTGCCACCGGTGGCGATGGCGCCAGTCAGGTGCTGGCGGCGCTGGGCGCCAGCGGCATCGCGCTGGTGGACGAGGTGACCGGGGGCGTGCCGCTGGGCACGCTGACCGGGGGCCCGGCCGCCGGGCTGCCCATCGTGACCAAGGCCGGCGGTTTCGGCGACGACGATGTATTGATCCGGGCCGCACGCGCGATCCGGGAACGGAGATTCCATTCATGACCGCGACTTCATCCAAGCTTCCCACCCTGGCCGTCACGCTCGGTGACGTGGCGGGCATCGGGCCCGAGATCACCGCCAAGATGTTGCTGGGGCACGATGACCTGCGCCAGCGCGCGCGCCTGGTAGTGGTGGGCGACGTCGCCAGCCTGCAGAAGGCGGTGCGCGCCCTAGGCCACGACGTCTCGTGCGTGCGCCAGGTGGCCTCGCCGGCCGAGGCGGACAATGCCCCCGGCACCATCGAAGTGATCCAGGCGGGCCCGTCGCTGGCGCACGTGCCGCCGGGCGAGCTGCATGCGGATGCCGGCGACGGCTCGGTGCGCTTCGTCACCTCCGCCTGCACGCTGGCGCGCGAAGGCAAGGTGGACGGCATCGTGACCCCGCCGCTGAACAAGGCCGCCATGCACCTGGCCGGCCACAAGTGGCCGGGCCACACCGAGCTGCTGGCGCACGAGTTCGGTGTGAAGACCTATTCGCTGGTGCTGTCGGCCGGCGACCTGTACATCTTCCATGCCACCACCCACGTGTCGCTGCGCCAGGCCATCGAGGACGTGACGCCGCAGCGCATGCGCGCCGTGTTGCGCCTGGCCGGCGCCTTCGCGCGCGCGCTGGGCCGGGCCGATCGTCCGGTGGCGGTGGCGGGGCTGAACCCGCACGCCGGCGAGAACGGCATCTTCGGCACCGAGGATGCCGAGATCCTGGCGCCCGCCGTGGCCGAGGCCAACTCCGCAGGCATCCTGGCAGCGGGCCCCATTCCCGCCGACGCGCTGCTGCCGCAGGCCGTGCGCGGCAAGTGGGATTTCGTCATCGCCTGCTATCACGACCAGGGGCACGCGCCCTTCAAGTCGGTGTATGGCGACGATGGCGTCAACATCACCGTCGGCCTGCCGGTGGTACGCGTATCGGTCGACCACGGCACCGCGTTCGACATCGCCGGCAAGGGCATCGCGCGCGAAGACAGCCTGGTACTGGCGGCCGAGCGCGCGGCGCAGCTGGCGCCCGGCTGGAAGCAGGTCTGGGAAACCGCGCGCGCCACCACGGGAGGCTGATCCGCATGGCGCGTCCATCGTCGCCCCGGGGCGCCGCCAGCCTGGACCGTTCCGGCGCCGTGCCGCTGCATGCGCAGGTGGCCGCCATCGTGCGCGCCGAGCTGGCCGGGCATGCACCGGGCACGCCGCTTGCCAGCGAGGCCGCGCTGTGCGAGCGTTTCGGCGTGGCGCGCAGCGTGGTGCGCCAGGCGCTGGCGGGCCTGGTGGCCGAGGGCGCCATCCTGCGCGCCAGCGGCCGCGCACCGGTGGTGGCGCCCCCACATGAGCACAGGCGCCTGGTGCAGCGCTCGGCGGGTCTATACGACCAGTTCGCCGACCTGGGCGTGACCCTGCGCACGCGCGTGCTGGCCTGCCGTGCGGCCGAGGCGCCGGCCGAGGTGGCCGCATTTCTCGGCACCCGCGACGCGCTGCTGCTGGAGCGGCTGCGCAGTGTGGATGACGGGCCGCTCGCCTACGTGCGCACGTGGCTGCCGCGCCAGGCCGTGCCCGGGCTGGACGCCGCGGCGCTGGAAGATGCCTCGCTGCATCGCGTGCTGGCGCAGCGCCATGGCCTGCAGCCGGGAGCCGGCCGCAATCGCATCCGCGCGGTGGGGGCCGAGGCGCCGCTGGACGCATTGCTGGACGTGCCGCCAGGCAGCCCGCTGCTGATGCTGGAAGGGCAGGGGTGCGACCAGGCCGGCCGTCCGATGGAGTGGTTCACCACCTGGCATCGTCCGGAGCGACTGGTGTTCGACGTGGAGGTCGAGCCTTCGCAGGAGCGCGTGCAGGCCGCGTTGCGGCCCGCCGGGCCGCAGGTGGATGCGCCGCAACCGGCGGCGCGCAACGGCGCGCCCGTACGGCCTTCGGCGCAGCTTCCCGCGGCAGGCGGCAGTTCGCCGGCCGAGCTGGATGCGGCCGAGCAGGCCCTGCTGCAGGCACTGCAGGCGGTGCGTCGCCTGCGCGGATAGGGCGCCTGCCCGGCACGAAGGCGCGCCGCTTGCGGCGGCGCGGGCAAGTGCTATCTTAGGAGCCCTCGTCGTCCACCGGGCGCCGGTGGCGCGGCGCGCGTGCGCCGGCACCGGCCGCCGCCATCCACCATGACCGCCACCGCCCGCATCCTCAGCCTGCACATCTATCCCCTCAAATCCTGCGCCGGCATCGACCTGGCCGAGTCGTCGCTGGACCGCGCCGGGCTGGCCCACGACCGGCGCTGGATGCTGGTCGACGACGACGGCATCTTCATGACCCAACGCAGCGTGCCCGCCATGGCCCGCATCCGGCCCGAGCTGGCCGGTGCCGTGCTGCGCCTGCACGCGCCCGGCATGGACCCGTTGGACGTACCGCTGGACGGCTCCGAGCTGGCCGGTGCGGTCGACAACGTGGTGGTCTGGGGCGACAAGGTGGCCGCGCGCGCCGAGCATGCGCGCACGAGCCAATGGCTGAGCCGCTTCCTGGGGCGGCCATGCCGGCTGATGAAGGTCGACGCACAGGCCCGCCGGCCTGCGCGCTCCGAGTGGGTGGAGCGCTGGCGCGCGGGCCATGCCGAACTGGCCGCACCGTTCGCCGGCGAGCACCTCTTCGGCTTTGCCGACGGCTTTCCGCTGCTGGTGGCCAACCAGGCCTCGCTGGACGACCTGAATGCCCGGCTGGCCGCGCAGGGTAAACCGGCCGTGTCCATGAACCGCTTTCGCCCCAACATCGTGGTGCAGGGCGAATGGGGCGCCTTCGAGGAAGACTACACGGCGCTGGTCAGTGCGGGTCCGGCCCGCCTGGCCCTCGTCAAGCCGTGTACGCGCTGCTCGATTCCCGATGTCGACCCGGCCACCGGCGAGCCGGGTGACGAGCCCGGCCGCACGCTGGCCGCATTCCGCACGTTGGACATCGGCGTGGTGTTCGGCCAGAACGCCATCGTGGCCGAAAACAAGCCGGTGCATCTGAAGGTCGGCGATCCCGTCGGGATCGAACTGGATTTCTGAGGCGCCGGCGCGCATCGGCGCTCCGTGGGGCGCCGGCCGTGCCCATCCAAAGATACTAGAATGCAGGATTGTCCCGAACCCGGCTGGGGGCGCATGTCGCCGGCCGCCGACGCGGGGGCGCGGCTTGCGCCCGCCCGCCTATTTCCGACGCCATCATGAGTTTCCAGGTAACGATCCAACCCAGCCAGCACCAGTTCAAGGTCGAGAACGGCCAGACCGTGCTCGAGGCGGCGCTTGCCGCCGGCTTCGTGCTGCCCTACAGCTGCCGCACGGGCGCGTGTTCCACCTGCAAGGGCAAGGTGGTCTCCGGCGAGTACGACGCCGGCCCGTATCCGGCCCAGCTGCTGGCGCCCGAAGAACTGGCGCAGGGCTACACGCTCTTCTGCCAGGCGCGTCCGCAGTCCGACCTGGTGGTGGAGTCCGAGCAGGTCCGCCTGGCCACCGACATCCAGATCCGCAAGCTGCCCTCGCGCGTGCAGGCCATCGAGCGCGCCGCGCCCGACGTGGCCGTGCTGCGGCTGCAACTGCCGGCCTCCGAGCAGTTCCGGTACTACGCCGGGCAATACGTCGAGATCATCCTGAAGGACGGCGCGCGCCGCAGCTATTCCATGGCCGGCGCACCCCACACGGGCAGCCCGCTGGAGCTGCACATCCGCCACCTGCCCGGCGGCTTGTTCACCGATCACGTCTTCGGCGCCGGCACCACGCAGATGAAAGAGCGCGAGATCCTGCGCCTGGAGGGGCCGTACGGGTCGTTCTTCCTGCGCGAGGACAGCGCCAAGCCCATCGTGCTGCTGGCCAGCGGCACGGGCTTCGCGCCGGTCAAGGCCATCGTCGAGCACATGATCCACAACCAGATCCAGCGCCCGGCCGTGCTGTACTGGGGCGGGCGCCGGCCGCGCGACCTGTACATGGACGCACTGGCCCGCTCGTGGGAGGCCGCCTTGCCCGGCTTCCGGTACGTGCCGGTGGTCTCCGACGCGCTGCCCGAGGATGGCTGGCAGGGCCGCACGGGCTTCGTGCACGAGGCGGTCATGCACGACCTGCCGGATCTCTCGGGCCATCAGGTGTATGCCTGCGGGGCGCCCGTGATGGTCGATGCGGCGCGCCGCGAGTTCAGCGGACAGTGCGGCCTGCCGGCCGACGAGTTCTATGCCGATGCGTTCACCTCGCAGGCCGATCTGGCGGTCGCGGCGCCCTGACCGGGCAACGCCGCGCGGCGGCCGGGCCGTTCATGCGGCCCTGATTTTTCCCGCGGCGGCTGCCGCGACGGGGCGGAGTAAACTTCCGCACCGGCACCTCGATCCGAATGCGCGGCGGGGCACCGCCCCGGGCGCGCCAAGCATGCAGGGAGCACTTTGCGCATGAAAGTAGCGGTATTGGGCAGCGGCATCATCGGCGTGGCCAGCGCCTGGTGGCTTCGGCAGGCAGGCCATGACGTCGTGGTGATCGACCGCCGTGGCGGCCCGGCCCGCGAGACCAGCCTGGCCAATGGCGCCCAGATCTCGGTGTCCTATGCCGAGCCGTGGGCCAATCCGCAAGCGCCGCTCAAGCTGCTGAAATGGCTGATGCGCGACGATGCGCCGCTGCTGTTCCGTCCGCAGCTCGACTGGCGGCAGTGGATGTGGGGCCTGGCCTTCCTGCGCGAATGCCTGCCTTCGCGCCTGGCGCCCAATATCCGCGCCATGGTGCGCCTGGCCGAATACAGCCGCGCCACGCTGCAGGGCATGCGGGCCGAGCTGGGCATCGAGTACGACCATCTCGAGCGCGGCATCCTCAACTTCTACCGCGATCCCCACGAATTCGAGGACTCGCAGCGTGCCGCCGGCCTGATGCGCGATTTCGGCGTCGAGCGGCGCGTGATCGGTCCCGACGAAGTCGTGGCGATCGAGCCCGCCCTCGCGCCGCACCGCGCCACCATCGTGGGCGGCGACTACACGCCCGAGGACGAGAGCGGCGACGTGCATCTCTTCACCACGGCGCTGGCGCAGCGCTGCCAGGCCGCCGGCGTCGAGTTCGTCTTCGATACCCAGGTCACGCGCCTGGAAACCACCGGCGGCCGGGTGACGCTGGCCGAGCTGATCGGCCCCGACGGCCGCTACACGCGCCTGGCGGCCGACGCCTACGTGGTCGCGTTGGGCAGCTACAGCCCCATGCTGCTGCGTCCGCTGGGCGTGCCGTGCAACGTCTATCCCGCCAAGGGCTATTCGGCCACGTTCCCCATCGTGGCCCCCGAGCGTGCGCCCACCGTCAGCCTCACCGACAGCAGCCACAAGGTGGTGTTTTCGCGCCTGGGCAACCGCCTGCGCATGGCGGGCACCGCCGAACTGGCCGGCTACGCGCGCGGGTTGAACACCGCGCGCTGCGAGGCCCTGCTGCGCCTGGCGCTCGAACTTTTCCCCGACGCCCTCGATTTCGAGGGCGTTGCTTATTGGTCGGGCCTGCGCCCGTCCACGCCTTCGAATGTCCCCCTTATCGGACGCACTCGCATTCCCAACCTGTATCTCAATACGGGCCACGGCACGCTGGGGTGGACGATGGGTGTGGGTTCAGGACGGGCCCTGGCCGACCTGCTCAGCGGGCGCAGGCCCGAGCCCGAATTTCCCTTTCTCGGTTTGTGATGCACATGAAGAAACTGCAACTTGCGGGTGTGACCCACGCGCTGCGCGCCGGCCGGCGCGCATGGCTATTCGGCGCGGCCCTGGCAGTCCTCGGCCCGGCGCATGCCGCGGAGGTCGAAATCCAGGTCTGGCATACATTGAACGGCGCCAACAAGGCCGAATTCGAAAAGCTGGTCAAGCAATTCAATAAAGAGCAGGGCGACGTCGAGGTCGCCCTGCGTGCGTTCCCGTCGGGCCAGGCGCTCCAGCAAGAGGCAGCCACGGCCGTCAAGGCCAAGAAGGCGCCGAACCTGGTGCAACTTGAAGACAACCATTCGCCCGAGGTGGTAGCCGAGCATCGTGCCGTGCTGCCGCTGTACGAATTGCTGGCCAAGTATCCCATCAAGGACCTGGACTGGTTTCTGCCCGCGACCACCAGCTTCACGCGCGACGCGCGCGGCCGCCTGCTGGCCTTCCCGTGGATGGCCGAAATTCCGGTGATGTTCTACAACACTGAGTACTACAAGAAGGCAGGTCTGAATCCGGCCCAGCCCGCGCGGACCTGGACCGGCTTGCAGGCCGAGCTGCTGAAGCTGCGCGACGTGGCCAACATCGATTGCCCGTATGCGTCCAGCGAGCAGGTGGCGGTGCACCTGGAGAACCTGGCGCCGCTGAACAACCAGTCCTACACCACAAACAACAACGGCCTGGACGGCGGCCGTACCGCGCCCAGCATGCAGTTCGACACGCTGTACATGCGCCACATCTCCATGATGGTCAGCTGGAAGCGCTCGCTGCTGTTCACTCAGCATTCGGCTGACCGCTCCAGCGACGCGCTGTTCGCCAAAGGCGAGTGCGCGGTGCTGACCAGCGGGTCCGGCGCGCTGGGCCAGTTCCTGGGCACGCGTTCGCTGTCGTTCGGCGTGGCGCCGCTGCCGTATTACGACCAGGCCACCAAGTCGGCCGGCCGGCCGTTCGTCAGCGGTGCGGCGCTGTGGGCCCTGGAAGGCCACCCCGCGGCGCAGGACAAGGCCACGGCACGGTTCCTGGCCTGGCTGTCCAAGCCGGTGATCGCCGCCCAATGGCACCAGCGCACGGGCTACCTGCCGCTGACGGAGGCGGCGTTCCGCGCCTCCGACGTGTCGTTCTACAACCGCATGCCGGGTGCGCAGCAGGTGATCGCCTCGATGCGCGCGCAACCGGGCGCCAGCGCGCGCGGTTTCCGCATCGCCAACTACGACCGCATCGAGCCCGTGCTGAACCGCGAGCTGGACGAGGCGCTGTCGGGCAAGACTCCGCCGGTGGCGGCGTTGAACACGGCGGCCAGCCAGGCCAAGGCCATCGCACAGCAGAAGTGACGCATCGCGCTGCGGGCGCCGGGCGATCCGGCCCCGCGGCATCGTACGCCGCACGTGGGTATCCGCGTGCGGCGTTTTTTTGGTGGCGGCGTGCGCTGTCGCGGCGGGCGCGCCGCTTGCGCGGCCGCTATATTTCCCCAGAAGATGACTAACGAAGAATTGATTCGTTCCGTTCAGATGCCGCGGCCGGCACACTGCCTTGCACACGACAACACGCAAGGAAAGAAAGCATGCTCGCCCGCAAGACCGCATACCTGGCCGCCGCGCTGGCCCTGACCGCCGCCTCGCTCGTGGGCGCACCCGACGCCCATGCGCAGAAGGCGCAGACACTGCTCAACGTCTCGTACGATCCCACCCGCGAGCTGTACCGCGCCGTCGACGAGGCCTTCGTCAAGCAATACAAGGAAAAGACCGGCAATACCCTGGTCATCCGCCAGTCGCATGGGGGCTCGGGCAGCCAGGCGCGCTCGGTAATCGATGGCCTGGAGGCCGATGTGGTCACGCTGGCGCTGGCCTACGACATCGATGCCGTGGCCGCCCGCGGCCTGTTGCCGGCCGATTGGCAGAAGCGCCTGCCCAACAACAGTTCCCCGTACACGTCCACCATCGTGTTCCTGGTGCGCAAGGGCAATCCCAAGCAGATCCACGACTGGAACGACCTGCTGAAGGATGGCGTGCAGGTCATCACGCCCAACCCCAAGACGTCGGGCGGGGCGCGCTGGAACTACCTGGCCGCGTGGGCCTATGCGCTGGAGAACAATGGCGGCAGCGAAGAGAAGGCACGCCAGTTCGTCGGCGACCTGCTCGAGCACGTGCCGGTGCTCGACAGCGGCGCGCGCGGGGCCACCACCACCTTCGTCGAGCGCGGCGTGGGCGACGTGCTGCTGGCCTGGGAGAACGAGGCCTTCCTGGCACTCGAGGAGCTGGGTCCGGACAAGTTCGACATCGTCGTGCCGTCCCTGTCCATTCTGGCCGAGCCGCCCGTGGCGCTGGTCGACAAGGTGGCGGACAAGAAGGGCACCCGCGAGGTCGCACAGGCGTACCTGACGTTCCTGTATACCCCCGAGGCCCAGGAAATCATCGCGCGCAATTTCTACCGGCCGACCGACAAGGCGGTGGCCTCCCGGCACGAGAAGCGCTTCCCGAAGCTGAAGCTGATCACGATCGACGATCCGGTCTTCGGTGGCTGGCAGGCCGCGCAGAAGAAGCATTTCAGCGACGGCGGCACCTTCGACCAGGTGTACCAGCCGCAGCGCTGACACGGACCCGCCGCCATGATCACGGCCATTGCAACGGCGGGCGCTGCGGCGCCCGTCCGGCTCCGGCGCCATCGCGCCGGCGTGCTGCCGGGCTTCGGCCTTTCGCTGGGCTACTCGGTGCTGTACCTGGGCCTGCTGGTGCTGATCCCGTTGGCCGCGCTACCCATCCGCAGCGCCAGCCTGGGGTGGGAGGGCTTCTGGTCCACCGTCACCGCGCCGCGCGTGTTGGCCTCCTACCAGCTTACCTTCGGCGCCGCGCTGCTGGCGGCCCTGGTCAACCTGGTGTTCGGCGCCATCGTCGCGTGGGTGCTGGTGCGCTACACCTTTCCCGGCAAGAAGATCGTCGATGCGCTGGTGGACCTGCCATTCGCGCTGCCTACCGCCGTGGCCGGCATCGCGCTCACCGCGCTTTACTCGCCCAACGGCTGGCTGGGCAAGCCGCTGCAGGCGTTGGGCCTGAAGGTGGCCTTCACGCCGCTGGGCATCGTCATCGCGCTGATCTTCATCGGCCTGCCGTTCGTGGTGCGTACGGTGCAGCCGGTGCTGGGGGACGTGGAGCGCGAGCTGGAAGAGGCCGCCGCCAGCCTGGGGGCCGACCGCTGGAGCACCGTGCGCCGCGTGCTGCTGCCGGCGCTGGCGCCCGCGCTGCTGACCGGCTTCGCGCTGGCGTTCGCACGCGCGGTGGGCGAATACGGCTCGGTGGTCTTCATCGCGGGCAACATGCCCATGGTCTCCGAGATCACGCCGCTGCTCATCGTCGCCAAGCTCGAGCAGTTCGACTATTCGGGCGCCGCCGCTATCGCCACGGTGCTGCTGCTGATCTCCTTCGCGCTGCTGCTGTTCATCAACCTGCTGCAGGCCTGGCAGGGCCGGCGCAGCGGCAGGCTCGCATAAGCGGACGACGCGCAGGAACATGCCCATGAACCACGCATCCCGTCCTCCCCACCTGACCGAACCGCGCTGGGTGCGGGGCATCCTGCTGCTGCTGGCGCTGGGTTTTCTGGCACTGTTTCTCGTCATTCCGCTGGCCGCGGTGTTCACCGAGGCGCTGCGCAAGGGCTGGGACCTGTACCTGGCCGCCATCACCGAGCCCGATGCGTGGGCCGCCATCCGCCTCACGCTGCTGGTGGCCGCCATCGCGCTGCCGGCCAACCTGGTGTTCGGCGTGGCCACGGCCTGGGCGGTGACCAAGTTCCAGTTCCGCGGCAAGCAGGTGCTGATCACGCTGATCGATTTGCCGTTCTCGGTGTCGCCCGTGATGGCGGGGCTGGTCTTCGTGCTGCTGTTCGGTTCGCAGGGCTGGTTCGGCCCATGGCTACAGGCGCACGACGTCAGGATCGTCTACGCGCTGCCCGGGGTGATCCTGGCCACGCTGTTCGTCACATTTCCCTTCGTCGCGCGCGAGCTGATCCCGCTGATGCAGGCGCAGGGCAGCGAGGAAGAGCAGGCGGCGCTGACGCTGGGCGCCGGCGGCTGGCAGATTTTCCGGCGCGTCACGCTGCCCAACATCAAGTGGGGCCTGCTGTACGGCGCCATCCTCTGCAACGCGCGCGCCATGGGCGAGTTCGGCGCGGTGTCGGTGGTGTCCGGCAAGATCCGCGGACTGACCAACACCATGACGCTGCACGTGGAGATTCTCTACAACGAATACCAGTTCGCCGCGGCGTTCGCCGTGGCCTCGCT